>R21__coassemble_63_pt1 | contig 90111 bp, 82 predicted proteins | sample R21__metabat2_high_PE_022 | metagenome-assembled genome bin R21
CCGGCGGACCTGACGGCGGATGTATATTATCAGCAGAATTATTATCGCGATGCGTACGGTGCTGAGGATGAACTTGCCGACGCTGCCACCCAGCTGCATTCCGAAGGCAAAGCCGTTGTTCTCAATGAAAAGGAGCTGGAACCAGCTGCCTATGACACTGATGCTCTCGCCAAGCTGCATATTCGTCTTGACCAGAATCTTGATTGTCTGGTCAATGACGAGGAGCAGTACCACAAAGGCGGTGATTTTTGCGTCCTTTGAAAGCTTCATCCGCCTATCTCTGCTTGTTTTTCGCTTCCACGCTCAAGGTCGCGTGCGGAACCAGCTTGAGCCTCTCCTTCGGAATGAGCTTGCCGGTCTCGCGGCAGATTCCGTAGGTCTTGTTTTCAATGCGCACCAGGGCCGCTTCGAGGTTCTGGATGAACTTGTACTGACGGCCTGCCAGCTGGCTCGCCTCCTCCTTGGCCTGTGAAGAAGAGCCCTCTTCAAGCACCTTGAAAGAAGGTGACGTATCTTCGGTGTCGTTGCTCTCGCTGTGGTCGATAGCGGCCTTCAGCATTTCGTAATCCTCCTTTGCCTTTGCAAGCTTCTCGAGAATCAGTTCCTTGAACTCCTGAAGTTCTTCGTCGCTGTAGCGAACCTTCTCTAATTTTTCTTCTTTCATTTCGGTTGCCATAGTCTTGCCTCCATTTTTTCATTAAAATGTAAATATAACCATTTCAGGAGAAATTTACAACATTATTTCACCTTGCGGACGCTGATTGCCAGGGTGCCGTCCTCCCATTCTACCTCGACTGCGCCCTCAGGCTGCTGCGCAAAGCCGATTTCCTCCGCCAGAGTCTGGTCGCATATGTAGCTGCCGAATTTTTCAACAGACTTTTCAACACCGGTGCCGGAGGCGATTGTAACCTTCACTCTGTCGGTCACTTCGAAGCCGCTGTCCTTGCGGATGTTCTGTATGCGGTTGATGAGCTCGCGAGCGATGCCCTCGAGACGGAGGTCTTCCGTAACGGTCACGTCAAGCGCCACTGTAAGAGCACCTTCCGTAGCTACGAGCCAGCCCGGCATATCTTCGGATGTTATCTGATAATCCTCCTTGGCAAGGCAGACGGGACCGCCCTGAAGCTGCAGTTCCATCTCGCCTGAGCGTTCGATATCGGAAATTGTCTTCTGGTCCATTGTGGCGAAGAAGGCCGCAATCTCTTTCATACGAGGTCCGTATTTCTTGCCGAGGGTCTTGAAGTTAGGCTTTATCTTCTTTGTGATCAGGCCAGTCGTGTCGCGGATGAATTCAGCTTCCTTTACATTGACTTCGCTGAGGACAATCTGCCGCACTTTTGCAAGCTGCTCTTCGATACGGCTGTCGAGCACAGGGATTATGATCTTTGCAAGAGGCTGGCGCACCTTTATGTTGACCTTGCGGCGGAGGGCCAGAATCATCGAGCAGCTGAGCTGCGCGAGGGACATCCTCTCCTCGAGGCTTTCGTCCACGGCCGTCGCGTCGAAGGCAGGCATCTGCTCGAAATGGACGGATTTTGCGCCCGGCACAAGGTCGCAGTACAGGCGGTCCATATAGAAGGGAGCTATAGGGGCTGCGAGGACGGCAACTGTGCGAAGAGCCTTGTAAAGCGTCTGATATGCAGCGAGTTTATCGCGGGTCAAGCCGCCTCCCCAGAAGCGTTTGCGGTTGAGGCGGACATACCAGTTGCTGAGGTCGTCGCAGACGAAATCCTGCAGCAGGCGGCCGGCAGTCGTTATGTCGTAGTCTTCGTAGCGCTCCTCGACCTTTCGGATGAGAGAGTTCAGCAGCGAAACAAGCCAGAGGTCTATTTCGCGAAGCTCGCAGGCTTCGACCTCAGGCATCGACGCTTCGAAACCGTCCACGTTAGCATAGAGGGCGAAGAACGAATATGTGTTGTAGAGAGTGCCGAAGAATTTGCGGCGGATCTCATCCACGCCGGCCTCGTCGAACTTGAGGTTGTCCCAAGGCTGGGCATTGGTGAGCATATACCAGCGCAGGGAGTCCGCGCCGTAGTTGTCGAGAGCCTTGAACGGATCGACGGCGTTGCCCAGACGCTTGCTCATCTTGTTGCCGTCCTTGTCGAGCACCAGACCGTTGGAAATCACTGTCTTAAAGGCGCACTTGCCGCTTACCATAGTGTTTATCGCGTGCAGGGTGAAGAACCATCCGCGGGTCTGGTCCACGCCTTCGGCGATGAAGTCCGCCGTCTGGCCGAACTCGGGCTTCCCGAGTTTCGCGAGGCCTTCCTGCGCATACGGCATTGAGCCTGAGTCGAACCATACGTCGATGAGGTCCTTTTCCCTTGTCATCTTGCGGCCGTCGTCGCTTACCAGATATATGTAGTCCACATACGGACGGTGCAGGTCTATCTTTTCGTAGTTTTCCTTGGAGAAGTCTCCAGGGGTGAAGCCTTTTTCGGCAAACGGGTTCTTTTCCATAATGCCCGCCTTCACGGCCTTCTCTATCTCGGCGTAGAGCTCCTCGACACTTCCGATGCATTTTTCCTGCAGGCCGTCTTCAGTGCGCCAGACAGGCAGAGGAGTGCCCCAGTAGCGGCTGCGGCTGAGATTCCAGTCCTGAAGGTTCTCGAGCCATTTGCCGAAGCGGCCGCTGCCTGTGCTTTCAGGCTTCCAGTTTATTGTCTTGTTGAGCTCTATCATCTTGTCCTGCACGGCGGTGCTGCGGATGAACCAGCTGTCGAGAGGATAGTAGAGGACCGGCTTGTCGGTGCGCCAGCAGTGCGGGTAGCTGTGCGTGTGCTTGGCGATGCTGAAGGCCTGTCCTTTTGCCTTGAGATCCAGACAGATATCTATGTCGAGGGTCGGAGCGTCCGGAGCGAGGCTCGCGTCGAAGGCGTTTTTCACATAGCGGCCGGCGTAAGGGGCGTATGCATCTACGTCAACCCGCTCTTTTACAAACTCCCGGTCAAGGTCTTCAATCTTGAAGAGCTTTCCGGTGCGGTCAACCATCGGCTGCTCCACTCCGTCGCGGTCAAGCACGAAGAAAGGAGGTATGCCGTTGGCCTTGCCCACCTTGTTGTCATCCGCACCGAAGGTCGGAGCTATATGGACTATGCCGGTACCGTCTTCGGTGGTGACGAAGTCGCCGCAGATTACCCTGAAGGCGCCTTCCGAGGGCTTCATCCAAGGAATGAGCTGCTCATATTTTATCCCTTCCAGAGCCGCGCCCTGAATCGGGTCGCCGATGACCTTGTAAGGATTTTTGTCGTTGAAATGGGCTCCCAGAAGAGGCTTTGCGACAATGTAGGTCGCAGGTTCCTTTGTGTATGGGTTTACGCTCTCGACTCTCAGATATTCTATCTTAGGGCCTACGCAAAGGGCTGTGTTTGAAGGCAGTGTCCAAGGGGTCGTGGTCCAGGCGATGAAGAATACCGGAAGTTCTGTGCCCTCGAAGAGGAACTCGCTGCGCTCGTCGCGGATCACCTTGAACTGCACCGTGGCGGTGGTGTCCTTCACGTCACGGTAGCAGCCCGGCTGGTTGAGTTCGTGGGTGCTCAGGCCTGTGCCGGCAGCCGGCGAATATGGCTGGATAGTGTATCCCTTATAAAGATACCCTTTCTTATAGATGTCCTTCAGAAGATACCACAGGGTCTCGATGTAGCGGTTGTCGTAGGTTATGTACGGATTGTCCATATCCACCCAGTAGCCTATCTGCTCGGTGAGCTTGCGCCACTCGGCGGTATATTTCATAACTTCGCTGCGGCAGGAGTTGTTGTAGTCGTCCACCGAGATCTTCTTGCCTATATCCTCTTTGGTTATGCCGAGCTTCTTCTCGACTCCGAGCTCCACCGGCAGGCCGTGGGTATCCCAGCCGGCGCGGCGCTCCACGCGGTGGCCGGTCTGCGTCTTGTAGCGGCATACGGCGTCCTTGATGGAACGGGCCATGACGTGATGGATTCCCGGCATTCCGTTGGCGGACGGCGGACCTTCGTGAAAAATGAAGCGCGGGGCTCCCTCGCTCATCTTCAGGCTCTCCCTGAACGTGTCTTCTTTTTTCCACTTCTCGAGGACCTCGCGGTTAACCTCCACCAAATCAAGTTTTTTGTACTCAGCGAATTTCATATGTCGATAGTTTATTATTTCAAAATGAATTTGCAAAGATACGATAATTCACTAATTTTGGACATTGTTTGAAGCACAATAATTATGGCAACGTTCGACATCATCATACTGCTCTGTTTCCTCCCCGCAATATATCTGGGCCTTAAGAACGGCCTTGTCAAGCAGATCATCAGTTTCTGCGTCATCTTTTTCGGCATCAAGCTCTCGCTGCAGTTCTCCGCTCCCGTGGGCGAATGGGTGATTGAGAAACTCGGAATGAAGGAGTTTCTCGGAAAAGTGCTCTCATTTATCGTGATTTTTCTTGTAGTTTCGCTTGGTTTCACGCTTGTCGGCCGCGCCGTTGAAAAAATAATCAAGATTACACTTCTCGGCTGGCTGAACCGTCTGCTGGGCGTTCTGCTCGCCCTGGCCGTCGCCGCAATCGCGATTTCCGTTCTCGTCCAGCTTTTCGACACCCTCAACGGCAACCTGCACATAGTCGAGGAGGCGAAAATTGCCGAATCCAAATTTTATCCCCATTTGTTGGATTTGGCAAAAGAGGTATTTCCGCGCATCAAGGAAATAATTTAAAAAGTTGTAAAACAAGCGAAAAATCCAAATTCGGATAAATCTTTCCGCGCCTGCCAAAAATTGCTTTTTGGAGCAGGTCCGCGTGCCGTTTTTTGCTGAGCTTTGCACCAGCAAAACGAAACGGAAATGAAAGCGGAACAAAACCTATCTCCTCTGACCGACATCGAGTACACGGCGAGCTCTCTATTCCCGAGGGACTCTTGCTTGCTCAGATTCTTGCGGATCATAATATTTCTCACATCACTTGTGCTGTGTGCTCTGTCGGTCTTTTTGTTCCTATGAGATACCACGGGGAGCGTGAGTGGAAGATGTCTTGCAGGCAGGAAGACTTGTGATGGGAAGCTCCCCTTTTTAATTTAAAAGAAGAAAAAATGAATACGGACGTAAAACAACACGACATAACCGACTGCGCGGCGGCCTGTATGGTCTCTGTGTCGCGCCACTACGGGAAAAACGTTCCCATAGCGGTGCTGCGGGAAGCCTCAGGTACGTCGGCGGCCGGGACCACGGTCAAGGGCATTACGGACGCCTGCCGTAAAATAGGCTTCAAGTCAAAGGGTTACAAATCCGAAGACAAGGATCTTGAGCCGCTGCGCCGTCTGAGACTTCCCGTCATTCTGCACACGGTCAACCGCTACGAGGACCTGCATTTCGTCGTGCTTTACGGCATCGGCCGCAAGAAGGCGACGGTGATGGACCCTTCGCGCGGCGCACACGTACGCATAAAATTGGAACAGCTGCAAAGAGAGTGGACAGGATTCCTCGTCACGATGGAACCCGACACCTCGATATCTCCATCTCCTAAAAACTTTAAACACTTTGAAAGCCGGCGCAGGGCTCTATCCGGATTCGCAGGGTACGTATCCGCAAGGGAATACGCCAGACTCCTGCTGAGTTCGGCAGCCTACGTCGTGACAGGACTCTGCACCGCTCTCTTCTTGCAGCATATCATAGATGACGTCATTCCGGCCCGAGATCCGGCGCAGCTGGCCCGCACGGGCGGCCTTATGGCCTCCATAATGATTTGCACCCTCATACTAGGGTTCCAGCGGATAGATATGTCCCTTAAGACCGGCGTCAGGCTGGACAGCAGGCTTGTACTGGGCTATCTGAACCATCTCTTCAAGCTTCCTGTCGGCTTCTTCTCCAGAAGGGGCGCAGGAGAGCTGAACTCGAGGGTGGGCGACGTGGCGCGCATCCGCACTTTCCTTACGGAAGGGACGGTCGGCGCCGCCACAAGTCTGCTGATCCTTGTCGTATCCTTCTGCCTGATGTTCTTCAACCACCGGAGGCTCGCAATGCTTATGCTGGCATTCATTCCTGTTTATCTGTGCCTCTACGCGGTTGCCGGGAAGGTCAGCAGAAGGATCAATAGGGAGCTCATCGAGACCTCGGCCGCCTTTGAAGAGAAGACCGTGGAAAGCATCTCGGCGGTAAAGATAATAAAGCACTTCGCCGGAGAGGAAAGATTCTTGCGCTCGCTGGAGGGCAGCTGGTGCGACCTGGCGGTCAAATACTTCAAGGGAGGGCGCTGTATGGGCCTTTTCGCCACGGCCGGCGACGCCGTATCTAAAATCCTGACTGTTACGCTTCTGACCGTCGGTGCCTTCTTCATCTTCGGCGGGAGCCTGACTGTCGGAGAACTTGTGTCGTTCTACGCCCTGACCGGATTTTTCTCCGCGCCTCTGGGCAATCTGGTAAAGCTCAGCGAGGACCTGTCACAGGCAAGAATCGCCGCGGAGCGCATCAGCGAAATATCCGATCTCGAGCCGGAAGGGCTTACGGAGGCCTGCTGTCCTATTGATCCTTCGGCCGACATAGTGTTCGACAACGTCGGATTCTCCTACCCGGGCTGCCCCGAGCTGCTGAAGAACTTCAATCTGACGCTGCCCCACGGAAAGATTACGGCCATCCAGGGAGAAAGCGGCTGCGGCAAGAGTTCTCTGGCCGCTCTGCTGATGAGGGACTATTCGGTCACGGAAGGCCGCATACTGCTGGGAGGCGTGGACATTACCCTGACCGATCTCACTCAATGGAGAAAATTCGTCTCCATCATACCGCAGGACCCGGAACTTCTGAGCGGCACCCTGCTGGACAACGTCACCTGTTTCGAGCACGATCCCGACATCAAAAAGGCATTCACGCTCCTTGAGGACCTCGGTATGGGAAAATTCATCAGGGAACTCCCGATGGGTGTCCTGACGAGGGTCGGACAGCGCGGCTGCACGCTTTCAGGCGGGCAGCGCCAGAGAATCGCGCTTGCCAGGGCACTTTACCGCGACCCGCAAGTGCTCATCCTTGACGAGGCCACTTCTTCCCTCGACGAGGTTTCTCAATCTTTTGTACTGAAAAAAGTGACGGCTCTGCGCGACGAGGGCCGTACGATACTGATGATAACTCATAAAAACGACAACGTGAAAATTGCAGACAAAACCGTGAAAATATAAGAGCGCGCTTATACCGGGTTAAACGCGGTCACCCTGAAGTATCGCGAAACACACAAACACCCAAACCTATGGAAGAAACAATGATGAAAGAATGGGGTTTACGCGAGATGAATTCTTCCGAGCTCCTTCTCAGAGGCGGCGCCGCGAAGAAAGGCTTCGCTGCCCTGTTTGAAAAAATCAGAAACCTGATCGATTTCCTTAGCGATTATCTGCCAAGCCTCATCAACGGGCTCAAGGACGGATTTTTCGGCAAGAGTTTTAGTTAAGGCCCTATGGAAACCGGAGCAATTACAGGATTGACACTGCTCAGCGGGCAGGAATCCGCCTTTATTTTCGGAGGTGTTGACAAGAAGGCGCAGGACGCTCTTTACACTATCGGGTATGTCATCGGCCTCATCATCAGATTCATCGGCACTCTGTTCTCTTTCGGTCACAGCAAACAGGTTGCTGCCTCCTAGAAAGAGCTCAAAGTAAAACTGTCACTGAAGCCTCCTCCCCGGAGGAGGCTTTTTTTTACCGCTATGAAAAGACTTTTGATTTCGATGACTCTGCTGCTGGCCGCCGCCACAGGCGGCGCAGCACAGACAAGTCTGGCCGAGTGCCTCCGGGCGGGATTCGCCCGCAACACAGGCTATCGCCAGAATCGTCTTGAGACGGAAAATATGAGAGCCTCTCTCGCCGCAAGCCGTCTGGCGATGCTTCCGACTGTATCTGCCTCGTTTGACAACGATTTCTACTGGCACAAATTCCCTCCTTTTACCAAAACGCCATCAGTTGGCATCTCAGGCAAAGTGGTGCTGTTCAAGGGTTTGACAATCCACAACGAAATTGCCGCCGCGAAGATCGAATGCAAGCTTGCGCCTGTCTATCTTGAGGGCAAGAGGCAGGATCTGGCATCTTCGATAATAGAGGCGTACATTCAGATTCTGCTCGATAAGGAGGCCCTGACCCTTGCCACGTCCAACTGCGCGACATCGCTTTTGGAACGCGACAAGACCCGGCAGCTCACCAGCGGCGGAGCGCAGCCCGCCAGCGCACTCGCCCAGATGGAAGCGCAGCTGGCGGGTGACAGAGCTTCCGTCACGGAGGCCGTCTGCCGCGTGAAGACAGACATTCTCTCCCTTCTGCAGCTTCTCGACCTGCCCTACGACTCATCCTTTGACATTCTGCCTCTCGACGAGGATCTTGAAAACCCTCCCGCCCCGCTTTCGAGGGAGGTTATGGAGAGGGCCGTCCTCTCAAACCCCAAGACAGTCTATGCCGAAGGTAGGGTAAAAAGCGGCAAGGCGGCGCTCAAGGCCGCCAAGGGCGCGCTGTCGCCTGAAATATTCATCTCCGGCGCATATGGAGCGACTCTCGGCAAGGGGCATCACCGCGATGTCTCCTACCTGAGCATCGGCATTGCGCTGCCGATACTGACAAGCGGAGAAACGTACTCCGGCATCAGAGGGGCACGCCTGTCGCTGAAGGCAGCCGAACTCGAAGCATACACGACGGAGCGCAAGGTGGAGGCGGAACTCGAGCGGCTTTCCCTCGAGGCGGAGAACAGCTACAGCAAGCTGCTCTCCTGCAGGACCAACGTGGCGTCGCTCGCACGGCTTCTCGAGATAAACCGCGCGAAATATGAGAAGGGCGCCTGCTCGATTCTCGACTACACGGTCGCGAAAAACAACCTTGTGAAGGCGGAAACAGGCCTGCTCGAGGCAAAATGGCAGTACATCTTTCAAAAGAAGTTACTCGACCTTTATCTCGACGGAAAAATGACGGAATATGAAGATACTGATAAATAAATCGATTGTCCGCGACAAGCGGTTCAAATGGGGCGCCGCGGCGGCAGCGGGCATTATTGTAATTCTCCTGTGCTTTTCAGGCGGAGGAGGCGACCCTGTGGAGGTGGAATGCGAAGAGGTCAGAGCGGGCGCCATTGTAGAAACGATTCCGGCCACAGGCAGAATCCAGCCGGTGGTGGAGGTAAAAATTTCTCCCGACGTTTCAGGAGAAGTGGTGGACCTGTATTTCAAGGAGGGCGACACGGTACGCGCGGGCGACACCCTGCTCCGCATCAAGCCGGACCTCTATATGTCGCAGGTGGAGCAGGCCGAAGCCGCGCTGAATGCCCTCAAGGCTGAACATCTGCGGCAGGAAGCGGAAGAGCGGCAGGCAAAACTCTCCTTTGAAAGAAGCCTCTCCCTATATGAGGTCGAAGCGATTTCAGAATCCGAATTCGAAGCGGCCAAGGCCAAATATGAGATTGCACAGGAAAGCGTCAAAGCTGCCCGCTACAGCATTCTCAGCGGCCGCGCGCAGCTCAAGGAGGCGCGCGAGAATCTGGGCAAGACCACTATTTTCTCCCCTATGGACGGCGTGGTTTCAAGACTGAACATAGAAAAAGGCGAGCGTGTGGTCGGGACTAGCCAGATGGCCGGCACCGAGATGCTCCGCATAGCCGACTTCAGCAAGATGGAACTGCTGGTGGACGTGGGCGAGAACGACATAGTCAGAATCGCAGTCGGAGACAGCGCCAAGGTCGAAATAGACGCCTATCAGCACCACAAATTCACAGGGATAGTCACACAAATTGCAAATTCTGCAAAAAATATTGACGTAACTTTCAATCAAGTCACTAACTTTGAGGTCCGGATTGAAATACTCCCCGACGGGAAGCGGCTGCTTCCAGGGATGTCGGCCACGGCGTCGATTGCCTCCGGAAGCCGCGAGCGGGTGCTGACGGTCCCTCTCGGAAGCATATTCACCCGCGACAAAGAGCAGTACGTGTGGATTGTGGACGAAGGCTCGCTGGCGCGGCGCAGGAGGGTGGAAACAGGCATCCAGGACTTCTCGCGAATAGAAGTCACAGGGGGAGTCGATCCGGGAGAAAAAGTGATAACAGGCCCAGTAGGAGCAATCTCGAAAGATCTCTCCGACGGGCAGAAAGTAAAAATTGCAGAACGCAGATTATGAGTGAAAAGATTCTGGCTATCGAGACCAGCACGGAATGTTGCAGCGTAGCCTTGTGCGAAGGCGGAAAACCGGTCGCGAGCCGCGTGGACAGCACGCCTAAAGTGCACGCGGCGATGACAGCGCCATATATAGAAGAAGTTCTCCGCGAGGGCGGATGCACGGCGAAAGACCTTGCGGGAGTTGCAGTCAGCAAGGGACCGGGATCCTACACCGGTCTGAGAGTAGGCGTTTCCTCTGCCAAGGGGCTGTGCTTCGGGGCGGATATCCCCCTTATCGGAATCGACACTCTCCGCATTCTTGCCCTGCAGGGAGTCGGCGACGAGTGCCGCCCGCGCCGCATCGTGCCTTTTATCGACGCCAGACGAATGGAGGTTTACAGTGCAGTCTTCGACGCCGAAGGCCGCAAACTCTCCGACACTGAGGCCGTTATTCTCGACGAAAACAGTTTCGCGGGTCTTCTTGAAGAAGGTCCCGTCCTTTTCATCGGCACGGGCGTGGAAAAGTTCAAGGCCGTCTGCCACCACCCTAACGCCTTTTTCAAGACCTGCTTCCCGCTTGCCCAGTCTATGGCGGCCCCTGCTGCGGAGGCCCTGAAAAACAAAGAGTTCGAAGACGTTGCGTACTTCGAACCCTTCTATCTCAAGGAGTTTGTTGCCGGAATCAGCAAGAAAAGCCTGCTATAGGCACTTGCTGACTATCTTTTCAAGCTCGGCGACGTCAAAGACGTTGCGGGCCACCACTTCACCCTTGCGGTTTACGACATACATCGCCGGCACAGTCGTGATGTTGAAGAGCGACACGGCGCGTGACTCTATGCCGTAGCCGTCGTTCACGTTGACCCAAGGAAGACCCTGCGACTTGACTGCGGCAGCCCACGACGGCTTGTCTATGTCGAGACCGACCTGATAGATTTCAAGACCCTTCGGATGAAGCCTTCTGTACATATCTATCATCTCGGCGTTGAACATCTTGTGTTCCTCCTGACCCACAGACCAGAATGAAAGGATGATGACCTTGCCGTCGAATTCGCCGACAGACCTCATATTACCTTCTATATCAGGCATCTCTATGCTAGGGAAGTTTATTTCGTCCACGTTCTTCAGACGGGTCGCGAGCTCCAGATATTTCGCCCTCGCCTCAACCTCGTCGCGAAGCGCAAGCACATACTCGCTCTGCGGATAAACCGTCATAAGGGAGTCCTGTACTCTCTTGAAGAGGATTGCGTCCGTATCGTCGCCGAAGACGGGGAAGTTGTCGTTGAACTTCTGGAACAGGGCCACCGCAGATGAGATTGAATATGGATTGGTCACGACGTGCTTTATCATATCTCTCTTGAAATCGACATAAAGCCGGCTGACCTGCGCGTTCACGGCCCTCGCCTGCTGCGCGGTAGGCTGACCCGGCATATTTTCGAGAAGGCGGTTCATCTTGTACTTCACGCCCTCGAACTTGTCGTTCACGCTCTTTACGAGCTCAGACTCCGGCGAACCCTCGACCGTGAAAAGGCCGAACTTGTCCACATTGACCGTAACCTTGTCTCCGTCGAGCAGCACAAGAGAAGCCACTGGCTCTTCACCGAGATAGAGGTAGTAGAAATATGGGGCGTTGCCGGTCAGCTCGACTTTATATTTGAAAGAGCCGGAGGCGTCCGTCTTTATCGTGTCCACGACGGTGAGGCGGTTGAAATTCAGCTTCTGAAGCACTACCGAAGAGTCGGGAGCGCCTTCAATGGTGGCATTTACAACAGCCTTAGGTGTCTTGCTGCAGGAGATTGCAAGCAGTGCAACCGCGGCGAAAAGGAGTATTTTTTTCATACTGTCGCTTGTCTATTTGAATTCTTTTGAAATTGCTTTTGCAAGGGCCTCGAAGCGCTCCGGCGAAAGCTGGAGCTTGGGCTTGCGGAAATCCATATCTCCCTCTGTCTGAAGAGGAATAAGATGGATGTGGGTGTGCGGGACTTCCATTCCGAGGACGGCAACCCCCACCCTCTTGCAAGGGACTGCGGCCTTTATTGCCTTCGCAACTCTGCCGGCGAAGTTCCAAAGGCCCTCATAGGTCTCCCCATCGAGGTCGAAAATATAATCCACCTCTTTCTTCGGGATTACGAGAGTATGGCCTTCCGCCAAAGGGTTGATGTCGAAGAATGCGTAGAAATTTTCATCCTCGGCGATGCGGTATGACGGGATTTCGCCTGCCGCTATTCTGGAAAATATCGTTGCCATATTATATTGAGATATCGAGAATTTCGAACTTGAGGATGCCTGAAGGAACCTTCACCTCCACGACATCGCCTTTGCGGTGTCCCATTAGGGCGCGGCCGATAGGAGTCGTGGCTGCGAGCTTGCCCTCCTTGAAGTTTGCCTCGCTCTCGCCCACGAGAGTGTATTCGACCACTGCGCCGGTACCCAGATTCTTCATCTTCACTTTGTTGAGAATCTGAATCTGCTCGGTGTTGATTTTCGATTCGTCCACCACTTTGGCGTTGGCGATGACATCCTGCAGCTTGTTTATCTTCAGTTCGAGAAGGCCCTGAGCCTCCCTTGCGGCGTCATACTCCGCGTTTTCGGAAAGGTCTCCCTTGTCTCTTGCCTCGGCGATGGCCTTTGAAATCACGGGACGTTCCGCAATGAGAGCCGCAAGATCGTCGCGGAGCTTGTCAAGACCCTCCTGAGTCATATAATGTACTTCTGACATAATTAAAAAGTTAAAAAGAAAAGAATCCCGACTTTGGCAGGACCCTTTCTTGTTGTCAATATTTATGATACAAAGATATACAAAATTTGAATCATCGCAAAATTATTCCTTCGGCCGGGCCCATAAGCCTCTCGGCGGCTTCCTTGTCAAGCTGCAGCTGGGCCTTCAGCGCATCCAGACCGGCGAACCGCGTCTCGTCCCTGAGGCGCGCCTCGAATTCGATCTTCACGTCAAGACCGTAGATATCCTCGTCGAAACCGAGAATATGTACCTCTATCGTGCGGGCGTTGCCCTCCCCTATCGTCGGACGCGTGCCGATGTTGCAGATACCCTTGTACACCTTGCCCAAGACCTCGGTCCAAACACAATAGACGCCATTACGCGGCACAAGTTTCAGCGGCTCGTAGAGTTGCAGATTGGCCGTAGGGAATCCTATCGTGCGTCCTATGCGGTTGCCGGAGACCACCACTCCGCAAAGGCCGTAGCGGTAGCCCAACATCGCGTTGGACGAGGTTATATCGCCGTCGGAGAGTCTGCCACGGATGAGAGTCGAACTGACCGCGCCGCTCCCGACGTTGAACTGTCCGATGCGGACAGCCTCGACGCCGCACTCCTCAACCACTTTCATCATCTGAGCGGGGCTTTCGAAGGCATCGTGACCCAGACGATGGTCATACCCAAGGATAAGCGTCGATACGCCGAGCCTGTCGCGAAGATAATCCGCCACAAACTCCCGAGCCGAAAGCATACTGAAATCCCTGTTGAAAGGAATCACCTCGAATCGGTCCACGCCCAGCGAGGTGCACAGGTCTTTCTTCTCCTGAAGCGTTGTCAGCAGTCTCAGGCGGTCGGCGTCCTGCTGCAGGACGCTGCGCGGATGGGGCCAGAAGGTAACTATCATACTCTCCTTGCCCTGAGACCGGGCTATCGAGCACATCTGCCCGATAACCTTCCTGTGTCCGAGATGGACTCCGTCAAAAAATCCTGTGGCCGCTACAACCATTTCACCAGCTCAAATTCCTGACGGTGTGCAAAGGCGTCGTTCTTTGCATAGAGTCTTCCGGCAATTTCATATGTACCTGCCATTTCAGGCACTATGTGCGCTTCATACACGGCCACGCCGTCCTCGAAGGAGGCAAGGGAGAAATCAAACTTCTCCACGATATGGTATGCACCCTTGCGGTTGCGCTCTGCCAGCAACAGTTCCACTCCGAGCTCGGACGGGTCGATGTCGCCGATGAAGGCTTCGAGCCGCGCGGTGCATCCACGGCCGAGGGTAAGAGGCTCGCGGACATTGTCAGGTTTTGTGAATGACCTGATTTCCAAATCGTTCCACTCTCTGCGCAGGCGTTTCTTCCAGAAGGCCATATTACGTGCGAAGAGGAAATCATCTGCGCATACCATAGCGTTTCTGGCCGCCAGAGGGGTATAATATTTCTCGCAGTAGTCGCTCAGCATACGGTTTGTGGTGAAATTGCAGGCAACCTGCGCTACAGTATTCTTTATGGTTTCAACCCAGGACGTAGAGAACTCCGCTCCTTCTTTCCTGTCGTAGAAGGTAGGCGCGATGTCATTCTCTATTATATTATATATGGTAGCGGCGTCCAGATCGTTCTGGAAAGACTGGTCGTCGTATGTACGCTCCATCTTGAGGGCCCAGCCGGCTCCCGGCTTGTAGCCTTCCACCCACCATCCGTCAAGGACGGAGAAGTGCATCACACCGTTCATCACGGCCTTTTCGCCGCTGGTGCCGGATGCCTCCTGAGGCCTTGTAGGGTTGTTCATCCAGACATCGACTCCCTGCACGAGCAGTTTCGCTATCGAGATGTCGTAGTTCGGCACGAACACTATCTTGCCGATGAACTGCGGCATACGGGATATCTCGACAATCCTCTTGATGAGGTCCTGACCCGCCTTGTCGGCAGGATGCGCCTTGCCGGCGAAGAGGAACTGCACCGGACGCTCCGGATTGTTCACTATTTCATTGAGGCGGTCGAGGTTGCTGAACAGCAGGGTGGCTCTCTTGTAGGTCGCGAAGCGGCGCGCGAAACCTATCGTGAGAATGTCGTCGCGCAGAGTCTTGCGAATCTTCACAATCTCGCGAGGAGAATAGTGTGCTGTCGCAGAAGTATCTGCCATACAGTCTTTTACAGCCTCTATGAGGCGATGTCTCAGAAGTTTGCGGGTCGCCCATATGCGCTCGTCCGCTATCTTGTAGATACCCTCGAAGCAACTCTTGTCGTAGTGGTGGGTCTTGAAGGCCTCGCCGAAGACTTCGGCGTGGATCTGTTTCCACTCGGGAGCGGTCCAGGTCGGGTAGTGGACACCGTTGGTGACGGAGCTCACGTGCAGCTCTTCAGGCAGATAGCCCGGCCACATCGGGGCGAATATGTCGCGGCTCACGCAACCGTGAAGCCAGCTCACGCCGTTGACCTCCTGAGAGAGGTTTGCGGCAAGGAAACTCATCGAGAACTTTTCGCCGGCATCCTCCGGATTGATCTTTCCAAGCGACATAAAACTTCTCCAGTCCGTCTTCATCCTTGCCGGATAGTGGGACATATATACGCGGAGAAGGTCCTCCTGGAACGCGTCGTGACCTGCAGGCACCGGGGTATGCGTCGTAAAGAGCGAAGAAGTCCTGACGACCTCCATAGCCTCGCCGAACGAGAGATTCTGCTGCTGGATGTACTCCCTCATCCTCTCGAGACCGCAGAAGGCGGCGTGGCCTTCATTGCAGTGGTAGACGTCAACCTCTACGCCGAGGGCGCGCAGGGCGCGGATGCCGCCGATGCCCAGGAGCATCTCCTGCTTGAGGCGGTTCTCCCAGTCGCCTCCGTAGAGCTGATGTGTCACCTGACGGTCTTCCGGCAGGTTGTCTTCGAAATCGGTGTCGAGCAGATAGAGATCCGTGCGGCCCACGGCCACCTTCCAGATACGCGCCGCGAGGTTTCGGCCCGGGAGGGCTACGCTTATCTTGAGCCAGCCTCCGTCGGCGTCACGCACCGGAGATGCAGGAATCTTCGTGAAATCCTGCGGCTCGTAGGATGAAATCTGATCGCCGTATGCGGAGAGTTTCTGGGTGAAATAGCCGTAGCGGTAGAGAAGGCCGACTGCCGTCATATTGACCTTCATATCGGAAGCCTCCTTAAGGTAGTCGCCCGCCAGGATGCCCAGACCGCCGGAATATATCTTGAGAGAGGTGTCGATGCCGTATTCCATACAGAAATATGCAATCTTGGCCCCCTCGCGGGAGTCTTTCTGAGCCATATATTCCGCAAATTCGTCATATACCGCGTCCATTCTCGCAAGGAAACCGGCGTCCTGCTCGAGCTTCTTGTAGAGTTTGAGCGGAATCTTGTCGAGAAGCAACAGAGGGTTTCCGCCGGATTGCTTCCAGAGATCTTCATCTATGCTGCGGAAAAGGTCTATAGCGCTTTGGTTCCAGCACCACCAGAGGTTGCCGGCAAGGGTGTCGAGATGCGAGAGCCTCTCGGGCAGTTCCCTGCCGATGAATACGCTCGACCAAGAAGGACGGCTCGTTTCAACTTTCGTGAAGACGTGCGGCTGAGAGTCCCCGGCAGACATATTGCGCTCCTTCATTTCGGAGGAGACTCTCTGCAGGGCCTTGGACCAGGCTTCCTTATAATATTTCACATTGTTCTCCCACAAGGCTATCGCAGAGACATCCTTGGCATTTTCGCGGTACTCGCCGTTCTGCTCTGCACTGAGGCCTGCCATCTCGAGGATACGGGCCTTCACACCTGAAACCACGTCGCCGTAATTCGAGTCGGTGCGGCGCACTATCTCGATGCCGGGGTGGGCCTTGCTGTAATGGTCCTCAACCCACTGGCCGAATCCGGCAAGGGAAGTTGTCACCGTAGGCACGCCGAAGGCCAGAGACTCCAACGGGGTGTAGCCCCACGGCTCGTAATATGAAGGGAACACCGTCAGGTCCATACCTGACAGGAGGTCGTAGTACTTCACGTCGAAGACTCCGTCGTCACCGTTGAGATATGTCGGGAAGAAGAGCGCCTTGACCTTATCCTGCGGCTCGTTGGTCAGGCCGCAGTTCTTGAAGTGGCTGACAACGGCGTCGCCGTCATCCATAAGGTAGTGGCTGACCTGTGTAGCGTAACCGTTGTCCACACCGGACAGACGCTCGACGAGCGCCTTGTCAGGCCCGTTGTTGCCCGACGGGACCATAATGAAGGCCACGACCGGTCTTCCTTCGTAACCTTCGTTCTTTATGGATGCGAGAGCGTCTATGAAGACGTTGACGCCCTTGTTGCAGTATTCATATCTGCCGCTGATGCCTACCAGCAGCGCGTCGCCCGGCACTTCGCAGCCGGTCATCGCAGAGGCTACTTCGACTAGTTTGCGTCTTGCCTTCGAGCAGGCCTCGCCGTAATTTTCAGGCGACGGAGTAAAACTGTTCTCGAAGCCGTTAGGCGTAACAATATCGACTTCTCTGCCGAGGAACTGACGGCACTCGCGGGCGGTTATGTCGCTCACTGTCGTGAAGACATCCGCTTCAGTTGCGGCGGCCTTCTCGAGGGAATGGCGGGAGGAGACGCCGAACTCGCGGGCGAGATTGTCTGCGTCGAAACTCTCGAGAGAGTCGTACAGAGGCATATTCTTGCCGGCGATGCAACGTCCCATCACGGTTGCGTGGGTTGTGAATGTGGTGCCTATCGGGAGCTTGCGGCTCTTGAGATAGAGCAGGCCGGAGCCTGTCATCCACTCGTGGAACTGCGCCACGACCTTCTGTCCCGGTTCTATGTTGAACTTGTAGAAACTCTCGATGACCTTTCCTGCGGCAAGGCCGAAAAGCGCCGATTCTATATAATCCCAGTTGCCGTGGAGGGAATCCACTCCGAAATCCTTCCAGATCTGAGTGAGAATCTCATCCTTCTTCGGAAAGAAAGTGGTGAAGTCCACCAGAATGGCCACGGGGTTGCCTTCGACTCTCCAGCGGCCTACCCTTATGCGGAGACCCTCCTGGGAGGCCTGCTTGCGCCACGACCTGAAGAGTGAAGCGTCTTCCTCGAATTCCGGATTGCTCTCGGTGTTTCGCCAGACATCCGGGCCTATGTGAATATGATTGTTCTTGAATTCCTTGCTCAGGTAAAGTGCTTTGGTGGCTATGACGGTGTGGATGCCACCCACTTTGTTACAAACTTCCCAACTCGTTTCAAATATGTAGTCAGGCCTTGCTGCTGCTCTGCTTTCCATTGTTTTCCTTAATCTTTTCCTTTACTCTTATTTCAAAATCTGAAAGTACGTTCATATAATTAATAAATGCCTCGTACGGCGTGTCATACGGGTTGAAATAGCTGTGTACGCTGCCGTCCGAGAAAAATTTCGTGCACATATAGTAGAAGTGGTCGCTCTCCTGCAGTTTGCGGTAGGCGGCGGTCAGCTTCGCGTCGCGGGCCCTGGCCACGTCCTTTTCAAGGGCGCATACCTTGCTGAAGGCCTCTTCCTGAAGTTCGTTGCCGAGCCAGGCGCTGGTGTCGCGCTCCTCATCGGCCCAGGAGATAGGGTATGTGACGTGCAGAGGCGCCACAGGCTGGCATTCGGAGGCCACCTGCGACGGAGTGCGGAAGTTCAGCCCCTTTGAAAGGACTGCCGCAGGCAAAGCCGCCAGAAAATCGAATATGCCGCTGTCTGCCTTCTGATGTTCGCCGAAGGTCTCGTAGTCCATAAAGAGATTCACCACGTCGCCTGTTTGAAGCGCGTCGGCAAGCCAGCCGGCATAAGTGTCGGCCGTCAGAGGCCAGGAAGCCCATCCTCTGTCGGAAAAGCGGAAGGCGATGTCGTCGCTGAGGCTGAAGTTCCTGAGCAGCACCTTCAGACGCGGATTTATAGCATTCGTATATACGAAATCAGGGCTCTTCCAGCCGAGAATGTGCTTTGCGCCTTCGGTGAGCATTGCCTTGAAGCCCATAGAGGCCACGGTCTCGCCTATCGAGTCGCTGTAGATGAGTTCCGTATTGCGGAAGGTCACGGGTTTTACGCCGAAAAGCTTCTGGATCAAGGCAGAGTGCTCCTTCACCTGATTCTTGAACTCCTTCTCTGATGAGAGGCTTGCAAGCGAGTGCGAACAGGTCTCGGCCAAAAATTCCACGCAGCCGGTTGCCGCGAGGGCCTTGAAACTGTCTATCACTTCAGGAGCATAGAGGGAGAACTGCTCGATTGCGGCTCCCGAGATGGAGAAAGCCACCTTGAACTCTCCGCCGTGCCTTCTGATAAGTTCCAGAAGCACATTGTTTGCCCTCAGATAGCATCTGTCGGCTATGCGACGGACTATGGTGCGGTTGGCGAAATCGTCGAAATAGTGGAAATCACCGCCGATGTCGAAAAACCTGAACTGACGCAGGCGGTCCGGCTGATGCACCTGAAAATAGAAACATACACTCTTACCCATATTCTTTGACTTTTTTATTTTCCTTCAATGGCCGCTTCGTAGACAGCCTTTACCTTAACCGCGGCGGAGTCCCACTTGAGGGCGTCGACCTCCTCGCGCCCCTTCTCGATTGCAACCTTCGACAGGGCGGGATACTGCAGCAGGCCGTACATCGCGTCCGCAAGGGCGTCGATATCCCAGAAATCCACCTTTATGGCGTATTTGAGAACTTCGGCCACTCCGGACTGCTTCGAAATGATTGCCGGCACGTCGGACTTCATAGCCTCGAGAGGCGAAATGCCGAACGGCTCGGAGACGGAAGGCATCACATAGACGTCCGACAGGGCGAACATCTTCTGCACGTCATCTCCGCGCAGGAATCCCGTGAAATGGAACTTGTCGCCGATGCCAAGGCGAGCCACCTGCCGGATGCAGCGGTTCATCATATCGCCGCTGCCGGCCATTACGAAGCGGACGCCTTCAGGGCACATCTTAAGCACCTTCGCGGCCGCCTCTATGAAATATTCAGGACCCTTCTGGAATGTTATGCGGCCCAGAAAAGTTATCACCTTCTCGGGCACTCCCCTCTTGGCCAAAATAGCGCTTCGGCCGGAGAAATCGACGGCATTGTGCACCGTGACGACCTTTGAAGGGTCTATGCCGTATTTGTTTATTACGATGTTGCGGGTGAGGTTGCTGACGGTTATCACCTTGTCGGCCTCCTCCATTCCCATTTTCTCGAGGCGGAAGACCTCCGGATTGACGCTCGAGCCGCGGTCGAATTCCGTGGCGTGGACGTGTATGACAAGAGGCTTGCCGCTGACCCTCTTGGCGGCTATGCCGGCCATATAGGTCAGCCAGTCGTGGGCGTGGATGACGTCGAAACTGTTATCGGCGGCTATCGCGCCTGCCACCATCGCGTAGCGGGCAACCTCTTCCATAAGGTTCTTGCCGTATTTGCCGGAGAATTTGTATTTCTGGCGGAAATACATCTTGAACTCCTCGCTCTGGAACTTCTGCTCGCTCTCCACAAGATTCGAGAAATCTTCCGGATCCATATATGGATGGATGTTCGAGCCGACCCTGAGGAACTGCACCTTGCCTAGGAATTCGTCCACATTGCGGCAGGTGTCATATACGGCCACGTCGCTGGCGTTTATTATCCTGACGGAGCTCTGGTCTTCGTCTCCGCTTGCGGAAGGCATCACGAAGAGCACTTCCACTCCGCTGTTGGCCAGACCCTTGGTCATACCGTAGCAGGCTGTGCCAAGGCCACCGGCAATGTGTGGAGGAAACTCCCAGCCGAACATCAGCACTTTCATATCTCTTCCTCCCCGTATTTTTCAATCATATATTTCACTCTCAGAATTTCGGCGACGCTCGCAGCGGAGTTGATGGCGCCGTGAGGCATATATGGAGGGTCGCCGTCGTAGATTTCGGCAACAGCTCCGATGCCGTGCACGTTCATATCCTCCTGGAAGCCGTCTATCAGTTCGCGGGCCGTGCGGACAAAGGAGCTGCCGTAGAGGCGGAAGGAGGCGTCCGCAAAGGCGCCCAGAAGCCAAGGCCTGTTGCAGCCGTTGTGGGTTGCGGTGTCACGCTGTATCTGATTGCCCTCGTAACGCGACTTGTACTGAGGGTTCTTCGGCGAAAGGGTGCGGATGCCGCGGGTCGTGGCAAGCTCCCTTCTCACGGCGCGGACCACCTCGCCGCGGGCAGCCTCGTCTATCGGACTGTATTTGAGCGAGCAGGCGTATATCTGGCTCGGGCGGGTGAAGATATTCTGCCCCTTTTCGTCGATGTAGTCAGCAAGGTGGCGGCGGGCTTCAACCCAAAACAAATTGTAGAAATTCTCTTCTATCTTTTTGCAGATCTCTCGGCAGCGGGCCGCGAACTTCTTGTCGGAGCCGTATGCCGACTCTCCTGCCTCGGCCTCACGCAAAGCGTTGTACCAAAAGCAGTTGGTCTCTACTTGATAACCTTTTCTCTCTGTTACCGGCTTGCCGCCTACATAGGCGTTCATCCAGCTCAGGGCGACTCCCTCCTTTTCGGCCCACAGAAGTCCGTTATCGTGCAGAACGACCTCCGGACGTCCTGCCATATAGCTGAGTATCACATTCTTGAGAGTCTTCCCATAGCGGCGCCATACTTCTTTCCCATCTCCCGTAAAGGAGGCAAGGTGCTGCATCAGTTCGGCAAGCCTGAGCGGAGCCTCCACCTGATTGCAACCCTCAAGCAGGTCCTTCGATTTGTCCTTTATCAGATCGTCCAGGATTTTGCGGAAAAGGGCCGCGTCGCCGCTGTTGTATATCGTAAGGCCCGGAAGGGCTACGCAGGTCTCCCGAAGGCCGCCGATCTCGTGCCACGAGAAGCCGGTGCAGACGCAGGTGCTGCCCTTGCCGTTGAAAGCGATAAGCTGGCTTGCAGCTGCCTTGAGGCAGGAATCGTAGTCTCTACGAGGTTCGACCGCGGCCATCCGGCGCGTGAAGCGCGCTTTCAGACCGGAAGGCTCTTCCTGCGAGGTGGAAGCTGAAATGATTATGCTCTCGCCTTTCTTTATGGGCACTTCGAAGAAGCCCGGCACGAGGAGGTCTTCCGTGCAGTCGAAGCCGCGGCGGTACTCCTCGCTGTAGACGGTGTCCCGGTACCAGTCCGGACAGTGCACATATTCGGCCTCTTTCGAAAGTTGCAGGTAGAGAGTCGGGAAGCCTTTGTAGAGACAGTATGCCGCTCCGCCCGGCACTGCCGAGTAACGAGTGTCGGCGTCGACATTCGCCTTTGTAAGGGCGTGGATGCTGCGGAAGGAGAGGAAAGGCTTGAGGCGCAGCACGGTATGGGTGCTGGAATCTTCGAGAAGAGTGTATCTGACGAGAAGCTGTTCGCTCCCGCGGGTGAAAAGCAGCTCCTTGCGCAGGCGCATTCCGCCGACGCGGTATGTCACGGTCGGCACGGGATCCATCTCGAAATCGACGATATATTTGTGGCCTCGAGGCTCATAAATATCTCCGTAACAATGAATTCCCAGGTTGAAGGGCTTGTCGTGCTGCAGCAGGGTCTCATCCAGCGAAGAAAGCAGGATGTGACGGTGGCCGCCGAAGGCGGCGACGGGCACCGCCAGAAGGCCGTGGTACTTGCGCGTGTTGCAGCCGACTATTGTCGTGTTGAGATAGCCTCCCGTCCTGTTGGTGGAAAGCACCTCCCTCTTGAGCGAATACTCAAGGTTGACAAGCTCCGTTTTGTTGAATTTAAGATATGCCATTTTCTATCCTCCCCAGAACCTGAACAGTTCTAGCCGGCAAATATAGGTATAAATTTTCTATTTCTCCCTGTTTTTGTGTATAATGTACCTGACCCTCAGCGTTTCTGCCGAAGCCGTCGAAGCGCTCGGCGTCGCTGTCCAATGCCACTTTCCAACTTCCGGCAGGGGCCTCGAAGCCGTAGTTTTCGAAAGAATTGTCCGGATTGAAATTGAAGGCGAAGATGTAGCCCGCGCGACAGAATATCAGAATTTTCTTTTCCTCGTCACACCTCAGGCACCTTGGCCTCTCCCTTAGGACGCCGTTTTCCTTGAGAAGACTGACCATTTCGCGGTCGAAGTCGCGCAGGGCGCCGTAGCGCAGCTGAGGATTGTCGGCAAGGGACCACTGCCGCCTCGCATAGAAATACGACCAGCCGTTGCCCTCGCGCGGGAAATCGATCCACTCCGGATGGCCGAATTCGTTGCCCATAAAGGTCAGGTAGCCGTCTCCGGCGGTGGCGGCCGTGGCGAGCCTTATCATCTTGTGCAGCGCGATTCCGCGGTCCACGACGATGCTCTTCGAGCCTTTGTTCATCGAAGTGTACATCTCCTTGTCCATCAGGCGGAAGATGATTGTCTTGTCTCCCACGAGGGCCTGGTCGTGACATTCGGCATAACTTATCGTCCGCTCGTCCTCCCGCTTGTTCGAGAGTTCGTACCATATCTCGCCCATACTCCAGTCGCGGTCGCTTCGCTCCTTGATCCACTTTATCCAGTGGTCGGCCACTCCCATACTCATACGGAAGTCGAAGCCTATGCCGCCGTTTTCGCGCGGAGCCGCCAGACCCGGCATTCCGGAGACGTCCTCCGCGATTGTGATGGCGTCGGGGTTGATTTCGTGGATGAGTATGTTGGCAAGGCCCAGATAGGTTATGGCATCCTCGTCCTGGCCGCCGTCGAAGTAGCAGCCGTAGTCCGTGAAATCCCTTTCGAGGCCGTGGTCCAGATAGAGCATACTTGTGACGCCGTCGAAGCGGAAGCCGTCAAGATGGTACTCCTCCATCCAGAACTTTATGTTTGACAGCAGGAAATGGACGGTCTGCCCCTTTCCGTAGTCGAAGCAGCGCGAGCCCCAGGCAGGGTGCTGCCCGCGGGCGCCTTCGTGGAAATATGTAGTCAGAGAGCCGTCCAGACGGCTGAGGCCTTCGGCTTCGTTGCTGACGCTGTGGGAGTGGACTATGTCCATTATGACGGCGATGCCGCGGCCGTGGGCGTCGTCCACCAGGGCCTTGAAGGCGTCAGGAGTTCCGAAGCGGCTGCTCAGGGCGAAGAAGTTCGACACCTGATAGCCGAAGCTGCCGTAGTAGGGGTGCTCCTGAAGGGCCATAATCTGCAGGGTGTTGTACCCAAGGTCAGCCACCCGCGGGAGGACGTTCCTGCGGAAGCTGTCGAAGTCCGCCACGGCGCACTCCTGGCCGCTCATTCCGATGTGGGCTTCGTAGATGAAGGGGTTCCCGATTTCCGGGCCTTTCGGGTGCTGCCAGGCATATGGTTTTGAAGGCATCCGTATCTGGGCCGAGAAGGCTTTGGTCTCCGGGTCCTGGACGCATCTTGTGGCGTAGGCGGGAAGCCGTTCGCCACCGCCCCCCGGCCATTCGACGTACCACTTGAAGAGGTCGCCGTCGCATATCGGGGCGACGTCTGCCTTCAGTTCCCAGTTTCCGCCACCAGTAGGAGTCATCGCCCAGGCCTGCGTCCTGCGCCAGCCGTTGAAGTCGCCTATGACGTAGATTGCGGAGGCGTTCGGGGCCCACTCGCGGAAAACAAACCTGTCTCCCTCGCGGTGCGGGCAATAGTAGAGGTGGCCGTTGACTGAGTCCTTGAGGAGGCCGCCACCCGCTATGGCGGCCTCGCGGTCGCTTATTGCGCGGCTGCGGCGCTCGACAGCGTCTTTGTATGGCGCGAGCCAGGAATCCGATTCGTAGATTTTCATAGCAGTTTCTCCAGCTCTTCTTTGGTCCCCGCTATGCAGGTTTTGCAATATTTCACAAGCTCCATAGCCTTCTTTACGTCTCCGCCTATCTTGGTGAAGTCGGTTTCGGGATTTTCGATCCTCGCCACGAGCTTCTCCAGCTCGGCCAAGGCCTCTTCGTATGTCATTTTATCCATAGTCAAATTATTTGGGCGTCGACTTGGGCGTCGGCGAGGATTATCGTTATTTTGTCGCCTTTGGCAAGGGAGGCGGCCGCGGCGGCGCGGCGGCCGTCCTTGACCACTATGGCGAAGCCTTTTTCAAGGATGTCCTGCGGGGAGGCGGCGCGGGCGCGAAGCTCGAGGCGCTCCACCCTGTGGAGAGCCTCGGCGCAGCGCAGCGCCACCGCCGAGCGGACCCGCGAGGCCAGCTGCTCGACGCGGGCCTCCCGCGCGCCGAGGCGGGCATAGACCGCCAGCTGCAGCCGCTGCGCGAGCCGGTCCACGGCGCCTTCGGCCTCCTCGAAACGGCCCGTCAGGAAATCCGCCAGGGCCGTCGGGGTCTTGACGTTCGTGTGGGCCACCATATCCACCACGTGGTAATCGTGGTCGTGGCCGATTCCGGTAAGGACCGGCAGAGGGAACTGGGCCACGTTGACGGCCAGTTCGTAGTCGTCATAGCAGGAAAGATCCATCGCCCCGCCTCCGCCGCGCAGGATCAGGACAGCGTCATAAGCTTTGCCTGAAGCCGCGACGGCGTCCAGCGCCGCCACTATCGACGCGGGGCACTCGGCGCCCTGCATCAAAGCCGGATAGAGTTCGACCTCAAAACCATAGGGCTCGCCGTTTTGCTGCAGCTGGCGCACAAAATCCCGCCAGCCTGCGGCCGTGGCGCTCGAAATGACGGCCAGGCGGCGCGGCAAGGCCGCCAGCGGCAGGGACGGATTCATATCGAACATTCCCTCCTCCTGCAGCCTCTGCACGGTGCGAAGCCTCTGGGCCTCAAGCTCTCCGACGGTATATGACGGGTCTATGTCACAAATTATGAGCGACAGGCCGTAAAGCTCGGAATACTGCACCCGGACCTTCACCAGAACATTCATTCCCGAGGCCAGCGGAGAGCCGGCCGTCGTCTCGAAATAGGGCCCCAGCAGACGGAAGGACGAGGCCCAGATTATGGCGGAAGCCTTCGCCACCACCAAGGCCGAGCCCTCCTCTTTTTCGACGAGGGTAAGATAGCAGTGGCCGCGGCTGTGCTTGAGCTCGCTTATCTCGGCCCTGACCCACACCGCCCCGGGAAAATTCTCCGAAACGGCCTCTCCTATCATCTCCTGCAGCTGCAGAAGGCTTATATTTTCATTTCCGTCCATAGTTACAAATTTACGAAATTCTTCGTTATATTCCATACAATTTTGTATTTTTGCAGGGTAATCGTAAACAGCTATGGTCATCAAGCAGGCGGTATTTGCCGGAAGCAGCCAGAATGTCAGCCAGAAGCCGAAAGCGCTCCACCCGGAGTTCGCCTTCATCGGCAGAAGCAACGTGGGCAAATCCTCCCTGATCAATATGCTGTGTGCCAAAAAGGGACTGGCCCACACCTCCGCCACTCCCGGCAAAACCCAATTGGTGAATCATTTTCTCGTCAACGACAGCTGGTACCTCGTGGACCTGCCGGGCTACGGCTACGCCAAGATGAGCAAGACCGGCCGCGAGAAGCTCGAGAAGATAATCAACAACTATCTTCAGCTCTCCGGCGAAATGGTGCTGCTGTTCGTCCTTCTGGACAGCCGTCACGACATCCAGAAGATAGACCTGGACTTTATGATTTCTCTCGGAGAGGCCGGCATTCCCTTCTCCATAATCTACACGAAATGCGACAAGAGCGGCCCGAACGCCCTCGAGGCGCAGCTCAAAAAGGACGAGGAGACCCTTCTCCAATACTGGGAGGAGCTCCCGACGGTCCTTCGCAGCTCTTCCGAAGACGGCCGCGGCCGCGAAGAGATTCTTTCATACATCGAGGATATTCTAAAAACACTTTAAAAACAATATGGAACAGTTCGAACACAAATTCAAGATTTTCTCCTGCAGGGGTTCAAGATATTTCGCCTCACAGGTCGCAAAGGCCCTCGGCACTGAACTCGGCAAATCTGAAGTGACTGCTTTCGCCGACGGCGAATTCCAGCCGGCATTCAATGAAAGCGTCCGTGGCGCTACGGTCTTCATCGTCCAGAGCACATTCGGCCCGACCGAAAATCTGATGGAGCTTCTCCTTATGATTGACGCCGCCAAAAGAGCCTCAGCCTACAAGGTAATCGCAGTGATGCCTTACTTCGGCTGGGCACGTCAGGACCGCAAAGACCGCCCTCGCGTTTCAATCGGAGCAAAACTCGTGGCAAATCTGCTCCACGCAGCCGGTTGCGACCGCGTGATGACCGCAGACCTCCACGCAGACCAGATTCAGGGCTTCTTCGATTTCCCTGTGGACCACATCTATGCAAGCGCAGTGTTCCTCCCGTATATCAAGGATCTCCAGCTCGAAAACCTCTCCATCGCATCTCCTGATATGGGCGGCGCGAAGAGAGCCAACGCATACTCCCGCATCCTCGGCGTGCCGATGATCATCTGCCACAAGGAGCGTCTGAAAGCGAACGTCGTAGAAAATATGACCGCCATCGGCGAAGTGGAAGGCCGCAACGTCATAATCGTGGACGATATGGTGGACACCGCCGGCACCATCACCAAATGCGCCAATATGCTGATGGACAAGGGCGCCCTGAGCGTGCGCGCAATCTGCACCCACGCCGTTCTCTCCGGCAGCGCATACGACCGCATCGCGCAGTCCGCAATCAAGCAGTTCATCGTGACCGACACCATTCCTCTGAAGGAAGGCAAGGACACCTCCAAGTTCACAGTCCTCTCGATGGCCGGCATCTTCGCCGACGTGATCGAGAAGGTTTACCACTTCAAACCTATCAGCGACACCTTCGTATTCTGATGATTCTCGAAGAAAACATCTCAATAGAGCAGGCCTACGGGACAATCACGGGCAAGATGCGGGACTATTTCGCATCTTGCCACAAGTCCCGCGCCGTCCTGGGTCTTTCCGGAGGCGTGGATTCAGCCCTCGTGGCGGCGCTGGCGGTCGAGGCCCTCGGAGCCGACAATGTCCACGGCGTCCTTATGCCGTCGCAGTTCTCCTCCCTGCACTCCGTCTCCGATTCCGTCGATCTGGCCGACAATCTCGGCATCAAGTACGACGTAGTCCCGATAGAGAAGATCTACAAGAGATTTATGCTGGAGACCCACTCCTGGTTCGAACTCGGCCGCTGGAGCGTGGCGCAGGAGAACCTTCAGGCCCGCATCCGCGGCACTATCCTGATGACCTACTCCAACCGCTTCGACGCCCTGCTGCTGAACACATCCAACAAAAGCGAGCTGTTCGCCGGCTACGGCACCCTCTACGGAGATATGTGCGGCGCGATGATGGTGATCGCGGACCTCTACAAGACCCAGGTCTATGAAATGTGCCGCTACATCAACCGCGAGAATGAGATAATTCCTGTATCGATCATCGAGAAGGCTCCCTCAGCCGAACTTGGGCCGGGCCAGAACGACACCGACTCCCTGCCGCCGTACGACGAGCTCGACCCTGTGCTGCACGCCCTCCACGAAGAGGGTCTCTCGGCAGACGAGGTCGTAAGCCGCGGTGCCTCACGCGAGCTTGTAGATCGCATTCTCCGTCTGAAGAAGGCCTCCGCCTTCAAGATTATGCAGATTCCTCCGGTGATTGCCGTAGGCAGCAAGCCTATAGCTCCATCTTTCAAATGCATCTGATCCTATGAAAGTATTCCTCCTTGCCGCCCTGCTTCTTGCCGTCGGCGTGGCCGGAATGGCCGTGACCATAATCGTCAAGAAAGACGGCAAGTTCCCTGACGGAGAGATTTCGCACAACAAGGCTCTGCGTCGGCAGGGCATCATCTGTGCGAAGGAGGAGGAAATCCGTCTGTGGAAAAAACGCGGCGGTTCCCGCCCCGCCGGAGCCTCCAAGCCGGACACCTGTCCCGAAGGCGGCTGCGAAGGCTGCGCCTTAAAGCTTGCGGATGATATTGAGGCCGTCGCGAAGAGGTAGGATGTAATTTTCAACTCTCGGATCGCCGGCGACAAGGTCGTTGAAGGCCATTATGCCGCGTGTCTGTGCGTCGCGGGGAGGATTCTCGTCATATACTTTTCCGTCCCAAAGGACATTGTCCGCGATAATGTGGCCGCCGCTTCTCAATATCTCTATAGCAGACTGATAGTAAGCCACATACTCACGCTTGTTGGCATCTATGTAAATCAGGTCGTACGGGCCTTCCAGAGAGTCAAGGACTGCTTTGGCATCGCCGAAAATCAGATTGATTTTATCCTCGACACCGGCGCGGCTGTAGCCCTCCCTTATAAGATCTTCAAGTTCGTCGTTTATCTCGACGGCGTCGAGGCGTCCGCCTTGCGGGAGCGCCGACGCCAGACAAATGGATGAGTAGCCGGTGAAGACGCCGAGCTCGAGCACGCGGCGGGCGCCTGTCATTCTGACGAAAGAGCCCAGCAGCGCCCCGACGCTGCGGCCGCAGAGCATCCGCGCGTGCGTTGTCCGAAGGTGCGTCTCCCTCTCCAGCCAGTCGAGAGCCTCTATCTTAAGGGATGAAAAATCATCGATGTATTTGTCTTGAGCATCCATTTTACTTATAAATTAGAGTTGAAAGGCGTTCCTGGGCGAGTACGGTCTGCGCGACTCTCTGAAGCTGAGCCGCAGTTATGGCGTTTATGCGCTCCCTCACCTCCTCGTCCGGCATTATGCGGCCGAAGACAAGCAGGCTCTTGCCCATCGACAGCGACTGCGCCTCGCCGCTGTCGGAGGCTATCGCGAGCTGCCCCAGAAGCTGCTTGCGCGCCTCCTGCACCTTCTTGTCCGACAGAGGGTTGTCACGAAGAGCCGCCAGTTGCGTCATCGTCAGTTCGACGCACTTCTTCAGATTGTGTTTCTCGCAGCCAAAGGCTATCAGGAGCGAACCCGTGTCGGCATACTGCGTGTAGATGCTGTCTATATTGTAAACAAGGGCGTTCTTCTCCCTGAGTTCCTGATTCAGAATGGAATTGGATCCGGGGCCGCCGAGGATGTTGCTCAGGAGGATCATCGCCAGACGGTCTTCGTCGTAGAAAGAGTATGCGGTGGTACCTATAATGCAATTGGCCTGATGGTCCTTGCGGCTCACCTCCCTGCTGAACGGCACTCCTGCGGAGAGGCTGCCGCCCTCGAGCGCCGGCGCCGGACGTTCCTGCGGCTTATAGTCTTGCGGTACATATTTCCCTACTGCCTCCTGCGCGATTTTTTCAGCCCGTGCCGGCGTGATGCCCGCCACTACAGATATGCACATATTGTCGGGCGTGAAATTCGTCTTGACATAATCGCGTATATCCTCCGACACGATACGCTTCAAGCCCTTGGCGCTGCCGAGTATCGGTCTGGCTAGCAGATGATTGCCATAGAGACACTCCTCAAAGTCGTCGAAAATCGACTCCGAAGGAGAATCTTTGTACATATTTATCTCGTCGATGACGACGTTGCGCTCCTTTTCCAGCTCCTTCTGCGGGAAAACAGACTTGAAGACTATTTCGAAAAGCAAATCTACGGCTTTCTCAAGGTCTTCCTTGAGGACTGTCGCGTAGATTACCGTCTCCTCTTTTGTCGTGTAGGCGTTAAGGTCGCCGCCCAGAAGTTCCAGTCGGTTGCTTATTTCCTGCGGGGTGCGGTTTTCGGTACCCTTGAAGAGCATATGCTCCGTCATATGGGCCATGCCGGGAAACCCTGCCGGCTCGTTTCTCGTACCCGACTTCACGGTAAGCGAAACATACGCCACCTGTGACCTGCTCTGCTTGAAGGCGAACCTCAGTCCGCAAGGAAAAGTTTCAGTATAAATCATACCGCAAAATTACACATCTTTTCGCATAATTGTCAATTCGGTTGCCGCGGCGATACAATTCCCATTTTTTTTGCGAACTTTGCAATCCAAGGAACAGAAAACAGAAAATTATGAAAACCGTACGATTCTTTGCAGGTGCTGCCATAATGCTGGCGGCGCTGCTTTCGGGGGCCGGCGCCCGGGCGCAGAACGACCCGATGAAACTCTACAAGTTCACCACAGTCTATGACCTGCCGGCAACAAGCGTCAAGAACCAGGCCGAGACGGGAACCTGCTGGTGCCACGCGACACTTTCCTTCCTCGAATCGGAACTCATAAGAAAAGGCAAGGGCGAGCACGATCTTTCAGAGATGTTCATCGTGCGCCACAACTACGTCGAGCGTATGGCGGACGACTATCTGCGCAAGGGAAAAGGCAATGTCTCGGAAGGCGCCTACACGCCGAACGTCCTGGAATGGATCGACAAATACGGAATCGTGCCGGAGGAGGCGTATAACGGCATAAACTACGACAGCGCGGAGCACAACCACCGCGAACTCAACGACCTGGTCCACGCCATCAACTCCGTGGCAGTCGACCGCAAGCACCGCAGCCCGCAGTATTACAAGCTTGTGGAGAGCCTGTTCGACATTTACCTCGGCAAGATGCCTGACACTTTCAAATATGAGGGCAAAACCTTCGACCCGAAGTCTTTCGCAAAGCACCTCGGGCTCGACACCGTCCTTGACGACTACGTGATGCTGACCTCCGTGGCACATCATCCTTTCTACAAGGAGGTTCCTTCCGAGTGGGCAGACAACTGGAACCACTGGAAATTCTGGAACGTACCTATAGACCAACTGATGGACATAATCGACAATGCCATAAAGAACGGCTACACGGTATGCTGGAGCGGCGCTCTCGTCAAGGGAGCCTGCAGCTGCAGCAAGGGCATCGCCATCAATCCCGAGCCGCAGTATTTCAGCGAAGCCATAAAGTATGAGAAAAAATATCCCGAAATCGTCGTGACTCAAGAAAATCGTCAGAGCGAGTACGAAGATTTCAAAACCACCGACGACCACGCTATGCACATCACCGGCATCCTGAAGGATCAGGACGGCACGATCTTCTACAAAGTGAAGGACTCCTTCGCGACAGACCGCAACCCACATACGCAGGGATACGTCTATATGTCACGTAGTTATATGATGATGCGCACCATCACGATAATGGTGCACAAAGACGCCGTACCGGCATCTATCTTACACTGAACGAATAGGTCGTCCCGTAATCCCTGAGGATTGACAGGTCGAGAGTCTTCCTGCTTAAATTGTAGAGTGCGGACCACTGGGTGTGGCTCGCATTCTTTTCAGGCTTTTCCGGAATGGAGACCGCTTCCAGAAGAGCTGACGCTTGCTCTTTCGTGAGCTTGTAGGCGTTGACTGTCAGAGAGTCCTGCAGAGTCAGATAACGCGACTTTCCGTAATTTGACAAGCCCCCTATCTTCTCGTCTGACGCCATCTGGGGATCTACATAAAAGTTGGTGACATAGCGGTAAGGGTCTCCCTTGAGCGCCACCATCCGGTCGGGAACGGCGTCGCCGGAGGTCTGGCCATCTGCGTAGGAGTATTCGAGAATTGCGAAGTCGCCTGTGGCGTCGGCAAGGAAGATATGGTAGCTTCCGCTGGAAGGACCCATCATCGACACATTATAATTTCTGACCATCTCCAGAGCCTCCTCGACGGTCGCCGTCTTGTCGAGCATAGCTCTCATCACGACATTGCACCAGATCGATTTCTTTGTGGAATCTCTCTGCACCGCCGGCTTGCCGGAAAGATGCAGAATGCCCACAGCGAGGCCGTCCTGGTTGATACCGTCAAGAATCGCGAAAGGCGCCGCCATAAGCGCGGAAAGGTCTGTCTTGCCGTCGGTATAGAAGCCTTTCGGATAGCCTATCCAATATGAATCCACCATACTTATGGATTTCTTGCCCCCCTTCGGGGCAGTCTTGACGAGAATTGCCTCAAGAGGCACCTCCACACCGTTCACTTTGTGGCAGTAATCGTAGTTTCGTCCCATCAGGAAATCTCCGGTAGAAGGATCGGTGGCGGCGAAGGCGCTGCACCCCGCCCCCATTCCGAGAGTGAACGGGACAGGAGGCTTGACGTCCAGCAGCTTGTCGCTGAAGAATTCAAGCATCTGCGGGAGCGACGATGCATCGGCCTCGAGCAACTCGTCAAGATGGTAGTCCTGCGTATAGTCCATCACGAAAAAGAGGTCGCTGTCAACGCTTTGCAGGGAATGCAACATTTCATATTTGGCCTCATCTGCAACAAGAGCCGACGGATTCAAAGAAGTTATTTCAACTTTCGGGACGCAGGCGGCAAGAGAGAGGATCGCCGCGAGGGCGATTGCAGAGTATAGGCGCGTTTTCATTATTCTACAATTTCAGTATGGGTCTTAGGATTTTCTATACCGAGGAAATGCAGTTTGTCGTTGTGATAGAGGATGCCGAAGGCGATGCCGCACGCTAGAACAAGAACTATAAGCCAGTTAAGGACAATCTTCCAGGCAGGGGTCTTGTCTGAATAAGGATCCTTGCCGAGCACGACCTTCGGATATTTTGCCGCCGAGGTGAGCGTCGCGCCGAACCTCGCGTTGACGAGTATGCGGGAGTTGACAGCCCATCCGTTCGCGTTGAGAATAGGCGAGACGGACCTCTTGCGGAGTTTGATCCAAGCCAGTATCATAGCCGGACCGGAAATCACAAGGAGTATTATGACAATCAGGAGGATAACGTTATACCACGGCATTGCCGCAAGGTCGTTGAGCAGCTTTGCGAGAGCGTCCAGAACAAGGCCGAACGCCATACCGATGGCAGCGAAGATGCCGGCGAACTTGGCAATGTCGAAGGCCTGAGTCTTGCCTTCTTGCGCGGACGTCTCCTTTTCCTGGGCCATATCCATAAGGGCGCCGTCCTTGTCGGCTACTTTTGACTTGAACTTGTCGCCGAGCCATTTGCTGAGCTTGCGGTAAGGCGACCAGAAGGCCTGCAGGATGCCCACAGGATTGTCCACTATCTTGGAAACAGTCGCATCCCAGACGTTTCCGCTACGGTCGTAGAAGATGGCGTTCTGCCCCTCGTGCAGGCCACCCACCTCGCCGGCTGTCAGCGCGGCGGCTATCTTCATTGCGCCGCCGCTCTTGGAGGTGCAGTCGCAGTAGAGGATGTACATATTGCTTTTCGGAGCTACGGCCTCCTGCCTGCCCATATCGGAGACTCTCACGCAGAGTTCGAGGCAACGCTGGTCTATGTAGAGTTTGCCTGCCTGGAAGACCGCGAGGTTTTCAGGATCTCTTGAATAGAAGTCCGCCATCGTCACGAAGTTGTTGAGCAGCTTGTAGAAATCTCTGTACAGGTGCAGGAATTTATCGACCAGAGTGAACTTTTCAGCCTCGGCCCTGCGGCTTTCCAGAAACTCGGCCTCCTCCTTCTTCTGAGACTCCTTCCATTGTATATATTCACAGAACTTTGCCTGCACGGCCTTCCAGTCCTCCTCGCTGATGCTGTCCGCTCCCGGAAAATCCTTGTCCAGGACAAGGCTCCTAAGGCTGTCGAATGTCCCCTTCCAGGCCGGGTTGACGCCCTGCAGAGGCATTTTGTCGCCGCCATCGACGCGGAATAGAGGATATGAGGCGATTTCTTCCACGCAGTCCGTAAGGTTCTTTTCGCTGATGGCTTCGATGCGCTTGGCGCTCAGGTCTAGAGTGGCTGCGCTGTCGGCGTTGAAGGCCGCCAGACGGCAGCGCATGAAGTAGTCGTCTATCTTGCTTTTGAGAGCATTGACGGCATCGAGAGCAGCCTCGGTGTCGGCGCCGTACGGCAGAACATTTCCGTCCGCCTCCTTCGCCGCTGCACTCTCCTGAGCCAGTATATCTAGTGCTTTTGCGGTGTCTTCCAGGCCGATGCGGCCGGAGTCGGCACCGCCTGTCTTTGCAAGGACTGCCCCGGCCGCCTCGAGCAGAGCGCCACCTTCGTCGTTTTCAGCGATTGCCTCCAGAGCTATCGAACTTTCGCCCTTTAGCAAATCGTCCGGATTTTTGAGAACACTCGTAAGCCAGGTGGCGGCCGCAGTCACGTCGCTGACGTGAATCTTGCCGTCCCGGTCTGCATCCATAAGACGAAGAGTGGTCTCGTCGAATTCAAAACCGCTTGTCGGACAGCTCAATACGGTCCATAATTTCTGATCGAGCTCAGGCAGATGGGCAATATCCTCTCCGCCGCGGATTGCTACGCGGGTAACTCCTCCCACGGAGCAAAAATCCCACTGATAGCCGTTGTCTTTCTTTTTCATATAGTGTGTTTTTTAGTTGTTCGTGTCAGTTGTCGATCCTTTCGTGCAGGACAGCCTTGCGCAGTTCGAAGTTCTGTCCGAGGTATTTCTTGCGGACCTCCGGATTTGCGGCGAGCTGCTCCGCCGTGCCGCTCTCGAGGATGCTGCCTTCATAAAGAAGGTAGGCCCGGTCCGTGATGGCAAGCGTCTCGTGGACGTTGTGGTCGGTTATTATTATGCCTATGTTCTTGAGTTTCAGCTTCGCGATTATATGCTGGATATCTTCCACGGCTATAGGGTCGACGCCGGCGAAAGGCTCGTCCAGAAGGATGAACTTGGGGTTTATGGCGAGCGCGCGGGCGATTTCGCAGCGGCGCCTCTCGCCGCCAGAGAGCTGCACGCCGAGACTCCGGCGTACCTTCTGCAGGCCGAATTCGCCGATCAGCGACTCGAGCTGCGCCTCGCGCACATCTTTCGGAAAGTCCGCCATCTCCATAACGGACATTATATTGTCCTCGACGCTCATATTTCTGAAGACGGAAGCCTCCTGAGCGAGGTAGCCCACGCCTTTCTGGGCCCTCTTGTACATCGGCAGGTCGGTTATCTCCTCCTCGTCGAGGAATATGCGGCCGCCGTTGGGCTTTACGAGGCCCGTAATCATATAGAAGCTTGTGGTCTTGCCGGCTCCGTTAGGGCCCAGGAGGCCCACTATCTCACCCTGTTCCACTTCGATGGAAACATCCTTTACGACAGTCCTTTTGCCGTATTTCTTCACAAGATTGGTGCAGAAAAGTTTCATATGCTTTTATGATATTTCAAGGGAGAGGTCCTTTTGAAGATCGCGGAAATCCGTGGAGGTCTCCTGCAGGTGTTTCATTTTGTCCGAGGGCATATAGAGCCCGTTGTCTATCTTTTCGGCCTCCTTCACGTCAACGAAAAGCCTCGCGTCGGCAGAGCCCGTCTTCTGCTGGAGGAAAGCCTCGAAACGGGCGCGGCAGTTGCGGTCGATCCACTCTTTCTGGGCGGCGTTGCCCACTTCGAAGTGAATCTCACGGCCCTCCTGACGCGGAGTGGCGCTGCGCAGGGCGGAGGCCAGGTTAGGTTTGGTCTGCATCTCTGTGAGCTCCTTCCAGGCATCCTGAAGGGACATTGCGGCAGGAGCGGCAACTCCCGCAGGAGCCGCCGTGGCAGGGTTCTCCTCCTTTTCCACCTCGGCCATCAGCTCTTTGATAGAGAGGCCGGAGCTGCTGCGGGCAGGCTTCGGCGGGGCAGGCGCGGGAGCCGGAGCCACTGCTGGCTGCGGAGCTGTCGCGGGCGCGGCAGCCTGCGCAGGCTTCGCCGCCGGAGCTGCCGCCGGCTGCGGCACCGCCGCGACGGCCGGCGCCGGCGCCGCCTTTGACAGCGCGCCAGCGATATTGCAGAGCTTCATCAGCGCGAACTCGATAAGCAGGCGAGGGTTGCCGCTCTGCTTGTAGCCCGCTTCGCAGGTGGAACTTATGTTGAGCGCCTCGAAGAGGAACGGTATCTGACACCCTGCCGCGAACTCGCGGTAGCGGGCGGCAATCGTAGGAGCGAGGAGCAGAAGATTTGCCGACGCCCCGTTTTTGCACACGAGCAGATCTCTGAAATGCGAACTCAGCCCCGCGATGAACCCAAGCGCGTTGAAGCCCTTCGAGAGTATCTCGTCGAATGTTACCAGCGCCTTGGCATAGTCTCCGGCGAGGAAATTCTCTGTCAGCGAGAAATAATATTCGTAATCCAGAACATTGAGGTTGCGTATCACCTGCTCGTATGTTATGTCCTTGCCGCAGAAGGCGACTGTCTGGTCGAAGAGAGTCAGGGCGTCGCGCATCGCGCCGTCGGCTTTCTGCGCTATTATGTGCATCGCGTCCTCGTTTATCGTGATGCCCTCCTGCGCGGCTATGGCCTTCATCTGCCGCACCATATCCTCTATGGAGATGCGGTTGAAGTCGTATGTCTGGCAGCGCGAGAGGATTGTCGGCAGAATTTTGTGCTTTTCCGTCGTGGCTAGAATGAAGATGGCGTGTTTCGGCGGCTCCTCGAGAGTCTTGAGGAAGGCGTTGAAGGCGGCCTGCGAGAGCATATGCACCTCGTCGATTATATAGACGCTGTACTTGCCCACCTGCGGCGGTATGCGCACTTTCTCGGTAAGAGCCCTGATGTCCTCCACGGAGTTGTTGGAGGCCGCGTCAAGCTCGTGGATGCTGTATGAACGGCCCTCTGCGAACGAGCGGCAGGATTCACACTCGCCGCACGGCTCCAGATCCGGCCCCGGATTGGAGCAGTTTATGATTTTTGCGAAGATTCTGGCCGCGCTCGTCTTGCCCACGCCGCGCGGTCCGCAGAAAAGATATGCGTGCGCAAGCTGGTCACGGAGAATCGAATTCTTGAGCGTACGTGCTATATTGTCCTGTCCCAGAAGGGTTTCGAAACTATTTGGCCTGTATTTTCTGGCCGATACTATAAACTGTCCCATAACTTACAAATATACGAATAAAATATGAATATCCTACAGAATATATCACTTAAGCAACCTACGAAAACCGCTTGGCGCCCGCCGCGCAAGTCCCACCGAGAATCATCCCGCAGAGGGCCCTCTTTTTCCCATTTTCCACCTGAGTTACGGCAAAAAGTCACTGTATATGGCCGATTCGCGTCGTAACTCTTGCAACGGTATCACCCAAGCCTACAGCAAGTCCGCAGGCCAAACAAAAATTTCTCTACTCCGAGTTGCCCCCGGGGCGGAGATTTTTTAGTCCTTGAAAAGATATGTTACCGTTTCAGGGAAGAGAAGTCCGGCTGCGCTTTTCTTGATTTTAAAACTTACAGCATCGCCGCCTTTTTTCTGCTTGCCAGTTGCCAAATCTACCTTTGGACGACCAAGCAACAAATCGACGGTAATCATACTCTGCTCCAGAAGTATGTCAAACTGAGAAACAATCGGGTTCCTCGTGTGCTCGATCTTGTTGAACATAAACTGTTCTTGACCGTTATATAGAAGTTCCCTGATTTTAAATGAAACAGTATTGGGCATATCGTGAAAATTTCTTATTTTTGTTCCATTATGATTCGAGCACTTCTAGAATATATTCTATTGTTATTCGATTATTCTCCATTTTTGGCTGCTTTGTCGGTTGTTTTAACCGGGTTTATGCTATTTGGCATCGTCAGCATCCTTATTGATCCGTATTGGCCGAATAACAACCCCAATCTCAAGAAGTACAAGAAGTACTAGCCTCTCCCCAACACTTTGTCCCCACCTATTATCCGCCTAACGGCTGGAATTGCCGCTGCACGGTGGTGGAGGTCCTTCAACCCCGGCAAGCAGCAGCGCACCTTCCCCGCCTACAACCCCTACACCATCTCCAAATGCCGCACCTGCCCCAAGTCCAATCTGAACCTCGCCGCTGACATCCCGGCTAACCAAAACTGCTCCGCCTGCGGGTTTATACACGACTGCTATGTAAATAGGGACGACGTGATTCATGTCGGTGATGGGACAATCAGCATAAGCAAACTGATCAATAAAGAAGACTCAGACTTTGACAAACTTATGCAGGTTGCACATAAATTCGCAAAGGAAGGTGCCGATGTAAGGCTCACTCCCAAAATGACCCGTCCGGCCAAGCTTGATTACGACTGCGTCTATGGTTCGCTGAAAGGCACAAAATACTACGGCAAATGTCCGGATATGCTCATCGACGGCCTTTGGTACGAGCATGAAGGGTTTACTTCTCCGAAAAATGCATTGAGAAACATGTTTAATAACGGACTGAAACAATCGTCAAGATTGATTATCGATAAACCCAAAGAAAGCGACGCTCAGATAAAAAGAACAATAAAGCACCGTATATCACTTGGTCAATCCATAGACGAAGTCTGGGTGAAAGATGAATCGGGTGTTAGATGCCTTTATAAAAAAGTTTGAGGAATGAACAAGTCATCCCTCATTCTGGCGAAGAATCGGTAGTCTTTAGCTACGGAATCCTCACGACAAATGTAGAAATAATATTTGAATTATAAACCAAGATATCAAAATATTTTGCGAAGATTGTTTTACCGGAATGGCAAAGCCCAAAGAGTTTCCTCGGTTTCACTCATAAATAAAAAAGCGGAGACCCCACCCGGAGCCTCCGCCGATTCGTATATTTGTGCTGCCAAACATAAATATTACGAATATGAAATTAAACATTTTATCTACCTTCAGTATCCATCTTTACGGGTATGACAGAATCATCCTTGATGACATTCTCGGAATGTTCCACAACTGCCCTTCTATAGAAAAGACGGCGTTTTTTGATGGGGCCCCTGCGGACGCACAGGAAAAAATTGAATATCTCGTGGCACAGGGCTTTCTCAAGGAAAATCCAAGATGTCTTAATATAACACTTGCGGGAAGGCTCTACTATGACAACGGAGGCTTCAGAAAGGATGTCTTGCGCCAACTCGTGAATACTGTTGTCAGTGTAGGTGGCGGCATCTGCGGCATTGTTACCTTTCTTGCTCAGTTTATCGGATAGCATACCGGATAGCGATAATCTATCAAGATGAGCCTTCCAAAGCATTCTGTTGGATTTATATTTTACCATTGTATTGATTCTTTAGTCATTTCCGCAAACCGAAAACCCGCACTCCGGGCAATGGGCGCAACCGCCCTCGAACATAAGCTGCGCACCACACTCCGGGCAGATGCCGGCAGCTACCTTTTCTTCAAAATCTTTTTTCATTTGTCTTCGTTTTTGATTATGGAAAAATCAACGGTCAGCATCTCCCCTTCGCCCGGATGACCATTTCCGGCACTCCCCGCTGCGAGTTACGACGCAAAACGTCGCTCCAGAGGCGATTCTTGTCGTAACTCTCGCCCGGAAGGCCATATTCCGCACTCTTCGCCGCGAGTTACTACTGCAGATACGCCCCAGAACGCGAATCTTGGCAGTAACTCTCAGGATTGCGTCGGGCGGGATATGTCTTGGTATGCTTTGGGCTAGGTTGGGGCATACCTTGGGCTAGGTCGAATCAGAATAGCGACACCTAGCCCGGAGTAAAATCTTATATTTCTATCTTACAGATAGTTATGATTGTAATAAGGGCTAGGTATCGTCAAAGTGATTCGACCTATCCCGAATCCCGCGACGCTTCGACAGGCATCCCGGGCAACTTCTCCCTATCTTTTATGCGAAGGTACAGACATAGCCCGTCAGCTACAATACGCAGTCACGGAGATGCATACCCCCGTCGGGAAATAAAGTTCCTCCTATCGACGCTTGTCACGAGTGACGACTATGGCGGCGAAACTCTGCACTCGCGGCAGGAAAAGCCGGGTTTTGCGGCGAGAACACGTCACGAGTGACGAGAATCCCGCAAGAACTCCGCATTCGTGACAATGAAGATAATGCTGATAAATCAGAAAGTTATCGCCCGTCTTAGGCTGGGGAAAGTTAACGCTACGCGAGTCAACGATTTATAGATTCACGTCAGGGGCAAACACCGTGGGCGGAAGGGATATGCTTTCGTAAGCGAGCATCTCCCCTCATCGCAGCGAGCGTCGAAAGCATATCCCTTCCGCCTACGGTGTCATAATCGCAGTTTGCCCGCCAAAGTCGCTGGCAAGGACATCGCCTACAGAGTGCTCTGAGCGGGGTGGTTGCAAGCGAGGGCCTTATTTTGGGCTGTCGTCAGCAACCACCGCGGCCACAGGATTACCAAAGCCATACTCTTGCCAGCGACTTTGGCGGCCGGATCCCTACGGCGGGAAAGCTGCAGGCGGAGGGGAATGTTCCGCCCCGCCTGGCGGGCTTTCCCCCTCATCGCCGCCTGCCTGTCCCGAAATATCCCCGGAGCCGAAGGCAGGGCCCGATGTTGATAACTTGTGGAAAAAAATGGAAGTAATTGTAAGAAAGTGGAAAAATAATCATTATTTTTGCAAACATTAAAAAGGGCGAAGACTGCAATGGCTAAATTCATAGGCGAATACAAGGCGAAAGTGGACGACAAGGGAAGGCTCATCTTCCCGGCCGCCTTCAAAGCCGCTCTGGGCGGAGCACAGGGGGAGAATTCCGACCTGCGCCTCGTGGTGAAGAAGTCTCTCTTCTCCCCTTGCCTCGAGATGTACGCCTACGAGCAGTGGGAAAAGGACTCCGATGCCGTCAGAAGCCGCCTGAACCTCTTCAACAAGGACCACGCGCAGCTGTGGAGAGAATATATGAGAGGCACCGCCCTTGTGGAGCCGGACGGCAAGCTGGGCCGCGTTTCAATTCCGAAGGAGCTTCTCTCCCAGGCAGGCATAGACAAGGAAGTCATATTCTCCGGTAGCAACCATATGATTGAAGTGTGGGCGAAAGACAAGTTCGAAGAGGCCCGTATGAGCAGCGACGACTTCGTTTCGCTTGCAGAAAAAATACTCGGTTAGGAGGCCTCTCGAAATGTCAGCCTATCACGTACCGGTACTGCTTCAAGAAAGTGTATCTGCTCTCGACATAAAGGAAAACGGCGTCTATGTGGACGCGACATTCGGCGGCGGCGGACACAGCCGCGAGATACTCTCGAGGCTCGGCCCCGAAGGCCGCCTGATAGCCTTCGACCGCGACGAAGATGCGCTCGCCAACGCCCCGCAGGACAGTCGCCTGACGCTGGTGCACAACAACTTCCGATTTGTGCACAACTTCGTGCGGTATCACGGCTTCAAGGCCGTGGACGGCATACTCGCCGACCTTGGAGTATCGTCCCACCAGTTCGACACCGGAGAGCGAGGCTTCTCCTTCAGGTTCAGCGCCCCGCTTGATATGAGGATGAACAGGAGCGCGGGAATGAGTGCAGAAGACATAGTCAATAGTTATAGTGAGGAGGATTTGGAGCGTATTTTCAGAATTTATGGGGAAGTGGAGGGCAGCGCGAGGCTTGCGCATCTGATCTGCGCGGGACGGGAGAAGGCCCCCATAAAGACGACCGACGATTTAGGCAGGACTATAGAGAGCGTTCTGCCTAAATTTTATGAACATAAATATCTGGCAAAGGTATATCAGGCTCTGCGCATAGAGGTGAACGGAGAGATGGACTCTCTGGAAGGGTTTATGGAAGGCGCCACAAAGTCGCTCGGAAGCGGCGGAAGGCTCTCCGTCATAACCTACCACTCCCTCGAAGACCGCATCGTGAAGAACTGGATCAAGGCCGGCAACGCCTCCGGAGAAAGAGTGCAAAGCATAATGGGCACGGCCCCGTCCCCGCTGAAGGCGGTCTGCAAGAAGCCGATTCTTCCCGCGGAAGATGAAATCGCCTCCAACACGAGGGCCAGAAGCGCCAAACTGCGCGTAGCTGAAAAAGTATGAAAAAAGGGTTAAAAAAAATAAAAAAACACATTCAGGATTTCGCCAGCGGTGACCTGCTGATCAAGTGGGGCGTGGGCAGGCAGCTCGGATTCATATTCTACTGTTTCTGTCTGGTCTGCCTCTACATTATGTGGAGCCTTATGGTAGAGTCACAGCTGGCACGCGTGCAAGACAACGAGAAGGTCATAGCGGATCTGAGGATCAACTATCAGCAGAGAACCCTTGACCTTGTCGGAATGAACAACCGCACAAGAATCGACGAATTGCTGAAAAAGAACCATTCGACGCTCCACGGCCCCGTGGACCCGCCGACAGTTATAAAAGCCAGGTAGGAGAAAGACAAAGTGCAGATAAACACAAAGAAGGTCGGAATAGCATATGTTGTGGTGGTGGTCATCGCGGTGATTGTCATCGGCCGCATTGTGGACCTTCAGTTCGTCCACAAGCCAACCCGAATCGTCAAGACCACCCGCACCGACGTCCTGGAGTGCACCCGAGGCAGCCTGATGGCCTGCGACGGCAGGTATCTGGCCTTCTCCATACCGGAATACAAACTGACAATGGACCCCTGCCAGCCATCCGACACTCTGTTCGAGAATCAAGTGGACGCCCTATCCAAGGCGCTTGCCGACTTCTTTATGGACAAAAAGGCCTCCGAATATAAGAAACTTCTTGTCCGTCAGAGGGATGCCGGACGCAGGTTCGTTTATCTGAGCCGCCGGCTCCTCACCTATCAGGAGATGAAGACAGTCTCCGAGTTTCCGATCCTCAGGGAGGGCCGCCTCGGCGGAGGAAGGGGCTTCGAGAAGGTGGACCACAGGACATATCCGTACGGACGTCTGGGATTCCGCACGCTGGGCTACATCAAGTCTCAGCAGGACATCCCTACTATCGGCCTCGAAGGAAGCTGCGACTCCCTTTTGAGGGGCACTCCAGGTTCCCAGCCGATGAAACTCAGCGAAGGCCGCAAATGGATTGTGGACTACGACCGCGAGACGGTGCCTCCGATTGACGGCTACGACGTCCAGACCACCATCGACATAGATATGCAGGACGCGGCGCAAAAGGCCCTGCAGCACACTCTCGCAAAGACAAACGAACTCCACGCCGGCACAGTCGTGCTTATGGAAGTGGCCACCGGTGAAATCAAGGCTATGGTCAATCTCGAGAAGACCGGCAAGGGAGGCTTCGACGAGACATACAATTACGCCGTCGGCCGCCGCGGCGAGCCCGGCTCCGTATTCAAGGCCGCCACCCTCACGCTGCTTCTGGAAGACGGCAAGGTCTCGCTCGACACCGAAATGCCCGCTACGGTCAACTGGACCTTCGGCAAGAGAACCTTCACCGACCACTATCTTGACAAATATTCTACAATCTCAATCAGAAGGGGCTTCGAAATTTCGTCCAACAACGTCTTCAGAATCCAGGCGGCCAACCACTACGCCAAGGACCCCGACGCCTTCCTGGAGCGCTACACGAAAGAGCTCCACATAACCGAGGACTTCCCTATCGAACTCAAGGGTATGGCCCCGGCCCACATAAAGAAGACTTCCGACAGGTCCTGGAACATCTCCGACCTTCCGCAGACCGCTATGGGCTACTCCGTCGAAGTGACACCTCTGCACACGCTCAACTTCTACAACGCCATTGCCGGCGGCGGTGTGATGGTAAGGCCCCATCTGATTAAGAACTACCAGAAGGACGGCCGCATCATAAAGGAATTCAAACCCGTGACGATTGGAAGAGTCTGCTCCGAATCGACAGTCAAATCACTCCACAAGGCAATGTACGGAGTCGTGCACTCCGAGGGGGGCACGGGCTACCGCGTCTTCGAAGGATGCAAGGTTGACGTGGCGGGCAAGACAGGCACCGCCAGAATAGTATTCCCGGGTTCCGGCCGGTACGAAGACAACAAAGGCAACAAGATGCACCAGGCCACATTCATCGGCTTCTTCCCTTACGAAAAGCCGAAGTACTCTATGATTGTGGTGGTCTATTCCGAACCTACGAAGGGCAACTTCTACGGAGCCACGTGGTGCGGCCCCGTATTCAGGGAAATAGCGGAATATGTCTACGCATCCACTCCGGACGAGGACAAGGCTCTGAAAAAAAGCGCCTCTCTGCCGAAAGCTGAAAATTACAAGATACTCGACATTAAGCAGGCCGCGGCCGACGGACTCGTGCCGGACGTCTGCGGAATGGGTCTCAAAGACGCGATAAACGGTCTTGAGCTTCTGGGCTACACTGTGTCATTCGAAGGAAGCGGACGCATAGCCGCGCAGATTCCTGCCGCCGGCGACAGCGCCACGTGCAACATCAAACTGATTTTAAGACAAGAAAACACAAATAAAAATGGAACTGAGCAAACTACTGCAGGGAATTGACGTGGTCTGCGCCACAGGTGCGCCCGACGCGGAAATAACGAAGCTTACCTTCGACAGCAGAACCTGCTGCCCGGGCGCGCTGTTCATAGCCGTAAGCGGCGCTCTGGCTGACGGCCACCGCTTCATCGGCAAGGCCATAGAGGCCGGCGCTGCAGCAGTGATCTACCAGGACGGCGACTTCAGCGCCGAGGGCGTCTCCTGCATCAAGGTCGCCTCCAGCCGCAAGGCGCTCGCCCTGGCCGCAGACAATTTCTACGGTCACCCTTCCGGCAAGCTCAATCTCGTGGGCATCACGGGCACAAACGGCAAGACAACCACCGTCACGCTGCTCTACAATCTCTTCACGAGCCTCGGCTACTGCTGCGGCCTTGTGTCCACGATAGCAAATTACATAGGAGGAGAAAAGATTCCGACAGACCACACCACTCCGGACCCGATCTCCCTCAACGCCCTTTTCGCCGAAATGGTGGAAAGGGGCTGCGAATACTGCTTTATGGAGGTCAGCTCGCACTCTCTTGACCAGGACCGCGTCGCGGGGCTCGAATTCAAGGTGGGCATATTCTCCAACCTCACCCACGACCACCTGGACTACCACAAGACCTTCGCCGCATACCGCGACTGCAAGAAGAAGTTTTTCGACAATCTCGGCAAGGACGCCTTCGCGCTGACAAACATCGACGACCGCAACGGAGAAATAATGGTCCAGAATACGGAGGCCAAAGTCAGGACTTACTCCTGCCACAGCGCCTCCGACTTCAAGTGCCGCATAATCGAGGAGAGCCTCGAAGGGATGCAGACCGACATAGACGGAGCCCGCATCTGGAGCCGCTTCATCGGCGCACACAACGCATACAACCTTCTGGCGGTATATGCCACGGCAATTCTGCTCGGCGCCGACCGCGACGAGGTGCTGGTGAGGATGAGCGCCCTCGGCCCTGTGGCCGGCAGGCTCGATTTTGTCCGCGGAGGCAACGACATAACCGCTGTCGTGGACTACTCCCACACCCCTGACGCCCTCGAGAACGCCCTCAAGACCCTTCGCCTGACCGGCCGCGACAACTGTCTGGTATGCGTCTTCGGCTGCGGCGGCGACCGCGACAAGACAAAGCGCCCGGAAATGGGCGTCATCGCCGCAAAATATGCCGACAAAGTGGTCGTGACCTCCGACAATCCGCGCCGCGAAGACCCGGAGGAGATCATACGCGACATCAAGGCCGGAATGGACACGAAGGCCCGCGCCAGGAGCCTCTTCATCACCGACCGCCGCGAGGCAATCCGCACGGCCATAATGACCGCCCCGAAGGGGGCCATAATCCTGGTTGCCGGCAAGGGGCACGAAGACTACCAGATAATCGGCGAGGTGAAACATCATTTCGACGACAAGGAAGTCATTTCCGAAACATTTGAAGAATTGAGCGAATAATATGATATACCATCTTTTCAACTATTTGCAGCAGCAGGGAATCGACTTTCCCGGAGCGGGACTGATGCAGTACATCTCGTTCCGAAGCATCTGCTGCGCCCTTGTGGCCATCCTCACGGCGTGGCTGCTGGGCGGCCGCATAATCCGGTGGCTTCAGAAAAAGCAGATCGGCGAGACAATCCGCGACCTCGGCCTGGAAGGCCAGCTCGCGAAAAAAGGCACCCCTACAATGGGCGGCATCATAATCCTCGTATCGATACTGATTCCTATCCTGCTTTTCGGCGACCTTACCAACATCAACGTGCAACTGCTTATACTGACGACTGTTTGGCTCGGAGCCCTGGGTTTCATAGACGACTACATCAAAGTGTTCAAGCACAATAAGGAGGGGCTGCCGGGCAAATACAAGATAGTCGCCCAGATAACGCTAGGTCTCATCGTCGGCCTTGTCCTTTATCTGACCTCGAAGAACGGCGTCAGTTACAGCCACACGACAATTCCTTTCGTCAAGAACAACGAGTTCGACTACAAATGGCTGATTCCTTTCAACGGCCCGGTTGTAAGGGCTCTGCAGGGCGCTCTCTATGTTTTGATAATCACCTTTATAATAACGGCCTGCTCCAACGGCACCAACCTCGCCGACGGAATGGACGGAATGACGACCGGCATCTCGGCTATTGTGGGCGCGACTCTCGGCATTCTGGCCTATCTTTCAGGTCACGCCGGATTCGCCGGGTATCTCAACATAATGTATCTGCCTAATGCAGGCGAAGTTGCGGTTTACACCTGCGCCTTCATCGGAGCGCTGCTGGGCTTTCTGTGGTACAACTGCTTCCCGGCACAGGTGTTTATGGGTGACACGGGCTCGCTGGCTCTGGGCGGCATAATCGGCGTCTGCGCCGTGCTCATCCGCAAGGAGCTGCTCCTCCCTATACTGTGCGGCATTTTCCTGGTCGAGAGTCTGTCCGTCATAATACAGAGATTCTATTTCAAATACACCAAGAAAAAGAGAGGCACAGGTGTCAGAGTGTTCAGAATGAGCCCTCTGCACCACCATTTCCAGAAAGAGAATCCTGACGCGCTCCTGCAGAGGCCGCGTCAGATACATCCCGAAAACAAGATTGTCGTAAGATTCTGGATAGTTTCCATAATTCTTGCGGTACTCACAATAGTGACATTGAAGATAAGATAAAAGGCATATGAAAAAAAGAGTTGTGGTTTTAGGTGGAGGAGAAAGCGGCGCAGGAGCCGCGGTACTCGCGAAAGTAAAGAAGTTCGACGTGTTTCTCTCCGACAGCGGCACCCTTAAGGAAAATTACAGGCAGATGCTCGCCGAGTGGAACATTCCGTTCGAAGACGGAGGGCACACGGAGGAGAAGATCCTCAACGCGGACCTTGTCATCAAGAGCCCGGGCATCCCGGACAGCGCTCCGCTGATAGTCAAGCTTCGCGGGCAGGGTACCCCTATAATTTCCGAAATAGAATTCGCGGGCTACTACGACACCGCAAAGAAAATCTGCATAACCGGCAGCAACGGCAAGACGACCACCACCTCGCTTATCTACTATCTTCTGAAAAACGCGGGCCTCAACGTCGGCCTCGGAGGCAACATAGGAAAGAGCTACGCCCTTCAGGTGGCGACCGAGCAGCACGATATCTACGTGCTGGAACTCAGCAGCTTCCAGCTCGACGGAATGTATGATTTCAAGGCTGACATAGCAGTGCTGATGAACATCACCCCGGACCATCTGGACCGCTACGACCACTGCTTCCAGAACTACATCAACGCCAAGTTCCGCATCACGCAGAATATGAAGGAGGACGACTGCTTCATCTTCTGCTCCGACGACGACGTCACCATAGGGGAACTCAACAAGATAGTTCTCAAGGCGCAGATGCTTCCGTTCACTCAGGAAAAGAGTGTAGAGCAGGGCGCCTTCGTCGAAGACGACAAGATGAAGGTCCGTTACGGAGAGAGCGAATACGAGATGTATCTCAGGGAGCTTGCTCTCGAAGGCCGCCACAACATCTACAACTCTATGGCGGCAGCCATAACGGGCAAGATAATGAACATCACGAACGAGACCATCCGCAAGGCTCTGGCAACTTTCGAAGGCGTGGAACACCGTCTGGAGAAGGTGATGACCGTCGGCGGAGTCCTCTATATCAATGATTCGAAGGCGACAAACGTCAACTCAACCTGGTACGCGCTCGAGAGTATGAAGAATCCTACCATCCTGATTCTCGGCGGAAAGGACAAGGGCAACGACTACGCGCCTATCGCCGATCTGGTCAAAGAAAAAGTGAAAGCGATTGTCTGTCTGGGCGTTGACAACAGGAAAATACGCGAATCTTTCGGCGACAAGGTGGTTGCCGAAACCCTCAGCGCCAAAGAATGCGTCGAGAAATGCGCATCTCTGGCCGAGCCCGGCGACACGGTGCTCCTGAGCCCTTGCTGCGCAAGTTTCGACCTTTTCAAGAGTTATGAAGACAGAGGCCGCCAGTTCAAGGAGGCCGTAAGACATCTTTAGAAACAGGAGGCAGGCTATGACTGACTGGTGGAAACTCAAGGGTGACAAGGTTATATGGATACTCGTCGTATTCTTCGCGATGGTATCCGTCCTGGCCGTGTTCTCATCCAGCAGCTATCTGGCCACGACAAGGGACGTGTCGAAGACCGCCATATTCTTCGAGCAGATAAAGTCCGTCCTTCTCGGCTTCGCCGCCCTTTTCATCTGCTATCTCATTCCTCTGCACTGGTACAGAACGCTGTCATTCATACTGTTCGGAGGTTCGGCGCTTATGCTGCTCCTGCTCTTCGTACCGGGGCTGCAGGACGTCAAGAACGGGGCCGTCAGAGGCTTGAAGGTCTTCGGTCACACTGTGCAGGTGTTCGAATTCGCCAAGGTCGGAGTGATACTCTATCTGGCAAAGGCTCTCGAGCTGTGGGAAGACAGCCTCTACGAGTTCAAGGACTTCGCCCTCAAGATTCTGCTTCCCGTCGGGGCCGTCTGCTTCATAGTGATGATGAACAGCTTCTCGTCGGCCTTGCTGATTGCCATTGTAACTTTTCTCGTGCTGTTTTTTATGGATGTCCGAGGAAAGAATCTTCTCATAACGATCGGCATTCTGCTGTGCGCCGTACTGCTGATGTTCGCAGTCTATCACGCATTCTACGCCGGAGAGCCGGAGAAGCAGAAGAGCGGCATCGGCAAAGTGTTCAACCGTTTCGGAACGGTTGAAGGGCGAATTCAGGATTTCCTCGGAATAGGTGAAGATGACACGATAGAACTGAGTCAGGCGGAAAAAATGAAGGAGGAGGACGACAAGCGTCAGAGCGAAAACGCCAAGATAGCCATATCCGAAGGAGGGCTCATCGGCAAAGGCCCCGGCAAGAGCACCCAGCGCTACTCCCTCTCGATGGCATTCTCCGACTTCATATACGCATTCATAATAGAAGAGTATGGCCTTCTGCTTGGAGGCATAGGCGTCCTGCTGCTGTATCTGATATTCCTTTTCCGCTGCATCAGGCTTTGCGTCAGATGCAGCCAGACATACTCGTCGGCGCTAGTAATAGGGCTGTCGTTTCTCATCATATGTCAGGCGATACTGCATATACTTGTCAACGTGCGGCTTATCCCGATTACGGGCCACACGCTGCCTCTCATCAGCCACGGCGGCACGGCGTATCTCGTGCTGAGCGCCGCCTTCGGAATGATACTTTCAGTGAACAAACAACTCGACAAACAGGCCAAGGCCCTGCAGGAGCAGATGGCCTTGATAGAACAAAATCAGGAGAAAGAAGAAAACCATGAAGCAGAGCCCACGGATTATAATTAGCGGAGGCGGAACGGGAGGACATATATTCCCCGCCCTTTCGATTGCAAATTCCATAAAGGAAATATGCCCCGAGGCCGACATACTTTTCGTCGGAGCAAAGGGAAAGATGGAGATGGAAAAGGTGCCGGCGGCAGGCTACAGGATAGTCGGCCTGCCTGTAGCGGGCCTTCAGAGGAAGCTTTCCCTGAAGAATCTGGCACTGCCTTTCAAAGTGGCCGACAGCATCTGCAAGGCCCGCAATGTCATCAGGGACTTCAAGCCCGACGTGGCTGTGGGTGTCGGAGGCTTCGCCAGCGCGCCGCTCCTTTGGAGCGCCGAACATATGGGAATCCCGTGTCTCGTGCAGGAGCAGAACTCCTATGCGGGCCTCACCAACAAGATAGTCTCCCGGCGTGCCGAGCGCATCTGCACAGCCTATGAGGGTATGGAGCGCTTCTTCCCTGAGGACAGGATAATGCTTACCGGCAACCCTATCCGCAGCGAAATACGCAAACCCGTGGAGCAGGACCGCCGCGAAGGCTACGCGTTCTACGGCCTCGACCCTCGCAAGAAGACCGTCTTCATTGTCGGCGGAAGTCTCGGCTGCGGCACTTTGAACAGGGTTATGCGCAAGTGGGTGGACGAACGCGCCGCCAGCGCAGACTATCAGGTCATCTGGCAGTGCGGCAAATACTACAAGGCGGGCATCGATGAATTTATGGCAGGCCGTCAAGTGGAGAATCTGGTTTACACGGACTTCATCAAGAGGATGGATCTTGCCTACGCCGCGGCGGACATAATCGTCTCACGCGCAGGCGCCGGCACGATTTCCGAACTCTGCGTCGAGGGGAAAGCCACAATCTTCGTACCTTCCCCTAACGTCGCGGAAGACCACCAGACTCACAACGCTATGGCTCTCGTCAACAAGGGCGCCGCCCGTATGGTGAGGGACGCCGAAGCTGAGGAAAAGTTGATCGATGCAATGGAGTCCCTGCTCGAAGATGCTTCAGCAATAGCTTCTCTGGAAGAAAACATACTTAAACTTGGAAAGAAGGACGCTTCCCTCGTGATTGCTCGGGAAGTATTGAAACTTGTAAAAGAATAGATGGAATACACCCATTATTATTTCATAGGAATCGGCGGCATCGGAATGAGCGCCATAGCACGTTATTTCAAAAAACAGGGATATGAAGTTTCGGGCTACGACAAGACGCCGTCGCCCCTTACCGCCCAACTTGAGAAGGAAGGCATAAAAATCCACTATACGGACGACGTATCTGCGATTCCTCAGGACGCGATGCACACTTTCGTAATCTACACCCCGGCAGTTCCCGAAACTCTGGAAGAGCTGAAATATGTGCGCGCGCTCAATTACCCTCTCGTCAAAAGGTCCCGCGCCCTCGGCGAAATATCTCGAGGCCAAAAATGCCTTGCAATTTCCGGCACCCACGGCAAAACCAGCACCAGCACGCTTCTGGCCCACATACTGACCTCCTCCGGAGAAGGCTGCAACGCCTTTCTGGGCGGCATCTCGAAGAACTACGGCTCCAACCTGCTGCTGAGCGAGGGCAAGGTTCTCGTGGCGGAGGCGGATGAATTCGACAGGTCGTTCCTGCAGCTTCACCCATCCATCGCCGTAATAACCGCAACCGACGCCGACCATCTCGACATTTACAACGACCACGAACACGTAGTCGAAGCGTTCGGACAGTTCGCCGCACAAGTTGAAGAGGATGGATACCTTATAGTTAAGAAGGGCGTGCAGGTACCTCTTGCAGGGGTCGGCGCCAGAGTACTGCGCTACTCCTACAATGAACCTTGCGACTTTTTCGCCTCCGACATAGTGCCGCTCGAAGGCGGCCTGTTCGACTTCACGATCAACCACCCTACCGGCCGCATAGAGCACTGCACCTGTGGCATTCCGGGATGGGTCAACGTCGAAAATTCCATCGCGGCCGCAGCCGTAGCGCTCCTCCACGGCACAGCTCCGAAGGCCATACGGGAGGCCCTCGCCACCTTCGAAGGGGTCAAACGCCGCTTCGACGTCCACATCAACACTCCAAGATGCGCATATATCGACGATTACGCCCACCATCCCAACGAGATAAAGGCGGCCATCAGCTCGATTCGCGACATCTTTCCGGGAAGGAAACTGTGCGGAATATTCCAGCCGCACCTCTATACCCGCACCCGCGACTTCGCGGACGAATTTGCCGAGGCCCTCAGCCTGCTCGACTCTCTTGTGATGCTGCCGATATACCCGGCAAGGGAAGAGCCAATAGAAGGCGTAACAGCTTCAATCATATTCGACAAAGTGACGGCGGCGGACAAAGTGCTCATCGAAAAGGACCGCCTTCTGGAGACCATAGCGGAGCGCGAGACAGACTGCCTTGTCACATTCGGCGCCGGCGACGTCGACCGGTTCATAGACCCTATCGAAAAACTTCTGAGACAGAAATATGAAATTTAAGAGGATACTGCTCACTTCACTCGTCTGCCTGCTGTCGGGAGGCCTTATGGGAGGCTACTTCTATCACGTGGGGAAACTCTCCCGCGAGAGGCGCCGCGCCGCAGTTTGCAGCGGAGTGGACATTCATATTCTCGACTCTGCCGAAAGTTCGATCATCAACAGGAACGACGTCGTGGATATGATAAAGACGCCTGTTCTCGGCGAGAAAACCGACAGCATAAATCTGCCCCTCGTCGAACGGATGGTGCTAGCCAACGGCGAAATTCTCTCCTCCCAGGCTTATATGTCCGCCGAAGGCCGCCTCAACGTGGAGGTCACCCAGCGCAGACCCGTGGCCAGATTCGAAAACAGCACCGAGCGGTATTACAGCGACTCCTCGGGATATCTTTTCCCCGTAAGCAGGCCTGTCAAGCTTCCGATAATAACCGGAAATATTCCGCTGCGCAGAGGAAGCGACTTCAAGGGCTACGGCTCCAAAGAGGAAACGGCCTGGATAACTTCGATGACTTCCCTTGTCGAACTGTGGAACAGTGACAGATACTGGAGACAGCACATACAACAGATAAACATAGAGGACAACGGGGACATCGCGCTCTATCTCGACTCAGGGCCGGAGAAGATAATTTTCGGCCCTGCGGACGGAGCCGCGGCCAAAATGAAAAAACTCAAGGCCTATTATGAAACGATAGCGCCCGAGCACGCCCCGAAGGTCTATTCCGTAGTGAACTTGAAATATAAAAATCAAATAATTTGCAAATGATATGAGTAATTACGTAGCTTCATTGGATTTCGGCACGTCGAAAATTGCTCTGGCCGTCGGTCTGCAGACCGAAGACGGCATAAGGATAGTCAGCTACAACGACGCTGAATCCGTAGGCATAAAGTGCGGCGAAATCGTAAAGGAACTTCAGGTCATAGAGGCCATAAACGGGCTTCTTGAAAAGGCGCGGCAGGAAATCGGAGAGCCTCTGGAAGAGGTTGTCATAGGCGTGAGCGGCAAGGCCATTCACGCAGCCGAGCAGTCGTGCAAGGTGAACCGTCCCGACAGGGACAGTTATGTGGACGCCGATGAACTCGCCCAGATAACGAAGGCCCGGTACAACACCAAAATGGAAAACGGTGCAGTCGTCTTCGAGGTCGTGCCGCAGCGTTACGACATAGACGACAACATCGGCTGCAGCCACGACGACCTTATAGGTATGACCGGCAAGACCATAGACGCCACCTTCAAGATATTCTACGGCAAGGAATCGATTCTGTCGCGCCGCCGCCAGATTGCCGAAAAATGCGGCCTCAGGGTGAAAAAGGCCATTCTCTCCCCTGTCGCCTCCGCACGCGCGGTGCTCACGAGTCAGGAGATGGAGAACGGATGCGCCCTGGTGGACATCGGAAAGGGCGTCACCGAAATTGCGATAGTAAAAGACAACATAATAAGGACCGTGCAGTCGATTCCGTTCGCAGGCGACTCCATCACCACAGATATAAAGACCGTCACCAACACTACCGCAAAATGGGCTGAAGCCATCAAAGTGTTGCACGGCAGCGCCTGCGCCGATTTCACTCCTGAAAACAAGAAGCTCGTGCTCAGAGGGCCTGACAACTCAAACGACGGAGAGGTGGACCTGGCTCTGCTCTCGTCAGTGATCGAAGCCCGCATAAGCGAGATATTCGATGCCGTAAGATACGTCATCGAACAGTCAGGCTGCGCCAATCTGCCTGCGGGAGTCGTTCTTACAGGAGGAACCTGCTATCTGGAGAACATCCGGCAGCTGGCAGCCGCCCTGCTCGGGCAGAAGGTCAGAATCGCCGCACCGAGAGGCGCCATAACCTCCGACAGTGTCGAAAGCGCCTTTGACGCCTACTCCTCCACGGCCGTGGGCCTCGTGCTGGAAGGCTTCCGTAGCAAGCTCTCCCACGCGGCGGACAATGTGAAGACAATCGTCCCGAAGGTGGAAACTCCAGTGGAGAACACTCTTTTCAATGACGAGCCCGCAATAGACAAAAACGAATATAAACAGAAGAAGAAAGAGGAAGAAAAGGAGAGGAAGCGCCGTGAAAAAGAGGAAAAGGAGGCCAGAAAACAGGCCGAAGCAGAGCGCAGACGCAGGGAGAAAGAGGCTAACAAGAATAAGGGAAGTCTCTTTGACGGTTTTTTCTTTAGTGACAATGATAAAGCATAAGTGATATGGACCAGAATTTAATTCCAAAGAATTGGGAGAAGAGAGGCAATATAATAGCAGTGGTAGGTGTCGGAGGCGGAGGCGGAAATGCAGTCTCATATATGTACTCCCAGGGCATCAAGGATGTCGATTTCGTCATATGCAACACAGACCGTCAGGCGCTTGAAAGCAGCCCCGTACCGACCAAGATACAGCTCGGAGAGCTCACAACAAAGGGCCTCGGAGCCGGCACCGACTTCAATGTGGGCCGCAAGGCGGCGCAGGAGTCCATCGATGAGATAGCTCAGATATTCAACGAGGATACGGAGATGGCCTTCATCACCTGCGGAATGGGCGGAGGCACAGGCACAGGTGCGGCGCCTATCATAGCCCAGGTGGCAAAGGAGAAAGGCCTGCTGACGGTCGGAGTCGTTACGGTACCTTTCCGCGACGAAGGCACGGAAGCTCTCTACAGGGCCGGCGAGGGCATAAAGGAGCTCAGCAAGCACGTGGACAGCATACTTGTCATAGACAATCAGAAACTTTACAAGCTCTTCAGCAACCTCAACGTATTTTCCGCCTTCCCTAAGGCAGATGAGGTGCTGGCGACGGCAGTGAAGAGCATCGCCGACATAATCACCTGCACGGGCTACATCAACGCCGACTTCGCCGACGTGAAGAAGGTGATGCAGAATAGCGGTATGGCAATAATGGGCATCGGTGTCGCAAGCGGAGCGGACCGGGCGGTGAATGCAGTCGAGCAGGCGTTCAATTCCCCTTTGCTGAACGACATCAACCTGAACAACGTGAAGAACGCCCTTGTCAACATCACGACAAGCAGCCAGGAGGGCAAGGCCGCGACAATGGAGGAACTCTCCCAGATTATGGACTACATCAAGTCCAAGACCGGCGAGATGTCCAATTTCAAGCGCGGCATCGTCAAGGACGACAATATGGATGAGAACATCAGCGTCACGATAGTCGCTACAGGTTTCAACCTTACTGAGCTCCCTGTCGTGGATCCGGCAAACGTGCAAAAAGGAAACCGCATAGACGTAAAATACGTCGCGGAAACTTTCAAAAACAGAAAGAGAGGATTACCTTTGCCGGGAAATAACGAACTTATTGTAAACAAAGCCAGGGTAACAGGCGTTCCCGCCCTCATTACGGAAGATGCAGGCAGGCTCAGCGAACTCGAAGCGCAGCCATCCTATGTAAGAAGAGAACAAATGTTGAACAAGACCGACCTGGAGGCATAAAATATTTATGGAAAGAAAAAGAAGAGTGCGTTTCGCGCCAAGTCCTACGGGTCCGCTCCATATGGGCGGCGTCCGTACCGCATTGTATAACTATCTGTACGCTGCGCAGGCCGGCGGAGACTTCATACTTCTCATAGAAGACACTGATTCCCAGAGAATTGTACCAGGCGCAGAGAAATACATCGTGGATTCGCTCCGCTGGTGCGGCATATATCCCGACGAGGGCGTCGACGCAGAAGGCAACATAGTGGAGACCCCGTCAGAGAGGCATCCTCACGCCCCTTATCGCCAGAGTCAGAGAAAAGGCATCTATCGCCGTTACGCTGAAGAGCTTGTGGAAAAAGGCTTCGCCTATTACGCGTTCGACTCGGCCGAAGAGCTTGCCGCCCTCCGCGCCCAGGCTGAAGCCCGGAAGGAGACCTTCACCTACAACTGGCAGACGCGTACGTCTCTTCGCAATTCGCTGACCCTGCCCCCGGACGAAGTCAGGCGCCTGCTCGAGACCGAAACCCACTGGACAGTCCGCTTCAAGATTCCGCAAGACCGCACTGTCGTGATGGACGACCTTATCAGAGGCCACATCGAGGTCAACAGCAACACTCTCGACGACAAAGTTCTCTGGAAAAGAATAGACGAACTGCCTACATACCACCTTGCTAACATAGTGGACGACCACCTTATGGAGATAACGGAGGTCATCCGCGGCGAGGAGTGGCTGCCGTCGCTGCCGCTCCACTACCTGCTTTACGAGGCGTTCGGATGGCAGGAGAGCCGGCCGCAATTCGCCCATCTGTCGCTGCTTCTCAAACCGGACGGCAAGGGCAAGCTCAGCAAGAGGGACGGCGACCGCCTGGGCTTCCCGGTATTCCCGCTCAAGTGGGTCAACGCCGAAGGCGAAGTGTCGCGCGGCTACCGCGAAGACGGCTACTACCCTGAAGCATTCGTCAATATGCTCGCGATGCTGGGCTGGAACCCTGGCACCGAGCAGGAACTCTTCACCGTCGAGGAACTTATCCCTGTCTTCAGCCTCGAAAGAGTCATCAAGTCAGGCGCGAAGTTCAACGCCGACAAGGCCAAATGGTTCAATCAGGAATATCTGCGCCGCAGAAGCACCCAGCAGCTCGTAGAAGACTTCAAGGCGCTCAACGCCGACCGTCTGGAAGGCTTCAGCGACACCTACATCGGATGCGTGCTCGAAATGATGAAGGAGCGCGCCCACTTTATGACCGAAATGTGGGACCTTACCTCATATTTCTTCCAGGCTCCCGAGACCTACGACGAGGCGTCGGTGGCGAAATTCTGGAAAGATGAGGTGAAAGAGATCATTCCGAAGGTACGCGGCCTCATAGCTTCTCTCGAGCCGTTCACGAAAGAAAACATAGAAACATCTCTTCACGATGCAATCACCTCCAACGAGTGGTCTATGGGCAAGGTTATGAACACCCTCAGACTCTTCCTCGTAGGCGTCTCCAAGGGCCCGGGAGTAGCCGATATGATGGCTATCTTCGGCAAGGAAGAGACACTCTCAAGAATTGACAACGCAATAAAAAAACTCGGATAAAGATATGAAAACCGTAGGAATGGCCTCTGACCACGCAGGCTATGAAATGAAGGAAGCTCTTAAGCCCCTTATCAAATCTCTGGGATTTGAAATAAAGGATTTCGGAACAAATTCAGGCGACAGCGTAGATTACCCTGACTTCGCCCACCCTTTGGCTGCGGCCGTCGAGAGCGGCGACGTTAGCTGCGGCGTAGCCCTGTGCGGCTCCGGCAACGGCATCTCGATGACCCTCAACAAGCATCAGGGCGTTCGCGCCGCGCTTTGCTGGAACGGGGAACTGGCATCTCTTGCACGGCAGCACAACGACGCCAACGTACTCTCTCTTCCTGCACGCTTCATCTCGCAGGAGACCGCCGAGGAGATTGTGAAGGCATACTTTGCAGCCTCATTCGAAGGCGGAAGACACCTTCGCAGAGTGGAGAAAATCGCCTGCAAATAGCGCCCGGATGGCAAACTATCTCACACTGGAGGGTTGCCCGCTGGAAGGTACCGCCGAATTTTTCGAGCAGCACCTTTCGCACGATATAGCCGACTACCCCGGCGGCATCGTGCTGTCCATAGACAAACCCTACCGGTGGACTTCTGCCGATGCCGTGCGCAAGTGCAAGTTCACTCTCCAGAAGCATTTTTCACAGCGCAAGCTGAAAGTAGGCCACGCCGGCACGCTTGACCCTCTGGCCACCGGCCTTCTTCTGGTCTGCGTCGGAAATGCCACAAAGGTGGCGGAAGAGCTGCAGGCCCACGGCAAAGAGTACATAGCGACCGTTGAATTCGGCGCGACGACCGCCTCCTTCGACCTTGAGCAGCCCGTCGACTGCCTCTACCCTTTCGAGCACATAACCCGCAGCTCGGTTGAAAAGGCCCTCGAAGGATTCATCGGAACTCAGGAACAGGTGCCGCCGATGTTCAGCGCGAAGATAATAGGGGGCCTTCGGGCCTATGAATATGCCCGCGCCGGGGAGCCCATAGAATTGAGAAAATCCATCATCACGATTGACAGCATAGAGCTTCTCGATTTCAAGGAAGCCTCCGCATCTGACGGACTCCCCCGCGGGCAGGCCGACCCTCTTGCAAAGCCCGATCTTGAAGCCGTGCGCCACCTGCACAACTACCATACTTCAGCCTCCGCCAGCACCGGAGGCAGACCTTCCGCCACGCTGCGCATCAAATGCAGCAAAGGCACCTATATCCGCTCCATTGCCCGCGACCTGGGCCTTGCGCTCGGCTCGGGAGGCTATCTGACAGCCCTCCGCCGCACGGCAAGCGGTCCTTTCACAGTAAAATAAGAAACAATGTCCAACATTCCACTGCCATACAGAGCCCTTAAGGCACACGTCCGATTCATCACGGAAGGCTTGTACTATAAAGAATCCATTGTCGAAGGCATTGAAAACATTCCTTCCGACGGAACTTCAACCCTCATAGCATCCAACCATCAGAATTGTATGAATGACGCTATGGAGGTAATCCTTGCCATCAACGACCGAAAGCCGTGCTGCATCGTAAGAGGCGACGTGTTCGCCCTCAGCCAGGGCGTAAACAAGTTCCTCCGGAGTCTCGGCCTTCTGCCGGCATTCCGCCTCGGTTATGAAGGCGCGGAGGCGATGAAGAAAAACGCCGACACCTTCAAGATGTCGGAACAGGCTCTCGCCGACGGCGAGACCGTACTCATATTTCCTGAAGGCGGCCACGCCCGCGGCCACTGGCTCAACGTGTTCAAGAGCGGAATGGCGAAGATGGCCTTCGAGGCGGCCGAGTTGAACAATTTCGAGAAAGAGATATTCATAGTCCCTACCTGCAACCACTACTCATCATACAAAGGAATCCGTTTAAAGTCGCTCGTGCGCTTCGGCGAGAAGGTACCGGTAAGTCCTCTCTATGAACTCTATAAGACCAAGCCGCGCACTGCCATACGTACCCTTTCGGAGATAATCCGCTCGAAAATCGAAAGTATGGTTCTCGACGAGAAAGACAAGGAATTCTACTATGAGATGGAATACATCCGCGGCGGTAAGACAGGTCGCGAGTTTGCCATCGCGGGCGGCTACGATCCGGACAACTTCTCCCAAAGGTTTGAAAGCGACAAGATGCTGATTGCCAAGTTTCTGAAGGCAAGAACGGATGAGAACCCGTATTTCAGAGTGGTAAAGACCGACGAGGGAATGAGCGTGGAAGAGTGCGCCGCAAAGCAGATTGCCGAGCAGTCCGAGGTCAAGGCCCGCGAAGGCCTGCTTATCGATGCTCCGGGAGAGGCCGAGCAGGCGCTACTTGGCGTTCGAGGGCTTCTTGCCGAGTTGAAGAAGGAAAAACTTCAGGACAGCCAGTTCGACAGGCACCCTTCAAAATGCAATGCAGTCCTGAAAGCCGTCCTTCTGCTGGCGCTGCTGCCGGCGGCGATATTCTCCCTCTGGCCTTCCGTCCTCAGCTGGTTTTTGCCGAAATATTTTTCCGACAGAATGAAGAAGAAGAGCCCGATGTTCGAAGGCACCTTCCTGATTGCCCTCAACGTACTTATCGTTAGCCCTCTGGCGGGAATCCTCTCCTTTATACTTGTAGGCCTGAATACCACTTTCCTTCTGGCGCTACTTTACATACTGACTTTCCCTGCACTGTGCCTCTTCGAATGGCACTACTGTCAAGGGGTGAAAAGTCTTGCCGGCGACTGCCGCTGGTTCAAGGCAGAGCGTAGCGGAGAGACAAAAAAACTCGAGGAGCTGAGAGAGTCAGTCCTCGAGCAGGTAAAAGCCGTTTCGGGCAAGTAATTTCTACGTATAGAGGCCTCCGTTGATGGAGATGCACTGCCCGGTTATGTAGGCAGCATCGTCTGAAGCGAGAAATCCCACCAGGGCAGCTATCTCTTCAGGCTCGCCGAAGCGGTTGAGAGGTATCTGCTTCTTGAGTTCGGCCTCGTCGAGCCCCTCGACCATATCGGTCTTCACAAAACCCGGAGCGATTGCGTTGACTGTCACTTTCTTCTTGCCAATTTCCTGCGCCAGAGCCTTTGTGGTTGCGATTATGGCACCCTTCGCGGCAGAGTAGTTGGTCTGGCCCGGAAGTCCCATCAGACCTGAAACCGAAGCCATATTGATTATACGGCCGTGCTTGTGCAGAAGCATAGGTTGCAAGAGCGCTTTCGTCACGTTATAGAATCCGTCGAGAGTGATTTGCAGCACCCTGTTCCAGTCATCCCTTTCCATAAATATAAGGAGGTTGTCTCTGCGGATGCCGGCGTTGTTGACAAGAACGTCAACATACTCTCCCGGATGCTCCTGCTGCCACTTTGAGATTGCCTCGGCGGTTTCATCAGCATTGCTGACATCGAATTTCATAAGTTCACCGTCGCTTCCGGCCTCCCTGACAAGGGCCAGAGTCTCCTCGGCCTTGCCGGCGGATGACGTGTAGTTGATAAGAATGTTGAAGCCCATAGAAGCGAGCTTGACGCTCACCGCGCGGCCTATGCCGCGGCTGGCTCCGGTTACCAATGCGTACTTCATATCTATATTTTGAATTGTTTTTTGATTTTTTCTATTCCCATAATATTGGCACAGGTGTAGAGCGAAGTCATCGAGACGCCCATTATTCCGTGCAGGTTGAGGCTCTGGCCCGTCATCAGCAGATTTCTCACCGGGGTCTGCGGACTCAGCACCGTGGTTATCGGCGAGTGCCAGTCTTTCGAGACTCCGAATGCCGAACCGCAAGGCGACGAGACATAGTCGTTATATGTCAAAGAGGTGCTTGTCGTGTAGAAATCAATCGATTTCTCAAAAGACGGAATCACCCTCTCGGCCGCCTTGATGCACCTTCGGGCAAGATTCTCCTTGACAGCTTCATATTCTTCTCCACGGAGCATAGGACTTGTCCCTTCCCACTCCGATACAAGATTCCAGTCCATCCTGGTCAGGACATCTATCGTGGTGGCGCTGCTGCCAGAGGAAGGCACGCCGTAGCTTATCATATAGCTTCTGCCCCTTGAATGCCAGATATCCGCGTTTGCGCTGTGGATTGTTGTGTTGTAATTGACATACGGCAGGGCTTCTTCCTTTATCTTCGCATTGAGAGTGAAGACGCCGTAACTGTTCTTGAGCGCATTTATGCGCTTGCGGTAGATGCTCTTGAGCGACGATGAATTCTTGAGCAGACCTACGGTCACCGCAGGATGCGCATCCGATATGAAAATGTCGGCCTCGAAGCTCTCTCCGTTTTCACATATTGCCTCCAGCACCGTGCCGCCGCTCTCGAAAAGTTCCGTAACCTTCCTGCCCGTCAGGATTTTACCGCCCATGCGGATTATATCTTCGGCAAGCCGCTCCACAAGCGTTCCACCTCCGCCCTCAAGTCTCCAGCCGCTTTGGATGAAGGAATTGTTGATCTGGGCGAATTCATATAGCGGCAGCAGGTCTGCGCTGCTGTCCAGACGGAGCGCGGCGCCGGAGAGGACTTGTCTCAGGAGAGGGTCGGATATGGTATCGCACAGAAATTTATAAGCTCCCTGAGAGAAATATTCCATTGAAGCGCCCGAGCCGAAATCGGCCTTGAGGCTCTCCCCCACTGCCTTGAGGGTCCTGACGTATTGTCTGAGTTCCTTCTTCTGCGAGGGAAATTCCCTTGAAAGGGAATCCACGAAACGGTCGTACCCTTGAGGGAGGGAAAACTGCCGGTCCCCTATCACTATCCGGTCCACGCAATCTTCGTCCATCTTGCGCCAGGGAAGATCCATCAGGTTGAAATACTTGAACATCCATTCAAGCACCTGACCCTCGCCGAGGCCTCCCACATAGTGGAAACCCGTGTCGAACTGCGTTCCGCGACGAGAGAACGTCTGCAGGCAGCCGCCTATGTGGCCGCCCTGCTCAAGCACTGTCACGTCAAAGCCGTTACGCTGCAGGATGTAGGCGCACTGAAGTCCGCCCAGTCCCGCACCGATGACTATGACGCTGTGGCGCGACATTTAAAGGTTTTTGATGACCAGTGACGAATTCGTGCCGCCGAAACCGAAAGAGTTGGACAGGAACATATCGAATTTCTTGTCTATCCTCTTGCTCGGTATGAGAAGTTTTGCAGAATCTTCATCCGGATTCTCGAAATTGAGGTTCGCTCCGATGAAGCCGCCCTTCATCATAAGGGTCGAGTATATCACTTCGCCGGCGCCGGCCATCCACATCTCGTGACCTGTCTGGCTTTTCGTGCTGGTGACTTCTATCTTTCTGTCTCCTATTACGTTATAGATTGCCTTGGCCTCATTGGTGTCACCCACGTGGGTTGATGTGGCGTGAGCGTTGATGTAGCCTATCTCGTCGATGCTCACCCCTGCCCTCTTGATTGACATCTCAAGAGCGCGGCTCGGACCCTCGACGTTCGGTGAGGAGATGTGGTCGCCGTTGCTTGAAAAACCATAGCCGAGGACTTCAGCGATTATAGGAGCGCCTCTGCGGAGGGCCGACTCGTAGCTTTCTATGATAACGGTTGCGGCGCCGCCGCCTGGCACAAGACCGTCGCGGTCGCGGTCGAACGGACGACTGGCTTTTTCAGGGGCGTCTTCGCGAGTCGAGAAAGCGGCGATTCCGTCGAAAGAGCCGGTTGCGGCGGCATTGATCTCCTGAGCTCCGCCGCAGACCACCATATCCTGAAGGCCGTTCTGTATGAGGAGAGCGCCCAGACCGATGGCGTGTGAACCGCTAGCGCAGGCAGCTGATACAGTGATATTTATACCCTTCAGTTTGAAGATGACGCTGAGGTTCATCGTCACTGTGGAGTTCATTGACTGGAATATGGCGCCTGAGCCGCAAAGCATCGTGTCCTTCTTGGTGACCATAGTGTTGACACCTTTGTAAACGGCATCTGCGGTGCTGTCGTTGCCATAGAGAATTCCCACCTCGTGAGAGTTGAGATAGTCCTGGTCGATGCGCGCGTGTGCAAGAGCGTCCCTTGTTGCGCAATATGCGTACAGGGCAGGCTCCGGCATATACACTCTCTGACTGCGGGGAAGTTCCTTTTTCAAGTCAGGCATAGGTACATAACCGGTCAGGCCGGAGCGGAAACCCATCTCCTTCCTGGCCTGGTCGAGTATTATGCCTGATTTGCCGTAGTAGAGAGAATCCCTGACCTCGTCCAACGTAGTGCCAAGGCAGGAATAGATACCCATTCCTGTTATTACGACTCTCTGCATAGGCCTTTACTTGACTCTCGCCTGCAGATACTCGCAGAACTGTGCAAATGTTATTATCTTCTTGAATTCCTGAGGCTCAATCTTGAAACCGAACTCACTCTCGATAAACACTACCACATCCACGAGTTCGAGGCTTCCGATACCCATATCGTCCTTGAGCTTTGCGTCAGGCGAAATGAGATCTTCATCAATCTCCAGTTCGTCAATCAAAAATTCCTTGACTTTCTTCTCAATTTCTGATATTTCCATAATATTATACCTTAAATTAAACTACTTGTAAATTGCAAAGATAATCTTTTTTTTGGAAATAAATAAATTTTAGAAGAGATAGCCGATATTGATATAGAACGCTCCCGTACCGTCCTGCATATAGTGGGCGCTGTTCTTGTTGATGCTTGAAAGAGGCTTTCCGTACTCGAAGGCGACGATGAAATTCTCGTTCATAATGAATCGCAGACCGGCTCCGAGAGTTACGTGCATACTGTCCTTTGTGATTTTCTTTGCGACAGAGTTAATGCTTTCGAGGGCCTTCATATCTCTCTGGCGGGTCACTGTCGTACCGTCGCTGAACAGATTAAGACCGAAGGCCATATTCTGCTTTATGAAGTTGAAGGAGACGAATCTCCAGCGGACTTCAGCATTGTATGTAAACATATCGAGGCCCACCACCCTGTCGCGCATTATGCCTCTGACGGTACGGTAGCCGCCCATTCCGTCGCGGTCCGGCATCTCGCCGATATTTGTGATGAACGGAAGGACATAATACGGCGCATTGCTGCCTATTGTTCCTTCATAGTTGAGACGATAGGCGAAGGTGAGCTTGTCGTTCTTCACTATAGGGAGATAATGTCTCCAGGTTGCGCTGTAGCGGTTGTACGGATTCTTTGTGCCGAGCCACTTTGGAGCTGCCATAATGTGGGCCTCCGCCCAGATGCCGCTCGTCGGGGCTCCTTCCTTGTCGCGGGTATCGTACACAAGGCCCAGACGGACCTCGCTTGAGAAGCCGCCCTCAGCCTCGTCGTCGGAGATGATGCCCAGTGAGCGATAGGTCTCAAAAAGAGTGGGCGCATAGTCTGGAAAAGCCTGCTCCGCGCTCTTGCCCTTGTTGATGTTCTCGCGATCGATGGCGCTCATCTTGAACCAGCTTGCGTGGTAACCGGCCTCCCAATATAGGTGGTCTGTTATGTGGCCGATGAAGTCTGTCTTGGCAAGAAGCGAAATCCTCGACATACGGTAGTATGGAGTGTAAATGTAGGAGTCTCCACTCTCTCCTGCCTGGATCTTTTCATAGTCATATTCTGAACGATAACCGTTGAAACCGTAGAAGTCCATTGCCTTTTCCCTTTGGAAAGTCACTGTAGAAGACCAGCGTACACCGGGGATAAGGTCCTTGTTGTCATACATCACCTGATAGAGTTGGGAGCCTTTCGTGTAGAAAGACGCCTCGAAATACCACTTGGAATTGTAGTTCGGGTAATTCGAGCCGTCGCCGAAATCGTATATGTTCAGAAGGGCTCCGAGTTCGAGGCCTTTGTCGGCATCGTATGCCACTACAGGAAGCGGTCCGAAATTCAGGCCGGTCTTCACAATCTGCCCCTTCTCCTGCGCGCCGAGGCCGGCCACAATGGAGAGAGCCACCAATAATACTACTGATTTTTTCATAGGTATGGTTGTTTAGATTTGTTTCTTTGACTTGTTGAAGAAGAGTGCAACCGTAAGGCCGCTTATTATGTGCCATACTCCCCACCAGGCGGTTATGACGAGCATTCCGCCGTGAGGCGGCAGACCGGCGAAGATTGACGTGCCCAGCAGCAGCACAAGGCCGAGGCCGGAATTCTGGATGCCCGTCTCGATGGTGAGTGTGCGGCGGTCCTTGCGCGGAACTTTAAACACTGTTCCCATAGTGAATCCTATGCAAAGAGCGAGCAGGTTATGAAGCAGCACTACAAGGAAGATATATTTGATGCACTTTGCAAAAGCATCGAGGTTACCCATAAAGGTGAGTATCACCATCGCAATAAAGAATGCGATGCTCACCCACTGGAAAGGCTTTTTCAACTTTTCGGCCACCTTCGGCAGGAAATGGCTTGTCAGGATGCCGCAGGTAAGAGGAATTCCGAGCAGGATGAAGATTGTCTTGAAAACGTCCCAAAGCGGAATCACAAGATGCGGGACCTCGCCTGCGATGTTTGCAAAATGCAGATAGAGGTTGCCGTAGAGCCAGAAGTTGAACGGAGTCATCACCACCGCCAGAGCCGTGCTGATTGCTGTAAGGCTCACGGAAAGTTCAACATTGGCCTTCGAAAGGGAACTTATGAAATTGGAGATGTTTCCGCCCGGGCAGGAGGCCACAAGTATCATTCCGAGGGCCATCGTCCAGGTTATCCATTTTCCGAACAGAAGTGCAAGCAGAAAAGTAAAGAGAGGCAACAGGATAAGCTGGCAGCAGGCTCCCAGAATCACAGATTTCGGTTTCTTGAAGACATCGACGAAGATGTGCGGCTTTATGCCGAGCGCCACGCCATACATTACGAATGCCAATACTATGTTGATAGTATCCATTCCTACTGTATTAAGGGTTACTTCTATGCTGTCGATTTGGTTTGCAATTTCAGGTAACATATCGGTCAGATTTTATTATTGTGCTATGAAACGATAGACGATCTCTCCCTGCTGCGGGTTTGGAGCGGTATCGGAGCCGCTGAAACGGGAACGCTTGGCGGCATCCACCGCAAATTCGTGGAGAGACTTGTCCGAAGAGGAAGACTCCTCTATGACTGCGGCAGCCACGACGCGGCCGCTTCTGTTTACTTTTATCTTTACATACACGTCGCCGGCTCCGTAGCCTTTATAGGCCGGCACGGGAAGGACTCTTGCCTTGCGGCCTTCGAGGGTCCAGGAGATTACTGAAGGACCGCTGTAGGCCTTTACCTCCTCTTTCTGCTCCACCGGATCGGTAGCGCTCATATCCACTGCCTCTTCGGCGGCCTGCTCGGCAAGAGCGTCGCGCCTGGACTCTTCCAGCTTGCGCTGAAGCTCGCGGGCCTCGTCATAGACCTCGGAAGGATTTTTGAAGCGGTCGTCCCGAAGCTTCGATCCCGCGTCAACCGCAACATTGCGGATATTGGAAGGAGTGGCGACGATATCGTCCAACTCTTTGGTTATCTGCTCTTTCATCTCCAGCTCGCGGAGTTCCTTCTCAAGTTCTTCCTGCTTTGTGAAGTCCAGGACGAAAGTGTTCTCGCGGCTGGCCATCTTGCCGATCGAGACCGAGAGCAGAATTATCAGCACGACAAGATGAAAGGCCAGAGTCGAGTAGAATCCGACCCTGTCGCCTTTTCTTATGTCGGGCAGATGCATTGAACCGGCCTGTTTTTATTCTTTGTATCCCATCTTGCGGATGGCGGAAAGAAGAATGTTGACACCCACCTTGTTGTGGCCGCCCTGCGGGATTATGACGTCCGCCACTCTCTTTGTAGGCTCGATGAACTGGTGGTACATAGGCTTTACCGTCTTCTTGTAGCGGTCGAGCACCCACTCCACGTTCTTTCCTCTCTCGACAATGTCGCGGCGGATGATGCGCATCAGCCTTTCGTCGTCGTCGGCATCGACATACACCTTCACGTCAATCTGGTCCAGAAGTTCCTTGCAGGTGTAGATCAGAATGCCTTCGATTATGATGATGTCGGAAGGCTCTACGTGCACGGTCTCTTTCTGGCGCGTGCAGGTCAGATATGAATATTTCGGTTGCTCTATGGACTTGCCCTCCTTGAGCTGTTTGAGCTGCTCTGTAAGCAACTCAAAATCAATAGCATCCGGATGATCATAGTTTACAGCCTGACGTTCCACCATCGGAAGGTGCCCCTGATCTTTGTAGTAGGAATCCTGCGGAATGACGACAATGTCGCGGCTTGTCTGGTCGCGCAGTCTTTTTGATATTTCATTGACGACGGTCGTCTTGCCGCTGCCGGAGCCTCCGGCCACACCTATGATGAGCATATCTTTCAGTTTTTAAAATTCAGCTGTCTTTGGAGTACGAGGGAACGGAATGACGTCTCTGATGTTGGACATACCGGTCACGAAGAGAAGCAGTCTCTCGAAACCGAGGCCGAATCCGCTGTGCGGGCAGGTGCCGAAGCGGCGGGTGTCGATGTACCACCAGAGGTTTGTAGTGTCCATATTCAGTTCGCCGATTCTGCGGTTGAGTTTTTCAAGAGAAGACTCACGCTCGCTTCCTCCGATGATTTCACCGATCTTAGGGAAGAGGACGTCCGTGCCGCGGACTGTCTTGCCGTCGTCGTTCTGCTTCATATAGAAGGCCTTGATATCTTTCGGGTAGTCTGTCAGTATCACAGGCTTGCCGAAATGCTTCTCCACCAGGTAGCGCTCGTGCTCGCTCTGGAGGTCAACTCCCCAGCTTACAGGGAATTCGAACTTCTGACCGGATTTCATCAGAATGTCCACGCCTTCTGTGTAGGTCAGCCTTACGAACTGAGTCGAGATGACGCTCTCGAGTCGGGCGATGAGCTCCGGATCTATCATCTTGTTGAGGAACTCGAGGTCTTCTCTGCAGTTGTCAAGGGCGTATTTGACCAGATATTTGATGAATTCCTCTTCGAGGTCCATCAGGTCGTTCACGTCGTAGAATGCCATCTCCGGCTCCACCATCCAGAATTCGGCAAGGTGCCTCGGGGTGTTGGAGTTTTCGGCGCGGAAAGTAGGACCGAAAGTGTAGATATTGCCAAGCGCCATCGCGCCGAGTTCGCCTTCAAGCTGACCGCTCACCGTAAGGGAGGTGTGTCTGCCGAAGAAATCCTGACTGTAATCTACCTTGCCGTCGGCGGTACGCGGGAGATTGTCCGGATCGAGGGTCGTCACCTGAAACATCTCTCCTGCGCCTTCACAGTCTGAAGCCGTGATAAGCGGCGTATGCAGATAGCAGAATCCCTTGTCATTAAAGAACTTATGGATTGCAAAAGCCATCGCGTGGCGGATTCTGAGCACAGCGCCGAAAGTATTTGTGCGCGGGCGCAGGTGTGCTATCTCGCGAAGGAATTCCATACTGTGGCCCTTCTTCTGGAGAGGATATGAGTCCACGTCTGCGGTACCGTATATTTCTATCTCCTTTGCCTGCACTTCCACCGCCTGGCCGCTGCCCATAGAGGCCACGAGGTCGCCTTTCACGCAAAGGCAGGCGCCTGTCGTAATCTGCTTGAGCAGTTCCTCGCTGAAGGAAGCCACATCGCACACTACCTGAATATTGTTGATTGTGGAACCGTCGTTGAGAGCTATGAAAGCTACGTTCTTGTTTCCGCGTTTTGTTCTGACCCAGCCCTTTACGGTAATGTCCTTCTCAGGCTGCTGGCTTAAAAAATCCTTGATTCTCTTTTTCATGGTTTACCATACTACAACCTTTGAGGCGGTGCTTTCGTTCCAGCACTTGTCAACTACGGTTATGACGTACTTAGACTTGCCGTCGCGCCTGCCCTCGGGCTTGTAAGTTGTTTCACGTGTTATCTTTTCAATGTTCTTGCTGCTTGTGATGTCGATTGCCTCGTTTGCGGCGAATTTATAGACCACATAGAAGTGAGGCTGCTGCATCACGTCGTCTGTCGGCTCTGTCTTCCAGCTGATGCCCTTTGACGAGGCGCCCACGCTCTTGACCGCCTGGGGAGCCACGTCGTCCAGATCGGTGTATGCCGGGATGAGCGCCGGATATTTCTGGTATTCGGCCTTCAGAGTATCCTGAAGGGCGAAAGGCTTCCTTTCCGGACGGTCCGCTCCAGGAGGAGGGCCCTGAGGACGGTCCCCCCTGCGCGGCTGTGCCTGCGGAGCAAGCGACCAGCCTGGCCACCAGACGTTTCCGTCTACGTTAGGCAGTTCTCTTTCGAGCTTCATCTTCGCCGCGGTCTGGGTTATCTCCGGATTATTCAGGTCCGGAGTGTTGAATGACGCTATGTTCTGGCCGATATAGAGGTGGCCTTTGAAATTGCTGTCGTTCCACCATTTGATAAGTATCTCGTAGTCTGCAGCGGCAAAGCCTATCTTCCAGTAAATCTGAGGCACGATATAATCTATGTCGCCTCTCTCGGCCCAAAGCGGAGTGTCGGCGAAAAGTTCTTCATAGTTTGACAGGCCGTTGGTCTCGCTGCCGCTGCCGTCGGGGGTGTTCTTCTTGTTGCGGTGGATGCCGAACGGAGAGATACCGAAGCGCACCCAAGGCTTGATGGCCTTTATGGTGTCGTTGATCTCGTGCATCAGAACGGCCGTGTTGTTGCGGCGCCAGTCGCCTTTCTGCCAATACTCAAACCCTTGGTCTGCAGCGTATTTTGCAAACGAAGCGTCATCGTGGGACTCTTCGTATTTTACTGGATAAGGGTAGAAGTAGTCGTCGAAATGGATGCCGTCCACGTCATAGCGGCTGACGATGTCGGCTATCACCTTAACGGTATGCTCCCTCGACTCGGGCTCGCCCGGATCGAAGAAGAGCTGCTTGCCGTAACGCTTGAAAATCTCAGGCTTCTTGAAATAGAGGTGATCCGGGTGCAGCTGCTCTGTGTCGTTGGAGGTCACGCGGTACGGGTTGAGCCAGGCGTGGATTTCCATTCCCCTTTTGTGACACTCATCCACCATAAAGGCGAGAGGGTCCCAGTACGGGTCCGGAGCCTGCCCCTGAACGCCAGTCAGGAAACGGCTCCAAGGCTCTATCTTTGAATCATAGAAGGCATCCGCCTGAGGACGGACCTGAAAAATGACGGCGTTGCAGCCGCAGTCTGCGAGCTGATCGAGGGTCTTTGTGAACCACTCCTGAATCTGCTCACGGGTCAAGGTCTTTATCTGCTGGTTACCCACAACGTGGAGCCAGGCGCCGCGAAATTCGCGTTTCGGGGGCTCTTGAGCCCAGATGCTTCCCACCGTCAGGAGGGCAAGCAGCGCAAGGGATGCTATTCTTTTCATATTTGCAGTTTTTTAAAATTCAACGCCCATAGCGGTGCATATGCGCTTAGGAATATCGGTGTTGTCCATACGGCCCGCGAATTTTTCGCTGCAGGCTCCGATTGCCCACACAGGGACAGGATCGCCGGTATGTGACAAGGTCGTCCAGCCCACTCTCGCTTTGACATTGATTGAATCAATAGCGGTCTGGTCGTCCATATATTTTTCGACGTCGCTTGTCGTTGAACTTTCTGTGATTGAATCGATTACTGTGAGGTCGTATTTGTAACCCCTTTCATAGCCGAGGGAAACTCCGCCAGTATTGTGGTCTGCGGTGACAATAATGAGAGTCTCGTCCGGGTGCTGACGGTAGAACTCTAGAGCCACTTCGATTGCCTCTTCAAAGCCGTAAATCTCGTAGATTGTGCCGGCCAGGTCATTGCTGTGGGCAGTCCAGTCAATTTCACCGCCCTCGCTCATAAGGAAGAATCCTTTCGTGTTGCGGCTGAGGATTTCAACGGCAGCATTGACTATGTCCTTATGCTGAAGATCTCCCTCCTTGTGGCCGAGAGCGTAAGGGCAGATTAATGCTGAGTTCTCAGACTGCACCATAAGGATATGGTCCTTCACGGAATCCTTCTTTGCAAGAAAATCATCATAGCCGTTTGCGACAGTATATCCCGACTCTGCTATAACCTCGTAAAGAGACTTTAGATCCTCTCCCTTCTTTCCGGTTGGATGCAGCAGGCCGCCGCCGGCGAAGAATTCGAAATCTGTCTGCGGAATCTCAAGACCTATAGGATAATAGGCACTACGAGCAATGTTGTGTCCGTAGAATGCGGCAGGGGTCGCGTGGTTGACCTGAACGGTTGAAGTGATGCCGACGCTATAGCCGGCATCGTGTATCTTGTATGCAATACTTGTCAAGTTTGTGGTTGAGTCCGGAGCTATGCCGAGCATCCGGATGTTCGTCTTCGAACCTGTCGCGAGGGCAGTACCCGCAGCGGAAGAGCAGGTTATAGGAGAATCGGCGCAATAGGTCGTGGCTTCTCCCATTACAGGAAACTGCGTAAAATTGAGCGGGTCCATTCCGATGACGCCTCTGGACTGGGCGCGATAGGCCTCCGCAAGATTTACGGGACCGAAGCCCATACCGTCACCTATGAAAAGGAAGACATATTTTGCCTTCTTCGGGCCGCAGGAAGTAACGCTCAGAACTATGAGCGCAGCGGCCAATATTTTTGTAAGTTTTTTCATAAATAATATAAAAGAAAGGGTGACTCAAAGGTCACCCTTTTCTCTAATATAGTGTTGATTATTGCGGTTGTCCTTTACGTGCGCCGTACATAATCTTCAGGGCCGAGCAGCGACGAAGCTCCTGCTTTACGTCGGTGATGATACCCATACGGGTGTCCTGGTCAGCCTTGATGTTTACGGTCATGAACGGACGGTCAACCTCGCTGAGGTTTTCACGCTCAGCAGCGATGAAGTCGCGGATGTCATCCACAGTCTTGAAAGAGTCGTTGAGCTGGATACGTGACTCGGTACCGAACTGAGCCTGATACTGCTGTGTCGGAGTTCCGATGAAAATGTATGAAGACAAGTCTTTTCTTTCAAGTTTGGCCACTTCAGTAGCCTGCGGCATAACCACTCTGACTTTCTGGTCTGACTGACGCATTGACACGCAAATCATAAAGAACATCAAAATGATGAATACGATATCTGGAAGTGATGATGTACTGATTGCAGGCAGTCCACCTTTTTCCTTCTTAAGAAACTTAGCCATACTGATTCCTCCTATTTTTTCTTTACATCCTTAGGTTCTGCTTCAGAAATATTCTGAGGAACTGCTTTTCTTACGATTTCCTGCTTCTCCTCGCTGAGCTTGGAGTATTTCTTTCCGTAGGTTCTCATTGAGAAGTCGTCGCGGAGCTCGTTTACAGCGCGCAGCAATTCGTTCTGAACTGCGATGTACTGGCTGTATGTGGTACCACGGTCGTTCTGAAGGGAGATGACACCCTTGGAAACGCGGACAGTGCCCAGTCCTTCGATCTCCTTCTCTTCGAGTTCAGGAAGGTTAGGGTCGTTGGTAGGGTTCGTAAGGAATTCTTTGATTTTATCTTTCAGTAGGCCGACTTCCATCAGTTGATTTCCGGCAAACAATCTGTCGCTGGCGTTGATCTTCACCTGGATGATGTTACGACGGTTGACCTTCTGGTCCTCCACTTTCTGGTCTTCGCTCGGGAGCGGCGGGAGACGGCGTGAGATACCCTCTTCCCTATCCATAGTGGACACCATCAAGAAGAACATCAGCGCAATGAAGGAGATATCCGCCATTGAAGAGCCGTTGATTTCAGGAGTCTTTTTTGATGCCATACCTATTAATTATTTTTGGAATTTGTTTTTGCCAGCGGCATTGTGGACAACACTCCAGATGAGGGCTACGATTGAAGCGCCGAGGAAGATGTATGTGAGATACAGAGCTGCATCGGTGAACTTGAATGTGCCGGCATCGACAGTTGTGTTTACGTCAATTGCATTGCCTGGGGCAAGCAGATAGACACCGCCTACAAGAACGACTGCACCCACAATCAGAATGAGAAGATTGCGGAGGCTCTTCTTGTTGCCGAATGCTTTGACCAATGGGAATCCCAAGGCAGCAATCAGCGCGATGGCTATCAAAGCATACGTCCATCCCAGATATACGTCAAGCATCGGCGAGTCAACACCCTTGATGTTGAGGAACGCGACGATGAAAACGATAAACGAGAGCACGAGGAGCGCATACTCGATAATCTTGATTTTTTTCATAATCTAGTTTGGGACTTGATACTTATTTTTTGTACTTTACGAGTGCGTCAACGAGGTCGACTGAAGCGTTCTCCATATCTACTGTGATACCGTCAACTTTCTGAACGAGGTAGTTGTAGAAGAGCTGGAGGATAATAGCTACGACAAGACCGCCGACAGTAGTGATCAAAGCGACTTTCATACCACCTGCAACGAGTGCCGGGCTGATATCACCTGCTACTTCGATTGCGTCGAATTCCTGGATCAAACCGATGACAGTTCCCAAGAAACCGAGCTGAGGAGCGATACCGATGAAGAGGGAGATCCAAGTCATACCGTTCATAAGCTTGCCACCTTCTACGCCGCCGTAAGTAACGACTGATTTCTCGATATTTTCAATGTCCTGACCTTCCTTGACGCGGAGAAGACCCTGATAGTAGATGCTTGCTACAGGACCGCGGGTGTCACGGCAAAGATTAAGAGCTTCGTCAAGTTTATCGCCTTTGATTTTCTCTTCGATGCTGGCAGCGAAAGACTTCGCGTCGATCTGAGAGAGGCTCAGAGTGATGATTCGCTCGATAGCGATTGCAAGACCGAGGATAAGGCAGACCAATACGAGTGCCATGAAGCCTGCACCACCTTCAATGAAGATCTTCTTGAGCTGCTGATGAAGAGGCTTGTCATCTGTTGGAGCGTTGAATGGGTCAACGACCTCGTCTGAAGCTTCTTCTTCAACTGCCTCAGCCTGATCAACTGCGACCTGCTCAGTTGCAGCCTGTTCGTCCTGAGCAGAAGCCTGCTGGAACTCGGCAGAGATTGCCATTACGCCAATGACTGCCAGAAACATGAAAATTTTTTTCATAAATGTTTTTTGGTTAATTATTAAACAATGTATTTAAATAGTTATAGTTTCAAAATACCGTGCAATTTAGCAATAATTTTGTAATCTGCTATCATTTATTTGAAATTTCTCCACAAATATTTTTTGCGAAATTTTGCTTTACCTGCTCATTGTCAGCGGATTGACCCAAAAGTAAAAATAATTTTGTAAGGGCCGACTCCATTGTGATGTCGTATCCGCTCACGACTCCGGCCTCGGCGAGCACAGCTCCGTTGGCATAGGCGGCCATATCCACGCTGCCGGCCGGACACTGTGTGACGTTGACGGCGATGCCACCCTTCGAGGTGAAATCGTGCACCATCGAGAGGAAGACAGGGTCGGTCGGCGAATTGCCCGATCCGTAGGTTTCGAGCACCACGGCCCGCAGACCCTCCACCGAAAGTATGGCCTCGACGCATTTATGGCTGATTCCGGGGAAAATTTTCAAAATCGCGACGGAAGTATCGAATTTATCGTGAATTTTCAACTTTTTTCCCCACTCTGAAGGGCGCCTGATTATAGGAGTGTTATATTTGATATGTATGCCCACATCCGCCAGTACTGGATAATTGGCCGAACGGAAGGCTCGGAAATTCTCCGCATTGTACTTTATCGTGCGGTTGCCTCTGTAGAGCTGGCTTTCGAAATAGACGCAGACCTCCGGAACCATCGGGCGACCCTCCGCGTCCACGGCGGCGGCAAGCTCGATTGCCGAGATGAGGTTTTCCTTGCCGTCTGTGCGGAGCATACCTATCGGAAGCTGGCTTCCGGTGAAGATTACGGGCTTCTCCAGATTTTCGAGCATAAAGCTCAGAGCCGAAGCTGAATAGGCCATCGTGTCGGTGCCGTGCAGGACCACGAAGCCGTCGTATCTTTCATAGTTTTTCTCGATAAGTCTGGCCAGAGTGACCCAGAAGGCGGGGTTGGCGTCCGAGGAGTCGATGACGGGCGTGAGCGAATGGCTGTCTATACGGTAGCCGAATTTCCTCAGTTCAGGGACTTCCTGCGTTATCTGCGCGAAATTGAAGGGCTTGAGCAACTGAGTTTCGGGATCCTGCTTCATTCCGATGGTGCCGCCCGTATAAATTAAAAGTATGGAACTGTTCATATTCTCTATATGTTGAATAGCTTTCTTGCGGAAGCTGTAGTTGTGGCCGCGACAGTTTCCACCGGCAGCTGTTTTATCTGCGCCACTTTTTCCGCCACAAGGCGCACATAGGCGGTTTCGTTGCGCTTGCCTCTGAAAGGCACCGGCGTCAGCCACGGGCAGTCGGTTTCAAGCACGATGTCGTCCAATGACATTTTTTCCAGGGCCCCGGCCACTCCTGCATTTTTATAGGTAACGACTCCGCCTATGCCGAATTTGAAATCAGCCATCGACAGAAGCCTCTTATATGTTTCGTAACTGCCTGAAAAAGCGTGCATTGTGCCTCTAAAAGGTACGCCCTTCAGATCGGATAGCACTTTAAAGAAGTCTTCAGTGGCCTCTCTCAGGTGGATTATTACCGGCAGGCCTTTTTCCGACGCCAGGGCTATCTGGTCCTCGCACACCCGCATCTGCTCGGTCGCAAAGTCCTTGGACCAATATTGGTCCAGGCCTATCTCCCCCACGGCCTTGAAGGGGCGGTCATCTATGTGACGGAGAACGAATTCCAACTCCTCCCGCCAGTTTTCCCCGACGGAGGTCGGGTGCAGGCCTATGCAGGAATAGGCAAAGCCCGGGAGGGAGTCTTCCGCATCTGTCATCGCGCGGTGGCAGGTGGTGTCGATGCCGGGCATCACGCAGGCGACGACTCCTGCCTCGCGGGCACGGGCTATCATCTCTGCGAAATCCTCGCGGAAGGCTTCGTCATATATATGCGAATGTGTGTCTATCAACTCCATCTTGCAAAGATAGCAATTTACTCCGTCATTTCAACTCATAAGCCCCGCCGCCGCTATTTCTTATACGGCCGTCCAGCTCCAGTTCGAGCAGGGCGACGGACAGGTCCCTTACATCTATGGCAAGGCTGTCGGAGAGGTCGTCCGCCGTCATTGGCGAACGGTCTGACAATGAATTTATTATCTGTTTTTTCAGCGGGGAGTCGTCGGTTTGGAAGAGGGTACGTTCGCTGCGGCGCCTTTGCTCCACGCCCCACCCCATCCCCTTCTCGACAGCGTCAATATTATCCACGACAGATGCCATATTCTTGGCTATCATCTGGTTGCATCCTTTGAAAGAAGGGTCTGTGATGCGCCCCGGGACGGCAAATACTTCGCGGTCGTAGGATCTTGCCAAAGAGACCGTTATCAGGCCGCCGCCGGGCACGAAAGACTCGGCCAGCAGCACTGCGTCGGCCATTCCGGCTATTATGCGGTTGCGCCTGACGAATGTGAGCGCGACAGGCGCCGTCCCGCGCGCGAAATCCGTCACGAGCGCTCCGCGGTCCATTATGCGCAGCGCCAGTTCGCGATGCCTCTGCGGATAGATTTCGTCAATGCCGCAGGGCAGGACGGCGACGGTGGGCAGTCCGCTGTCGAGCGCTGCCATATGGGCAGTACCGTCAATACCAAGTGCAAGACCGCTGACAATCAGAGGCTTTACAGGATTTTCCGCTACCCGCTCCACGATTTTGCGGCAAGTTTCCCTGCCGTAGTACGTGGCCCTGCGCGTGCCGACCACAGCCAGGACCCGTTCGGCGTTCAGGTCGGCCGTGCCGCTGCAGTAGAGCATAAGTGGCGCGTCGGGGCATTCGCGCAGGCGGTGCGGGTAACGTTCGTCGCCGAAAGGCAGCAGGCTTATGCCGTGCTCCTTCGCCCAATCGACCTCCGAGGCCGCCCAGCGCAGCGTCGAGGGGTTGAGTATTGCGTTGATATAATAGTCCGCCCTTCCCAGCACCGCCTCCAGCTGGGCTCTGTCAAGTTTGAAAATTTCCGAAATGTCGGGATACATCTCCAGGAGCCGCAGCCCCGCGCCGCACTTGAGCGAAAACACCTTGCTCAGCGCTGTGTGATAAACTAAAAAGTCATACTCCATAATCCGTGCTTTTTTCGAGCCAAATTATAGAGTACGCCCCTCAAACAAAAATTCCCGACATAATCCCGATTAACCCGCCGGGATCTTGCCTTCGGCGTGGAGAATGTTCCGGCCCGGGCGGGCGATGATGAAGTGAAATGCCCGCCACCGGGGAACGATATGGGATTTTCAACTAGTGGGCTTGCCTTGGGCCTTACGGCATTGGGCAAGCCCGCTTTATTAATTTGATTCTGTGACCAGACGCACACTCCTGCCATAGCCGCAGCTGTCGTTGCCGTTTGTACCGACATTGCTGTTGAGGAAGTAGAAGTGGTACGCTTGGTACAAACTGCTCGAGCTATGCGTACTCGACCAATAACCGCCGTAGGAACCTGCATCGGTTACAGTCGGGAAGCGATAGCCGCCAGCGGGAAGGAACACAGCTCCGGCAGCCTCGAGCGTGGCGAACTCGGTCGATGTATAAGCTACTGAATAATCTGCACCCGTCTGATTTATTTTCGTAGCGGTTGACTCCGCCGGAGCACCGCTGCCGGTCGGCCAGGCGAAACTGTCGGGGAAGAGCAACAAGCCGGATATGCTATTTACTTGGCACTTCATATATCTGGCATTTGCCGTACCGTTTATTTTTGATGCTGAACGGCCACTGAGTATATAATACCACTCGCCGCTAGTGCCTTTTTCGCCGAGGGTGAGCGTTCGCCAGGTCGTCTCAGGAGTGATGCTCTTCGAATTGCAATAGGCTACGCCCCAGTCGGACTTGAGAGCAGAGGTTTTCTCAGATGTGCTATAACCGGTATTGGCAGTATTTATTCCGTATGCGTCATATGAACAGCCCTCTCCTACCCAGGTAAAGAGGTCCACCTTAGCGCCATCAGTCTGGGAGTCGATTGTAGTGTTGCCGGGATTATTGCCGACGAAATCATACTGATGCTCTGCGAAGTCCCAATCGTACGAACTTCCGTTGTACTTCGCCTGAAGGTTGCCCTTGGAGAAGCGGACCTTCTTATCTGCGCTGACGGAGAATTGTCCCCAGAGGGAACCGTTGTTGTCACCCGTGTATGTCCAGCCGTCACCACTATTGGCAACATTGCCAATAGTATAAATAGTGTTGATTGCCGCGGAGTTTGTGCTGGTCGAAGTCCTCACTGCCCAATTGGTAGCGGTCTTGATGGCAGTGAAGGTGACTGTGTTGAAAGCCGTGCCGGGAGCGATGGCAACGTATCTTGCCCCTCCTGTAGAAGAAGTCAAGGTTACGCTCTTGGCTTGACTGGCGCCTGCCTCCAACGTGAGGCTGGGACCGTATGTCACATTGAACTCGCCGGCGATATTGGCCGTAGAGGAGATGTTGACAGCTGCAATCTCGTCTGAAGTCGCAATATTCAGAATCGTCACGGCGTTCTTGAACGAGAGAGTTCCATCGCCCTGGGCTACGGAGATATGCGCATTTGCAAATGCTCCGTCAGTGGATGTAGGAATCTTGATACCTATCTTGCCCCCAGTCACGCCATTCTGGGCGCTTGCGGGACAGACAGCATAGAGAGTGCCGCTGAGACTGGTGCTGAGAGTGACCTTATTGCCGTCGATGTCGCCTGCTTCAAGGGTCTTGGTCTCGGAAGAAGTACCGTTGGAAATCCAAATCTGGTCGCCTGTATGCCATTCAGGAAGGGTGGCTCCGCCCCCTTTGGTATCCGAAGGCGTTTCCATATAGCAGGTGATGGTGCGAAGGCCTTCGCTCTGAGCCTCAGAGCTCAGTTCTTTCTGGCAGGATGCAGCCGCAAAAACTATAAGGGCTGCAAAGAGTATGTTGCTGATTGTCTTTTTCATAATCTTCTTTCGTTTTAAAAGTTTTACCACTCCCAACTGCCGCTGTTGTAGCTTTCGTTACTGCCCGAGGTGCACAGGACGCCCTGAGACCTCGTCTCAACTACCTTGACACTCGGCGCAAGGTATTCGCCTCTTGTTTGATCTTTGTTCATAAGTGATTGTATTTGAATTGTTTATAAATATCAACACGAAAAAAAGCCCGCAGACAGGAATCGTCCGCAGGCAGCAAAAAAACAGGTCAAAAGAAAGCCTGAAACTACGTAACTAATTGATTTATAAGATATTATACCCCCCCCGAAGCAGTCATTCGTACACTACGCGAGTCACTCGCGTGTGTACGAAACTGACAAAATTGTATGGTTGTAGGTAGCGCCATACATCTAGATGATGAGCATCGCGTCGCCGTAGGTGCCGAACTTGTAGCCCTCTTCGATGGCGACTTTGTAGGCGTTCATCACGTGCTCGTAACCGCCGAAAGCGGCGGCGTTCATCAGCATCGTGCTGAAAGGAAGATGGAAATTTGTCACGACAGCGTCTGGAATCGTGAACTTGTAGGGCGGGAAGATGAATCTGTTGGTCCAATCGTCGTAAGGACGGATCTCGCCGGTAGTCGTGACATAGGTCTCGAGGGCTCTGACGACCGTGATGCCGACGGCGAACACCTTAGAGCCGCGATGCTTTGCGGCATTGACCATATCTGCAGTCACTTCCGGGATGACGACCCGCTCCGAATCCATCTTATGCTTTGACAGATCCTCCACATCCACCGTACGGAAATGTGCGTTGCCCATATAAAGAGTCAGGAATGCACGATTTATATCGTTGATTTCCATCTTCTTGAAGAGAATCTTGCTAAAATGCAGGCCTGCGGCCGGAGAAGCCACGGCGCCGTCGTTCTTCGCATAGATCGTCTGGAAACGCTCCTTGTCGATCTCTTCTGCGGCAGGACGGATCCACTTCGGAACAGGAAGGGAGCCCATCTTGTAGAGAGTGTCTTGGAACTCCTCGTATGTGCCGTCGAAAAGGAAGCGGAGCGTGCGGCCGCGGGAAGTCGTGTTGTCTATCACTTCGGCCACGAGGCTGTCGTTCTCACCGAAATAGAGCTTGTTGCCGATTCGGATCTTGCGCGCAGGGTCCACCAGCACGTCCCACAGACGCTGCTCTGGATTGAGTTCCCTGAGGAGGAACACCTCGATTTCGGCACCGGTCTTCTCCTTGTTGCCGTTGAGCCTTGCGGGGAACACCTTCGCGTCGTTGAAGACGAACAGATCGTTCGAGTTGGCATACTGAAGTATATCCTTGAATATCTTGTGTTCTATTTCTCCCGTATCTCTGTGGACGACCATCAGCCTGCACTCGTCCCTGTCTTCACTCGGGTATTTTGCTATGAACTCGTCTGGAAGGTCAAATCCGAATTGTGAAAGTTTCATATTGAAAATCTTATTTTACTACGCAAAAAACAATATTTATACGCAAAAGCGGATAAAAAGTTTCAATTTTTTTCAATTATCGCTCCTTTTCGGCCAAAACCGCCTCGATATTATTGTCAAGACGAAGATAAATCGGGTAAAACGCCTCGTCCGACATAGGGGTATAGCGAGCTATGAGAGCCTTTATCTGAGTCAGAATGACATCGCCCGAAACGGCCCAGTCCTTTGCGGAGAAAGGCACGCCCTCACCCGCGGCAAAAGCCTTGAAGCCCGAGGCCAGATCCAAAGTGGAAAGGAACGCCTCGACTTTTTCTAGGTCGGTCAGAGAGCGCAGTTGTGCGCGGTGGCGGTCCGACACCTTGTTGGCATATTTGACCTGCAGACTCCGCCTGTTGCACTGCACCAGATAGTCTGTGACGCGGGTTGTATCCAGAGGCACGAACACATCCGGGATTATGCCTCCGCCGCCATAAACGGTACGGCCGCCGACAGTCTCATAGCGCAGGGAATCGTTCACCCTGATGCTGTCGGCGCTGAGCATCTCACCGGTGCTATACCTTTCGTATATATCATAGGCATAGTCGTCGCGGTACGGCTTCTGGATGCACCTGCCCGACGGCGTGTAGAAACGCGCCACCGTCAGCCTGACGCCGGAACCGTCCGAGAAATAGACAGGCTCCTGCACAAGGCCCTTGCCGAACGAGCGCAGCCCGTAGATGACGGCCCTGTCGTTGTCCTGCATCGCGCCGGCGAATATCTCGCTCGAGGAGGCGCTCTGCTCGTCTATGAGCACCGCCAGCTCCAGACCACGGCAAAGGCCGCGACCGTCGGCGAACACATCCTCACGAGGGCGGTTGCGTCCTTCCATATATACTATAAGTGAACCCTTCTCCAGGAACTCGTTGCAAAGAAGGATGGCCTGATCGAAATAGCCTCCGTTGTTTTCGCGAAGGTCGAAGACCAGCTTCTTCATGCCCTGCTTCAAGAGCCCGGCCACGGCGAGCAGGAACTCCTGATAGCTTGTCTTTGAGAATTTTGACAGTTTGACGTAGCCGGTGGTGTCGTTGAGCATAAACGAAACGTCCACGCTGTTGACCGGAATCTTGTCGCGCACGAGCTCGAACGGGATAGGGTTCTTCACCCCTTCCCTGCCGACAGTTATGACCACCTTCGTGCCGCGAAGACCTCTCATCAGGGAGACCATCGTGTCCTGGTCCATCTTCACGCCGGCAATCGGACGGTCATCCACCTTCAGCAGGCGGTCGCCCGTCAGCAAGCCGGCCTTTTCGGCAGGGCCGCCGGCAATTATGTTCGTCACGATGGCTGTGTCTTCAGGCACGTTGAACTGCACACCGATACCGTCGAAGCCGCCCTGCAGATCCTCCTCCGACTTCTTCAGCTCCACAGGAGGAAGATACACGGAATGCGGGTCCAGTTTTGAGAGAAGCTCGGGCAGAATCTCCTCCGTCACGGCCGCCCGGTCTATGTCATCCACATAATCGCGGTCCACCGCCCCGAGCACCAGCATCAGCTTGGCCCACTGGTCGGAGGTCTGCCTGCTGCCACGCGCCTTTGACGCTCCGCTTATTCGCAGAACGGCAAACACCACAAGAACCACAACCGCCACTGCCAGCACGGCATTGACCAGTCTGTTGAAAGTCTCCTGCTTCATCTATTCGAACTTTTGCACCTCGATTCCGGCTCTTTTCAGAAGATCGACTCCGTCCGTAATCCGGTATTCGTCCATATATACGACCCTTTTGATGCCGGCCTGTATTATAAGTTTGGCGCATTCGATGCACGGCGAGGCTGTCACATAGAGGGTCGCTCCGTCGCTGCTGTTGCCGCTCTTGGCCACTTTCGTAATAGCATTCGCCTCAGCGTGAAGTACATATGGCTTGGTTACACCATTGTCATCTTCGCACACGTTTTCAAAGCCGGAAGGAGTGCCGTTGTAGCCGTCGGATATAATCATCCTGTCCTTTACAAGGAGAGCGCCCACCTGACGCCTTTTGCAATATGAGTTTGACGCCCAGACGCGGGCCATTTCGAGGTAACTTTTGTCAAACTTATTCTGTCTTTCCATATTCGATTCTATGCAAATGTCTGGAGTTCACAAAGATGCGCATACAGCCCGCCGGCCTCCACAAGGCTGTCGTGAGAGCCGCGCTCTACCACCCTGCCTTCCTGCAGCACGACAATCTCGTCCGCGTGGCGGATTGTGGACAGGCGGTGGGCTATAACAAGCGAGGTCCTGTTTTCCATAAGGCGGGAGAGGGCGTCCTGCACGATTCTCTCGCTTTCCGTGTCGAGAGCGGAAGTGGCCTCGTCGAGAATCATTATAGGAGGATTCTTCAGGACTGCGCGGGCAATGGCTATGCGCTGCCGCTGCCCTCCGGAGAGTTTTGCGCCGCGGTCACCGATATTGGTCTGATAGCCGTCCTCCATCGCACAGATGAATTCGTGCGCGTTGGCAACTCTGGCCGCCGCCTCGACCTGCTCCTGCGTGACGCCTTCCATTCCGAAGGCTATGTTGTTGAATACCGTATCGTTGAAGAGGATCGATTCCTGCGTCACGATGCCCATCTGCGAAATAAGGTCGGCCTTGCGCACCTGGCGGATATCGACTCCGTCGATCAGTATGCGGCCGCCCGTCACGTCCCAGAACCTTGGCAGAAGGTCCGCCATAGTGGATTTTCCGGCGCCGGAAGGACCCACCACCGCCACCATCTTGCCTTTCGGGACAGTTATGTTTATGTCCTTGAGCACAGGAGTGCCCTGATTGTACTCGAAACTCACGTTTTCGAACTGCACCGAGCTGCGGAAGCCGTCAAGCGGCTTGTCGCCGTCCGGTATCCCCTCCGGGATGTCGAGTATGGCAAAGATTCGCTCACCGGACACAAGGCCCTTCTGCACTGCCGCATAGGAGTTTGCAATTGCTTTCGCAGGCTCCAGCACCTTCCAGTAGAACATTATGTACACGATGAACTCCTGCCAGCTCATTCCGAGCTTGCCGTGGAGGTTGAGCCATCCGCCGTAGAAGAGCACGATGGCGGCTATGCTTATGCCCAGAAACTCCGATGTCGGGGAAGCGAGCTCCTGACGGTTGAAGACCGAACGGGAGACCTTTCTGTGACGCTCGTTGAACTGTTCGAAAGAGCCCTCCACATATTTGCCGGCATTGAAGGCCTTGATTATGCGGGAGCCCGAAATAGCCTCCTCGAACTGGCTGAGTATGCGGCCCATAAGGCTCTGCGTCTCAACGCTTCCGGCCCTCAGGCGGCGTGTCAGCTTCGTAACGAACACGGCCGATATCGGGAGCGCCACCAGCGACACGGCGGTAAGGCGCGGCGACATATAGAAAAGCATCGCCAGAAAGCCGACCACCAGTATCGGTTCGCGGAAAATAACGTGGAAACTGCTCGCCACGCTGTTCTGGACCTCATTTACGTCGTTGGATATGCTGGAGAGGATGTCTCCCTTGCGCTTGTCGTTGAAGTACCCGATGTGCAGCGACGAAATCTTCGCGAAGAGATCGCGGCGGATGTTCTTCATCAGATTGGTCTTCATACTGACAAGAATGCGCTGCGAAAGGTATCGGCAAAGGTCACATAGGAAACAGGTGACGACTATCGTGCCGCAGACGAAGAGAAGGCCCTTCATCACGCCTTGGCGGCATATCAGGTCCGAAAGGAAGAAGTGGAAAGCCTCCTTGAACCAGTCTATCGTCAGTTCGAAAGCCGGGCAGGCGGCTGCCTGCTCTATCGTGTCGCTTTCGAAAAGCACCGTGAGCAGAGGCCCCAGCAGGGCATAGTTGACCACGCCGAAAATAACGGAAAATATGGACAGGACAAGATATCCCGGCCAATATTTTCCGTACGGCCTGGCGTAGGACAATATTCTTTTGAATGTGCCCAACTTATTTCGTCTGAGCTTCTTTCTCTACGAAAGGCTTTACCTTGATAAGTTCTACCTTGAACTTGAGGGCCTGTGCAGGACCGATAGGGCTGCCCGGACGTGCGATGTCGCCGTAGGCGAGGTCTGAAGGGATCCAGAGGGTGATCTGGCCGCCTTCTTCAGCATACTGGAGGCCTTCGCCCCAACCGTTGATTACTGCGCCGAGGCTGAATTCAGCGGTTTCTCCTCTTTCGTATGAAGAGTCGAAGACAGTACCGTCAGCGAGAGAGCCTTCGTAGTTCACTTCGACAGTATCCTTCACTGAGGTCGGCTTTACGCCGTTGCCGGCGCGGTCGATTCTGTAAACAAGACCTGATTCAGTGGTCTGAACGCCTTCTTCCTTCTGCGCGGCCTCGAGGAACTTGATGCTTTCTTCCTTGTTGGCGGCTATCGTGAGAGTCTGTTTCTTCTCCATAAAGCCGTTGAGAATACGATAGAAAGTAGCCTCGTCCACTGCGTCCACGTCGCCTGTAGCCGCGCGGATACCCTTCGCGATCTGATTGAGGTTGAGAGCTCCGAAATTGTCTCTCTGGAGGGACATTCCGAATGAATAACCGAGAACGAAGCTTACTGAATCCACGTCTGAAGAGGTTATGCCTTTCGGCTGAGGTGTGTCACAGCTCTTGTTGTTGCAGGAAGCAAGAGAGAACACCGCAAGAGCGCATACTGCGAAAATTGATGTTAAGTTTTTCATTTTATTGAGTTTGTTTATTGTTTCGTCCCATTTTCCGCCACGCGGAACAGGTTGCAAAGATAATAAAAGTCAAAAAAATTTGTGCTTTTATCATTTTTTTAGTATAACTTTATAGTCGGAATATTTTTCGCACCTATAAAATGAGCCTTACATCTGAGGATTTACATAAGAAATTGAAGGAATTTTTCGGATTCGATTCCTTCAAAGGCAATCAGGAAGCCATCATATCGCACCTGATTGCCGGAAAGAACGCATTCGTGCTGATGCCGACAGGCGGCGGCAAATCGCTTTGCTATCAGCTCCCCGCCCTGTGCCTGGAAGGCACGGCGATAGTCGTATCCCCTCTCATCGCCCTGATGAAAAACCAGGTGGACGCCATCCGCGGCTTCATCCAGAATCAGGCCGGCATAGCCCATTTCCTCAACTCGTCTCTGAACAAGACGCAGATGCAGGAAGTGCGCGAAGACCTCCTGAGCGGTGTGACAAAACTCCTCTATGTAGCCCCCGAATCCCTTACAAAAGAGGAGAACATACAGCTTCTCCAGCAGATAAAGATATCCTTCTACGCAATAGACGAAGCCCACTGCATCTCCGAATGGGGCCACGACTTCCGGCCCGAATACCGCCGCATAAAAGAGATAACCGAAGAGATAGGCGCCGCCCCTATAATCGCCCTCACGGCGACCGCCACCCCGAAAGTGCAGTCCGACATCCAGAAGAACCTCGGAATGATGGACGCGAAGGTCTTCAAATCCTCCTTCAACCGTCCCAACCTCTACTATGAAATCCGCGACAAATCCAATCCGAAGCACGACATAATAAAGTTCATAAAGGAGAATCCGGGCAAGAGCGGCATAATATATTGTCTGAGCCGCAAAAAAGTGGAAGAGATAGCCGAACTCCTGTGCATCAACGGCATAAAGGCCCTTCCCTACCACGCCGGTATGGACGCCGCCACGCGCTCCCGCAATCAGGACGCCTTCCTGATGGAGCAGGTGGATGTCATAGTCGCCACCATAGCCTTCGGAATGGGCATCGACAAGCCTGACGTGAGATTCGTAATCCACTACGACATCCCGAAGAGCCTTGAAGGCTACTATCAGGAGACTGGCCGCGCCGGGCGCGACGGCAAGGAGGGCCGCTGCATAGCCTTCTACAGCTACAAAGATATCCTCCGCCTGGAAAAATTCATGCAGGGCAAGCCTGTCTCCGAGCAGGAAATAGGCAAGCAGCTGCTGATGGAGACGGTCTCCTACGCCGAGTCCAACCAGTGCCGCAGAAAGATTCTGCTCAACTACTTCGGCGAGGACTATCTGCAGGACAACTGCGGAGCCTGCGACAACTGCCTGCACCCGAAGAAGCGTTTCGACGCCCGCGAGCAGATGTGCATCGTAATCGAGCTCATCCTCTCCCTGAAGGAGGCCTTCAAGCCCGACCATCTGGCCAATATCCTTTCCGGCACAAGCAACTCTCTGATAAAGTCATACTACCACCACAAGCACGAACTCTTCGGCATCGGCAAAGACCGCGGGCCGCGCTTCTGGTCGGCAATAATCCGTCAGGGGCTCGTGTTGCACCTGCTGGACAAGGACATAGAGCGCTACGGCCTGATATTCGTCACCGACGAAGGCCGCAAGTTCTACGAAGACCCTTACGAACTGATGCTGACCGAAGACCGCGAATTCTCCGACGGAGAGGAAGATGACGACGACGAAGTGCCGGCTGCAATAAAGCATCAGGCCGGCGGCGGAGGCGACCCTGCCCTGATGTCGATGCTGAAAGACGTCCGGAAAGACTTGTCCCGCAAGCTCAATCTGCCTGCCTGGGTGATTTTTGGAGACCCTAGTCTGGAAGATATGGCAATCCAGTACCCCATCACGATAGAAGAGCTGAAAAACTGTCAGGGTGTCGGCGAAGGCAAAGCCCACAAGTTCGGCAAGCCGTTCGTGGAACTCATTGCCAAGTATGTGGAAGAGAACGAGATAGACCGCCCGGACGACTTCATCGTAAAGTCAGTGGCCAACAAGTCTTCCAACAAGGTGTACATAATCCAGAGCATCGACCGCAAGCTTCCGTTCGAGGACATCGCCCGCAACCGCGATATGGACTACGAGGAGCTTCTCGACGAGATAGAGTCCATCGTCGCCTTCGGCACCCGCCTGAACATCGACTACTACATCAGGCAGACCATCGACGAAGACAAGGTGGATGACATCTACTATTTCTTCAAGGACGAAGCCGACAGCGACTCCGTCACCGACGCGATGAAGGAGCTCGGCGGCGACTACACCGAAGAAGAGGTCCGTCTGGTACGCATCAAGTTCCTCTCCGAGATGGGCAACTAGCCGTTTCGCTTGCGCGCCTCTTCGTGCTTCTTCGCGCTCCCGCAATTCACCTTCAACGGTTGCACGCGCTGGGGATGTCTCCAGAGGCTATGACCATTGACGGTGGGGCAAAATTGCCCCGCCGTCAACAGCACCCCGCCCTGCAACGCATTGCAGCCGTGGTGACCATTGAAGGTGAATTGCAGGATGCGGCCTCAGAGTTCAATCCAGCGGATTGAGTTGTCGCGGCCCCACCAGGTCATCTGCTTTTTGGCGTAGTGGCGCGTGTTGCGCTTTATGAGGCGTACTGCCTCCTCGTAAGGGATGCGGCCGTCGAAGTAGTCGAACATCTCCTTGTAGCCTACGGTGTTGAGTGCCGGCAGATTACGATATTGAAGCAGGCCGCGCGCTTCGGCTTCGAGCCCCTCCTCCAGCATAAGATCGACTCTTCTGTCGATGCGCTCGTAGAGTTCTTCGCGCGGACGCGTCAACCCTATTTTTTCTATCTCGAACGGCCTCTCGCGATGCGGGCCGGTTTTGAAAGAGGAAAATTTTCGCCCGGTGGCGAGCGTCACTTCCAGCGCCCGGACGATCCGCTGCGGATTGGCGATGTCGATGGTCATATAGGACTCGGGGTCCAGCCGTTTGAGCTCAAGGCGCAGCGACTCGACTCCTTCTGCCTTCATACGCTCGTTGAGACTCTCGCGCAGTTCCACGTCCGCCTCCGGAAAATCGTCCAGACCATTACACAGAGCGTCTATGTAAAGTCCTGAACCTCCAGAAAATACAATAGTTTCTTGCGTTTTGAAAAGTTCTTCGAGAAGCGCAAGGGCATCAAGCTCGTAGCGTCCGGCAGTATAGCCCTCGACCACCGAGCGCGAGCCTATGAAATAGTGTTTTACGCGGGAAAGCTGCCGGTCTGACGGCACGGCGGTGCCGATCTTCATTTCGCGGAAAATCTGTCTTGAGTCGCAGGAAACTATGGGGCTGCCAAGAGAGAGGGCAAGATCGATGCTGTAGTCTGTCTTTCCGACGGCGGTCGGGCCGAGGATTATCTTAATCCTCCGCTGAGCCTTCATTTTCGTCGTAGATTTCCTGGGGCTCGTCGTCCTTTTCGTCGTCTTCTTCGTCGTCCAGGTCGTCATCGTCGTCGAAATCGTCACCGACAGGCTTGGCTACAGGGATAACCTCCTCCACCATTTTCTTGAACTGGTCGGGAGCGGAGCCCTTTTCTTCAGACAGGAACGGGTAGGCGCGCATAGGGGCGAAATCGCCCTCGCCCAAGAATTCCAGCTTTATGCAGCGGTCGTTGCGCATATCGAAGACGAAGTGCAGTTCGTTCTCCTCTTTTCCCAGTGTTTTGGCGAAGGTCACCTTGTCCATAGAGCCGTCGCCCATATCGAAAAGGCCATACTCGCTTGTCATCTTGCCTTTTGCATCGTACCCCTCGAAGATTGTCATCTGATCCGGAGAGAACCCCAAATCGTTGACAATGAATTGGTTGAACTTGAAGAGAGACATATCGTCCTTCACTTCATAAACCCTCATGAAGAGCTTGCTTTCGGCAATTGTGGCCTTGTATCTTAAAATCATAATTTTTCGCGCCGGCCGCCTTTACGGCCGTACCGAATACAAAGTTAATAAACTTTCTCCACTTCTCCTCCCCAAATGTCCAGAAATTTAAGGAAATCATCTTGGGAAATCACCACGCTGGCGGTGTTTTCACAGGGGTGGAAGCTGATTTTCGGAGCTGAAAAGAGATCATTGTCTATGTAATATTTCACTCTGTGGCCGTTTTCGAACAGTTCCTTAGGGTCGGCTCCTTGCGGGTTGATGTCATTGATTAGGCCGAAGGCGCAGACCGAACCGGGGTGCACGCCCAGGCAGCGCATCATCCTCTCCTCTGACGCGAAAGAGAGTTTGCCCTGATGCAACTGATGCTCAAGGCCGTGGATGTCAAGGTCCTTGTGACACTCCATACTTACTAAGTAATGCCTGTTGCCTTTGTGGTTACGGAAAAAGAGGTTCTTGCAGTGCGTGGCGCCGGGAATGTCCTTCCAATATTCGAGGCACTCCTCGATTGAGGAGAGCTCTGGATGCTCGTAAAGTTCATAAGCGATGCCGTGGGCCTCGAGAAAATCCAGGACTTTCCTGCGGAGTTGTTTTCTTTCTTCTGTATCTGTCATAGGCTGCAAATTTAGCGAAAATAACGAAAGAAAGTGCTAACTTTGTAACGTGGCAGCAGCAGAAGATACCTATAAGAGTATTGCATCGCCGTCAAAGGGCGTGTACAAGGAACTTGGCAGCAAGTTCCTCGCGTTCGCATTCCCCGTCGAGACGCAGGAGCAGGTCAAAGATATCGTAGCCTCGCTCAAGAAAGAGTACTTCGACGCCCGCCACCACTGCTACGCCTATCGTCTCGGGCCGGACGGCGAGCCGTGGAGGGCCAACGACGACGGCGAGCCTTCCTCCAGCGCCGGGCGCCCGATCCTCGGTCAGCTGCTTTCTTGCGAACTGAGTGATGTTCTGGTAGTTGTGGTGCGCTACTTCGGCGGCGTCAAGCTTGGCGTTCCAGGCCTGATCAGAGCCTATAAAACCGCCACGCAGGACGCTCTCTCCGCCGCCGAGGTCATCGAAAAGATCGCCGCGGAAAGCCTGACTTTCGAGTTCGACTACCTGCAGATGAACGACGTTATGAAATTCCTCAAGGACAACGGCCTGCAGCCGTTCGACCAGCAGTTTGACCTCAGATGCCGCCTCACCGTCCGCGTCCCCCTGTCACAAGTCAGCGGCGTTGTCGCCTCCATCCCCGCCTCAAGAGTGTGAAACGTCCGCTCTGAGGCCGCTTCCCGCAATTCACCTTCAACGGTGACCATGGCTGCAATGCGTTGCAGGGCGGGGTGCTGTTGACGGCGGGGGCAATTATCCCCCCCCGCAAACGACAAAACCAAAGGAGACAACCCCCCCGCGGGCACCCCGGGAAGGGGAATTTGGGGGGATGAGAATTTT
>R21__coassemble_64_pt1 | contig 88405 bp, 89 predicted proteins | sample R21__metabat2_high_PE_022 | metagenome-assembled genome bin R21
GGACGGCAGAATTTTTCGTGCTTGCGGGTCTTGATGTAGCCGTCGATGATTTCGTCGTCGAGGCAAGTGCCGATGATTGTCACGTCGTTGCCGTTTTCAGCAGCGGGAAATGCCAGCGCGGAGCCCATCATTCCGGCTCCGAGGATTGCGATTTTGCGTTTCATATCGTTATTCGTGTATATATCCGTCATTTTTCATATTCCAGAGGGAGGCTACCACAACGCCGCCGACCACAGAGACTACGCTCATCACGAGGAAGAGGCCGCCCCAGCCGAAATGGTCTGAGAACCAACCGATTCCGACGCCGGTAAAGATTACGCTGACATAGCTCATAAGGCCGATGAGGCCAACGGCCGAGGATGCGGCTTTTTTGGTCGCGTTGTTGGAGGCAATCACTCCCAGAAGCGCCTGCGGGCCATAGAGGAAGAAGCCGGCGATAGCCAGAACTATCAGCACCACTACCGGGCTGGCCGTGTTCTGGATGAAGTGCAGCACCACAAGGCAGACAGCCACGAGAGCCATTTCGATTGCGCAAAGACGCTGCGCCTTGCCCTTGAACACCTTGTCGGCGATGACTCCCGCCACCATCATTCCTGCGCAGCCGGCAATCTCGAAGATGCCGATTGTCCAGCCGGCGAGCTCCTGAGAGATAGGGTTGACCTCCCTCTGCTGGAGGAATGTCGGGCCCCAGTCGAGAACGGCGAAGCGCACGATATAGACGAAGAGGTCCGTCAGGGCGAGCATCCAGATGACAGGGTTGCGGAAGACACGCTTGCGCAGGAATTGCTTGAATGCCGCAGGATCGTCGTTGTCGTCGATTTCGGTCTTGGTGTCGGGCAGTTCCGGCAGACCGACCGATTTCGGAGTGTCGCGAAGCGTCACGATTATGAAGAGCACGCCGAAGGTCGCGATTGCAGCCGGAACCCAGAAGCAGAGCCTCCAGGAGGTCAGGTAGCCGCACAGGAGCGATGCGCCAAAGGCGCCCAGGCTGTGCGAAGTGTTCCAGATGCTCATCTTGGTGGCCAGCTCTTTAGGCGGGACCCAGTTGACCATCAAGTGGTTGCAAGGAGCGAAGCCGCAGCCTTGAAAAATATTGTTGATGACCAGCAGGACCGCCATCACGACTACGATGCCGCCAACAAAGTCGGGGCCTTCGCTCTGCCCTGTGATCCAGTGGCTCAGGACGTCGCTGAAGCCGAAAATGTAGTTGCAGAGGGCGCAGATGCCCAGGCCCAACACCAGGTGCCAGCGGGCGTTCGTGCGGTCGGCGATTATGCCGTTGACAAATTTCGAGACGCCGTAGATTATACCTATTAAAGACAGTATTATTCCGAAGCTTGTGTTGGAGATTCCGTACTCCGCTCCGAGCATCGGCATCGCGAACGAAAAGTTTTTCCTCACAAAATAAAAAATCGCGTAACTTGCCATAGAGCAAATGATTACGCGCCACTGCCAATGCTTGAAACTGTGTTTTGTCTGCATACTCCGCAAATTTTGCCGCAAAGTTACTAAAAAAAAAGAGCCGCCCCATTCGGGACGGCTCCGTTTTTTATTTGGAACAGGACTTATCCTTAGTCAACATCCCAGAATACAGGGATTGAAGGGATTGTCATATCCAGACAGCTTGAAATGCCATACTGTGCGTAAGCAGCTGCGCAGTTTGCATTGTTGTAGTTTGTCTCGTGTGATGAGTGAGCCCATCTTCTAGGGAAGAATGAGCGGTCAGACTCGCTTGATGAGAATGTGCATCTCTTGCCGAGTTTGAGAGCAGGAGCCTTCATCTCTGTGTAAACAACACCATACTTGCCGTTCATCCAGTAGTCATACTTGCGGACGTCGTTCCAGTTGGTGTACTGTGTACCCATAGCGATGAACTTCTGCATCATAATGTCGGACATTGTGATGTCGGCTGAGCTCTGTACGACTGCGTCACTTGCCATATAAGCGGTGATGTCAGCTGCAGGGATAGGAGCATATGCGAAGCTTACGTCGAAGCCCTTTGCGGTGGTGCAGCAACCCTTGCCTTCCCATTCGGTGAGCTTGCGGTTCATTCTGTCGAAGTGAGCCTGAATACCCTTCTTGTATTCGTTGTAAGCTGTAGTCTTGTCGCTCTTGATCATAGCTGCCTCTGCCTTGATGAAGCAGGTCTCAGCATAGAGGAACAGGTCGTTGTCTGAGTCAGGTCTTGTATAGAAAGCGCCTGTACCTACAACGTAACCGATAGCTCTTGAATTCTTGGCAACAGCAGTATAGTAGCAGTTCATATCGTTTACAGCAAGACCAGCTGTCTCATAGACTGCATCCGCGCGGAGCTGGACATACTTGATATCCTCTACATAGAGAGGGTTGGTGTCGTTCACGTAAAGAGCGCCCGGCTGGTATGCGATTTTTACGGTATCTGCCTCTTCTGTGATGACAGCTACGTCTGAATCATAGTACTTCTCGACGCTTTCGATGAATTTGTCAACAGAAGGATAGTAGTTGAGGATAGCCTTCTTCGCATAAGCCTTCTTAACAGGTGAAGTACCGGCATTGAGGGTCAGGTATGCGTTGATAGCGCCTGCAACATATCTGTTCTGGGTCATATAGCCATCCGGTTCTGCTACATCTACGCCGGCGTCACGGAGCCACTCGTATGTCTTGATTGAGCCGTCTTCGTTGAGTTTGACATTGACCATAGCTGAAGGGAGAAGTTTGTCGGCGCGAGGGTCTTCAACTCCAGTACCCTTGAAATTGGTAAGGAGGTTGACATACCATCTGTTGAGTCTCTGGCCGGTACCCCATGCTGCGCAGTCCCAAGTGGTGTTAGGGCCGTAAGCGTCGCCTACGGTGAAGCAGGTGCTTGCGCTTTCAACGTTGGTGTAGGTTGCATAGAGGTCTTCTGAAACTGACTGAGGAGCTTTTTCAAGAGCCTTGAGAGCCTCGTCGACGTTGTCAGTGCCGAGCTTGCTCATATTCATATACCATCTTGCCTTGAGACCATAAGCGAGTTTGATCCATTTCTGGGTGTCTCCGTCGAACCAGGTGTCACCTGCAGCGAGGGAAGTTGCGGTAGCAGGCTGAGTCTTTGACATATTTGCTATACCTTCATCAAGGAGGGCGATGCAGGCTGCGTAGATGTCGTCGCCGTTGTCATAGACAGGTGAGAGGCTTGCGCCGTTTACTGCATCGGTGAAAGGCATTTCGCCGAAGAGGTCAACCATAAGGACTGAACCCATAGCCTTTACGATCTGGGCAGCACCGATGTAGTGGTATGCCTCGATAGCTTCCGCGGCATTGATCAAGTCCTGGATGTTGCAGGCGCCGCCGAGGAACCAGTTCTGGTAAGAAGTGGTTGAGTGGCCCTGCATATAGTCCCAGATTACGAGGTATGTGTTTGTAGCGGCGTTACTTGCCATTGCGTACATCTGGTCTACCAGATTTGCGCGGAAGTTCGTGTTGCCGGCTGCGTACATATAGTAGTACTGAATCCAAGGGAGACGTACTTGAACAGTTGCAGTAGCACTGTTTGGGCTGTCCGGGTCTGTATTGACATCAAGCCAGTTTGAGCAGGATGACACGCCCAGAAGGAGTGCTGCACAAAATATCAGGGATAAAAACTTTTTCATAATTGCAATCATTTAATATTCAGACTAGAATGTCAAGTTAACACCAAATGAGTATGATCTCTGGCTAGGAACGCCGCAGTAGTCGATACCTACTGAACCTGATCCACCTGTACCTGAACCGACTGCTGCAACTTCAGGATCCATTCCGCCCTTGTAGTTTGTCCAGGTGAAGAGGTTGGTTGCAGAAGCAGTGAGTACGAGACCCTTTACGAAATACTTGCCCTTGAGAATGTTGGCGAAGTTGTATGAGATGTTCACCGAGCGGAGTTTCAACCAGTTCGTGTCGGTGATGAAGTTCTGCGCGTGGCTGCAGTAGTTGCTCCAGTACTGTTGGATCATATATTCACCTGAACGGGTTGTGCCGTTGATGGTGTATTTCTCGCCTGCCTTGTAAGTGACGGTCATAGGGCTGCCGTCCTTTGAGCTGACACCGGAGAAGGTGATTTCCTCGCGGTCGAGAGTTCTCATTGACTGGCCGAGTGAAGTCAGATAGTACTGAGTACCGCTGTAGATGTCACCGCCAAGACGGAAGTCGAGGAGGAATGAGAATGTGAGGTTCTTGTAGCGGAATTCGTTGTTCCAACCGCCTGTGAGCTTCGGCTCACGGTTACCTACGATGTTGGTGGTGTTGCCTTCGAGTTTGTAGAGGCCTGTTGCAGGGTCGATCTGATATGCTGCGCCTTCAGCCTTTTCAACCTTTGATGAAGCTGTCCAGTCTTCGTAGTCTCTGAGCCAGCGGTTACCTGTCAGGGCGAGGAAGTTTCCGTTAGGAATTGAAGCTGCCTTCACGCCGCCGATCTGGGTGTCGGTCACATAGAGAAGCTGTACGCCTGCGATGAATTCGCCAAGGGTACCCTTGTTCTTTGCAACGTTGATTGTGGTGTTCCAAGAGAAGTTCTTTGTCTCGACAGGAGTTCCTGTGAGCATAAGCTCGATACCCTTGTTCATCACGGAGCCGCAGTTTGCAGTCAGGAAGATGTAACCTGTTGACTGTGCAAGACGAGGCTGGATGATCTGCTCGTTGGTCTTTGAATCGTAGTATGTGAAGTCGATTCCGAAGCGGCCGCCGAAGAACTTGAGTTCGGTACCTACTTCCCAAGATCTCTGGATTTCAGGTTTCAGTTTGTCTGAACCGCCGGTCCAGCTGTTGCCGACACCTGTGTAGTTCTTGTTGACAACCTCAGCGTCCCACATATATGTGTTGGTTGAGTATGGGTCGGCATCCTTACCTACCTGTGCCCAGGATCCGCGGATCTTACCGAATGAGAGGATGTTGTTCTTCGGGAAAAGCTCTGTGAAGACGAATGCGCCTGATACAGATGGGTAGAAGTATGAGTTGTTTGCCTTAGGCAGAGTTGAAGACCAGTCGTTACGGCCGGTTACTGTCAGGTAGGCGATGTTCTTGTATGCAGCGCGGAACTCACCGTAAACACCTACGAGTCTCTTGCGTGAAGTTGACTCTGTGAAGAACTTGTTCTCCTGAAGGATGTTGCCGAAGCTGATTGTACCTTCTGAAACGAAGTCGTAACCCCACTGTGACTGACGTACTCTCTTGGTTGCTTCAGTCGTAGCACCGAGCAGGAGGTTGAAGTCCCAGTCGCCGAATGTCTTGTGTGCATTGAGCATGAGGTTGTTCGTCAGGTAGTTGTAGTTCACTTTACTCTTGCTCAGACGGCCGTTCTGGTAAATTTCCTTAGCGGCTGCGCCCGGAGCGATGTAAGTGTAGGCATCGTTGGTGTATGAGTCTACACCGACGCGGTAGCTTGCGTTCAACCAGTCTGTGAATTCAACACCTACGTTGATGGTACCTGTGAAACGTTCGTTGCGGTCTGTCATCTCGTTCTTGTTGATGATCCAGTAAGGGTTTTCAACGTCGTCTTCGAGAGCCTGGTTAGGGAACATTCTGTGTTTTGTTCCGTCTTCGTTGATCCAGTTGGACATATTCTCGCTTCTTGACCATCCGTAGAGAGCTGTCATCGTACCGTTGCCGCCGCCGCTGTAGAGACCTGAAGATGTGAGGGTCTTCTGGGTGTTTGCGACTGAGTATGAAACGTTGGCGCCTACTGTGAGTTTGCCGTATTTCTGCTCGCCGTTGAAACGGAATGTGCTCTTGTCATATCCGGTCTCGCGGACGACACCTTGCTGGTCGTAGCGTGATGCTGACAGGTAGAAGCTGCCGTTCTTGTTGCCGCCTGAAACGCTCAAGCTGTTGTCGAGAACGGATGCACCCTGGAAGAAGTCCTTCACGTTGTTATAAACGGCACCGTTGTTCACGCCGCCCCAGGAGCTTGTGATGAGGTCGGTCTGGAGAATACCGTTGATGTCGTATGAACCTCTTCCGTATACGGTCTGGATTTCAGGACCTGAGGTGATTGTAGAGTAGGTGTACTTGGTTGAGAAGTTGACCTGAACCTTGCCTTCGCTACCTTTCTTTGTAGTGATGACGATTACACCGTCTGCTGCGCGTGAACCGTAAAGAGCGGCTGCCGCTGCACCTTTCAGGACAGACATTGATTCGATATCCTCAGGGTTGATATCCATTACACGGTTTGAGAAGGTCGTCGCTGACTTGGTCACACCGTCGGTACCTGAGTTACCACCGTTGATAGTGGAGTTATCGTAGATGATACCGTCGACAACGAACAGAGGCTGGTTGTCACGGCTCTCACTTACTGAGTTACCACCGCGGATGATGATTGATGAACCAGCGCCGGCTGCACCGCCTGACTGTGTTACGTTCACACCTGCGACCTTACCGGCCAGAGAGTTGATGACGTTGGTCTGCTTGTTCTTGAGGAGTTCCTTTGAGTTGACTTCAGTTACGGAGTAACCCAGAGCCTTTCTCTCCTTCTTGATACCGAGAGCGGTGACGACTGTCTCTTCCAGCATCAGGGCGTCTTCTTCAAGAGTCACGTCGATCCTGCTGCGGCCGCTGACGGCTACTTTCTGATCTTTGTAACCCATGCAGGTGAAAACCAAAGTGCCTTTTGAAGGGGCATTGAGAGCGTAAGCGCCGTTTGCGTCTGTCGACGAACCGGTTGTCGTACCCTCAACCACTACATAAGCACCTACTACAGGCTCGCCGTTCTGGTCAGATACAGTACCTGACACAGCCACGTTCTGAGCCCACATTGAACCCGCTGAGAGGATCAATGCGCACATAGCTACGAGAGCATAGCTTAGTTTTTTAGAAACTGACATAGATGTAAGTTTTGGTTAATGATTAAGTTTGTTGTTTATGTGTCTGTTAATATGCCGAATTTGTCTTCTGTGCAAAATAACACACTAAATTAAACCGTTTTTCTGAAATAAGCAAGAAAAATCGCTGAAAACGGTTGATTGTTTAGGTTAATAACCCAACCGGGGCGTCCGGACGAAAATTCTCCGCAAAGGTTTAACCCGTCTTTTAATTTTTTTAGGATTTTTTTGCAATACTTATAAATGTTGCTAACTTTGTACAAATTTGCGCTTTTTAGCCAAGCAATTAACATTATTAACCTAAACTTACATCTATGTCAATCACTAAGAAAATGAGCTACGCACTTGTAGCCATTTGCGCATTGGTCCTTTCAATGGGACAGATGTGGGCTCAGAACATCTCCGTGTCAGGTAAGGTATCTGACCAGAATGGCGAGCCGGTAGTGGGAGCCTATGTTGTAGTCGCTGGCACCAACACCGGTACGTCAACCAACGCAGCCGGTGAATACACCGTCAGCGCTCCTGCAAAAGGCACTCTCGTATTCACTTGCATGGGTTACAAAGATCAGCAGGTCGGCATCAACAGCCGCAGCTCCATCGACGTTATCCTTGCAACTGATTCAGAATTGCTCGAAGACGTTGTAGTCGTCGGTTACGGCACTCAGAAGAAAGCCAACCTGACCGGCGCAGTTGCAACAGTCGACGTAAGCAAGACTCTCGATTCAAAGCCTGTGGCAACTCTCGGCAAGGCTCTCCAGGGAGCTGTTCCGGGTCTTACCATCCTCAACACCTCAGGTAACATCAACGGTGATCCTTCAGTGACCATCCGCGGTATCGGTACCCTGACAACCAGCAGCACACCTCCTCTCTACATCGTGGACGGAGTGCCAATCGACAACATCAACTACCTCAACCCTAACGACATCGAGAACATCTCAGTTCTCAAGGACGCTGCTTCCACCTCTATCTACGGTACCCGCGCAGCATTCGGTGTCGTGATGATCACCACAAAGGGCGGCTCAAGCCAGGAAGAGAAATTCTCAGTAACCTACAACAACAACTTCGGTTGGAGCCAGGCTACAAACCTTCCTAACTACAGCACAGTTGTAGATCAGATGTACGCATTCATCGACGTCAACAAGAACATCGGCGCAGACCCTGAGCTCTTCGGTATGTATTTCGACTCAGCTGAATATATGTCAGCAGCCATCGCTTGGCAGGAGAAACACGGCAAGAAGGCAGGCTACCGCAAGATGGTTGAAGGCGACGACTATTTCTTTATGCCGGGCAGCCGTCAGGCAAGCTACGTTGCAGACTGGGATGTCGTGGGCATCATGTTCAACAACGCAACCCCTTCACAGAACCACAGCCTCTCCATCCAGGGCAACACCGGCAAGACAAACTACTATATGTCTTTCGGTTACAACCAGGAGCAGGGCGTCGTGAACTTCAATCCTGACAAGGTGAGAAGATACACCGCAAACGTGAACGTAAGCTCACAGATCACCAAGTGGCTGAAGGTCGGCACACGCGTGAACTACTCTGAAAAGAGATACACCTATCCGTATATGCGTCAGGCAAACTACACATATATGTGGAGATGGGGTTCAATGTTCGGTCCTTGGGGCTACTTCGAGGATGAGGAAGGCAACGCAGTTGATGCACGTAACATGATCGGCTACCGCAAGCAGGGCGGTGATTCTTACAACATCACCCGCAACCTCCGTATGGGCGCATTCGCAACCATCACCCTTGCGAAAGGTCTCACCCTCAACGCAGACTTCACATACCTGTTCAACAACACTCAGTACAAGGGTGTAGGTCTCGACACCTATATGGTCAACACCTGGAGCAACATCAAGAACACTGACGGCACCCTCGCAGCCGGCAATATGGGCTCTTCAACATTCGTTGAAACAGACCGTTCTTTCACTACAGGCTACAACACCAACATCTACGCTAAATACGAAGCTACCTGGGGACGCAAGCACAACTTCGGCGCAATGGTCGGTTTCAACGCAGACGAGTCTGACTATCAGTATCTCTACTACGAAAACCACGACATCATCGACCCGAACCTTCCTGAACTTGCACTGACTCCTACCTTCTACTCATACTCTCAGTCACACACCCAGAAGGGTTCAGCAGGCTTCTTCGCAAGAATCAACTACAACTACGACAACCGTTACTTCATCGAGGTCAACGGCCGTTTTGACGGTTCATCCAAGTTCCCTAAGACAAGCCGCTGGGCATTCTTCCCATCTGTATCAGCAGGTTGGAGAGTTTCAGAAGAGTCTTTCTTCCAGGGCGCGAAGGACGTGTTCAGCAACCTCAAGATCCGCGGTTCATACGGTTCCATCGGTAACCAGGAAATCGGTACAGACGTGTTCCTCCAGACCCTTACAAAGCAGTCAAACGCTGTGAACTGGCTCGGAAGCGGCAGTGCCAAGTACGACTACTTCTCAATGCCTTCAATGGTTGACCCTACCCTCACTTGGGAGACAATCAACACATTGGACCTCGGTCTCGACTTCGGTATCCTCAACGGTGAACTCAACTTCACCTTCGACTGGTTCCAGAGAGAGACCATCGGTATGCTTGCTCCTGGCAAGACCCTCCCTTCAGTAATCGGTACAAGCGCTGCAAAGCAGAATGCCGGCAACCTCCGCTCACGCGGCTGGGAAATCAGCATCGACTGGCGCAAGACCTTCGGTGACTTCACCGTATATGCAATCGGCAACGTTTCCGACTACAAGACAGTCGTAACTTACTGGGACAACGACTCTCCATACCTCAACACAACCTATACCGGCAAGACCTACGGTGACATCTGGGGCTTCGAGACAGAAGGCATCTTCACAAGTGCCGAGGACGTTGCAAACCACGCCTCACAGAAGGGCCTCGAAAGCGGCAACTTCCACTATGGCATCGGTGACATCAAGTTCAAGGATCAGGATAACAACGGCACAATCGACTGGGGCAAGGGTACCGAAGAAGACCACGGTGACCTCGTCAAGATCGGTAACACCCAGCCTCGCTACCAGTACTCTCTCCGCCTTGGCGGTGACTGGAAGGGCATCGACTTCGACCTCTATTTCCAGGGAGTCGGCAAGCGCGAAATCTGGACCACCTCTCAGTTCGTAATGCCTTACTCACGTGGCGCGGACGCTATCTACGCTTCACAGATGGACTACGTGACCAACGCTGAAATCGCTACCGGTACAGTTGACCCTAACCACGCATATCCTCGTCTCTACGCAGGTGAGGGAAGCCAGGGTAAGATTTCTTCAAGTATTATCACTACAGGACGTTACAACTTCTATCCTCAGTCAGGATACATCCTCAATATGGCATACCTCCGTCTCAAGAACGTGACAGTAGGTTACACTCTTCCTAAGAAGGTTACAAGCAAGATCTGCCTCGAAAAGGTAAGATTCTACGGTACCATCAACAACGCCCTCGATATCATCAATCATAACAGAGATCTCGGAATTGACCCTGAAATCAACGAAAAGAGCAACTACGACTGGGGTCGTGTCGATCCTCTGCTTCGCACTTACTCATTCGGCGTTCAGATTACATTCTAATTAAGGAGGACATGAATATGAAAAAAATAACTTCATTCGTACTTTTCGCCGTTATGAGCCTTATGCTCGTGTCCTGCGAAAACGTTCTGACAAAGGACCCTCTTACGAAGTTCACTGAAGACAACTTCTGGACAAGTGAGACGAACGTGGAACTCTACTCCAACTATTTCTACAGCACATTCACAAGCTACGGAACAGGCGGCTCGGGTGATTTCTACTTCCCGACTCTTCACGACAATCAGGTAGGCCGTGCATTCGTCAACTGGAAATCAACTTCAGTCGATGCATCAAACAGCACCTGGAACAATGCCTACACTGAAATCCGCCGTGCAAACATTATGCTTTCACACCTTTCTGAAGTAGGTCTTTCAAAGAAATCAGAAGCAAAGTGGGAAGGTGTCGCAAGACTCTACAGAGCTCTGCAGCACTACTATGTAGTACGCAGCTTCGGAGACTGCTACTGGGTTGACGAAGTCCTCACTCCGCAGGACGAAGAAATCCTCTACGGAGCGCGTATGGACCGTGACGCCGTGATGGACAACGTCCTCAAGGACCTCACCTTCGCAGTTGAAAACATTCCTGCTTCAACCAGCCGTACAGAGATCAATCAGGCTGTGGCTCAGGCAATCAAGTCTGAAATCTGCCTCTATGAAGGTACATTCTGCAAATACCGCAGCTCAGCCGACGGCCAGAAAGCTCCGGACGCAACCCGCGCAAAGGAGTATCTCACAGAGAGCTTGAATGCCAGCGCTGCAATTATGGCAAACTCCAACTACAGCCTCAACGCTGACTACCAGGCAAACTACAACTCAATGGATCTTGCCGGCAACAAGGAGATGATTATGTACAAGAAGTACGCTACCAGCCTCCTGACCCACGGTATCACCGACTACACTACATCTTCAACAATGCAGCTCGGTATGTCAAAGGCAGCTTTCGACGCATTCCTCTTCATTGACGGCGAATGCCTCGCAAACACAACTTGCGACAAGAACGACAAGGCTACCTTCACTCAGAACTCAGACGATACCTGGAATGCAGACCTCACTGCAGTTCTCGCTGTCCGCGACCCTCGTCTTTCAGTTGACGTTGACGACATCCTCGTATATCAGGGCAACCCTGGCACACCGCGTATCGGTACTGACGGCGGCTGTATGGCTACCACTTCTTCATCAGGTTACGGCGTAAAGAAGTTCGATAACCTCAATATGGAATGGAGCCACAGAAACAACGGTAACTCAGCTTACACCGACGGTCCTGTCTACTGGCTTGCAAACATCATCCTCAACCACGCAGAGGCAGCTGCCGAGCTTGGTCAGGATGCTGCGGCAATCGCAGACATCAACACAATCCGTCAGCGTCCTAGCACAAATATGCCTACAATCGCAAGCGCAGCCGCAATCAAGGCTGACCCTGCAAACAATATGGGCGTAAGCAACCTCATCTGGGAAGTACGTCGTGAGCGCCGCGTCGAACTTATGTACGACAACGACGACCGCTACTGGTGCCTCATCCGCTGGCATCAGCTCGACAAGCTCGACACTGTCGACTATCCTGAAATCGTGGCAGGTGCTTGGGTAGGTGACCACGTTCTCGCTTCCAACGCTCCTGATGTTGACGCAAACGGTTACATCACTATGGCACCTAAGGGTGACCGTGTCTATGAGGCTAAGCAGTATCTGCGTCCTATCCCTTCAGGCCAGATCGGCTACAACCCTCAGATCGGCCAGAACTATGGTTGGTAATAATAAGTAGGTTTTATACCTATATAAATTAGAGCCGTCCTTCGGGGCGGCTCTTTTTTTTGGAAATATGATTTTAATATATACATTTGCGTCCCCAATTTGGGGTAAAAAGATAACCAAACAACCAAAAAAACTAAAAGTTTTATATGAAAAAAGTAATGACATCGTTGGTAATCTGCCTTCTGGCGTGCATCACTGCATTTGCTCAGAATATGACAGTTACCGGTACTGTCACCGCAGCTGACGACCCTCAGGGCATCCCGGGAGTCTTCGTTATGGTGAAAGGTACTTCCACCGGCACCTCGACAGGTGTGGACGGTGAGTACAGCATTCCTGCAAGCAAGGGCGCTGTCCTCGTATTCTCAATGCTCGGCTACACCACTCAGGAAGTGACCGTAGGCGCAAGCGCTAAAAACGACGTCGTTCTCGAGAGCGAATCAACTCTCCTTGGCGAAGCAGTCGTGACAGCTCTCGGTATTAAGAAAGAGAAGAAAGCTCTTACCTATGCAGTTCAGGATCTCAAGGGATCATCCCTCATCGAGAACCAGACAGCAAACGTAGCTTCCTCACTCTCAGGCAAGATTGCCGGTATGTCAGTTACATCTACAGCTGCGCCGGGCGGTTCAAACCGTATCGTCATCCGCGGTGAGTCATCTCTCAACAACAACCAGCCTCTGATCGTGGTCGACGGCGTGCCTTATGACAACACACAGGGTTGCGACGATACCGACGGAATGTCCTGGGGCGGTACCGACTACGGTGACGGTATGTCTCTTCTCAACGCTGACGATATCGAGTCAATCTCCGTATTGAAAGGCCCTTCAGCAGCAGCTCTTTACGGTTCACGAGGCGGTGCAGGTGTAATCCTCATCACCACCAAGAGCGGTAAGAAGAACCAGAAAGTCGCAGTAAGTTTCAACTCTAACTTCGCATTCGAGAATGTGGCTCTTCAGCCTGAATTCCAGAACGAATACGGTCAGGGTGCCAACGGCCAGTATGTAGCTGACTCACGTGTATCCTGGGGTCCTAAGGCAGGCACACAGATCACTTCCTGGAAGACCGGAGAGACAACCACAATGAAGTTCCAGAACAACAATTTCTCCGATTTCATGAGAACAGGTTACTCCTGGACAAACTCTCTCGACGTTACAGGAGGTACTGAAAAGACCACCTACAGATTCGGCGCTTCATACCTCACTCAGGAAGGCGTTATGCCGACAAACGGCCTCAACAAGACCAACCTTACAGCAAGAGTCAGCACAGAGATTCTTCCTAAACTCACAGCAGAGTTGAAGATCCAGTATGTGAACCAGCAGGGCAAGAACCGTACAGCACTTTCAGTTTCAGGTCTGAACCCTATTTTTGCATTGATTTACACTCCGCGAAGCATTGACCTTCACGAAATGAGCGAAGTCTTCGACGAGAACGGCAACATTCTCGACTGGTACACCGCAGTGACAGGCAAGCTCCTTTCAACTATTCAGAACCCTTACGCTCTTACACAGCTCACCGGTAATAACGACAAGACAAACCGTGTAACAGCTCACGGAACTCTCAAATATGAGATTCTCCCTTGGTTGACACTCAAAGGAACTTACGGAATCGACACATACTCAAAGACCATCGACACTTGGCAGCGCCACGGTCTTAGAACAAGCAACGTCGACGGCTACTACAGCGTATCGACTCAGAGCTTCACCGAAGCCAATGCAGACGTTCTCCTGACAGCTAACAAAGACAATATCGGCGGCAGCAAGTTCAGCCTTATGGGCAGTGTCGGCGCAAACATTATGCACCAGAACAGCTTCGCAACTTCAGAGACCGCAACCGGACTTAACGTTCCTGAACTCTACACTATCGGAAACGGTAAGGTAATCGCAGCGTCAAGCAGCAAGTACGAGAAGGAAATACAGTCAGTATACGGAATGTTCACGGTTATCTGTTCCTCGACGTAACCGCACGTAACGACTGGTCTTCAACTCTTCCAAAGGGCAACTGGTCATATTTCTATCCTTCAGCATCCCTCGGTCTCATCGTTACCGAGATGCTCAACAAACTCGACGTAGACGTTCCTAGCTGGTGGACATACACCAAAGTAAGAGGCGCTTACGCACAGGTAGGTAAAGACACTGACGCATACCAGCTCTATCCTACAATGTCAACCGCTTCCAACCAGGCAGGCGGCCAGATGGTTGCAACCCTTCCTAGTACCCGTCCTAACGCAGAGCTCAAGCCTGAGCGCCAGAGCGGTTATGAAATCGGTCTCGAATCAAGATTCTTCAACGGCCGTTTCGGCTTTGACTTCACCTGGTACAACCAGACAACCAAAGACCAGATCATCAGCCTCCCTACTTCAATCACTACAGGTTATTCCGCAAAATACATCAACGCCGGTAAGATCAACAACAAGGGTATCGAGCTCATCGTTGACGTGATTCCTGTCGAGACAAGAGACTGGAACTGGAAACTCTCTTTCAACTACACAAAGAACTGGTCCAAGGTTCTTGAACTTGCAGACGGCATCGACACTTACGTCCTTGCAAACCCTATGGGTCAGAAGATCCAGGTTGTAGCAAAGGTAGGCGAGCCTTTCGGTGAAATCTACACCAACGACATCAAGGTTGACGCAAACGGCAACAAGCTTGTCGGCGACAACGGTAAATACGTTACTGACGGAACTCTCAGAAGCCAGGGCAACATGAATCCTGACTGGACAGGTTCCCTCAGCTCCACTCTTTCTTGGAAAGGCCTCGACCTTAGCTTCCTTATCGACGCCAGAATCGGCGGCAAGATGTATCTCCAGTCAATGATGCGTCTCGAGAGCAACGGTCAGACTCTCAGCACACTCCCTGGTCGTGAGGAGTACTACACTACTGGAAAGGGCCTCGTATGCGACGGTCTTAATGTAAACACCGGCCAGCCAAACACTGTCGAACTCGATCCTACTTCATACTACGGTCAGTTCTACGGCAACATCGGCCACTATGTATACAGCACTACAAACGTCCGTATGCGCGAGATCAGCCTTGGTTACAACTTCCCTAAGAAGTGGTTCAACAAATCACTCATCAACGGCATCAAGCTCAGCGCTGTCGGAAACAACCTCTTCTTCTTCTACAACGCACTTCCGGGATACGATCCTGAGTGTACTTACTCAACAAGTGCCGCACAGGGCGTAGAGACCTGCGCACTTCCTTCTACCCGTCGTTTCGGTTTCAATCTCAACATCACATTCTAATCGAAAGGAGGAAATAAATTATGAAAAATATCATCAAATCATTTATAGTCATCGCCGGTGCTCTTGTAGCATTCTCTTCCTGCACAGGCAAGTTTGAAGAGATGAACATCAGCCCTAACAGCCCTTCTGCGGGTAACGTCGATCCTAAATTCGAGTTCCAGTATGCTGTTGCCCGTTCAATAGCCTACAGAAACACTTACCAGAGCGGTGAGCAGATTACAATCGCAACCTTCTGCGAGTACGATGCAAACTCAACACAGTCAGCATCAGACTACAGTATGACAGACAATGACGTGGCACACGTATGGGACCAGTCATACAAGGTTCTTGCTGATTTCAACAACATCATCCGCACATACGAGAATGACGCCGTCAACTCAAACGTAGCCAATATGGCAAAAATCTGGAAATGCTGGACAATGCTCCGCGTTACAGATTTCTTCGGTGACATTCCTTACAGCGAGGCCGCTTCAGCAGAGGCAAACGCTCCTAAGTATGACACCCAGGAAGAAGTTTACAACCTTATGTTCACTCAGCTCGCTGAAGCCGCTTCAGCTCTTGACGCAAGCAAGACCAACATCGGCTCTTACGACCTTATCTACGGTGGCGACGTGAACAAATGGAAGAAACTCGCAAACTCTCTCCGCTTCAGAATGGCAGTCCGTATTTTTGACGCAGCTCCTACAACTGCAAAAACACAGGCTGCGGCAGCTCTCGCGGCAGGTATGTTCGAATCTTCTGCAGACGACGCACTTATGACAATGGGTGACGAATCAAACAGCGACTACTCCTGGAATCCGCTCTACTACGGAAGAAATTCAACTCACTCTACAGTCCATATGTCAAGCGGCTACTACAATATCGTAGTCGGTCTCGGTGGCATTGCTTGGCCTACAGCGGCAGATATGGCTCTCAATTCAAACATTCAGGAAAATGTCGTCAACGCAGTCAATCCTCCTGCAATGGTTGACCCTCGCGCTCCTATCCAGTTCGAAACAGTCGGACAGCGCGGAGTTCAGGATGTAAGCAAGACAGGAATGTGGAGAGGCAGCGAGCCGGGTCACTCAAATAGCGCGACCCTCAGCGGCGAGATTGACGGTGGTGCAGACTTCGACACCAACTACTCCGCTCTCGGAACATTCTTCTACACTCAGGCTACAAAGCCTTGGGGTATCTTCAAATACAGCGAACTTTGCTTCCTTAAGGCCATCGCCACTGTAAGAGGTATTACAAATGCCGGTGATGCCCAGAGCCTTTACGAGGCAGGAATCAAAGCAAGTATGGAAGAATACGGTGTTCCTGCATCTGTAATCAGCAGCTACATAAGCAACAGCACAGACGCCAACGTTTATGGCACTACAGTAGCTTGGAGCGACAACAGCGGCAATTGCAACACTGCTCTCGACAAGATCATCACCCAGAAGTACATCGCAGGATTCATCGAGGGTTCTTGGGAAGCTTGGTCAGACCACAGACAGTACCACAAGCCGACTCTCGTTCCGTTTGCAAACGTATACGCAAACTTCCAGAGATCAGCTTCAGATGTTGCCAACAACACTCCTAACGCATACATCAAGCGCGCATTCTATCCTTCATCCGAGCAGACAACCAATGCTGACAACCTTGCAGCAGCGGTTTCACGCCTCGGCGGAAGTGATGACATTCAGAAAAATGTTTGGTGGGATGTTGACTAACCGTCTTTCAAATAAAGGCCGCTCTCCTATGAGGGCGGCTTTTTTTGCGTTTATCGCAGTGACCTTGCTTGCGACGGGCTGCAGCCGCACAAAGGCAGAGGACGTGAAGGTGTGGGCCTGGCTCGGCACCGGCGCCGCACAGAGCGATTCGCTTCTCGAGCACTATTTCTGCAAAGCAGCCGAGGCCGGCATAGATGCGATATTCTACGAGGCTCACGGCGGCTACCCTCAGATAATCGACAGCTCGTCTTTCACTGACGTTGCCGCAATCGAAAACCTCAAGCGGGCTGCCGTCTTCGCAAAGAAGTACGGCGTCGAGCTTCACGCCTGGATGTGGACCACCAACCGTTGCGAAGCCACTCTGCGCGAGGCACATCCGGAGTGGTATCAGGTCAACGCGAAGGGCGAGAGCCTCGCCGACATAAAGATGTACGGCCGCGAGCACTACCGCTTCCTTTGCCCTAACCACGAAGGCGTGATCGAGTATATGAAGGAGCGTGTCCGCGAGATTGCCGCCGTCGACGGCCTCGCCGGCATCCATATGGACTTCATCCGCTACCCTGACGCAATGCTGCCGTACGCCCTTCACGAGTCGAGGCACGTTGTCCAGGACAGGTTCTATCCCGACTGGGACTGCTGCTACTGCGACGAGTGCCGCGCAGCCTTCAAGGCTCAGACCGGCATTGATCCGCTCGATCTCGAGGACCCTACCTCCTGCCAGGAGTGGATGCAGTTCCGCTTCGACTCGATGGCCCGCTACGCAAGCGAAATAGCCGCCGAAATCAAGGCCTGCGGCAAGATTTCATCCGCCGCCGTCTTCGCGTCGCCTGCCGAGTCCCGCAAACTCGTGCGCCAGGACTGGACTCACTTCGAGAACGTGGACTACTTTATGCCGATGATCTACAACAGCGCCTACGGCTTCCCTGACTCCTGGATCGAGACCGCGACCCGCGAGGGCATTGAAGAGCTCAAGGCTGCCGGAAATCCTGCCGTTCTGCGCTCCGGCCTTTCTATGGGCGGCCGCCATATGAGCGAGCAGGTGGCCTCCCTCAAGGCTTGCGCCGCATATGCCCTGGCAGGCGGTTCTCCGGGCATCACGATCTTCTGCCTCGACAGCTTCAACCGCGCCGAAAACGGCTGGGCGGTCCTGAGCGAGATTGTGGACAGCGTGAAGAACAGATAAATATAATTTGCCATACTGAAAAATATTCGTAAATTTGCAGCCCCCAAAATTATGGGGAAACGCAACAAATTTACAGTATTAACCTAAAAATCAACAAAGTGGACACTTTAAGCTACAAAACAATCTCAGCTAACAAGGCTACCGCAGACAAGAAATGGGTAGTCATTGACGCTACAGATCTGGTGCTTGGTCGTCTGGCTTCACGCGTTGCCCTTATCCTCCGCGGTAAGAACAAGGCTCTCTACACTCCTCACGCAGACTGCGGTGACAACGTCATCATCGTCAACGCCGAGAAGGTACGCCTCACAGGCAACAAGATGGAAGACAAGCAGTATGTTCGCCACACCGGTTATCCGGGAGGACAGCGCTTCTCAACTCCTAAGGAGCTTATGGCCAAGAAACCGACCGCTGTTGTGCAGAATGCAGTGAAAGGCATGCTGCCAAAGAACCGCCTCGGAGCAGACCTCTTCCGCAACCTCTACGTTTACGCAGGTCCGGAGCATCCGCATCAGGCACAGAACCCAACTCAAATCACCCTTAACGAAATCTAAATCGCAGCATGGAAGTAATCAACGCCCTTGGAAGACGTAAATCAGCTGTTGCTCGCGTTTATTTAAGCACAGGCAAAGGTTCAATCGTAATCAATGGCCAGTCTTCAGAAGAATATTTCAAGGAAGACACATTGAAGTACATCGTAAACCAGCCACTGGCTCTCACCGCAACCGAAGGCTCATTCGACATTAAAGTCACAGTCGTAGGCGGTGGTGTGAAAGGTCAGGCAGAGGCAATCCGCCTCGGCATCGCACGCGCTCTCTGCAAAGTGGATGCTGAAGCATACCGCCCACTGCTCAAGTCCAACGGTTTCCTCACACGTGACGCACGTGAAGTCGAGCGTAAGAAACCAGGCCAGCCGGGTGCACGTAGACGCTTCCAGTTCAGCAAACGTTAATTTTTTAACACTGATTTACAAGCACAGTCAGGATTCAAAACTGCGGGACCCTAACCCTAAGGCTGCCTGAAGTTTGTCCGACTGCGGAAAATCCCGGAGACCGGCCACAAGATAGCCGCTACCCCGGATTGAAAAAAAGAGGACTCCTGAAAAAGAGTCAAACAATTAAACCAAAACAAACAAAAACTAAAATGTCTAGAACTAATTTCCAAGACTTACTCGATGCAGGTGTTCACTTCGGTCACCTGAAGAGAAAATGGAATCCTAAAATGGCTCCTTACATCTTTATGGAGAAGAACGGGATTCACATTATCGACCTGCATAAGACTGTTGTCAAGATAGATGAAGCAGCAAATATGATGAAGCAGCTCTCAAAGGCAGGCCGCAAGATTCTGTTTGTCGCTACAAAGAAACAGGCCAAAGACATCGTGGCAGAGTGCGCAAAGAGCGTCAATATGCCATATGTAACCGAGCGCTGGGCAGGCGGTATGCTTACCAACTTCCCAACAATCCGCAAGGCTGTCAAGAAGATGAACACCATCGACAAGATGATCACCGACGGCACTTTCGACACTTTGGCTAAACGCGAGCGTCTCCAGGTTTCACGCCAGAGAGCCAAGCTCGAGAAGAACCTCGGCTCAATCGCCGACCTCAACCGTCTCCCTTCAGCTATTTTCGTAGTTGACGTACAGAAGGAAATCAACGCCGTACGCGAGGCAAATCGTCTCAATATCCCGGTAATCGCAATGGTTGATACTTGTTGCGACCCTACCACAATAGATTATGTGATTCCGGCAAACGACGACGCTGCCAAGAGCATCCAGCTCATCACCGACACCCTCTGCAAGGCTATCGCAGAAGGTCTCGAGGAGAGAAGGATCGAGAAAGAGAAGGAAGAGAATCCTGCAAAGGATGAGGACGAGGCTCCTGCAAAGAAGGTCCGCGCAAGAAGAAACGCTCCTAAGAAGGAGGAAGCTCCCGCAGAGGAAGCTGCTGAACCTAAGGCTGAATAATTAAAATTTAGGACTATGGAAATCAAAGCAGCAGACGTCGCTAAATTGCGCAAAATGACCGGCGCAGGTATGATGGATTGCAAGAAGGCTCTCGTAGAGGCTGACGGCGACTTCAACCGCGCACAGGAAATCATCCGTGAAAAAGGCAAGCTCGTGGCAGCAAAGCGCGCTGACCGCGAAACTTCAGAAGGTGCAGTTAAGGCTCGCGTAGAGGGTGGCAAGGCTATCCTCGTATGCCTCGGCTGCGAGACTGACTTCGTTTCTTCAAACGCTGAGTTCCAGGCTCTTGCAAATGCAATCGCAGATGCAGCCATCAAGAACTTCCCTGCAGACCTCGAGGCTCTCAAGGCTTGCAAGCTTGAAAACGGCGAGACAGTTGAAGACGCAGTTTCCCAGCAGACCGGCAAGAGCGGTGAGAAGCACGTCATCGCATACTACGGCAAGCTCGAAGCTCCTTACATCTCACAGTACATCCACACCATCAACGGCAAGCTCGGTGCAATCGTAGCATTCAACAAGCCTGTGGACGAGGCTCTCGCCCGCGGCATCGCAATGCAGGTCGTATCTATGAAGCCGGTTTCCGTATCAGCAGCTGACTGCCCTGCAGACGTTGTCGAGAAGGAGAGGGAAGTGGCGGTCATCAAGACCAAGGAAGAGCAGATCCAGAAGGCAGTTGACGCAGCCCTCAAGAAGGCCGGCATCAACCCTGCACACTGCGACAGCGAAGACCACATCGAGTCCAACACCGCTAAAGGCTGGCTCACTCCTGAGCAGGCTCAGCAGGCTCGCGAGATCAAGGTCCGCGTTGCAGCCGAGAAGGCAGCAAATCTCCCTGAGCAGATGATCCAGAACATCGCCAATGGCCGTATCCAGAAGTTCTTCAAGGAGAATACCCTCGAGGAGCAGGAATACCAGATGAGCGACAGCAAGGAGACCGTAAAGGCAGCTCTCGAGGCAGCAGACAAAGAGGCAAAGGTTCTCTCATTCTGCCGTTTCGCCCTCACAGACGAATAATATCGTTTATTATAAAAAGAAAGCCGACTGGATTTCCAGCCGGCTTTTTTTGTTGCCAAGAAGACTAAGCAAACATCCCGGCTTCGTTCGCTGTATGAGGGGGAGCGCTCGCTCCGCCGGGATGTTTGCTTAGTCTTCTTGTTGCTAATTAAGTACGCCTAATTCTTTGCCTACCTTGGTGAAGGCTTCGACGCAACGGTCGAGGTGCTCCTTTTCGTGGCCGGCTGAGACTTGTACACGGATGCGGGCCTGACCCTTCGGAACGACAGGGTAGTAGAAGCCTGTGACATAGATGCCCTCTTCCTGCAGGCGGGCTGCCATATCCTGTGAGAGTTTCGCGTCGTAGAGCATCACGGCGCAGATTGCGCTCTGCGTAGGCTTGATGTCGAAGCCTGCGGCCTTCATCTTGCCGATGAAATACTCTGTATTGCTGTGCAGCTTGTCCTGAAGGGTGTTTGTCGAGGTCATCATCTCGAACATCTTGATGCCGGCAGCGGCAACCATAGGAGGGATGGAGTTGGAGAAGAGGTATGGGCGTGACCTCTGGCGGAGCATCGCGATGATCTCCTTCTTGCCGGTAGTGAAGCCGCCTACGGCGCCGCCGAAACTCTTGCCGAGAGTTCCGGTGAGGATTTCCACCTGGCCGCGGAGGTTGAAGAATTCGGTCGTGCCGTGGCCTGTCTTGCCGACTACGCCGGCTGAGTGCGACTCGTCGACCATCACCATAGCGTTGTATTTCTGCGCCAGGGCATAAATCTGGTCCACAGGGGCTACGTTGCCGTCCATCGAGAAGACGCCGTCTGTCACGATGAGGCGGTGGCGCTGCGCCTGGGCGGTTTTGAGGCAGTTTTCAAGCTCCTCCATATTGGCGTTCGCGTAGCGGTAGCGCTGGGCCTTGCAAAGGCGCACGCCGTCGATGATCGAGGCGTGGTTGAGCGCGTCGGAGATGATTGCGTCATTTTCGTCGAGCAGAGGCTCGAAAACGCCGCCGTTGGCGTCGAAGCAGGAGGTGTAGAGGATTGTGTCTTCGGTGCCGAAGAATTCGGAAATCTTCTCTTCAAGCCTCTTCTGAAGGTCGCCGGTGCCGCAGATGAAGCGGACGGAGGCCATACCGTAGCCGTGGGTGTCGAGAGCCTGCTTTGCGGCTTCGATAAGCTCCGGGTTGTTTGCCAGGCCGAGGTAGTTGTTTGCGCAGAAGTTGAGCACGTCCTTGCCCGGCTTTACCTTGATTGCCGCCTGCTGGGCGGAAGTGATCACTCGCTCTTCTTTATAGAGGCCGGCGTCCTTTATCGACTGCAGTTCGGCCTTCAGATACTCTTGAAAATCTTTATACATTTCGGTAGGATTTTTGTCAGTAATCACAAAGTTATAAAATTTGCCAGTTTCATCAAAATTTATTTACTTTGCAAAATCTTGTCTAATTGTGGCAAGACAAAAAACAGAAAATTAACAGAAATTAATAACATTATGGAAGAAATTGCTTCTAAGGTAAAAGCCATCATCGTTGACAAGCTTGGCGTTGAAGAGAGCGAAGTTACCCCTAACGCAAGTTTTACAAGCGACCTCGGTGCCGATTCACTCGACACAGTAGAGCTCATTATGGAGTTCGAAAAGGCTTTCGAAATCACGATTCCTGACGAAGTTGCCGAGACAATCGCAACAGTTCAGGACGCCGTAGACTTCATCGCATCAAAGGTCAACGCATAATCCTATGCAGTTGAAAAGAGTAGTCGTAACCGGTATCGGTACAATCAATCCGCTGGGTGACAACGTGGCGGATTTCTTTGTCAATATGGACAAAGGAAAAAGCGGAGCCGCCCCGATAGACCGTTTCGACGCCTCTCTTTTCAAAACAAGATTCGCCTGTCAGGTTCCCGGCTACAATCCGGACAATTACCAGAATATCCTCGACAGGAAAGAAGCCCGCAAAAACGACTATTTCACCCATTTCGCGTTCATCGCGGCGGATGAAGCAGTTCGTGACAGCGGGCTCGATCTTTCAGAGATCGATCTCAAGAGGGCCGGCGTCGTGGTCGGCTCGGGAGTGGGCGGAATCTGCACGCTCGAAAAGGAACTGATGGACTTTACCGCCGCAGATCAGCCGCGGTTCAGTCCATTTCTGATTCCTAAATTCATAATCAATATTGCCTCCGGGCAGCTGGCCATAAAATATGGTTTCCGCGGCGCTAATTTCGGCGTCTCTTCAGCCTGCGCCACCTCCGCCCACGCCATCAGCACCGCCTGCACCGAAATAATGCTCGGTCGCTCCGACATTATGCTCACCGGCGGCAGCGAGGCTCCAATCGGAGTTTCAGCAATCGGAGGTTTCAATTCAGCCCACGCCCTCTCCACAAACAATGACGAGTACCTGACGGCCTCCCGCCCGTTCGACAAGACGCGAGACGGCTTTGTAATCGGCGAAGGCGCGGCAATCCTCGTGGTGGAGGAGTATGAACACGCTGTAAGGCGCGGCGCGCATATCTACGCCGAAATCGCCGGATGCGGAATGACCTGCGACCCCTACCACATACCCGCTCGTCTTCCGGACGGCACTGGCGTTTCAGACGCTATGGAGCTGGCGCTGCGCAGCGCCGGCCTCCAGCCTTCAGACGTAGATTACATCAATGTCCACGGCACCTCCACAACCCTTGGCGACATTGCCGAACTGAAGGCAATCAAGTCCCTTTTCGGGGATGCCGCCTACAAACTCAACATCAGCTCCACAAAGTCTATGACCGGCCACCTTCTCGGCGCCGCCGGCGCAGTGGAGGCTCTGGCCTGCATCCACGCCCTTCGCGACGGAGTCATCCCTCCGACAATCAACTTCCGCGAGGAGGATGAAAACATCGACTACCGTCTCAATCTGACTCTCAACCAGATGCAGAAGCGCGACGTGAGGGTTGCTATGAGCAACAACTTCGGTTTCGGCGGGCAGAACGCCAGCCTTATCTTTAAAAAGATCTGATTTTCAGCTATTCGCCTATTACGACGTAAGACAGTTTCAGTACCGGATGGCGGGCTGATTTTGTGCCGTTGATGATGCCCTGATAGTAGGTTGTCACGTCGGCGTAGTAGTATGTGTCGCCAGTGGTTGAACTTGTTGAGGAGACTGTCGGCATCATCCAGAGGTCGTAGGTGTCGTCCACGTCATCTTCATCCATTGCCACGAGTTCCTGGATGAATTGGCCTGCGTCAGGCTTGTAATAGAACAGGGAGCGGTTGATGGAGCCAGGGTCGAAGGTGCTGTCTTCAATCTCGTCTATAGGATTTAAATAGCGGAACTTTTCGCCGGTGGAATCCCATATTCTTCTGCAAGGGAAGAGGTTAGTCGGGAAATTGTCGTAGTCTTCGCTCTCGCCGGTATATTCGAACGGGAATTCGAGCGCGGCCCTTGTTATCATAAACCGGCCCTTGTCTATATTGTTGTCCTTGATCCAGCTTTCGATTGTCTTCTTGAGCTCTTTGGCATTTACCACTGGCTTCACTCCGCAGAGTCCGTCTGTGCAGATGGCCTCCTCGGGACCCTCTGCGACAAGGCTTGCGGCGTCGCTTGTGATGCGGTTCACTGCCCAGTAGTCGGCCAGGTCGAATGTGATTGCCTTGTCTTTTCTCAGACCGTCATCCTCGTCTGTGTAGTGCAGGGTGAATGACAGGTAGCTGTCGCTTGTCGAGAAGTCGTTGAGGCGGCCTCCGTATGAACCATCTTCCACATCGTCGCATCTGAGGTACATACCGTAGAAGTGGTTGATAAAGTACTCGGTGCTGTCCATCTGCTCCATCGTGTAGTTGAAGAGTTCCTTCATATAACTCTCCTTGATAGGTATCAGGATGGTTTCTCCGCCGTCATACACTGCGCAGCCGTCTGAGATTGGCTCCGGATCGTACCAGGAGTCGTCCAGGCTGTCGCTGAAATACATTGTCGAGTCGAGCGGGGAGGTGAGGCGGTGTACATATAAGTTCTGAAGGATGAACTCCTGATTGTCTTCCATTATCTGGGCGTCGCTCAGCGTAAGAGAGAGATATGCGCTCTCGAACTCGGGATTCTTGCCCCACTGGATAGAGTCAGTCGTAGGGGTCACGGTGAAGGCGGCTTCGGATCTTGTCTTGCCGAAGATAGGAGAGTTTATCGAGCCGACGCAAAGAAGCCCCGTGCCGTATGACTGGATGCTTTCCGACAGGCGAAGTTCCACCGGCAGGTCAATTTCGGTTGAGTAGATGTTTACGTCCTGATCTGTAGGGATGAGTGAACTTCCCAGTTTGTAGTCCTTGGTTATGCAGGATTGCGTTGTTGAAAGTAAGGCTGCGCAAAGCAATATTCCGACTAAAACCTTTCCTCGAGTCATTTCTTATTTAAGAATTTGGTCATAAAATTTATTGTATTCCTGCACGAATGCTCCGCTTGTCGGGTCGTCCGCCACAAAGGAGAGTACAGGAATGCCCGCATTCTTGACGGCTGAGGCCAGTTCTTCGCCCATTTCAGAGGAAGGAACACCCTCGATTATTCCGTCTGCGTAGCGGATAGCCAGTTTAGCAAGATTTATGCCAGTAGGCTGCTGGAGAAGGGCTGCGTCGTCTGCCGATATGTTTTCACCCTTCAGGCTCTCCGCCATTCCCTCGCGGAAGGCGATGTCGCTGCTGTCTTTATAAAGGGATATAACTACTTTGGCGTCGCTGAAGATAGGGTCTGCGTTGTAGACGGTCTTCAGATATGTAGGGAGGAAATGCGAAATCCAGCCCTGGCAGTGCACGATGTCGGGCTTCCAGCGGAGTTTCTTCACTGTTTCGAGGACGCCGCGGGCGAAGAAGAGCGCGCGCTGGTCGTTGTCCTCGAAGAACTTGCCCTCCGCATCGCAGTATACCGACTTGCGATGGAAGTAGTCTTCGTTGTCTATGAAATAGACCTGCATTCTTGCCGAAGAGATGGAAGAAACTTTTATGACGAGAGGGCGGTCTATCTTTCCTACCACGATATTCATTCCGGAGAGGCGGATGACTTCGTGAAGCTGATTTCTTCTTTCGTTGATGCAACCGTAGCGCGGCATGAAGGAGCGTATCTCCTTGCCTGACTCCTGCACTCCCTGCGGGAGATATCTTCCGACCTTTGATATGTCTGTTTCAGGCATATAAGGGAAGATCTCGGAGTTCACGAACAATACTCTTTTAGTTTCTTCCATTTTTGAGTCCTTTTAAGGCAAATTCAAGACAAAGATAATAATTTTTCTTAAAACGACATAAGGAATGCCCTAAAAAATTAAACGCTTCGTCGCCTCGTCGCCTCGTCGCCTCGTCGTCTCGCCGCCGCCATCGCCACCTCGCCGCCACCCCGCTCAGAGCACCCCCGAGGCGATGTCCTTGCCAGCGACTTTGGCAAAAAACCTTACGTGCCGATGACCGAATCAGCGCACGGATTGTATGATCACAATTGCGAGTTACTACGCAAAACGTCGCTGCAGAGCCGATTTCGGTAGTAACTCTCGGCCGAATGACCATATTCTGCACTTCCCAATGCGAGTTACGACACAAAACGCCGCTGCGAAGCCGATTTTCGTCGTAACTCTCGACGTAATGGTCTTAAAATGGGCTTTTGAGCAAGAGTTACGACGACAGATACGCCTCTGGGCGCGAATCTTGGTCGTAACTCATAGGATTGTGGGGTACGGTCGGCGGGCATCCCTCGCCTATGACACCAACCCTCGCCGCGACGGGGCTTGGACAATTACCGAAATTTTGATTATCTTTGGGGGTCCATAACGCGACAATGGAGAAGAAAAAGAAAAATATCGTCAACAAAAGGCTGATACGCTCGTATGTAACGTCAGTGATAAGCATCTCGCTGGTGCTCATTCTGGTTGCGGCGGCGGCAATCTTTGCGGCCAACGCAAAGAACATCGCCCGCTACTTCAAGGAAAATATGACCGTGTCGGTAATACTCAAGCAGTCGACCTCCGAGAAGGAAGCACGCGCGCTCGAAGGTCAACTGGCGAAGAAGCCGTACGTCAAGGAGAGCCGCTACATATCGAAAGACGAAGGCGCCAAAGAGATGGAAGCCCTTCTGGGCGCGGACTTCCTGAATGTCTTCGAAAGCTCCCCGATTCCGATTTCAATAGACCTTAAGCTCGACGGCAACGCAATAACAAAGGATTCCCTCAATTATATAAAAGGCAATATCCAGAAAAACAATCTGGTGGAGGAAGTCGTATATCAGGAGACCCTTGTGGAGGCCCTCAACGCCAACCTCAGCAAGATAAGCCTCGCCGTCGGCGTGGTCATAATAATCCTGCTCTTCATCTCCTTCGCCCTCATCAGCAACACCGTCCGCCTTAACATCTACGCCCGCCGCTTCACTATCCACACAATGAGCCTCGTGGGAGCCAAGCGGTCGTTCATCGCCCGCCCGTTCGTAAGGCAGGCGGCTGTCCAGGGGGCTGTCGCCGGCATTCTGGCCTCGGGGCTGATGTATGCGCTGGTGGCCTACATAAAGGGCAACTCCCCGCTTCTGGGCCAGCTCATCCGCACGGACCTCGAAGTGGCAGTGCTGGCCCTGACGGTACTTCTAGGCGTGGTCATCTGCGTGCTGTCCACTCTTTTCGTGGTGCGCCGCGTGGCATATATTTCAAAAGACGACTTGTACTATTAGAAAATGAAATATTCATTACCCTCAAAAAACGTCAAGCTGATACTCTCCGGCCTCGTTCTTATGATCATCGGCTACATCCTGATGATCGGAGGCGGCAGCTCAGACCCGACGGTCTTCAATCCGGAAATGTTCAGCGCCCGAAGGCTGGTGGTCTCACCTCTTTTCGTGATAGCCGGCATAGTGCTGATAATCTTCGCGATAATGCACACCCCTAAAAAGGAGGAGTAACCCGATATGAGTTCAATCGAAGCACTTATACTCGGCCTTGTGCAGGGTCTGACGGAATTTCTTCCCGTCAGCAGCAGCGGCCACCTTACAATCGCCAAGGCTCTTTTCGGCATCGAAACGAGCGACCTCAGTTTCGAAGTGATGGTCCACGCCGCGACGGTCCTCTCCACGATAGTCGTCTTCCGCAAGGAGATCCTCCGTCTCCTCGGAGGCCTTTTCAAGTTCAAGTACAACGACGAGACAAAATATATCCTGATGATCTGCGTTTCGATGATCCCGGTGTTCATCGTCGGCGTCTTCTTCAAGGACTATGTCGAGGCTATCTTCGGAAGCGGCCTCACGGTGGTGGGCTGCTGCCTGGTTGTGACGGCCGTGCTTCTGGCCCTCTCCGAGCTGCTGCCAAAGCGCCAGGCGGGGGAAGGCGGCAATGTAACCTACAAGAGCGCCTTCATCATCGGCCTGGCGCAGGCCGTGGCCGTTCTGCCGGGCCTCTCCCGCAGCGGCTCGACCATAGCGACCGGCCTTCTGTGCGGCGTGAAAAAGAGCGAAGTGGCGCAGTTCTCCTTCCTGATGGTGCTCGTCCCGATTCTGGGCGAAGCGTTTCTGGATGTTGTGGGAGGTGACGCGGCCGCAAGCTCCGTAGGCGGCCTCCAGCTCGCTATCGGCTTTGTCGCAGCATTCGTTTCAGGCCTTTTTGCCTGCAAGTTTATGATTTCCGTGGTGAGGAAGGCAAATCTCAAGTGGTTCGCCCTCTACTGCCTCATTGTCGGTCTGGCCTGCCTTGCCGGCAGCCTGTTCGGTGCATAGCCTATGGAGCAGGGGGAAGGGAATTATTACTTCGTTGCGGACGTCCATCTGGGGATGAAGTCTGACAGGGAAGGTCTTCGCGAGAAGGCTTTCACGGAGTTTCTGGATTCTCTTCCGGAGGATACAAAAGCCGTCTATTTTTTGGGCGACATATTTGATTTCTGGGTTGATTATAAAGAAGTTGTGCCGCGCGGCTTCACCCGCGTGCTGGGCCGCCTTGCCGCCCTCTCGGACCGCGGCGTAAAACTTGTCTTCTTCAAGGGCAACCACGACTGGTGGATGACCGACTATTTCAAGAAGGAGTTCGGCGCCGAAATCGTGGAGGAGCCCTGCCGCGTGATGCAGATAGGCCCCTACAATTTCTGCCTCGGCCACGGAGACGTGCTCGGTTGCAGCGACCCGAAGGCGCGCCTGATATTCAAATTGTTCCGTAACAAGACGTTGATAGCCCTGATGAAGGCCCTGCCTTCGCGCTGGATTCTCGGCTTTGCCCACAATTGGTCTGCCAAAAGCCGCAAGGGGCATTCCGATTATGCTTTCAATGCCGAAGGTTCCGACATACAGAAATTCGCTGAAGAAAAAGGGCGCATCCTGCCTATAGACTACTACGTATTCGGCCATTTTCATAGGGCTCAGACCCTTCCGGTGCGTAGCGGCGGGCAGCGCATACTCCTCGGAGACTGGAGCGAAGGACCTAATTATCTGAATCTTTCCGGAATGTATATCTCCGGCCGCGGCTTGCCGAATATCCAGAGGTAGTAGTCGTCAAACTCCCCGTTTTGCCACTTTTCGACAAGCTCTTCAAGGTCCTTGTCCTGCCCGAAGCGGTCGTAAGGCTGCTTCAGATTGCCTTTGAGCATCTTGGCCACCCCCTGCCAGAAACCGGCCGTCGCGCCGTTGAAATAATCCTTTATGATATAGTACGGCGTCAGCCCGACCTCGCGGTCTATCAGGCGTATCATCATAAGCCCCTGCTTGAGGGTCAGCCCGCGAAATATAGGGTCGAAGTCTTTCAGGAGGTCGGATTTCATCTGGTTGAGATATTTGTCTCTCTGCCGCTTGGTGTAGTGGCGCGCCTCGAAAAGGCTGTCAGTCTCGTTTATGGTCTTGCTGATGAAAAGGGCATAGGGGTAGGCCTTGCTGAAATTGTGTACCCTCCGGTAGAAGTCCTTGTACTCCTTGCGCTTCATATATTGGCGCGGATGAATCACGGCCGGCGGGATTTCATCCACCAGGATCGTGTCGCGCCCGATGACCTGATAATTCATTATCTGCTTCTTCCCGATGCTCTGGGCAGAGGCCTCCCGACTGCCGGAAAAAATGGCGGCAGCGGCGGCAAAAATCAGCAATATGCGTTTCGGGCAGATCATTTCAACGGACAAAGGTAAGGACTTTCGTCAAAAATGATTATCTTTACACGATAATTTGATTTGTATGTTCGATCTCTCCACATTCACTCCCTGGGTGCTCTTCACCGATATGGGCATCATCCTGGGGCTCCTTCTGATAGGCAAGTTCATCAGAGTCAAGGTAAAAATTGTTCAGAAACTCTTCATACCGCCAAGCCTCATAGCCGGCATTCTGGGCCTTGTTTTCGGCCCGAACGGCCTGGGCTGGCTGCCGCTTTCGGGCAGCGTCAGCACATATTCCGCAATCCTGATCGCGATAGTGTTCGGCGCCCTGCCGCTCTCTTCTCCGGCCTTCAAGGTGAAGGAGGTCGCAAAGCGAGTGGGCCCGATGTGGGACTTCGCTCAGTTCGGAATGCTCTTCCAGTGGGCTGTGATGGGCCTTTTCGGTCTCCTTGTGCTGAATGTCATCTGGCCTGACCTCAACCCGGCTTTCGGCGTTATGCTGCCGACCGGCTTCTACGGAGGCCACGGCACAGCAGCGGCAATCGGCGCGGCCTTCGACGGCCTGGGCTGGGATGAAGCCACAAGCCTCGGAATGACCACCGCCACGATAGGCGTGATACTTGCGATCCTCGGCGGTCTGCTCTTCATCAAGATGGCCGCGAAACGCAAGCAGACCTCCTACATCGCCGATTTCGCGGACCTTCCGGACGAGCTTCGCAGCGGCCTTCTGCCTGAAGAAAAGCGCGAGGCCACCGCAGTGGGCACAACCTCCCCAATTTCAATAGATTCCCTTACATTCCACCTTGCTCTCGTGGTCCTTTCAGCTTTCGGCGGCTGGATGATAAGCAAAGGCGTGAAGATGGCTTGGCCGGCGCTCGAACTGCCGGTGTTCAGCTGCGCCTTCATCGTGGGCCTTCTGCTGAAGACCTGCTTCAACAAGGCCGGCGCCGCCAAATACATAGACCCCAAAACCACAAGTAGCATAAGCAGCTGTGCGACAGACCTTCTCGTGGCCTGCGGCGTAGCTTCCATAAAGCTCGGCGTCGTGGTGAAATACGCGGTGCCGCTGATAGTCCTGCTGGTTGTCGGCATCGTGGTCACAATCTTCACGGTGTTCTATTTCGGCCGTCACCTCAACCGCAAGGACTGGTTCGAGAAGAGCATCTTCGCCTGGGGCTGGTGGACCGGCACTATGGCTATGGGTATCGCGCTGCTTCGCATCGTCGATCCTAAGATGCTTTCGAAGGCGATGGATGACTATGCGCTGGCATACCTTCCGTGCGCTCCTGTGGAGATTCTCCTCATAACGCTCGTGCCTGTGATGTTCGTGGCCGGGCAGGGGCTCTGGCTTATGCTGGCCTGCCTTGTGCTCTCGCTGCTGCTGGTATTCCTGGCGCACCGCCTCAAATGGTGGATCCCCTCATCAGAATTGAAACAAAACAACAAATAAAATGAAGAACTTTTTGAAAGTCGGAGCTGCAGCGATGGTTCTTGCAGCAACGTCATTCACTGCGCAAGGCGACGATAATGATGCGCAGCTCCTCCAGCGTGCCGAGAAACTGCACGACAAAATCATCTCTATGGACACCCACACCGATTCGGCGCTGCACCTTCCTATAGGCAAGCCGGGCGACGACGGCATTATTCAGGTGACATTCGAAAAACTTCGCGAGGGGCGCGTGGACTGCTGTTTCTTCCCGATTTATCTCGGCCAGAAGCCTATCACGGACGAGTCCAGAGAGAAGGCTAAAAACACTGCCGTCGAGAAGATGAACATCATCAAGCAGTACATCGCCGAGCGTCCGGACGAAGCGGCTATAGCCTACGGACCGGATGATGTCGTACGGCTCAAAAAAGAGGGCAAGATCAGCCTCGTGATGGGTCTTGAAAACGCTTTCCCTATCGGCAACGACATAGAGAACCTCTATATGTTCTACGAAATGGGTTCCCGCATCATCACCCTGTCCCACAACTACAACAATGACATCTGTGACGCTTCGCGCGACACTGTCGTGACCTGGCACGGCCTCTCTCCTTTCGGCGAGCAGGTAATCCGCGAGATGAACCGCCTTGGCATAATCGTGGACATCTCCCACGCTTCCACCGAGACTCTCTTCGACTGCCTGGCTCTCAGCAAGGCTCCGATCATCGCCAGCCACTCCTGCGTTTACAACATCAAGAATCATCCGCGTAACCTCAAGGACGAGGAGATTCGCGCAATCGCAGCGCACGACGGCGTAATCCAGGTGACCACTGGCCGCTGGGCACTCTCTGATCTTCCTAAGCCTCAGGTGAATATCTCCACATTCTGCGACCACGCCGACTACATCAAGAACCTTGTCGGAGCTGACTATGTGGGCATCGGCACCGACTTCGACGGCGGCGGCGGAATGGTAGAGCTCGAAGACGCTTCAAAGATGAAGTACATCACTGTCGAACTGATGCGTCGCGGCTGGACCGACGAAGAGCTCGAGAAGTTCTGGGGCGGCAATATGCTCCGCGTCTGGCGTCAGATCGAGAAGGTCGCCGCCGACCTCAACAAATAGCCACCCGGCCGGATACGTATAAGTGCCGTGTGAGGAAGACTCACGCGGCGCTTTTTTGTTGCAGCGACGTTTTGCGTCGTAACTCTGAGCGGAGTGGCTGTAAGCGAGGGCATTTTGGGCTGTCGTTATCGCTGATCGCTGACGTTAATTTTTTCCGGGGTACGCCGACCTGCCCTGCAGGGGCTTCTGGAACCGCGTGGCGGAAATTAGGGCACTTTTTTGGGGCTTGATTTCCGCGAGTACCTCTCAGATGCGCTTCTGAGGCTACTCTCTGTACTCTGGAAAAAATTAACAAATACCCCTGCGGAATAGACATTGCGTTGATCTGCGGTGGGCATACTGACGCTTATGACGCCTTGCTACGGCGGGCTGGTCGAAAACGGATGCGGCGAAAAGATTTTGCAGTGGTTTAAAGTGCTGAGAAATCAAGAAATTAGGTAGCGAAAAATTTTGTCGAAAATCCCGAAAAAATTTTTGTTACTTAGATTTTTTATGTACCTTTGCAACCCTGTTCCTTATGCTCCAAAGTGGCTAAAGAACTGACAGTTAAGAGTTTAAGAAATATTTTTAAGTTATAGAACTATGTTACAACCAAAGAAAACCAAATTTAGAAGACAGCAGAAAGGTCGTATGAAAGGCAACGCCCACAGGGGAAGCCAGCTGGCCTTTGGATCTTTTGGTATCAAGACCATGGAGAGCTGCTGGCTCACCGGTCAGCAGATTGAAGCTGCCCGTCAGGCTGTAGTCCGTTACATGAAACGTGAAGGTAAGATTTGGATCCGCGTATTCCCTGACAAGCCTTACACAAAGAAACCTGCTGAGGTTCGTATGGGTAAAGGTAAAGGTAATCCAGAGGGATTCGTAGCTCCTATCACTCCGGGCCGCATGCTCATCGAAGCTGAAGGCGTTCCATTGGAGATTGCGAAAGAGGCTCTCCGTCTCGGCGCCCAGAAGCTCCCTATCACCACAAAGTTCGTGGTAAGAAGAGACTATGTTGAATAATCAGAAGCATTTTTACAATGAAGAAACAGGAAATTAACGAGATGTCCGTAAAGGATTTGCGCGAACGTCTGGAAGCTGAGAAGCAGAACTTGAACCGTATGAAGATCAATCATACGATCTCTCCATTGGAGAATACTTCTACAATCAAGAAAGCAAAGGCTGATATCGCACGCATGATGTCAGTTCTCGCTGAAAAAGAAAAACAGAACTAATAATAGAAGTCCTATGGAAAGAAATCTTCGTAAAGAAAGAATCGGGATTGTAGTTAGCAACAAAATGGATAAATCTATTGTAGTTGCTGTCAAGACCAAGGAAATGCACCCTATTTACGGCAAGTTCGTAAATAAAACCACAAAATTTGTTGCTCAGGATGAAAAGAACGAGTGCAGCGAAGGCGACAAGGTCCGCATCATGGAGACCCGCCCTCTGAGCAAGACAAAACGTTGGAGATTAGTAGAAATCGTAGAAAAAGTTAAGTAATTATGATACAGCAGGAATCACGTTTAATGGTGGCAGACAACTCAGGAGCGAAGGAAGTTCTTTGCATCCGTGTTCTCGGCGGTACCCGTCGTCATTATGCCAGTGTAGGTGACAAGATCGTTGTCGCTGTAAAGAGTGCCATCCCTGGTGGCAACACCAAGAAAGGTGCAGTTTCAAATGCAGTGGTAGTCCGTACCAAGAAGGAGATCCGCCGCGCCGATGGTTCTTACATCCGTTTCGATGACAATGCTTGCGTATTGCTCACAAAGCAGGATGAAGTTGTCGGTACCCGTATTTTCGGTCCGGTAGCCCGCGAGCTCCGCGAAAATTATATGAAAATCGTCTCATTGGCCCCTGAGGTGCTGTAGGAGGTAAGAATTATGACAAAGTTACACATAAAGAAAGGCGATATGGTATATGTAAACGCCGGGAACGACAAGGGTAAGACCGGAAAGGTTCTCGCGGTGGATACAGAAAAGAGCCGCGCCATCGTTGAGGGAATCAACATGGTTAGCAAACATACCAAACCAAATTCCAAGAACCCGCAGGGCGGTATTGTTAAACAGGAAGCCGGCGTGCACGTTTCAAATCTTCAGGTAGTCGATCCTGTAAAGGGCGGCGCCACCAAGATCGGCCGTCGTATCAACGACAAGGGCAAACTCGTACGTTACGCTAAAAAATCAGGAGAGGAGATTAAATAATGGCAAAGAAAGAAAAAGCTCCGGTAGCTCCACAGGGCCCTACAATGGCTCAGATCGGTTATGTTCCTTCACTCCAGAAGAAATATAAAGAGGAAATCGTCGCAAAGTTGATGAACGAGTTCAAGTACACTACAGTGATGCAGGTTCCGAAGCTCACCAAGATCACCATCAACCAGGGCATCGGTTCTGCAACCCAGGACAAGAAGCTCGTCGAGGTGGCTCAGCAGGAACTCACCACCATCACAGGTCAGAAAGCAGTTCAGACAACTTCCCGCAAGGACATTTCAAACTTCAAGCTCCGTAAGGGCATGCCTATCGGCGTGAAAGTCACCCTCCGCGGCGTCAAGATGTATGAATTCCTCGAGAGGCTCATCGCAGTGTCACTCCCTCGTATCCGCGACTTCAAAGGCATCGCAGAAAACTTCGACGGCAGAGGCAACTATACTCTCGGTGTAAAAGAGCAGATCATCTTCCCTGAAATCGACATCGACAAGATCACCAAGATCATGGGTATGGAGATCACCTTCGTCACCACAGCTACCAAAGATGAAGAGGCTTTCGCCCTTCTCCGCGAATTCGGTTTACCTTTCAAGAACATCAAGCACAATAATTAAGAGTTATGGCAAAGGAATCAATGAAGGCACGCGAAGTGAAACGCGCTAAATTATGTGCCAAATATGCAGAAAAACGCAAGGCTCTCAAAGAGGCCGGCGATTGGGCTGCTCTGGACAAGCTTCCAAAGAACTCAGCTGCCTGCCGTATGCACAACCGTTGCTCCCTCACCGGTCGTCCAAAGGGCTATATGCGTTTCTTCGGCATCAGCCGTATCCAGTTCCGTGAGATGGCTTCCAAAGGCCTCATCCCGGGCGTGAAGAAGGCAAGCTGGTAGAATACCTATATAATTAATAATATTAACAACATTGGATATCGGGCGTCGCGACAGGGTTTCTCCGAGTGATGCCGGGATTCAAAAAAAACTGAAAAAATGACTGATCCAATTGCAGATTATCTGACCAGAGTTCGCAATGCATACCTCGCAGGTCACAAGACAGTAGAGGTTCCTGCATCAAAGATGAAAGTCGAACTGACCCGCATTCTCCACGAGAAGGGTTACATTATGGCTTACAAGGTTGTAGAAGGCAAACCTTGCAACACAATCAAGATGGCTCTCAAGTATCATCCTGAGACCAAGAAGGCTGCCGTCAAGAAACTTATCCGCGTAAGCTCACCGGGCCTCCGCCAGTACACTGATGTGGAAAACCTTCCACGCGTGCTCAACGGCCTGGGCATCGCCATTCTCTCAACATCAAAAGGCATTATCACAGACAAAGAGGCAAAAGACCTGAATGTCGGTGGTGAAGTTATTTGCTACGTTTACTAATTGTCAAATCAAAAAATTCGAAATAATGTCAAGAATTGGAAAATTACCTGTAAACCTTCCCGCAGGCGTCACCGCGACAGTAGGTGCCGACAACGTGGTAAAGGTGAAAGGCCCTCTTGGTGAAATGACCCAGAAAGTAGATCCGGACATCACCGTATCAGTAGAGGGAAACGTCCTTACAGTTACACGTCCAACAGATCAGCCTCGCCATCGTTCACTGCACGGTCTCTATCGCGCTTTGATTCACAATATGGTAGTCGGCGTATCTGAGGGCTTCACAATCAAGCAGGAGTTTGTAGGCGTCGGTTACCGCGTAGAGGTAAACGGCCAGATCGTTACATTCAACCTCGGTTATTCTCACGACATTCAGCTCCAGCTCCCTAAGGAAGTGAAGGCTGAGGCAGAGCCTGTAAAGAAGGGCCAGAACCCTGTGCTCGTTCTCAAGAGTGCAGACAAGCAGCTCGTCGGTATGGTTGCTGCCAAGATCCGCTCAATGCGCAAGCCTGAACCTTACAAGGGCAAGGGTATCAAGTTCGTCGGTGAACAGCTTCGCCGCAAGGCCGGTAAATCCGCTTCTGCTAAATAATAGGAGATAAAGTTATGGCATTGACTAAAATAGAAAGAAGACAGAGAATCCACTACCGCATCCGCAAGATTGTCAACGGTACTGCAGAAAGACCGAGAATGGTGGTGTTCAGAAGCAACAAACAGATCTACGTACAGGTTGTTGACGACGTGAAGGGCGTAACCCTCGCATCAGCATCGTCCAACGACAAGGCTCTCGTCGAGGCTTGCAAGGGCAAGACCGGCATCGAGGCCGCTGCAGTCGTAGGCAAGGCCATCGCAGAACGCGCTATGGCAAAGGGAATCGAAACAGTCGCTTTCGACCGTGGCGGTTACCTCTATCACGGAAGAGTTAAAAGTTTGGCAGACGCTGCCCGCGAGGGTGGCCTTAAATTCTAAGCGCTATGGCAGATATCAATGTAAAGAAAGTAAAGACTACCGACCTCGAGCTTAAGGACAGATTGGTAGCAGTCCAGAGAGTGACCAAGGTTACCAAAGGTGGACGTCACTTCAGCTTTGCAGCAATCGTCGTCGTAGGTGACGAAAACGGCGTTGTAGGCTATGGCCTCGGAAAGGCAAACGAAGTAACTACAGCTATTTCAAAGGGTATTGAAGATGCAAAGAAGAATCTTGTCAGAATCCCTCTGAGCAAGAAGACAATTCCTCACGAGCAGGAAGCCAAGTTCGGCGGTGCGCGCGTATTTATGAAACCAGCTGCTCCTGGTACAGGAGTGAAGGCCGGTGGTGCAATGCGTGCAGTGTTCGAGTCAGTGGGCATCAGCGATATCCTTGCTAAGTCAAAAGGTTCATCAAACCCTCACAACCTCGTGAAAGCTACAGTGGCAGCTCTTACTGAAATGCGTGACGCATACACAGTTGCAGGCCTCCGCGGCATTCCGATGAGCAGAGTTTTTAACGGATAGGAGATCTCAAAATGGCAAAAGTAAAAGTTACTCAGATCAAGAGCAGAAGCGGCGCCACTCCGAGACAGATTGCAAATCTCATCTCACTTGGCATCCACAAAATGCACAACCCGGTAGAGGTCGAATTGACTCCGGTTACAGCCGGCATGCTTGAAAAGGTACGCCACCTTGTAACCATTGAGGAGGTTTCAGAAAACACTAACGCTTAATCAGGAGGAGAAAAGATGAAACTCAATAACCTTAAACCTGCAGAAGGTTCAGTAGGAAGCGAAAAGCGCGTTGGTCGCGGTCCTGGCTCAGGTCACGGCAAGACAGCTTGCCGCGGTATGAACGGTGCCAAGTCACGTGCCGGATATTCAAAGAAGATCGGATTTGAAGGTGGTCAGATGCCTATCCAGAGACGTCTCCCTAAATTCGGTTTCAAGAATCACAACAGAGTTGAATACAAGGCTGTCAACCTTTCAGTGCTTCAGACAATCAGCGAGCAGTACAATCTCACTGCAATTGACGTTGACATCATCAGAAGCGCAGGCTTCGCCGCAAAGGACGATCTCGTGAAGATCCTCGGCGGTGGCGAGCTCACTGCAAAGATTGACGTTACAGCAGACGCATTTTCAGCTTCCGCAATAAAGAAGATCGAAGAGAAGGGTGGAACGGTAACCAAACTCTAACTGACCCCTTATGAAACGATTTTTTCAGACAATAGTAAACATATTCAAGATTGAAGAGCTCCGCAAGAGACTTCTCTATACCTTCGGCCTGATCTGTATCTACCGTCTCGGCAGCTACGTCGTCATCCCGGGTATCGACGCCTCGCAGCTTGCAGTCCTGCAGTCGAAGGCGTCTGAAGGTCTCGTCGGCTTGATGAATATGTTTTCCGGTGGTGCATTCGGCAACGCCTCAATCTTCGCATTGGGTGTGATGCCGTACATCTCCGCTTCCATCGTAATTCAGCTTCTCGGCGTGTTCCTGCCTTCATTCCAGCGCCTCCAGCGCGAAGGTGAAAGCGGCCGCCGCAAGATGAATCAGTATACTCGCTACCTCACAATCCTGATCCTTGCACTCCAGGGACCTGCCTACATCGCATCATTGCACTCAACGCTTCCTCCGGAGGCATTCGTGACCACAATGAGCGGCGGCTGGTACGGAGCTTTCGCAACCCTGATCCTGATTGGCGGTACGATGTTCGTAATGTGGTTGGGTGAAAGAATTACAGACCGCGGCATTGGTAATGGTATTTCCCTGATCATCATGATTGGTATTATTGCACGTCTGCCTCAGGCGCTGCTTCTCGAATGCACTGAAAAGCTCAATCAGACAACCGGCGGTATCCTTATGCTTATCGTCGAGCTCATTGTCCTCTTCTTCGTGTTCGTCGGCACAATCGCCCTTGTCCAGGCAGTCCGCAAGGTGCCTGTACAGTATGCCAAGCGCATAGTCGGTAACAAACAGTATGGTGGTGTCCGTCAGTACATTCCGCTGAAGATCAATGCAGCAGGCGTTATGCCTATCATCTTCGCCCAGGCACTGATGATCATCCCTATCATGTTCTCCAACTTCAATGCAACAAAAGGTTTGGCAGCAACATTCAGCAATACGACCGGTTTCTGGTACAACTTCGTCTATGCTATCCTCGTAGTGATCTTCACCTATTTCTACACCGCTATTACGGTGAACCCTACGAATATGGCAGAAGAAATGAAGAAGAACGGCGGTTTCATTCCGGGTTGCAAGCCTGGCAGAAAGACAGCCGAGTATCTGGATGCCATCATGTCTCGTATCACGCTCCCTGGCTCAATACTTTTGGCCATCGTTGCGATTTTACCTGCTTTCGCCCGCCTCTGCGGCGTCAACAACCAGTTCGCTCCATTCTATGGCGGTACATCACTGCTCATCCTCGTGGGTGTCGTTCTGGATACGATGCAGCAGATCGAGAGCCATTTGCTGATGCGTCACTACGACGGTCTGATGAAGACAGGACGTCTCAAGGGCCGTTCGGGTATGTAACAAGATAAGTTCTTTCAAATGATAAGATTAAAAACCGAAGAAGAAATTGCGATAATGCGCGAAAACGCTCTGATGGTGTCCAAGACGCTTGCAGAGGTTGGAAAGATTGTCGAGCCGGGTGTCACCACTCGTGAACTGGATGCAGTTGCCGAGAAGTACATCAGGTCTCTCGGCGCGGAGCCGGGCTTCTTGGGTTACGAAGGATACCCTGCAACTTTGTGCACCTCTGTAAATGAGGTTGTCGTACACGGTTTTCCGTCCGACCGCAAGCTCAAGGAAGGCGACATCGTCTCAGTTGACTGCGGCACAAAGTACAGAGGATTCTACGGCGACTCGGCCTACACATTTCCTGTAGGAAAGGTGTCAGCGGAGACTCAGGCATTGCTGGATGCCACGAAAGCCTCCCTGTACAAAGGCATCGAGAAAGCCGTAGCCGGCGGTCGCATCGGAGACATCGGAGAAGCTGTCCAGTCTTACGTCGAGCGCCTTGGCTATGGAGTCGTAAGGGAAATGGTGGGACACGGCATAGGTCACAATATGCACGAGAGTCCCGAAGTCCCGAACTACGGCCGCCACGGTCACGGTGTGAAGCTCCACGACGGGATGGTCATCTGCATCGAACCGATGATAACCGCAGGTCGCAGAGAAATCTATCTTGACGACAACGGCTGGGCAGTTATCACAGCCGATGGTAAGAATGCAGCTCACTTCGAGCTGACCGTCGTTGTCAGAAAGGGTAAACCTGAGGTCCTGTCAACATTTGAATTTATTGAAGAAAACAAATAGTCAAAACACACGAAATATTTTATATGCCAAAACAGTCTGCAATAGAAAAGGAAGGTACAATCATCGAAGCTCTGTCAAACGCGATGTTCAGAGTCGAGTTGGACAACGGTCACGTGATTATAGCACACATCTCCGGTAAAATGCGTATGCATTATATCAAGATACTTCCGGGCGACAAAGTAAGGGTTGAAATGTCTCCGTATGATTTGACAAAAGGAAGAATTTCTTTCAGATACAAATAATAAAACTTACACAAATGAAAGTTAAAACATCCATAAAGAAGCGTAGTGAGGATTGCAAAATCGTAAAGCGCAAAGGCCGTCTGTATGTCATTTGCAAAAAGAATCCGAAATTCAAGATGCGCCAGGGATAATTTTTTAATTTGTATAACAATAAAGTAAAAAATAAATTATGGCACGTATAGCCGGAGTTGATTTACCAAACAACAAACAGGGAGTTATAGGTCTGACCTATATCTTCGGTATCGGTCGCAGTTCTGCAAACAAGATCCTCAGCGATCTCAACATCGATCCTAGCATCAAGGTGAAGGATTGGAACGACGATCAGATCTCAGCAATCCGTGGTAAGATTGCTAACGAATTCAAAATTGAAGGTGAACTTCGTTCAACTGTCCAGATGAACATCAAGCGTCTGATGGACGTAGGTTGCTACAGAGGAATCCGCCACCGTCTCGGTCTTCCTGTCCGCGGTCAGAGCACCAAGAACAACGCACGTACCCGCAAGGGACGCAAGAAGACTGTAGCTAACAAGAAGAAAGCAACTAAATAAGGGTTAGAATTATGGCAAAGAAAACTACAACAAGCAAAAAGAGAGTTGTCAAGGTTGACGCTTATGGCCAGGCCCATATTTCGTCTACTTTCAACAACGTAATCGTGACTCTGACCAACAGCACAGGTCAGGTAATCAGCTGGTCATCAGCAGGTAAGATGGGCTTCAGAGGTTCAAAGAAGAACACTCCGTACGCAGCTCAGGTTGCCGCTGCAGATTGCGCCAAGGTCGCTTACGACCTCGGTCTTCGCAAGATCAAGGCTTATGTCAAGGGTCCGGGTGCCGGCCGCGAGTCAGCTATCCGCACTATCCACGGAGCAGGAATCGAAGTGACAGAGATCATCGACGTCACTCCTCTTCCACACAATGGTTGCCGTCCTAAAGGCCGCCGTAGAGTATAACTTTTTAAATGATTTAGAATATGGCAAGATATACTGGTCCAAAAACCAAGATAGCACGTAAATTCGGTGAGCCGATCTACGGTCCTGACAAGTATTTCGAGAAGAGAAATTACCCTAGCGGACAGCACGGTCTGGCAAAGAAGCGCAAGAAAGTATCCGAGTACGGTACCCAGCTCGCAGAGAAGCAGAAAGTCAAATACGCTTACGGTCTTCTCGAGAGACAGTTCCGCGGTTTCTACGCAAGAGCGAACAGGATGAAGGGTCGTACAGGTGAAAACCTCATCTTCCTGCTCGAAAGCCGCCTCGACAACATCGTTTACCGTCTCGGCATCGCTCCTTCAAGACCTGCTGCAAGACAGCTCGTTTCACACTGCCATATCACCCTCGACGGTGAAGTGTGCAACGTTCCTTCAGTAATTGTGAAGGTCGGTCAGACAGTAGGCGTGCGCGAACGTTCAAAGAGCCTTGAGGTAGTTCAGAACAGCCTCAGCGCAAACTCAGCAAGCAAGTATCCTTGGCTTGAATGGGACGGCGCAAAGTGCGCAGGCAAGTATGCATCAGCACCTGAGCGCAGCGAAATCCCTGAAAACATCAACGAGCAGCTTATCGTCGAATTGTTCTCAAAGTAAAAAATTAATTATGGCAATTTTAGCATTTCAAAAGCCGGATAAGGTAATAATGCTCGACTCAACCGATACCTTCGGCCGATTCGAATTCCGTCCGCTGGAACCGGGATACGGCATCACCATAGGTAACGCGCTGCGCCGCATATTGTTATCTTCATTGGAAGGCTTTGCCATCAATTCAATCCGCATCGAAGGTGTCGCGCACGAGTTCGACACAATCCCCGGCGTGATTGAGAACGTTGTCGATATTATCCTCAATCTCAAGCAGGTACGCTTCAAGAGAATGATCGAGGATGTCGACGGCGAAGTGGTCAATATCACTGTTGGTGGCAAGCAGGAATTCACCGCTGAAGACATATCCAAGAACCTTTCTTCTTTCAAGGTCCTCAATCCCGAGCTGCACATCTGCTCTATGGAGCCTACAGTGAAGCTCAAGATGGAGATCAAGATCGGCAAGGGAAGGGGTTATGTTCCTGCAGATGAAAACAAAGTCGAGTCCGCTTCAGTGGACACAATCGCCATCGACTCCATCTACACTCCTATCAAGAATGTGAAGTATGCTGTTGAAGCGTGGCGTGTCGAGCAGAAGACCGACTACGAGAAACTGAACCTCGAAATCACAACTGACGGTTCAATTCATCCGAAGGAGGCCCTCAAAGAGGCTGCTAAGATATTGATTCATCATTTCATGCTCTTCTCAGACGAGAAGATCACTCTCGAAACTCCGGTTGAAGTTGAAAGCAAGGAGCTTGACGAAGAGTCTCTCCGCATGCGCCATCTGCTTCTTACCAAACTCTCCGATATGGAGCTTTCAGTAAGGGCACTCAACTGCCTGAAGGCTGCCGATATCGAGACTTTCGCCGACCTGGTTTCACACCAGCGCACAGACCTGATGAAGTTCAGGAACTTCGGCAAGAAGTCACTCAACGAGATTGACGGCGTAGTCGACCGTCTCAAGCTGAGTTTCGGAATGGACATAACCAAGTATAACATCGAACCAAAACCAAAGAAAGAAGAAGATTATGAGGCATAATAGATCAGTAAACCACCTTGGTCGTCAGAGCGGACACCGCAAGGCAATGTTGGCCAATATGGCTTCATCACTCATTCTCCACAAGCAGATCGAGACAACTCTCGCAAAGGCAAAAGCTCTGAGAATGTATGTTGAGCCGCTTATCACCAAGGCTAAGGAAGATTCAACTCACTCACGCCGTATAGTATTCAGCTACCTCAAGCAGAAAGAGGCCGTAAGCGAACTCTTCAGAGTTGTAGCTCCGAAGATCGCTGACCGTCCGGGCGGATACACCCGCATCATCAAGAACGGTTTCCGCGAGGGTGACGCTGCCGATATGGCAATAATGGAACTTGTCGACTTCAATATGTCAGAAGTTGCTCCTAAGGAAGCTCCTAAGAAGGCGGCTACCCGCCGCAGCGGTGCCAAGAAGGCTGCTGCAGAGGCTCCTGCAACAGAGGGAGCAGAGGCTCCAAAGGCTCCTGCTAAGAAGGCTCCTGCAAAGAAGGCCGCCGCTCCAAAGGCTGCCGGAAAGGTTTCTTCAAAGGCTGCTCCTGCAAAGAAGGTACAGGCTCCGCGCAAGACCGGCAACTAACAGACGGTTAAAGTGGAAAAGAGAGGGACTGCCTAAGTTGTGCAGTCCCTTTTTTTTGCTTAATTTTACGAGGCTAACCCGAATTGAAATCAAAATGAGCAATATGAAGAAGTTTTTTGCAATCGCGGCCTGCACAATCCTGGCCGCATCAAGCCTTCAGGCAACCACACCGCTGTGGCTGCGTGACGTGAAAATTTCTCCGGACGGAGAGCAGATAGCCTTTTGCTACAAAGGCGACATCTACACAGTGCCTGCCGCTGGCGGCACCGCAAAACGCCTGACCACTCTGGACAGTTACGAGCAGACTCCTGTATGGAGTCCCGACGGAAAGCAAATCGCTTTCTCGAGCGACCGCTACGGCAATTTTGACGTTTTCGTGATGCCATCTGAAGGCGGCAGCGCCCAGAGGCTGACCTTCCACTCCAATGCCGAGACCCCGCTGAGTTTCACCGCAGACGGCAAGAACATACTGTTCAACGCAAACATTCAAGCCCCGGCCGCAAGCGTGCAGTTTCCGCGCGCCTCTTTCGTGCAGCTCTACAGCGTTCCCGCAGTGGGAGGCAAGCCTGTGCAGGTGACTGGCGCTTCAGCGCTTGCCCTGAGCGTCAGCCGTGACGGAAGCTTCTTCGTATATCAGGACACCAAAGGTATGGAGGATACCTTCCGCAAGCACCACATATCTTCCGTTACCCGCGACATCTGGAAGTACGATGTCAAGAAGGGACGCCACACGAACCTTACAAACCGTCCGGGCGAGGACCTCGATCCTGTCCTCTCGCCGGATGGCAAGACGGTCTATATGCTCAGCGAACCTTGTGACGGCGACGGTCACCCAAGGCCTGAAGGCTGGCAGACCAGCATCAATGTATATTCATTCAATATGTCAGACCCGTCGAAGCTGACGCAGATCACCTCATTCGACACCCATCCGGTGCGTTTCCTCAGCCTCGGCGGCAACACCCTCTGCTATACCTGGGACGGTGAAATCTACACCCAGCCTATAGGCGGAAAGCAGTCCAAAGTCAAGATAGACGTGGTCCGCGACGAGGAAAACAAGCCTGACGTGAAGACCGCCTCATCAGGCGCGAGAGGAGCCGCCTTGAGCCCCGACGGAAAGCAGTTTGCCTTCATTGTGCACGGAGATGGCTTCGTTTCCAGCGCCGAATATGGCACGACCCGCCTCATCACCACGACCCCTGCCGCAGAGTCGCACGTGGCCTTCAGTCCGGACGGCCGCAGCGTCGTGTATGCAAGCGACCGTGACGGATATTTCCAGCTCTACAAGTCTTCGATTGTCCGCAGCGAAGACCCTGATTTTGCAAACGCTACCCTGATCGAGGAGTCGGCCGTTCTTCCGGCTCCGGGCGTTGATCGCTTCAGCCCGCAATTCTCCACAGACGGCAAGAAACTGGCCTTTATCGAGGGTCGCACCCGCCTTATGGTGGCAGACCTTGCAACCGGAGCGCTCACTCAGGTGACAGATGGCTCGCAGTGGTTCTCGCAGAGCAGCCCGTTCTCCTACGACTGGAGCAGTGACGGAAAGTGGTTCACACTCGAATTTGTCCCGAACGGCCACGAGCCGTACTACAATATCGGCATAGTCAGTGCCGCGGGAGGCCCCGTAACGGACATTACCGGCAGCGGCTATATGAGCGGCGAGCCTCGTTTCACGCTAGACGGCAAGGCGATAATCTTTGCCAGCGACCGCTACGGAATGCGCTCCCACGCCTCCTGGGGTTCCCAGCAGGACGTCTTTATGTGCTTCCTTACGCAGGAAGCCTATGACAGCTACCGCCTCTCAAAGGAGGACTATGAATTGAAGAAGCAGGCGCTGGGAAAGAATAAGAAGGCCGGCAATGAGCCTGTAGCCGTAGAGCTTGACGGCATAGAGGACCGCATCGTGCGCCTTACCCCGAGCAGTTGCAGCCTTGGCGACGCCATCATCACGAAAGACGGCCAGACGATGTACTATCTGGCCCGCTTCGAAGGCGACTACGACCTTTGGAAGGCCGATCTCAGAAAGAGGGAGTACAATCTGATTTCAAAGAGGGCCGGCGGCGGAAGTTTTCAGACAGACTCTACCGGCAAGACGGTTTTCCTTCTTGGATCGACCTTCAAGAAGCTGGACGGCAGCTCTCTCAAACCGCTCAAATTTGCCGCCGAGCAGCGCATCGACCTTGCCGCGGAGCGGGAATATATGTTCAATTATGTGCGAAAGGAGGAGAAGAGCAGATTCTACTGCGAGGATATGCACGGAGTGGATTGGGAAAAATATTGCGACGCCTACGAGCGCTTCCTGCCCCACATAGACAACAACTATGATTTTGCCGAGCTCCTGAGCGAACTTCTGGGCGAACTGAACGTATCGCACACCGGCGGCCGGTATTCCGCAAATCTCAGGCGGGAAAACACCGCGCAGCTGGGACTCCTCTACGACCTCTCGTATAAGGGAGAAGGCCTCAAAGTGGCTGAAATTCTGCAGGACGGCCCGTTCGACAGGGCAAACCTCGATCTCAAGGCCGGCGACATCATAACGCATATAGACGGTCAGCCTCTCGGCCGTGACATAGATCCGGACCGTCTCCTGCAGGGCCGCGACGGCAAGAAGACCCTTGTGGGCGTCAAAGGAAAGAAGGATATGGTAGTGCTTCCGATTTCGCCTTCAAGGCAGAACGATCTGCTGTACAAACGCTGGGTGAAGCGCAATGCCGCAGAAGTCGAGAGGCTTTCCGGAGGGAGACTCGGATATGTCCACATAAAGAGTATGGATGACGGCAGTTTCCGTACGATCTACAGCGATATTCTCGGCAAATATTACAAATGTGACGGCATCGTGATCGACCAGCGCTTCAACGGTGGCGGCCGTCTGCACGAAGATGTTGAGATACTCTTCGCCGGCGAGAAATATCTCACGCAGGTGGTCCGCGGCCGCGAGGCTTGCGATATGCCTTCGCGCCGCTGGAACAAGCCTAGCATAATGCTGCAGTGCGAATGTGACTATAGCAACGCCCACGGCACTCCTTGGGTGTACAGCCATATGAAGCTCGGCAAACTTGTAGGAATGCCTGTCCCGGGCACGATGACAAGCGTCAACTGGGTGACTATGATAGACCCTACGATGGTCTTTGGCATCCCCGTGACCGGCTATCGCACCTCCGAAGGGTATTATTTGGAAAATTCGCAGCTCGAGCCTGACATCTATGTGACAAACAAGCCTGAAGAGATTGAAAAGGGCATCGACTCCCAGCTGAAGGCCGCAGTTGAAGAACTCCTCAAAGAAATAGATTCAAACAAATAAGATGAAACGTACAGTCATATTGCTGGCTCTCCTGCTCATATGGCAGGGTGCCTTTGCGCAGAGGGAAGACCTCAAACAGAATCCGGAAAGATATTCAGGCGTTCATTACCGCTATGAAGCCCCTTCAGTAATCGTGGACACCCCTGCTCCGAAGGGCTATGAGCCTTTCTATGTGAGCCACTATGGCCGCCACGGCAGCCGCTATCACGCCGGGACAGCCTATATCAAAAGATGTATCGAAGTCTTTACCCCGATTGCCGACAAGGGCCTGCTGACAGAAGAGGGAACTGCTCTTTTCCGCGAGCTGAAGGCAATCGAGGCCGCGCAGAGCGATATGATAGGATATCTCACGCAAAAGGGGGCTGCGGAGCATCAGGGCGTAGCGCACCGTCTTATGGAAAGGGTGCCGAAGGTCTTTGGTCAGAAGGACCGCCGCGAGGTGCTGGCCGCCTCCAGCACAATCCAGCGCTGTATCCAGAGTATGGCCAATTTCTGTATGCAGCTGAAGGCCGAAAACCCGCAGCTCGACATAAAGATGTACAGCGGTCCGCGTTATATGAAATACATTCTCAACGGGGCGGACTTTCCGCACAATCCGCGCCACAAGGCGATTCTTGACTCGGTGCTCACTGCCCGTCTGGACCCGTCGCGCGCAATGAAGGCGTGGTTCATCGACCCTGAAGAGGCGTCCAAAGATTTCGGATCGCTCGACGCCGCCCACGTCTGCCTCAATGTCTATTACATCAGCACCACCGTGGACTGCCTCGACGAAAAGCTCGACGGCACTTTCAAATTCTTCACGGAGGAAGAGCTGTTCGCCCTATGGCAGTATGACAATATGAACAATATGGACAATATGGGCTTTACCGAGGAGAATCATAGCGGCCCGAAGATTGTCTCAGACCATATTATGAGGGACATAATAGAGAAGGCCGACGAGGCAGTCGCGGGCAACGGCCGTGCAGCCGACCTTCGCTTCGGCCACGATTCAGGCCTGCTTCCGCTGATTTCCGCCCTCGGCCTTGAAGGCATAGACAAGGTGATGCCTATGGTCCGCACGGCAGACCCCGACGGCATCTTTATCTACAAGTTTATGCCAATGTGCTCGTCCCTCCAGATGATATTCTACCGGGGCAAGAAGGGCGACGTCCTTGTGAAGTTTGTCAGAAATGAACAGGAGACCGCTTTGCCGGCTCTCAGTCCGGTAAGCGGTCCCTATTACAGTTGGAATGACGTAAGGGCCTATATGGCCGAAATTATTTCTGAGTAGCCTGCGGTTCGTGTTTGTATTTGAATACAAATGCGAACACGATTGCAAGTACCAGCGCAAAGGCGGCGAATACATACCAGGATGCGCTCCAGCCTGCCATAAGGTCGTCGAACTCTGTCCTGCCGAGGGTGAAGTGGTTGACCACCGCGCCTGCGCAGAGTGAGCCGAGGGTCGAGCCGAGGCCGTTTGTCATCATCATAAACACGCCCTGGGCGCTGGAGCGGATGCTCTCGTCGGTGTTCTGATCCACGAAGAGCGAGCCGCTGATGTTGAAGAAGTCGAAGGCCACGCCGTAAACTATCATAGAGAGGATGAAGAGCACGAGGCCGAATCCCGTAGGGCTGCCGGCTCCGAGGAAACCGAATCTGAGGGACCACGCTATGAAGGAGATGAGCATCACTTTCTTGATGCCGAACTTGCGAAGACAGAAAGGAATCAGAAGTATGCAGAACGTCTCGGATACTTGCGAGATTGAAGAGAGGAACACTTTGTTCTTCACTGCAAATGCATCGGCGAATTCCGGAGACAGGCCGAATGCGTCAAGGTAAGGCGTCGCGAAGCCGTTTGTCACCTGAAGGCACATACCCAGCATAAATGAGAAGATGAAGAAGATGCACATCTTCTTGTCTTTGAACAGGGCGAAGGCTCTCAGACCAAAGGCGTCCACAATGGAGGACGACTTGGCTGCGCTGGTAGGGCACTCCGGGAGAGTGAAGGCATAGACCGCCAGAATCAGGCCCCACGCCGCTGAAACGAACAGTTGGTTGTAGTTGTCCATAAAGCCCGTGAAGTTCACGATCCACATCGAAAGTATGAAGCCGATCGTTCCGAAGACGCGGATTGGAGGGAAATCCTTGACGGTGTCCATTCCGTTCTTGGTCAAGGCGTTGTATGAGACGGAGTTGCCAAGGGCGATTGTCGGCATGAAGAACGCGACGCTGACTGTGTAGAACGGGAATATCTGGCCGAATGTCACGTCGTTGCCGTATTTCATTCCCATAAAGCCCGCGAGGGCGATGAAGATGGCCGCAAGCAAGTGGCAGATGCCAAGCAGTTTCTGAGCCGGTATCCAGCGGTCGGCCACGATGCCCATAAGGGCAGGCATAAAGAGTGACACGATGCCCTGGATTGCAAAGAAGGAGCCGATCTTGGCGCCCATTCCGATGCGTCCCAACCAGATTCCCAGCGAGCAGAGGTAGGCACCCCAGACCGCGAAAATCAGGAAGTTCATCACGATGAGCCTGATTTTGATGTTTGTTTTGGAATTCATATCGAGTGAGTTTTATTTTGGAGCGAATTTATAGAGTCCGTAGGCTATGCAGGCGTAGAGGATGTTCGGCAGCCAAAGAGCCACTACCGGCGGCAGCGCGCCTGTCATCACGAACATCTGGCTGAAGCGCTGGAAGAGTATGTAGGAGAAGCTCAGCGCAAGGCCCACGCCTATGTTCAAGCCGAGCCCTCCGCGCTTTTTCTTTGAACAGAGCGACACGGCCATAATTGTGAGGATGAATGCCGAGAACGGCGTGGCGATGCGGGTATTCTTCTCTATCAGAGCGTATTTCACCATATCGTCGCCTCTCATTTTCTGTAGCTCGATAAGGTCGTTGAGTTCCTTTTCCGGAAGAGATTCGACGATATTCTTCCTTCTGTAGAAATCATCTACGGTCAGGGATGTTATCGTGTCGCACGCTCGCCCGTAGGTCATTACTTCCGATTCGCCGTAAAGGTCGCGCTTGAAGTATGTATTGAGCTTCCATCCGTTGAAGGTGGTGTCCCACGTAGCGGATTCGGCGGAGAGTTTCGATGTGAGGCGGTTGTTTTTCACGCTTTCGAGGGTGAAGCGGTAGGCGGTGTTGCTCCACTGGCTGAACTGCTCGACATAGACGAACTCTCCAGGGGAGAGCTGGTAGTGGATGTTCCTCTGGCCGCTGGCGGTCTTCTGCACCTTTACGTATTTGTTCTCGAAGTCGAGGCGGTGCTGGTTGGCCGACGGAATGACGTAAAGTCCCAGCCCCAGCGAGAGCGCGGCTATTATGCCGGCGGAAATCATATAAGGTTTGAGTATCCGCTTGAAGCTGATGCCTCCGGCGAGCATCGCCACCATCTCGCTGTGCTGCGAGAGCTTGGAGGTGAAGAAAATCACGGAGATGAAGACCAGCAGCGGGCTGAAGCTGTTGAGGAGCCAGCACGTGAAGCCGGCGTAGTATTCGAAGACTATCTCCTTGAGGGGGGCCGAGTTGCTGACGAACTTCTCGATTTTCTCGCTGAGGTCGAAGACAATGAAGATAAGCACAGTGAGGAGCACCGTGAAGAAGTACGTTCCGATGAACTTCTTTATGATGTACCGGTCGAGTATCCTTATCTGCGGTTTCTTCATCGTTGCTCTCAGAGTTTGGTGTCGAGTTTTTTGACGGTGGCATTCTTCCACTGCAGGAAGTCTCCTGCGGCTATGTGCTCACGAGCCTGTTTTACCAGATTCAGATAGAAGGCCAGATTGTGCTCGGTGGCGATTTCGGCGGCCAGCATTTCGCCGGCGATGAAAAGATGCCTCAGGTAAGCCTTTGAGTAGCAGTGGTCCACGAATGATGTGCCGTTCGGATCCAGAGGAGAGAAGTCGTCCGCCCACTTCTTGTTGCGGATGTGCAGCGTGCCTTCGCTCGTGAAGAGCATCGCGTTGCGGCCGTTGCGGGTCGGCATTACGCAGTCGAACATATCCACTCCGCGGGCGATGGCCTCGAGCAGGTTGGCCGGGGTTCCGACGCCCATCAGGTAACGCGGCTTGTCCTGCGGCAATATGGGGTGGACTATCTCCAGCATTTCATACATTTTTTCGGTGGGTTCGCCTACAGCGAGGCCTCCGATTGCGCAGCCTTCGCGGCCGAGGGACGCCACGTTTTCCGCCGCCCTGCGGCGAAGGTCCGGATAGACGCAGCCCTGGACAATGGGGAAGAATGTCTGGCTGTAGCCGTAGAGCGGCTCGGTTTCGTCGAAGCGTCTGACGCACCGCGCGAGCCATCTTTCGGTCAGGCGGAGCGATTTTTCCGCATATTTGTAGTCGGCGTCGCCCGGACAGCATTCGTCGAGGGCCATTATTATGTCGGCGCCTATTATGCGCTGGGTGTCGACGTTGTTTTCCGGGGTGAAGATGTGGCGCGAGCCGTCTATGTGGCTTTGGAAGATGCAGCCATCTTCGGTGAGTTTTCGGCTCTGGGCCAGCGAGAACACCTGGAAGCCTCCGCTGTCGGTCAGAATCGGGCGGTCCCAGGAGGTGAAGCGGTGCAACCCTCCGGCGCGGCGCAGGATGTCAAGGCCCGGACGGAGATACAGGTGGTATGTGTTGCCAAGGATTATCTGAGCCTTTATGTCTTCTCTCAAATCCTTGTGATACACGCCTTTGACCGATCCGACGGTACCCACCGGCATAAAGATCGGAGTTTCGATCTTCCCGTGGTCCGTCTCGATGAGCCCGATCCTGGCCTCCGACTGAACGTCTTTCCCTATCAGCGTAAACTTCATAACTTACAAAGATAGTAAATAATTGGAATACCCGAGCCCCTTCGCCTGTGACATTACGCCGTTATGGTGGCAGTATGTCCACCGGGGCAGGCGGCGATGAGGAGAAATGCCTGCTCCGGCGGGCATACTGCCGCCATAACGGCGGCCTATTGGGATCATTCGGAGAGGATCCGAAGGGCTTCGTCGCAGTCTTCGTCGCGGACGATGACGCGGATTGGATTTACAGCGTTGAGACAGGTGTAGGAGCTGACTTCTCCTTCGACGGCGGCCATAATGCCGGCAGCCTCGAGGCGAGTCCTTGCTATGTGCGCCTCATAGGCGAATTCGTATTGTCCGACAGTTTTCATTGCTCTGATTATTCTTTGCGGAGATTCCAGGCGATGCTGCTGACGATGCGCATAACGTCCTTCCGGTAGCCCTCGACAGTTATCGTATTGTCTTTCACTTCCAGTGTTATGCGGTCCTCGCCGAAGAGGCGCATCATCCGCTGCATAGTCTTTCTCTGACGGAAAGTGGCCGTTGTCTCCGTCTCGTTTTCAATCTTATAGCCAAGATTGTCCATTGCATCGAGGATTGCGCTGCGGCAGGTAGCGTAGTCTCCGTCCGCGAAGACCTTCCTCTTGAAGAAGCTGACCGCCGGATAGACGGCGCCGAAGATCACGAAGAACACAGCGAGCTTCACAAGAGACCCCTCCTGGAACATATCGGTCACGGCGAGGCCCTTCGGGCGCTCCATCAGGAAATAGAGAATGCCGACAATCACCACGAATACGAGGATGAAATAGAGCATCGATTTGAGTGCGCGTATAAAGTATTTCATATCCACCTTGTTTTTATCTTCGCAAATTAATATTATTTTTGCGAGACTAAACTCATTATTATGTTCGAAAACGATGAATTGGATGAGGAGATGATCCAGTTTGAGAAGGATCACCCATCAAAGAAAACAAGTAAAGCGCCACAGGGCGGCACATCTTCCGGCGGAATGAAGACGGCCGTCATCATCCTTGCGGTGGTCGCGGCGGCTCTCCTTGCCGTACTGACCGTTATGCGCATAAAGGACAACCAGCTTGTCAAGGAACTCAACATAGACAAGGAGAAACTCACTGAAGAGCTTGTGGCTCTGCAGAATGACTACGAAACCCTCAGCACCGAGAACGCCGACCTGACCGACTCTCTTTCAGTAGAAAAGGAGAAAGTGGACCAGCTCATCGAGCGCCTGAAGAAGACCGACGCCACAAACCGCGCGAAGATCCGTCAGTATGAGAAGGAACTCGGAACCCTGCGTTCGATAATGAAGAGCTACATCCATCAGATAGACTCGCTCAACACCCTCAACACCGCACTTCGCAACGACGCCGCAGCGGCCCGCCGCGAGGCACAGGAAAGCCGCCAGCAGTATGAAGACCTGCGCTCTACGACAGACGAGCTCAGCAAGATAGCTTCCGCCGGCGCAGTGGTCAAAGGCCGCGGCATAACCCTTACGGCAATCAACAACTCCAACAAGCCAACGGACCGCAGCAGCCGCGTGAGCAAGCTCAAGGCCTGCGTCAGCCTGATCGAGAACGAAATCGCCAATAAGGGCTACAAGACCGTCTATATCAGAGTAAAGGGTCCGGACGGAGTCCTTATGGCAACTGACAGCGAAAACACCTTCACCTGCCAGGACGAACAGATGATTTACTCCGCTTGCCGCGACGTGGACTATCAGGGCGAAGAAGTGGAGATCTGCATCTATTTCGCAAATCCTCAGGGCTTTACAAAGGGCACATACTCTGTGGACATCTATACCGGCGAGGCAAAGATCGGCTCGGCTGACCTTGTCCTCAGATAGGCCGAAGGCTATGGCCGGCATATACGTCCATTTCCCCTTCTGCAGCGCAAGATGCACATATTGCGACTTCTATTCGCAGACGGGGCGAGACTGGGACGCATACGTCAAGGCCCTCGAGGCCGAGGCCTCTGACAGAAAAGATTTTTTGAAAGGAGCACCTCCGCATACTTTATATTTCGGCGGAGGGACTCCTTCTCTTTTGCCGCCCGAGCAGCTCGGAAATGTGGTCAGGGCGCTGGAAAACTACTTTGATCTGTCTCATATCGAGGAGTTTACGATAGAGGCAAATCCCGACGACGTTTCCCTTGAGGCCGCCCTGGCCTGGCGGGAGATGGGTGTGACGCGCCTCAGTATGGGAGTCCAGTCGTTTGACGACGCCCACCTTCGGCAGATGCGCCGCCGCCACACTGCCGCCGAGGTCGAAGAAGCCTTCCGCCGCGCACGGAAGGCCGGTTTCGACAATATATCGATAGATCTGATATTCGGCTTCACCGGCCTTGGCGACCCTCAGTGGGATGAAAATATCTCGCGCGCTCTCGCGCTCGGGCCGGACCACATTTCGTGCTACCAGATGACCGGACGTTGCGCCTCCCCGGACGAGGAGATGTGCCGCAGACAGTATCTGCGTCTGCAGGAGCGCCTATGCGGGGAGGGTCTGCATCAATACGAGGTCTCGAATTATAGCCGGCCCGGCCGGCAATCGCTGCACAACAGCGCATACTGGAGCAGAGAGGCCTATCTGGGTCTCGGCGCGGCGGCGCACTCCTTTGACGGAGACCGCCGGCGGGAGTGGAATGTTCCCGACCTGAAAGCCTACTGCAAAGGCGAGGCGAGAGGCGGAGAGACTCTTTCGGATGAAGACGTCTTCACGGAGAGGGTGATGCTGGGCCTTCGCACCTCTGCCGGAGTCGAAGGATCTCTGCTGGAGGGCGTCAAGACCCTTCAGGACCTTCAGAATGAAGGCCTGCTCGAGTGCCGCGAGGGGAACATTCGGATACCGACGCAGCACCTTTTCATATCGGACTGGATTATCGGCCGCCTTCTGGCTTGAGATACATCGCAGCCGCCTGCTCAAGCATCTTGTAGAACTCCTCTCCGTAGGCGTCTGAGAGAGGCCCCTTCAGGAATTGATAGACCCTGACGCCCTCCCGGCGGCCTTTGGCGAAAGCCCCTTTGCAAAGGTCCCACCTGTGCAGGTTGAGGGCAGTCAGGCCGTTTGAAAGCCTCGAGGCGCGGATAGGGTAGAGCCTGCACGAAACTGGTTTGATGAAGTTGCAGCGGCCTGCCATATGGCAGCGCTCTATCGCGCAGAAGCAGGCCTTCCCCTCAAACCGCGTGTAGGCACACTCTTCGCTGTCGCCGAGCAGCGGCGTTACGATATCGCCGTCGCGGTCGATCTCGAAGAATCCTGTCTGAGAAATCTTGCTGCGGCCTTCCTGGCTCATATACTCCCGGATGGCTTCGTAGTCTTTTTCAATGAGCTGCGCCTCCTCTTCCTCCAGCGGCGCTCCGCTGTCTCCCACGATGCAGCACGCTCCCAGACACTCGTCGTAATTGCAGCTGAAATACTCGGTTATCACCTCCGAAGAGATGAGGAAATTCTCAATTTGTATGAATGGACAGTGTTTCATTTGGCAAATTCTTTGCAAATTTAAACATTAGTTCCTAAATTTGAAGGATTTTCTGCCGCAGGGGCGGCAGAAGCAAAAAAGACATAATATAAACAACTGATAAAAAGAGATGAAAAAGATTTTCGCTACACTTCTTGTCGTGCTCTGCACACTCGGAGTTTCATCCGCACAGGATCTGGAAAAAGTAACAGAATTGTTCAACACCGCAGCCACAATGCTTGACGGCGGCAATAAAGCTGATGCCATCAAGTCTTTCGAAGATGCTCTCTCTCAGGCAACTGCTCTTGGAGAGTCAGGCAATGAAGTAGCTGCTCAGTGCAAGGATATCCTTCCTAAACTCTACCTCTCGCTCAGCAAGGAGAAGGCAGTTGACAAAGACTACGACGGCGCAATCAGCACCATCAAGAAAACCGTCGAGGTGGCGCAGCAGTTCGCAAATTCAGAAGTCGGTGATGAAGCCAAGGAGCTCGTCTCACAGTTTATGATGGCAAAGGCAAACGGCCTTCTTTCAGCAAAGGACGTGGCCGGCGCAATCACAGCATACAAAGAACTTCTTGACGCGGAGCCTGAAAACGGAACAGCTCTTCTGCGCATAGGCCAGGCTTATGCTGCAGCAGGCAAGGCAGACGACGCAATCGCTTCATTCCAGAAAGCAATGGAGAACGGTGAGAACGAGGCGGCTGCAAAGCAGCTTTCAAACGTTTTCCTCAAGAAAGCCGTAGCTTGCCAGAAAGTGAAGGACAACAAGGGCGCTCTCGAAAACGCTCAGAAGTCAACCGAATATGTTGACAACGCCAACGCTCAGAAGATTATCGGCCTTAGCGCACTCGGCCTCAAGCAGAACAAGGTTGCAGCTGAAGCATTCGAGGCATACCTCGCAATGAACCCTGCTGCAAAGGACAAAGCTCAGATCACTTACCAGCTCGGTACTGCTCTCGTAGGCGCAGGTGACAACGCAAAGGCTTGCGGCTACTTCAAGCAGATCAAGGCTGACGAGAAATGGGGTGAGGCAGCACGCTATCAGATCACAACGCTGAAATGCAACTAAAACTCGAGCTGCTCGCTCCCGCGAGAAATTCAGCTATCGGCACCGCGGCCATCGATTGCGGTGCCGATGCTGTATATATGGCAGGGCCTTCGTTCGGCGCGCGCGTTGCCGCAGGCAACCCGGTGGCCGAGCTTGAAGCCGTGGCCCGTCACGCACACCGCTACGGCGCGCGGCTCTACGCCACGGTGAACACCCTGCTCGGCGAGGAGGAGCTGCCGGAGGCTGAGAAACTCATAAAACAATATTACGAGGCGGGCGTGGACGCCCTGATAGTGCAGGATATGCGGCTTCTGGAGCTAGACCTGCCGCCAATCGAGCTTCACGCCTCCACTCAAGCCGTCATACGGACTCCGCAGAGGGCCCGGGAGCTAGAAAAGGCGGGCTTCAGCCGCATAATACTGGAGCGCCAGCTGTCGCTCGACCAGATAAGGGCAATCCGCGAGGCGGTCTCCTGTGAAATAGAATTTTTCGTTCACGGAGCGCTCTGTATGAGCTACAGCGGTCAGTGCTTCCTGAGCGAAGCCCTGACAGGCCGCAGCGCTAACCGCGGATGCTGCGCCCAACCCTGCCGCTCCCGCTGGGACCTTGTCGACGCCGCAGGCCGCACGATAGTCTCCGACCGCACGCTTCTTTCGATGAAGGACTATCGTCTCGACGCCCGTCTGGGAGACCTGGCCCGCGCCGGTGTATGCTCCTTCAAGATAGAGGGAAGGCTGAAAAACGCCTCATACGTCAAGAACATCGTCCGTCACTACCGCAGCGTGCTTGACCGCTTCATCGAAGAAAATCCGGCATATGTCCAGTATTCTTTCGGTCACCCTGCGGGAGGGTTCACACCCGATCCGGACCTGACGTTCAACAGGGGCTACACCTCCTGTTTTATAGATGGAAGGCGCGACAAATGGGGTAGCCCCGACGCCGCCCGCTCCATCGGAGAATATATGGGAGAAATATCGTCCGTCCGGGGCAAGACGGTGACAATCAAGCCTTCCGAAGGGATGCTCCGTCACCCTCTCTCCAACGGAGACGGCCTTTCGTTCGTCCTGAGGGAGGACGAGGTCATCGGTATGAGGGCCGATGTCGTCAGCGGCAACTCGGTGACGCTGAAGGATGCGTCAGCCCTTGCTCCCGGCGTGAAGGTCTGTCGTAGTCTGAACGTTCGCTTCGAGCGTGAACTTGAGAAGAATATGCCCGTGCGCCTGATGGAAGTGGATGTGGAATACCGCTCCGCGGAGGGACATACTGCGGTTTCAGCCCGTTGCGAGAACGGCGCGACCGCTTCGGTGGAATTTGACGAGACGGCGCCGGAGGCCAGGCGTCCCGAAATGGCCGAAAACACTCTTCGCGAGTGCCTTGGCAAGACGTCGGACATATATTCATTCCATCTGGAAAAGATGGAAAGCGACAGGATATATTTCTACACGGCCTCTTTCCTGAACGGCCTCAGGGCTTCTCTGGCCTCTCAACTGGCTCAGTGGCAGGGGAAGAAAAATGCCGCGTGTGGGCCCAGCGGGCCTGTGCCCTCTACTCAAAGGGAGCCTGCCGGGGGTGAGCTTATGCGCAGCAAATACTGCGTCAAGTATGAACTCGGACTCTGTCCGAAACTCGGCGGCGGCCGTGCGGTAAGCGAGCCGCTCTCGATAGTCAATCAAAATAAGAGGTTCAACCTCAGGTTTGATTGTAAAAATTGTGAAATGGTTGTAACTTTGCCTGAATGAGATTTGCTGACGTAAAAGGAAATGACGCTCTGAAGAGTTCGCTTGTGAGGATGATGTCCTCCGGCAGGCTGGGCCACGCCCTTCTCCTTGTGGAGAGGGACGGCGACGGCGCTTTTCCCCTCGCTCTGGCGCTTGCTCAGGCTGTCAACTGCCGCGAGCCTCTGGCGGAAGACTCCTGCGGAGAGTGCTCCCAGTGCCATAAGATAGGCAAACTGATACATCCCGACCTCCATCTTGTGTTCCCCGTCAGCAGCACTTCCGCCCTCTCTGAAAGCGAGAAGAAGGCTCCCATATCCGACTATTTTCTCGCAAGCTTCAGGGATCTTGCCCTGTCGAACCCATATTTCACCGAGCAGGACCTTTACGACGCCATCGGCCTCGAAGCGAAAAGCGGAGGCATCAGCGTCCACGAGTCCCGCCGCATTTTTGAAAAACTCTCTCTCAGGGCTGCGGAAGCGGCCTACAAGACCGTTATAATATACCTTCCGGAAAAGATGAACGCCGACGCCGCCAACAAGCTGCTCAAGCTGTTGGAAGAACCGCCCGAGGGGACTCTTTTCCTGCTGATATCCCACTCCCCGGAGAGACTGCTTCAGACAATCCGCTCCCGTTGCCAGACAATCTATCTGCAGCCTGCGGGAGGCGCCTCGCAGGATAATCCGGAGCTGCGCCGCTGCACTGAGAACATTCTCAAGGCCGGCCTTGCAAAGAATCTTGCAGACACCTTCCCCGAGTGGGAGAGTCTCGCTTCGCTCGGCCGCGAGAAGCAGAAGGAGTTCTGCCTCTATGCCGAAAGCTATATAAGAAAAATATTTATGGTCTCCTGCGGCCTTGACGGCCTCGCCGCGCTGACAGCCGAAGAAGAGGCCTCCGTGCGTGCCTTTGCGCGGCAGATCAAGCCTTCGTTCTACGAAAAGTCGTTCGCCTTCCTGGAGGAAGCCTCCAGAGCCGTAGACGGCAACGTCAACCCGAAACTTGTATTCTGCGACCTGTGCAACCGCCTGCTGCTTGCATTATGACAATTTATGGAAAGAAAAAACATACAATATGACTGCTCCCGCGGATGTGAGGTGGAAACCACCGAAATGGGAGAACTCTTTGTAAGATACAATCAGGGCTGCTGCAAGCTCGACGCCTTCAGCTGGATGGACGGCATCCCGACCTCGCAGGGCAAGGACCTTTTCGAGGTAAGGTTCAAAAACACCCGGAAGATGGTCTTCCGCAACGACTCCGGCCAGATAATAAAGAAGGGCGACCTTGTGATCGTAGAGGCAGTCAACGGCCACGATCTCGGAATAGTCACTCTGGAGGGCCCGATGGTGCTCCACCAGTTGGCGCGCCGCAAGATAAACCCTGCAAATTTCGAATTCAAGAAGATCTACCGCAAGGCGAAGATATATGACATCCACCGCTGGCAGGAGGCGATAGCGCGCGAGCACAAGACAATGATCCGCGCCCGTCAGCTTGCCGCCCGTCTGGGCCTGGATATGAAGATAGGCGACGTCGAATTCCAGGGCGACGGCACAAAGGCGATTTTCTACTATATCGCCGATGCCCGCGTGGACTTCCGCCAGCTTATCAAGGATTTTGCCGAGGAATTCCATATCAGAGTGGAAATGAAGCAGATAGGTGCCCGTCAGGAGGCCGGTCTCATCGGAGGCATAGGCGTCTGCGGCAGGGCTCTCTGCTGCTCGAAATTCATCTCCGACTTCCAGTCCATCACGACTCAGGCCGCCCGCTGTCAGGACCTTTCGCTCAATCCGCAAAAGCTCGCCGGACAGTGCAGCAAACTGAAGTGCTGTATCAATTACGAGGCCTCCACCTACATTGACGCCCAGAAAGACTTCCCTAATCTGAGAAACCCTCTCGAATTCGAAGACGGTCCGGCCTTCCTGATGAAGACCGACATCCTGCGCCGCACGATGTACTTCTCGTACGACGCCCACAGTATGGCAAATCTCTATTCTCTTTCAGTGGATCAGGTGAAAGAAGTGATTGCCGCCAACAGAAATGGAGTCAAGCCTTCTTCGCTGCAGGATCGTGGGCGGCAGGATGCGGCCCGTGACACCGAATTCGTAAGCGCCGTCGGCGACGACAGCATAAGCCGTTTCGACGAAAAGAAGAAGCGTCGCAGCGGCCGTGGACGCCATCGCAACCGTCAAAAGCCCAATGAAAAGGGTGAGGCCAAATAATATTGCTCTGTGCCTTTTGGCTGGCGTCCTTCTGTGCTCTTGCGGGAAGCTGCGCGACGGCTACAGCTTTATGAGCGCCCAGGAGTGCACCGCTGATGGAGAGTACGTGTTCAAGGTGGACTTTTCCGACACGACCCTCATATATTCGACTTTCATAGCGGCGCGCCTGAGCGCGAAAATCCTCACCTCAGACGCTCTGCCTCTTGAAATAACGGTGACATCTCCGCTCGGCGAGATCCGTAGCGAGCGGTTCGATTTTCCTCTTCGCGACTTAGGCGGAAAGGTTGCCTCCGGCAGGGCCGAAGGCGGACTTTTGGACGTCGAATGGCCATATAGAGACAATATTGAACTGGGAAGCGCACTGTCGGAGCCCGGTCTGTGGACAGTCAGCATACTGCCGCTGGTTTCAGACAGGAAGGCCGTCTATGGTATGGGCTTCCGTTATACAGCCGATTGAAATGGGAAAGGACAAACTTCGCAAATTCCGTGAAAACGAGACATTCGCCTGCCTCATCCAGCCTCGTACCGACGAGGTTCTGGGGGCTGAACACCCTCTGAAAGGGCGTTGGGGCGAGCAGATGTTCCACAATCAGAACCCTATAGTGCTGGAGCTCGGCTGCGGCAAGGGCGAATACACCGTTGCCCTGGCCGAAAAGTATCCGCAGATGAATTTCATAGGCATCGACATAAAGGGCGCGCGCCTGTGGAAAGGGGCTAAATATGCCACTCTGAACAAGATGGGCAACGTTGCCTTCATCCGCACGAGAGTGGAGTTCATAGAGTCGCTTTTCGCCCCCGGCGAGGTGTCTCAAATCTGGATAACCTTTGCCGATCCGCAGGAAAAGAAGGCCAAGAAGAGGCTTACGCATCCTCTTTTCCTGAATCGCTATCGCAAGTTCCTTGCGCCTGACGGAGTGATTCATCTCAAGACCGACAGCCGTCTGCTGCATTTCTACACCCTGGAGCTTGCCCGCTGCAACGACATGACGGTGCTCGAGCACAACGACGATATATACGGCAGCGGCCGCGCGGACGAACTACTCTCGATTAAGACTTTCTATGAGGCGAGTTTCCTCGCGCAGGGGATTCCGATAACCTATATGGCTTTCAAGATAGACAACCCTCGGCCGCTTGTCGAGCCGGACTGGGATCAGGAACCTTACGAGCAGAAATACAAGACCTTAACGCGTGCGGATGGCCATGTGACCAGCCAACTCGAGTAGGTAGCCTTTGGCCTCGTTGTCGGGGACTATGTCAAGAGCGTCCTTAGCCTGAGATATCTCTTTCTCAAGTCTTTCACGAGCATATTCCACACCTTTGTATTTGCCCACGAGTTCCACTGCGTCCTGCGTGAGATGGAAATCTTCGTTCGCATCGCCGCCCACTCTTCGGATACGTGACATCAGATCCGCGACTTCTCCGCGCGGAGCGTTCTTCATAAAGCCGAAAAGCGGCAGGGTGATTTTCTTTTCCAGGATGTCCTGTCCCGTAGGCTTGCCGATATTCAGATGCGGGGAGTAATCGAATATGTCATCCATTATCTGGAAGGCAAGGCCCAGATGGTATGAATACTTCTTGCAGGCTTCGATTGTGCGCTCGCCGGCCTGCACCGAATATGCAGCGCTCATAACGGCCGTCTCGAAGAGAGCGGCGGTCTTGCGGTAGATTATGGCGGCATAGTCCTCTTCGGTGGTCCGAAGGTCCAGAGCACGTTCCATCTGTATCATTTCGCCTTCGGCGAGCATCTCGAGGCTGTGGGCAAAACTCAGGATAACCCTCTGGTCGCAGTGCCCGACAATAGTTTCGATGGCCCTCGAGAGCCAGAAATCGCCCACCAGCACGGAAGTCGTGGGCGAATAGAGCGCCATCACGGTTGGCGCACCCCTTCGGATGGGGCTGTTGTCCGCCACGTCGTCGTGCAGAAGGGTGGCGGTGTGCAGCATTTCCACCGCCGCTGCGCTGCGGATGACATTCTCATTGCAAGAGCCCGTGAGGGCCCTTGCAGTAAGAAGTGTCAGTATAGGGCGGAGCTGTTTTCCGGCGTGCTCGGTAAGATAGTCATTGACCTTGTCGAGCATTGGAAGAGGGGACCCCACTTTGAGGAGGAACATCTCCTGGAACTTTTTCCAGTCCTCTGCCAGAAAACTTTTTATCTCCGTGTACATATCAGACTTTCAGATTAGAAGCAGATTGCTGCGGAAATCTCGAGACCGCCGTTGGTCTTGTTATTGTCTGTGATTTTAGTCCAATATTCGCCAAGGCTTGACACCTGACCGAAGTTCCAGGAGTATTTTGCGGTTACCTGAATCTTCCAGATGTTGATGCCGGCGCCGAGGCCGAAACCGTACTCGAGGCGGTCTTTCATATCTTCAAGCTTTTCGTTGTCCCATTTGCCGGACATACAGTAGCCGATATATGGGGAAACCATAATGAAAGGTCTTGCCACGATGAGGTCGATGCCCCACTGTACGTTTACAGGGAGTTCGAGATAGTTCAGCTTTATCGCGCCTGCGTTGGAGTTTGCTCCTTTGAGGTTGTACAGCAGTTCGGGCTGGAGAGAGAATCCCGCGAGGTTGCCAGTCTGATAGCCGATGCCGGCGTGCCAGCCGGTGTATGACTTGATGTCAAGGCTCGTGAGACTCTTCACGATGTCTTTTGATGCGACATTTCCGTAGGTCAGGCCACCTTTTACAATGAAGCCTTCTGCGAATGCGGAAGTTGCCAGCAGAACCGCCGCGGCGAGAGTGATGATAATTTTTTTCATAGCTTTCGGTTATAGGTTAGATAAGAGCGTTGATTTTTTCTTCAATCTCTTTTTTCGATACGGCGCCAACGAGACGGTCCACAAGTTGTCCGCCCTTGAAAAAGAGGAGGGTAGGGATATTGCGTACGCCGTAGTCTGCCGGTGTGTCGGAGCATTCGTCGACGTTGCACTTAAGGATGTTGACTTTGTCTGCGTACTTCTCGGCGAACTCGTCCACAATAGGGGAAATCATTCTGCAGGGGCCGCACCAAGGCGCCCAGAAATCCACTACTGAAGGTTTTTCTCCGTTGATTACCACTTCCTTGAAGGAAGAATCATTGACCATTTGTGCCATATTTCTTTACTTTTTCGTTGTTTCAATGAGCGAATATACTGCTTTTTTCCGGAACTTACACCATTTGTTCGATGTTCCATACGAAAGCCCTTACGCCTACGCTCTTGTTGCGGCTGTCGAGTTTCCTGACCGTCGAGAGGATTTCATCCACCTTTTCGTCCGGAACGACTGCGATTACGGCAGAGTTCATCTCAGGCCAGGTGTGGGTGCCGCGGTGCGGCTCGCCGTCGGCGGAGCCGCGCCCCTGCACCTGCTCGAAGAATGTGAATCCTCTGATTCCAAGCTGGTCAAGCATATATTCCACGCGTGTTGTGAATGCCTGGTTGAATACTATAAATATACTTTTCATCAGTTATTTCTCCTCTGAATTTATCTGCATGAATATGAATTCCTTGCGCTGTTTTTCAACTTTGTCTCTCTCGCCGTTGCGGGCCATTATGCCGTATGCTACCGGCACGATTATAAGGGTGATGAAAGTCGATACCAGCAGACCGCCGATTACGACGATTCCAAGCGGCTGCCACATTTCTGAACCTTCACCGTTGCTCAGAGCCATAGGGAGCATACCGAGCAGTGTGGTGAACGCTGTCATAAGCACAGGGCGCAGACGGCTCGCTCCTGAAAGGGCGATTGCCTCCTTGATCTCGTAGCCGCGGTCCACCATAAGGTTGATGTAGTCCACCAGCACGATACCGTTCTTGACCACGATACCGACGAGCATCACTATGCCGAGGGCGCCGATCATATCGAGTGAAGTGCCTGTAATCCAGAGGGCAAGCACAACACCGGAAAGTGCGAACGGAACGGAGAGCATAATGATTGCAGGTTTCGACATCGATTCGAATTGGGACGCCATCACGATATATACCAGAAGTATGATGAGCAGCATCAGCATTAAAATGTCGCCGAACATCTCCTGCTGGTCTTCGAAGTCTCCGCCGATGTTGACGGTGATGCCGGTTGGCGGCGTCATCGTGTCAAGCTCCTTCTGCACGAGGGCGGCCATCTCTCCGAGAGAGGTTTCGTACGGCAGAATTGAAACCTTCAGGTAGCGCTGGCGGCTCTTGCGGTCGATGGACTGCGGCGCCCAGTATTCCTCGATCGTCGCTATTTCGCTGAGTTTCACGCGTGAACCGGTTGCGGTAGGGATTGTGAAGTCTTCGACGTCGGTAAGGGAGTTTCGGTCCTCTTCCTTGAGTCTTACGACAATGTCATATTCGTCGCCGTCCTCCTTGAGGTACCCGGCCGTAAAGCCGGTGACGCGGTAGCGGATGTACTGCGAAACGGTGGCGGATGAAAGGCCGTGCTGAGCTATCTTTTCCTTGTCGAGGGTCACCTTGAGTTCAGGACGTTCCTTCTCGCGGCTGATTGTGACGTTGCGGGCGCCCGGCAGCTTGCTCACGGCCGCGCGCACTTCCTCTGCGTAGAGGTTCGTGTCGTCGAAGTCGTAGCCGAATATTTCGACGTCAACCGTAGAGGCGCCGCCCATACCCATACCGCCTGAAGAGTTGCACTGGTATTCCACGATTTCAGGATATGTGGACATCTCCTGGCGGAGCACTTCGGCTATTTCATCTATGGAGCGCTCGCGCTCGTACTTCTTGGTGCAGACAACTGTCATCGTAATCTTGTAGTTGCTGCTGGAAGAGAAGAGGGCGCTGATGTTGCTTTCATCGTTGGAACCGGTTGAGGTTGAGATCTTTGTAATCTCAGGGACAAGCTGCGCGAAGCGCTCTTCGAGCCTGCGTGCGGTCTTGAGAGTCTCTTCCACGCGGGTTCCTCTCTGAAGCTCTACGGTCACGCTGAGTCGGCCGTTGTCGCTGCTCTGCATAAAGTCGGTACCGATCTTGCCGGCCACGAACGGGAGCATAGAAACCACGAAGAATGCGACTGCAATGAGCAGGGTGGCTGCCTTGTGGTCGAGACACCAGTGGAGAAGTTTAGCATACCATTTGTCAACCTTGTCGAGGAATCCCACGACATTTCTGTTGTACCAATTGTTCTTTTCCCCGACTTCCACCAGGCGGCCGTCCTCATCGATGCGTACCTTCTTGGCTTTGAGGAGCTTGGAGCAGAGCATAGGGATCAGTGATATAGCGATGACGGTTGAGGTCGATACGACGATTGTCACAATCCAGCCCAGTTCCTTGAAGAGGATTCCGGCAAGGCCGGTGAGCATTGTCAGAGGCACGAACACCGCGATGATTACGAGTGTTGTCGCGATGACGGATACCCATACCTCGTTGGTCGCATAGATTGCGGCATCGTGCGGTGAAGAGCCCCGGTCTATATGTTTTGTGATGTTCTCCAGCACCACGATGGCGTCATCCACTACCATACCGATGGCCACCGTCAGAGCGGAGAGCGAGATGATGTTCAGCGAGCTGTCCACCAGAAGCAGGTAGATGAAGGCTACGATGAGGGCTATAGGGATTGTGATGCCGATGATGATGGTGGCCCTCCATTTTCCGAGGAAGAAGAACACCACGAGCACCACGAAGAGTAGTGCGTAGAGGATTGATTCTTCGAGAGATTTGATTGCATTCTCGATCTCTTCGGAAGAGTCGTAGATGAGGGTCAGCTCCACGTCTGAAGGAAGGGTCTTCTTGATTGCTTTAAGTTCCTTGCGGACGTCGCGGCAGACCTGTACGGTGTTGGAGCCTGATTTCTTGGATACCATCAGACGGACAGCTTCCTTGCCGTTCACCTTCTCGTCGAGGGTAAGGTCCTTGATCGTGTCCCTCACTGCGGCAAGGTCGCGTACGAATACCTTTCCGCCTGCAGGTGAGGTTGATACGAGGATGTCGGCAATCTCTGAACTTGAGCCGTATTCGCTGCGGACCTGCAGCTGATACTGCTGCTTCTCCATCTTGACGGTACCGCTGGAGAGGTTGAGGTTGTTGGTGCTGATGGCGGAGGCAACCTGCTCGAGGGTAAGGCCGTATGCGTCCAGTTTGGACTGGTTGATGTCTATGTACACATAACGGTCAGGCGCGCCTGAAACGGAAACCGTTCCGATGCCGTCGATGCGGTTGAGCTGAGGGATGACCTCGTCGTCCATTATCTTATCCAGTCCGGGGTAGCTCTCCTTAGCTGTCACGGAATACTGGAGGATAGGCATCATACTCGAGTTGATCTTGAAGATCATCGGGCTTGAGCAGCCGTCAGGAAGAGAGCTGCGGATCATATCGACGTACGAACGCACGTCGTTTGCCGCCTCGTCGCGGTTAGTTCCCCACTCAAGCTCGAGGTTCACCACTGACATATTGTCTTTTGACTTGGAGGTCAGCTCTTTGAGTCCGTCAACCGAGGTTACGGCATTCTCGACTATTTTGGTTACGTTGGTCTCTATCTCGCTGGCGCTTGCTCCGGCGTATGTCGTCATCACGGTGATGTACGGCATATCCATCTCCGGGAACTGGTCGATAGGCAGCTTCAACAGCGAGAAGATACCTATGACCATCACGGCCACGAATATCAGGGCCGTGGTGATAGGCTTGGTTATCGCGGTTTTGTAGATGCTCATATCAGTTCTCCTTTGTCACTTTAAGCTTTACTCCGTCCGCGAGTCTTGCCTGACCGACGGTCACGAGTTTGTCGCCGTCGGCGATTTCATCACTGATTATTTCAATATTCTCGTCAAAGCGCTGTCCGAGTTTCACGAACACCCGCTTTGCGACACCGTCCTTGTCGAGGAAGATGTAGCGGTCGTTGGCGCCCACGAGTTTGAGGACGGCCTGATAAGGAACTACCATTGCCTTTGTCATACCCATTGACATAGTGGTCTTTACATACATTCCTGGACGGAGTCTCTGGCTGGCGTTAGGGATTCTTACCTTTGCCTGGAAGCTGTGGGAGGAGGCGTCTATAGTAGGGTAAACTATTTCGATTGTTGCAGGGAACACCTCGTCAGGATATATTTCGGAGCGGATGTCCACCTTCTTGCCTGCCTTGACATACGGATAGTATGATTCAGGTATTGAAATCAGCGCCTTGAGGGTTGAGATCTGGGTCAGGACAAGGATAGGCTGGCCTGAATAGAGTTCACCGTCTTCATAATTCTTTGCTGATATGACGCCCTGGAACGGAGCCTTCACGAAAGTGTTCTTCTCGAGGAAATCGAGGGATTCCTTTGTCTGGTCATAGCTGAGCTTCGTCTTGTCGTAGGTCTGCTCTGAAATCGCGCCGCTCTCCTTGAGGGCGTCCATACGTGCCATTTCAACTCCGAGATTGGCGTATGTGAGCTTCGTGTTGGTGTACTGGTTCTGGTCCATTCTCACGAGCATCGCGCCTGCGCTTACCGGCGTGCCGACTTCCACGAAAATGTGCTCGATCTTGCCGGTTACGGAAGGAGCCACGTTCATTGTCTGGTAGCCCTGGAGGGTTGTTGAAAATTCGAGGTCGCGGGATATTTCCTGAGCGGAGATGACTGTAGTCTCCACGAGTTCTTCACGCTGGGAGACCTGGTCCTCAGCCTGTTTTGGCCCGCAGGAAGCGAGCGTCAATGCCGCAAGGGCGAATGCTGTCAAAATTCTTGTCTTCATATCTTATATTTATTTATTCAAAAGTTGTTCGAGTGAAATCTGTGCGCTGACCACATCCATAATGGCCTGCATATATGTGCTCTGGGCTGAAATGAGGCTTGTGCCGGAGTTGGTGACGTCCATACTGGAGGCCACGCCGAACTCGAATTTCTTGCCTATGTTGTCGAAGACTCTCTGAGCCACATCCACGTTCTGCTTCTGAGTCATATACTTGTCAATTGCTGTTGCCAGGTCGTACACATACTGGCTGTGCTGCACCTTGAGGGAGAGTTCGGTGTCCTGCAGTGTGTTGAGCTGCTCCTGATAGGAGATTTTCGCCTCCTTGTGGGCGGCTGAAGCCTTCAGGGATGTGAAAATAGGGATGCTGAGAGTTGCTCCAACCATATTCGGCGGAGTCATATTCATCGTCATCTCGTCGCTGAAATACTTCTTGTGGCTGTACTGGTGGTAGATGCTCAGTGTAGGGCCGTTTGAGAGGCCTGTGAGGGACACCTGCTTCTTTGCCAGATCGGTGCTCTGGACGAGGAGCTGATAGTTGTAGTTGTTGTTCAGATCGAAATCTTCCGCCATCAGAAGGCTTGCCTTGTCCACGTTCAGAATCTCTTCAAGAGGGTCGGCAAGTACGATTTTGGCATCTTCGTTCAGACAAAGAGTGAGTTTGAGCGAATTGTAAATCATCTCGAGGGAGCGTCTCATAGAGCTGAGGCTGTTGTCCATCGAGTTGACCTGCACCTGCAGCTGGTCTGCGTCTGTCTGCTCCGAAACACCTGCCTTTACGGAACTCACTGAGATTTCGTAAAGTTTTCGGAGGCTCTTCAGATTCTCTTCAAGAAGTTCAATCGTTGACTGTGACACGAGTGCCGAACAGTAAAGCGTACGGACCTGATCCTTTATCTCGCGTTCGCTTTTGAGCAGGCTGATGTCGGCCATCTTGCGGGATATTTCCGCGACCTGCGTACTGACCACCATTGCACCGTTGAATGTGATTGAGGTCTGAACGCCGAAAGTTGAATAAGGAGGCATCGCTATCGCCTGCCCTCCGAAGCTCATCTGGAAGCCGCAGTAGTTCGAGTAGTCCACGGAGCCTTTCACCTGCGGCAGCATTGATGCGATTGCTTGCCACTTGCTTGCCTGCGCCTTCTGCACGTCGAGAGAGGCGTTCTGCAGCGTGCGGTTGTGCTCCACCGCATATTGCTGCGCGTCTGCAAGTGTCAGCGTCAGTGTCTGCTGCGGGGCCACTACCATTTGCTGCTGCTCGGGCTTGGCCACGAGCGCAGGCTGCCCCGGCTGCGCAAAGGCCTGCGCCCCTGCTCCTTCCAATAATAATGCGGCCGTTGTCACCGCCGCGAGATTCAGTATTGATTTTTTCATTGTCATTATGTGTATTATTCAATAAGGTATTTCAAATTATCAAGCCTATAAACGCAAAACGTCTTTCTACTGCAAAAATTATGCCCCGCTGCCCATGCTGGGGAGGGTTTCATATTTATATAAAAATCATTACTTTTGCAGATTATGACTATCGAATATCCATCTTCAGACTGGAAAGATTACGAACTTATAGATTCGGGAGATTTCTCGAAGCTGGAGCGGTTCGGCCCGTATACTATGATTCGCCCTGAGCCTAAAGCGCTATGGCACAAGTCAATGTCGGATCAGGAGTGGCTGCGTTCGGCGCACACCGAATTCAAGCCGGGCGCGGGTTTCGGCAAGGCCGGCAAGGAAGACAGCGGCTCGTGGAACATGCTCCACAAGATGCAGGAGCAGTGGGTGATAGGCTACCCTGCGGCGGATTTCAAGCTCCGCCTGGGCCTGACGAGTTTCAAGCACGTGGGAGTCTTTCCGGAGCAGGCGCCCAACTGGGATTGGATCCGCAGAAGCGTCGCGGAGCTGCGCGCAGGAGGCGGCCCCGGCACTCCGGCCCCGAAGGTGCTCAATCTTTTCGCCTACACAGGCGCAGCCTCTCTGGCCGCACGCGCGGCCGGCGCGCAGGTGACCCACCTTGACTCCGTCAAACAGGTCGTCACCTGGGCCCGCGGCAATATGGAGCTCAGCTCTCTGGACGGCGTCCGCTGGATTATCGAGGACGCCCTGAAATTTGCCAGGCGCGAGGCACGCCGCGGCAATCTCTACCAAGGCCTAATCCTGGACCCGCCGGCATACGGCCACGGGCCGGACGGCGAGAAGTGGAAACTCGACGAATGTCTTTTCGAGCTCCTGCAGGCCTGTGCGGCCATTCTTGCGCCGACGGGCAGTTTTATGGTGCTCAACCTCTACTCTAACGGCTACTCCGCCGTTCTGGCGGACACCCTCGTGCGGAGCGCCTTCGGCACATCTTTCAAAAGCCTCGACTTCGGCGAGCTTGCCCTCCGCGACCGCTTCGGCAAAGCCTTGCCGCTCAGTGTTTTCTCAAGATTAAAAAGATAAATTATGATAAATCTTCTCTCTGTCGTCTGGAATGTCGATCCCGTCATCTGCCACATAGGGCCCCTGGCGCTCCGATACTATTCACTGCTGTTCGTCGCGGGATTTCCAATCGGTTACTGGCTTGTAAGCAAGATATATAAGAAGGAAGGAGTCGACGTGAAGCTGATGGAGCCGCTGCTCTACGCGATGCTCATCGGCACGATCGTCGGCGCAAGGCTCGGGCACTGCCTCTTCTATCAGCCTGACTACTACCTCGGTTCGGCCAAAGGCTTCGCCGAAATATTCCAGCCTTGGAAGGGCGGTCTTGCTTCGCACGGCGGCGCGATCGGTGTGATTCTGGCCGCGATATGGTATGTCCATAAGTATGGTAAAGAATGGAACTTCGACCTGCTCTGGCTGCTCGACCGCCTGGCAATCGCCGTGGCTTTCGTGGGATGTCTTATCCGTTGCGGAAATCTCTTCAACTCAGAGATTTACGGATGTGAGACAACTCTCCCGTGGGGCTTCATCTTCGTCCGTTGCGGCGAGACCGTTCCAAAGCACCCTACACAGATTTACGAGGCCATCTGCTATCTTCTGCTCGGTATCTTCCTGACAACCGCATATTTCAAGCAGTTCAAAATCTATCGCGGCTGGCTGCTCGGCGTCTTTTTCACGTGGTGCTTCGGCTGCCGCTCAATCATAGAGTTCATCAAAGAGGATCAGGTTGATTTTGAGGCATCTATGCTCGGCAATATGGGACAGTGGCTCAGTGTGCCGTTCATAATCGCCGGCATCTGCCTCATCGTGCAGAGCTATGTCCGCAAGAAGCCGCTCCTGCGCACCGAGCCTCTCCGCACGCATTACTGCCCTCCTCCAAAATCAGCCCGAAAGTAAGGGCGGGGGTGCGCTAGCGTAGAATTTTCAGGTATTGCTGCGCCATTCGGTAGAAGCCAAGGTCGGTGCGGTGGGTGCCGTCGACGGTGCCTTCGGTGTCGCCTTCATCCACGAGAGCGCGCGGGACGTAGCGGAGGTTGCGGTAACCTTCTTTGCGAAGTTTGCGATAAAGTTCTGACCAGTAGGCGCTTTTCTGCTTCATATCGTCGGCGGTCTTAAGGTCCACGGTCTCGTAGCTGTATTTGTAGTCTTCCACCATATAGATTTTGGCGCCGGGGTGTTCTTTCGACACGCGGGTCAGAAAGAAATATGCGCTGTCCTTCATCGTCTGCAGGGTGCAGTTCGGCAGGCAGTCGATCACGATCTTTTCGGCGTCGATGCGGGAGAGGGCCTCGACGATGGACTTGTCCATCCGCGCGTTGCCGCTGAACCCAAGGTTGATGACTTCTTTGTTCATCTTGCGGCTGATGATGGAGGTTACGACCATACCGGGCCTGCTGGCGCAGCCGCCCTGAGTGATGCTCGTGCCGTAGAACACTATCGGCTTGGACGCGCCGCGAGTGAGGGCGTCGCTCTGCGGCATACCGATTGATGCTGTGGAATCAACGCCGAATTCTACAAATTCAACTCCGTCATACAGAGGCAGATATGCCATATATTCCCGCATTTTGCCGTCCATACGGCTGACAATCAGGCTCTGGCAGTCTTTGATGCGCGGGATTGCGGTGGCTATGAAGCTCCACTCGCCATTCTCGTTCAGATAGTATAGGTCTATGCCCTTCACTCCGGTTGCGGCCATATGGCCCATTGCGAAGTTGTTGAGCGGCTTCCACTTTACGCCTATGGCCTTGCTGTCGGATGAGAATCTCACTGCCAGCCCGGCGGAGTTCAGCCCGAGGTCCCATACAGCCTTGCGGGTGACGTCCTTGAGGTCTTCCGGCAGACGCGAATAGTACAGGGCCGTATTGTCAAAGCCTTGATTTATAAGCATAAGCTCTTTCGCATCGGTATATTTCAAGTCAGATGCCTTCTGGCCGAAGGCGGACACCGCCACTGTCAGCAGGCACAGAGAAACAAGCAGATTCTTCATAGATATATTATTTTTTCTGTTTTCCTTTTATCTGGATTTTGAAGCCTTCGTCAAGAAGAGGCTGCACCAGAGCGCGCATCTGCTCTTCGGTAAAGGGCTCGAGGTCCGCCTGAGGCGTGGGCCTGTCTATCGTATAGACCATAATCTCGCGCGGGCGGAGGTCCCGTACGATGTCCATCCAGCCTCCGACCACCTCTGGAGAGGAGGAGTCGAACGACTGGCTGCGCAGAAACATTGTCTGAAGCACGAAATCCCCTTTGAAGCCCCTGAGGGCCTCAATCACCCGGGCAATGTCATACCCCGGCGCAGGGTTGTCGATAAGGGCTATAAGTTCGTTTGAGGGAGCGTCTATCTTGAGGATAGGGTTATCCACTTTGCGCAGAGCCTCAAATACTTGCGGCACGTGTACTCGCGTGGCGTTCGACAGCACGGAGACTTTGGCTGACGGAAAGAACGCATCGCGAAGGCGCAGAGTGTCTTCTATTATCCTTGGAAATTCGGGGTTGAGGGTCGGTTCGCCGTCGCCGCTGAAGGTGATGGAGTCTATCTTCGCGTCGGCGAGCATCAGCTCGGCAAGCTTGTCCTCAAGCGCCGAGCGCACCTCGGCGGCGGAAGGCAGCCGCGTGTCGCCAAGGCCGTCCTTGTTCCAGCCGCACTCGCAGTAGATGCAGTCGAAGCTGCAGATTTTGCCGTTTACGGGCAAAAGATTGATCCCTAGCGAATTGCCCAGCCTACGGCTGTAAATAGGTCCGAATACGGTTTCTTCTCGAAGCATTGTTTATTCTCCTCTTTCGCCGGCGCGGCGCATATCTTTTTCCTTTATGGTTTCGCGTTTGTCGAACTCCTTTTTACCCCGGGCGAGGGCTATGTCAAGCTTTGCATAGCCGCCCTCGGAGATGAAGAGCCTTGTGGTTACGATTGTAAGGCCTTTTTCCTTCACCGCGCGCTGAAGCTTTCGGAGCTCTTTCTTTGTCAGGAGGAGCTTGCGGTCGCGGCGCGGGTCCTGCCGGCTGAAGGCCGATCCCCACCAGTACTCGGCGACATTCATATTCTTGACATACAGCTCGCCTCCGACGAAATAGCAGTAGCTGTCCACGAGCGAGGCCTTGCCCTCCCGGATTGATTTTATCTCCGTGCCGTAGAGGACGATGCCGGCCGTGTAGCGCTCGAGAAATTCATACTCGAACCCCGCCTTCTTGTTGCGTATCTCGATTTTGTTGTGACCTTTTGCCATATGAATACAAAAGTATAAAAAAAATACGAACTGCGGGGCAGTCCGTATTTCTTTTCACATTGCGAATTCTCTAGCAGCAAAAGCCGTTTGCCTTGCAGAAGGCGTAGATTGCTACGCAGGCGAAACCCAGAAGGATGACGGTCACGTAGATGCCGCAAATCCATTTCCATCTCTTCATCCAGATATCGTTGTTCCAGCCGAGGGTCTGGAGAGCGCTCCAGAAGCCGTGGGTGAGGTGGAACCACAGGGCGACGAACCAGACCAGATAGAGGGCTGTAACCCACCAGCGGCCGAATGTCAAGTTCATCAGATCGTAAGGATTGCCTTCTTCGGCACCCATAAACATCTGAAGCTGCATCTTTGCCCAGAAGTCGGTCAGGTGCAGGGCGATGCCGAGAACTACGATAAGACCCAGAACGAACATATTCTTTGCTGACCAGGAGTCAACTGCAGCTTTGTTTGATACGGCGTATCTCTGAGAGCCGCGGGCCTTGAGGTTGCCGATCGTCAGGATGAATGCGTAGATTATGTGCACCAGAAAGCCGGCTGCCAAAATAGGAACCATAATGCTGACGATGCCGAGGGACATAAAGTCGCAAACTCCCTGGAAGAGAGTACTTTCAGAGTCAAATACGTAGGTAAGGTTCAGACACATGTGAAGTGTCAGGAAGAGAATCAGGAAGAGGCCGCTGATACTCATTATCAGCTTCTTTCCGATAGATGATTTGAAAATGCTTGACATAATCGGTTTATATTTTTATTCTATTTCCGGTTTGGATTGCAAATATAAGCCTAAACTTGTTAAAATCATAATATTTGGTTACTTTTGTTTGTTTTAAATAATCGACACAAATATGAAATACAAAAGAATATTGTTGAAACTCAGCGGCGAAGCGATGGGCGGAGCCGACGGCGTGGGCCTTGACGAGAAAGTTATGGAGCGCTTCGCCTCGGAAATAGCGCAAGTCTCGAAAAAAGGCGTGGAGATAGCCATCGTCATCGGCGGCGGCAACATCTTCCGCGGTATGAGCGGCGCCTCGAAGGGTTTCGACCGCGTCCGCGGCGACCAGATGGGAATGCTGGCGACCACAATCAACAGCATCGGTCTGAGCCTCTGCCTGAGGGGGCAGGGCTGCAAGGCGGAGGTCTTCACCTCCACTCCTATGCGTCCTATGGCCAAATACTATATGAGAGATGAGGTGGAGGAATATATGAAGGCCGGAGGCATCGCTCTTGTCAGCGGCGGCACCGGCAATCCTTTCTTCACGACAGATTCGGGCGCTGCCCTGAGAGCCTGCGAACTTCGCTGCGACGCCCTTCTGAAGGGCACAAAGGTGGACGGCGTCTACGACTCGGACCCTATGAAAAACCCGGGGGCGAAGAAATATCAGACCCTTACATTCGAGAAAGCAATCGTGGACAATCTGAAAGTGATGGACCAGACCGCCTTCACCCTGTGCAAGGAAAACAATATGCCTATAATCGTGTTCAACGTAAACGAAGACGGCTCCCTCCTGCGCCTTGTGGAAGGAGAGAATGTAGGCACCGTAGTCAGCAATCAATAAAACAGTAAAGATATGGTACAGAAAGCAAAAGAGACCGTAGAGGCTGCAAAGGCAAAGATGCAGAATGCGGTCAACCACCTTGAGGAAGAGCTCAAGACCTACCGTGCGGGCAAGGCCAATCCTGCTGTCTTCAACGGAGTTACAGTGGATTATTACGGCAATCCCACTCCGGTGCCGCAGGTCTCCAGCATCACAACCCCCGACGCCAAGACAATGCTCATCCAGCCTTGGGACCGCAACCTCATCCCTAAGATTGAAAAGGCGATTATGGACGCGAATCTCGGCTTCACCCCGCAGAACAACGGCGAGACAATCCGCATCAACATCCCTGCTCTGACGGAGGAGCGCCGCAAGGAACTTGTCAAGAAGTCCCGCGTAGCCGGCGAGACCGCCAAGGTCAGCGTGCGCAACGCCCGCCGCGACGCCATAGAAATTCTGAAGAAACTCCAGAAGGAAGGTCTTCCTGAAGATTCTGAAAAAGATTCCGAGGATGACGTACAGAAGGGTACAGACTCTTTCTCCAAGAAGATAGACGAGGTTCTCGCCGCCAAGGAGAAGGAGATAATGACCGTATGATCAAACTCATTGCCGGGCCCTGCAGCGCTGAAAGCCGCAGCGTGACTCTCGCCACGGCGGCGGCGCTCGCCGCTCTTGCGCCGCAGTTCGAATCGCTCGGATTCGAACTCGTGGGTCTGCGCGCGAGCGTCTGGAAGCCGCGCACAAGGCCGGGCAATTATGAAGGGCCAGGCGCCGTGGCACTGGAGTGGCTCGCCGCCTCGCCCGTGAGCGCCCTGACCGAAGTCGGCACGCCGGCGCACGTGGAGGCCGCTCTGAAGGCCGGCCTGCGCCGCTTCTGGATAGGCTCCCGCACCACCACAAATCCTTTTGACGTCCAGGCAATCGCCGACGCTCTTCGCGGCACGGACTCCGAGGTTATGGTCAAAAATCCGATGAACCCAGACGCCGAGCTTTGGATTGGCGCGGTGGAACGCCTGTATGCCGCCGGTATCCGAGATATATCATTGATTCATAGAGGGTTCTCTTTTTATGAAAAGAGCAGGTATCGGAATGCTCCAAAATGGCAGGTGCCGATAGACGTGATGCAGATGCTTCCACAGTTCCCTATGTACTGCGACCCGAGCCACATCGGAGGCGACCGCCTCTATATCAAGGAGATATCCCAGAAGGCGCTGGATCTGGGCTTCGCCGGTCTTTTCATCGAAACGCACATAACGCCGGACGCCGCCCTGACCGACGCCCGCCAGCAGGTCACTCCCGGGCAGCTTCTCGAAATTCTGCAGGCCCTCGTAATAAAGCGCGCCTGCGCCGCCGACGGCGGTCTGTCGGCCATAGAGCAGCTGCGCACGCAGATAGACGCTCTGGACGACAGCCTGCTGGATATTCTCGCGGAGCGTATGAAGGTGTCCGAGTCGCTCGGCTCCTTGAAAAGGGCGGGTCATATCCAAATACTCCAGCCTGAAAGGTGGGAAGCAGTCCTCCGCCGCGTGACGGAGCGCGCCGGCTCTCTGGGCCTCGACCGGGACTTCGTCCGCGACCTCTACAAGCTCATCCATCAAGCCTCCATAGACAAGCAATAAATTATCAATATGAAACGCAACATAATAATCACCGGCGGCGCCGGATTCATCGGCAGCCACGTCGTAAGACTTTTCGTCAACAAATACCCCGAGTACAAGATTGTCAATCTCGACAAGCTGACCTACGCCGGAAACCTTGCCAATCTCAAGGATCTGGAAGGAAAGCCCAACTATAAATTCGTCAGGATGGACATCTGCGACTTCGACGGTGTCTATAAGTTGATGCAGGACGAGCAGATCGACGGCATCATCCACCTTGCCGCCGAAAGCCACGTGGACCGCTCCATCAAAGACCCGTTCACCTTCGCGCAGACCAACGTTATGGGAACTCTAAGCCTCCTGCAGGCAGCGAAGCTCTATTGGGAGAGCCTGCCGGAAAAGTTCGAAGGCAAGCGTTTCTATCACATCTCCACCGACGAGGTGTACGGAGCTCTCGAGATGACCGACCCCGAGGGCATCGAGCCGCCTTTCACGACAAAAGCCTCCAGCGGCAAGCACCATCTGGCCTATGGCTCGAAGTTCTTCACGGAAGAGCTGAAGTACCAGCCGCACAGCCCGTACAGCGCCGCAAAGGCCTCATCCGACCACTTCGTCAGGGCCTTCCACGACACATACGGCCTTCCTACGGTCGTTACCAACTGTTCGAACAATTACGGCCCGTATCAGTTCCCTGAGAAGCTCATACCGCTGTTTATCAACAATATCCGTCACCGCAAGCCGCTGCCTGTATATGGCCGTGGCGAGAATGTCCGCGACTGGCTCTACGTCGAAGATCACGCAAGAGCCATCGATGTCATTTTTCACGATGGAAAGACGGCCGAGACCTACAACATCGGCGGTTTCAACGAGTGGAAAAATATAGATATAATAAAGGTTCTCATCAATACTGTCGACCGCATTCTCGGCCGAGCGGAGGGTGCCGATATGGACCTTATCACCTATGTCACAGACCGCGCCGGCCACGACCTCCGCTATGCGATCGACTCTTCGAAACTCCAGAAGGAGCTCGGCTGGGAGCCGTCCCTGCAGTTTGAGGAGGGCATAGAAAAGACCGTCCGTTGGTATCTCGACAATCAGGACTGGATGGACAACGTCACAAGCGGTGACTACCAGAAGTATTATGAAACAATGTACACGGGAAGATAAAATGAAACATACTCTAAAAGAATGGGTGGCAGTGACAAGATACTGGTCGTTTCCGGTGTCTGCAATGCCTGTAGTGGTAACTTTCGCATATCTTTTGAGCCGTTCTCTCGTACCGGGCGGCGCGCTTCCGATTGTGAATTTCGTGCTAGCTCTGGTCGGAGTCGTGATTCTGCACAGCGCCGGCAACGTGCTGAGCGACTATTTCGACTACAAGACCGGAGTGGACAATCCTGAGGCGTTCGCCGTTCCGAATCTGGTATTCAAGAAGTTCGAGCCGAAAGAGTACTTGGTTTTCAGTCTGGTGCTCTTTGCCGTCGGCATCATCATCGGCCTCGTGCTGACGTTCCTTAGCGGCTGGCAGCTTCTTGTTCTCGGCGGGATGGGCGTGGCGCTTACCGCCGCCTACTCCTTCCTGAAGTATCGGGCGCTGGGTGACATCGACATATTCATAATATTCTCTGTTCTGATTATGCTAGGAACGAGTTATGTGGTAACAGGTGCGGTTGTTTGGGAAGTGCTTGTACTGGCTCTTCCCGTAGGCATAATCACAGTATCTGTGCTTCACGCCAACAATACGTTTGACATTGTTTCCGACGGCAATGCCGGTATGAAGTCCTTTGCGATGCTGCTCGGCGGCAAGGCGTCATCCGTACTTTATATGATATATATGGCGATTCCGTTCGTTGCCGTCGTTGTGGCAGTTGCCGCCGGGTGGATGTCTCCGCTTGCGCTCCTCTGCCTTCCGGCTGCCGTACCTGCCTGGAAGAATATGAGCGCCGCTTCGCACTATGACGAAAAGGGAATCGTCACGATGGCCGGCCTGGACCAGGCTTCCGCAAAGCTTCAGCTCGTCTTTTCAGGACTTCTTTCAATCGGCCTCTTCATTGCGGCCGCCCTGGCATGACTGCCCGCGGATATCTTTGCAGCGCGATTGCCGTAGCGGCAGCCCTGTGGTTCTATATGTTCAGCCCCTGGACAGCGGGCCTTACGAATTTCTGGCTTACGATGGCTTTCGCAGCTGTCGTGCTGACATCGCTGGCGCTTTTTTTTACGCGCGGTGCCGCTCTTCGCGGTCTCAAGTGTGAAAAGCCTCTTCTTCAGGTACTTCTGGGCATTGTTATAGCTTTTGCCCTGTGGGGAATATTCTGGATAGGGGACAAGCTCTCCTCTCTTATGTTCGATTTCGCCCGTCCGGAGGTTGACGCCGTCTATTCGATGAAAGACGGCTTTCCTGCGTGGGTTATCGCTTTGCTGCTGCTTTTTGTTGTCGGCCCTGCGGAAGAATTTTTCTGGCGAGGCTTCGTGCAGAAGCAGATAGCCCTGCATACCGCTTCGCATCGCCGCTGTGCGGACATAGCCTTTATTGTGACGCTCGCGATCTACGCCCTCGTGCACATCTGGTCCCTGAACTTTATGCTTGTGATGGCGGCCCTCGTTGCCGGCGCCGTCTGGGGCCTGCTCTACCGCCTGCGTCCGGGCCTTCTGCCCGCCCTCGTCGTCAGCCACGCCCTCTGGGACGCCCTCGTCTTCGTCATCCTCCCGATTTAACCCGCCGCCACGCACCAGAGGCCACAGAATCAGTCGTTGTTGAGTTCCTCGATGTCGACCTCTCCGCGGTGGGAGGAGCCGAGAAGCCATTCGCTGTAGTAGTCGGCCATACGCCAGAAGAAATATTCGTTCATATCGCCGAATCCGTGTTTCTGGCCCGGAAGGATGAGCAGGTCGAAACGCTTGTTGGCGCGAATCAGGGCGTTGACGACCCTTATCGTGTTGCTAGGGCTGACGTTGTCGTCTATATCGCCGTGCACGAGCATCAGGTGGCCCTTAAGGCGCGGTGCAAGCTCCTGATTGGTCTTGATGCTGTACTTGAAAGTCGTGTCGCCTGCGGCGGTGATCTCCTCTAGGATTCCGTGATGCTGCTCGCTCCACCAGCGGTTGTAGATGCTGTTGTCGTGGTTGCCGGCGCAGCTGACCGCCACCTTGAAGAAGTCGGGGTATGTCAGGATCGCGGCAGTTGACATAAATCCGCCGCCGCTGTGGCCGTGGATTCCCACGCGGTTGATGTCGATGAAATCATAACGCGAAGCAAGCTGCTGGATTGCATATTTCTGGTCCTCCAGACCATAGTCGCGAAGGTTGCCGTAGCCGTAGTTGTGATACCACTTCGAGCGGTTCGGGTGACCGCCGCGGTTGCCGACAGTGACCACTATGAAACCTATCTGCGCAAGGCGGTCGGTGCGGGTGAACTTGCTTGTCCAGGCTTCGAAATTGCCCTCCACCTGAGGCCCCGGATAGACGTAATCAAGTATAGGATAGGTCTTTGTGGAGTCAAAGTCAAACGGCTTGTACATATAGCCGTAGAGGTCTGTCTGGCCGTCTGCTGCCTTTACCTTGAACGGAGTCGGGAACTTGTATCCCGCGGCAAAGAGCAGCGAAAGGTCGGCCTCCTCGAGTGACATCACCTTTCTTCCCGCTGCGTCGAACAGGTCTGCCTTCGGAGTGCAGTCGACTCTCGAATATGTGTTTACAAAATACTTCGAGTCGTCGGCGAAGCTTGTCTCGGTGGAGTTGAAACCGGCATCATCCAGCTTTCTCATCGAGCTTCCGTCGAAGCCTATGCGATAGACGTGGCCGTTGTACGGATTTTCATTTTTATCCACGCCCATAGCGAGGAAATATACGGTCTTTGTGGCTTCATCCACGGAAAGGACATCTTCAACGTGGAACGCACCCTTCGTTATAGGGCTCTTCAATTTGCCGTCCGCTCCATAAAGATAGAGCTGCGCCCATCCGCTGCGTTCGCTCCACCAGACGATATCCTGTCCGCCGTTGACCAGTTTCGGCTCCCGGGTCTCGACATATGTGTTGAGGCGCTCTTCGATGACTGACCGGGCGCTGTCGGAAGCGGTTTCGACCACACAAAGGTCCGTGCGCTTCAAATCGCGGCTGCGACGCAGGAAATAGAACTTGTCGTTGTCGCCGAGCCACAGCGCCTTGCTCCACTTGTCATAGAGGTCGCCGTTCTTCTCTTCAGCCTCAAGGAGATCCATATCCTGATCTTTGTATGCAGATATCTTTATCTGCTTTGAAGACCAGTCGCCTGCATCGAACAGATAGAGGTAGTCTTTAGGACCCGGCTCACCAGGCATCTGATATTTGTAGCTCTGAAGCGTAGGACGCGGCATCGCCACGGAGTTGATCACCCAGAGTTCCTTGAGGGGGCGCAGGTCGTGGCGGGTGACCGCGAAATGCTTTGAATCGGGCGACCAGAGGACTCCAGCGCCGCGGCGCTCGAGAGTATCCTTCACCTCGTCAGCGCGGTAATTGTTTCCGCCGTAGGCGAAATTCTCGATGCCGTCCGTCGTTATGCGGTGGTCAACCACCGTTGAATCTTTTTCGTCCGCCTTGAGTTTTTTCACGTCGGACATTGTCATCCAATAGAGATCGTACCCCTTCAGATAGACAGCCTTGCTGCCGTCAGGAGATATGGCAGCCCACTCAGGATAATCTTTCTCTTCCTCATTTTCAGTAACATCGGTCAGTTTTCCACTTACGATGTCATATGAGAATCTGAATTTCTTTTTCTCTTTCTTCTCCTTGTCGTCTTTCTTCTCCACCATTATGGAGCTTGTCACTTCGAAGGTGAAGGTCTTGTCGTCTTTAAGCTTCAGCTTTTCGAGAGGAAGATGCTGGGCGTCGAACGGATCTTTCACGATTTCGCTTATCTGCATCGCAAGAGACTCCATATCAAAAGCCTCGACCTTTGTCTTTGCCAGAGGGTCGACAATATAGTAACGTGTAGACCGGGAATCCTGCCACTCGTACCAGAACTTGTCGGAGTTCTTGAACCAGTTCGGCTTGATCTTGGTGCTGAAGACCATAGCCTTCACCTTCTTTTCGGAAAATCTCTCGGCCAGCTCGTAATTCGGGCTCTGGGCCTGCAGCGCGGTGCCTGAAAGCATCGCGAGGACACATATAAGGAAAGTCTTTTTCATATTGTTCAAATGTTTGTATTTCTCGGCCATTGGCCCACTTCCATATCCTTTATCACGCCCGCCTCTATCTTGAAGCGAAGGGCGGTGCGGACCAGGTGGAAACCCTGTATGCCGGCGGCACCGGGGTTCAGGACGAGCATATTGTAGTGTTTGTCATTGATTACCTTCAGAATATGGGAGTGACCGCAGACGAAGATGTCGGGGCGGTGGGCCTCTATCAGACGGAGGGCGCGGTAGTCGTAACGGCCGGGATAGCCTCCGATATGCATCATCAGCACCTTCTTGCCCTCTACGTCAAGGACTTGCGTCAGAGGGTAGGCACCGCGTACGTCGTAGCCGTCGCAGTTTCCGTAAACGCCCACGAGGGGCTTGAAGCTGGCGATTTCGCGGGCTGTTTCCCCGTTGCCGAAATCGCCTGCGTGCCATATGACGTCGACAGGCTCAAGGAAGGCCTTGAGCTTGTCGTCGAACAGGCAGTGGGTGTCTGAAATGAGTCCGATGTAGGCCATTGCCCTACAGCTTGATTATTATCTTCTTGCGGTAGAGCCACATAGCCATTCCGAGGAAGAGGGCCACCATACAGAGGGCGTAGAAGAGCGAAGCGAATTCGTTGTTGCCTCCCAGCCAGCTGCAGCAGCAGTTCTTGTAGAACCAGCTGAGGCAGTTTTGTGTGCTGCCGTCCGCGGCTGTCCAGTGGATTACGCGGCCGAAGGTCTTTACGAAGATGCCGGCCATCGCGAATGCGAAGAGAGGGTTCATACCCATCGCCTTGAACGGAGTGAATAACTTCTCTTTGCCCTTGACGTCTATCCAGTAAATGAAGAATGCGAGGCAGAGGATTGCCCAGCCGCCTGCGTAAAGCACGTATGAGCCGGTCCACAGCGGCTTGCTTATAGGGAGGGCGATGCTCCAGATGCAGGCAAGGGCAAGGCAGATTGCGGCGGTAGTGTAGAGTTTTGCTACGGCGTCGATCTTGGTTTCTGTCTGACGTATCATCAGGCCGATGAAATAGCCCAGAAGCACAGTGCCGGCTCCCGAGAGGGCTCCGAGAAGGCCTTCCGGATCGAATGGAATGCCATAGCCGTGGTAAACGTGGTTTTCACCCACCAGGGCGATGTCTATCTTGCCTGAGATGTTGCCCTCGAGGGTTGACCAGCCCGGCTCGGTGCCGAATATCATAAAGATTATCCAGTGCAGGACTGTAACTGCCGCGAGGCCGGCCACAATCTTCTTCGGAGTCTTGAGCCAGAGAGCCAGGAAGCCGCCGATGATGTAGCACATCGCGATGCGCTGCAGGACGCCGAAGATGCGCAGGTGTTGCAGCCAGTAGAGCCAGTTCTGGCCGAATGTCCAGCTAGGGTCGTGCGGAGATGTCGGGTAGAACGGGAACATATTGAGGCCCAGGCCTACGAGAAATATGAGAATGCCTCTGGTTACCAACTTCTTGATGCTCTTGCCGTTGAGAGAGTCGCCGTACTTGGCGAAAGAGAACGCCATAGCGACGCCGACGCAGAAGAGGAAGAATGGGAAAACGAGGTCCGTAGGGGTGCAGCCGATCCAGGGGGCGTGCTTCAGTGGGCTGAAGATATGGCTCCAGCTGCCCGGGTTGTTGACCAGAATCATTCCGGCCACAGTCATTCCGCGCAGTACGTCGAGGGCGACATATCGTTGAGTCTTAACTTGTTCCATAGTAAGTGTCCTTTGATTGATATTATTCTACAAATATAAGGTTTTTTCCTCATAGTTTGTTATCTTTGTAGGTATGGAACTGTTTTACTCCAAAGATATTTCACAGGGCGGCACGACGCTCGACAGCGAAGAGTCCGGCCACTGCATAAAGGTCCTGCGCCACCGCCGCGGCGACAAGGTCAATATAGTTGACGGTCACGGAATGCTCTATCGCTGCACCATAACGGACGACAACCCAAAGGCCGTCGGCTTCCGCATAGACGAGGCCGTGGAAAACTACGGCTCGCACAACTATCGTCTCCATATGGCCGTAGCTCCTCCGAAGAACATAGACCGCTTCGAATGGTTCGCTGAAAAGGTCACGGCGATAGGCGTGGACCGCATCACCCCTATCTTTGGAGATTATTCAGAAAGAAAGGTGTTCAAGCCGGAGAGAGTGGAGAGAATACTGATTTCCGCCGCAAAACAGTCACATAAAGGGGCGATTCCAGAGCTCTGTCCCGCCGTAAGTGGCAAGGAGTTCATTGAGACTCACTCCGATGACGAGGGCGGGCACCTGATATGCTACTGCGACGAGATCGAGGGCAAGACCAACATAATGGAGGCTCTCCGCGGCTGCACCTGCGCCACGATAATGATCGGGCCGGAGGGAGATTTCTCGCGCAGCGAAATCGACCTCGCGCTCAGCCACGGCTGGCGGACTGTCTCGCTCGGCGACAGCCGCCTCAGGATCGAAACCGCCGCCCTGACCGCCGCCGCCGCGATGTATCTTCTGGCAATGTAACGCCCACTCCCGGCAGGTTAGCCGCGCAGGATTTGGATTTCGCCGCCGAGGCCGACTTTGATTATTTGTGAGGGCTCCCCTGTGGAGCCTTCCTGTAATACAGGGTCGGCAACCCAGTCGGCCGCTTCGATTATGTCGAAAGGGATGTCTTCGTAGAAGGCGGGAGCTTTCTCGCCCGAAATGTTGGCGGAAGTCGAGACGAGAGGCTTGCGGAGACGCCTTATGAGCTGCACGCAGAAGTCGTTTTTCGGAATTCGGATGCCGACTGAGCCGTCTTCGGCTATCACATTGTCTGCCAGACCCATAGCGCCCGGATAGATTATGGTCATAGGCTTGTCGTTGACCTCGATCAGATTGATTGCGACCTCCGGGATGACCTTCACGTATCGGCCTATCATATCGGCGTCGGAGACGAGTGTGATGAGACTCTTGCTGTCGGAGCGTTTCTTGATTTCAAAAATTCTGGCGACCGCCTCCTTGTTTGTGGCGTCGCAGCCAAGTCCCCAGACGGTGTCGGTAGGGTAGAGAATTATGCCTCCGTCGCGGAGGATTTCGACTGCCTCGTCAAGTTCGGCCACGTCGATGATGCTTTCTTCCTTATTCATCTTCAAAATATATTTCTGCCGTTACGGGATAGTGGTCCGAATACGGGACCCTCGTTATCTCGTGGCGGCTTACGTTGTATTCTTTCGGGAGCAATATGTAGTCAACCCTCAGAAGCGGCCAGAACTTCGAATAGGTGCTGCTCAGGCCCTTTCCGGCCTCGACGAAGCTGTCGCTTTTCCTGCGGCTTAGGCTGTGGTACGTATAGGAGAGGGGTGTGTCGTTGAGGTCGCCACACACAATTGAAGGCGTGCTTTCGGAGGCCTCCCTGCGGAGCAGGGAATCCACCTGGGCGGCGCGCCTCAGGGTAGCGTCCTTCACCTTCTCGTGCAGCCCCATAAGGTCGTCGGAGAAGAAGGAATCGTCGCCCAGCCGCTTTATGAGGGCGGTGAACGACACGGCGTTGGACTCGAGGTGGCAGTTGTATATGCTCAGTATCCGTTTCCCGATCTTTATATCCGATTCGAGGCAGAGATTGGTGCTTTTCTTGAATTTTATGGCTTCGCTCTCCACAATCTGGTACTTGCTCAAGGTGACGTTGCCGAAATAGTCCTTGCCCTTGAAGAAATAATAGGCCCTGAAAGGATAGTCCGGAAGCATCTTCGAGAGAAGTGCGGCGTCGGCGGCCTTGAATTCCTGCAGGCAGACTATGTCGGCGTCCTGCTCGAGTATGAAAGTGCGGATGCCGGAGATGGTCTGCTGCTTGGAAAGGTTGCGGGAGGCGGCCTCGTAGCGGCCCAGATTGTAGGTCAGCACCTTGACGCGATCTCCCTCATACACTTTCTCTTCGTTGCCCACCTTCGCGAACTGATTTATCACGAAAATGCTCGGCAGCAGGGCCACAAGCGGGATGAGCAGAGATATGCGCCTTCGCCAAAGGCCGATGAGCAGCATCACAAGGTTGACTAGAAGAATAGGAATGTAGTATAGTCCGAAAAACATCGGAACCCACATCTTTGTCGGATTGACGAACACAGACAGATATGAGACCACAAGGGACAGCGCAAGCACTCCGGCTACAATCCGATAGAGCAGTTCGCCCGCCGAAATCGTCTTTTTCGGGCGCTTGTAGCTCTTGTACTTCTGTTTTTTTCTGCTGTCCTTTACGGTTGTCGCCATCAGTAGTAGAGAGTGTTTTTCTTCTTCCAGTAAAGAATCAGCAGAAGGCCGAAGAGCATTCCGCCAAGGTGGGCGAAGTGTGCTATGCCGCCTCCAAGTCCGGTGATGCCGGTGACAAGCTCAATGACGGCGAATATGAGCACGAACCATTTGGCTTTCAGCGATACAGGCGGGAATATCAGCTGCAGGACGCTGTTCGGGTAGAGCATTCCGTAGCCCAGCAGCAATCCGTAGATTGCACCGGAGGCTCCGACTGTAGGAGTATTCATTATGGTGCTTGCAGTAAGGGCGTTGCCGGCGGAGAGGGCGCTGCTTATCTGCAGATGCAGCACGAGATTGTGGCAGAGCGCCGCTCCGATGCCGGTTACGAAATAGAAAATCAGGAACTTCTTCGATCCCCACTGGCGCTCGAGCACCGTGCCGAATATGGCGAGGGTGTACATATTGAAGAGGATATGCCAGAAGCCGCCGTGCATAAACATATGGGTCACGATCTGATGCCACTTGAAGAAGTGCGATTCGAATGGGAAGAGCGCAAATGCCTCCAGCATCCTGCTTTCTCCCAGAATCCAGGTGGCGATATAAACTATTATGTTTATTATGATGATGTTTCTTACTGCTGGTGTCAGGTTTCTCATAATCTCTTGTCAAGTTCTTCTGTTGTCAAAATGGTCACGCACCGGCGTCCGTCGGCCGTCAGATTAGGTTCGCGGCAGGCAAAAAGGGTGTCGACCAACGTTTGCGCCGCCTCGCTTCCGGAAGGTTCGGCGGTTCTTTTCGCGGCGCTTTCCGCCATTTTCGCGGCGACCAGGCGCTTTGTGTCATCCAGGGCGGAATCGTCACCGAGAGCGGCGACCAGCTCGGCGATGCACTCTTTCACGGCATCTTCTCCGGTCGGATAGCCTTCCGGCAAGCCGTAAACTACCACAGAACCACCGCCGAAGTCCCGTATGTCAAAGCCAAGGCGCGGCAGAAGGTCTGCCTGCGAAAGGAGAGAGAGGTGGTCTTCGGCGGAGAGGCTAACGGTGACGGGAAAGAGAGTCTGTTCCCTCACCGGCAGGTCCTCCACTATCTGCTGCAGATATCGTTCGAAAAATATCCTTTCCCGGGCGCGGCGTATGTTGACTACCATAAGTCCCGAGCGGACAGGGGTCACGATATATTTTTTCTGCACTATGAGAATATCGGCCTGCGGGGCGGTGCGAGGTTCTTCCGCGAAGAGGCCTCCGCCGTCGAAGCGCTCTTCGTTGAACGGATTGAAAAGCGGGTCGAAGCCTATGGAAGGCTGCTGCAGGGGCCTCATCTGCGACGGGATTGCGCCGGGGACGGAGAATACCGGTATCTCGGGCGCGCCCTTCATATCGAAGTCTATGCTCGGGGTGAAGTCGTTCTTGCCGAGGCTCTCCCTCACGGCGGCCATAAGTATCTCGAATATAAGGCCTTCGTCTTCAAACTTGACCTCAGTCTTGGATGGGTGTATGTTGACGTCCACCTTTCCGGGATCTATCTCCATAAAGATGAAATATGCCGGAGACGAGTCCGAAGGTATCAGATTTTCATAGGGTTTGCAGACTGCCTTGTTGAAGAAAGGTGAGCGGAAGTAGCGGCCGTTTACGAAAAAATACTGGTTGGCCTGCCGCTTGACGGCGTCTTCCGGGTTGCCGACAAAGCCGCTGATTTTCACAAGTGTGGTATCTACATTCAACGGCACGAGACTGTTTGCCGCAGCGGCCCCGAAAAGATCGCGGATGCGCTGCTTGACGTTTGAGGCCGGCCGAAGGTTATGAATCTCCTTGCCGCCGCAGGTGAGTTTGAGCGAGAGGCCGGTCTTTGTCAGGGCGATGCGGTGGAACTCCTGGGTGATGGCGCGCATTTCCACGTTGTCGCTCTTGAGGAATTTCCGTCGGGCCGGAACATTGTAGAATATGTTGCGCACGGCGATGGATGTCCCGACAGGGGCCGCCACAGGGGCCGCCGATATGATGCTGGAGGCGGCCATTTCCACTTTGGTGCCAGTCTCGTCCACGGCGCGGCGGGTCTTGAGCGTCACCTGCGCAACGGCGG
>R21__coassemble_81_pt1 | contig 76610 bp, 63 predicted proteins | sample R21__metabat2_high_PE_022 | metagenome-assembled genome bin R21
TTGATTTCGTCATAGGCAAGCTGTACAGCGGCATAACCATCTTTTTCAACTGTACGGATTTGCGTAACAACACATGGACCAGCCTCAATAACAGTGCATGGAAGATTTTTTCCCTCGGCACTGAAAACGGAAGTCATTCCGATTTTTTTTCCAATTAATCCAGGCATTTGGTTGTTAATTTGGTGTAAATAAATAAGTTAAATACTTCGCGCCCATTTTGCGCGGACCGCAAAGATACGGCAATATTTTTTATAAACCAAAATAAATCATAACTTTACAATCCTTTTTACAAAGACGTTTTATGAAGAAGATATCATTGATTTTGGCGGCGGCCGCACTGACCCTCTCCGCCGCATTCGCGCAGAAACCTGCGCTCGACCATTCAGTGTACGACGGCTGGAAGAGCCTCGGAAGAATTGCCGTACCGGACGGCGGTGACTGGGCCACCTTCACCGTAAGCCCGCAGGAGGGCGACGCCGTGCTGCACCTTTATAATATCAAGACCGGCAAAGAGTACTCGCTCGACTGCGTCTCCTCCGCCGTCATCTCGCAGGACGCCACACGGGCCGTCTTCAAGATCTCTCCGAAGTTCAAGGAGACGCGTCAGGCCAGAATAGACAAGAAGAAGGGCGACGATATGCCACAGCCTTCTCTCGGCGTGATGAACCTCGCCACGGGCCGCATCGACACGATAGCGCGCGTAAAGGAATTCAAGCATAGCGACAAGCTCGGAAGCTATGTGGCCTTCAAGAAGGCCGTCGCCCCGAAGGCAACGCCGAAGAAAGGCGAAAAGCCAGAAGCGAAGGAAGCGAAAGACCCGAAACCGTCCGCTGACACATACCTTTATATTCTGAACATCAAGACAATGGCCCTCGACAGCATAAAGGCTGCCGAAACATATAAATTTACAAAAGAGGGTGACAGGATAGCCTACATAACAAAGCCGGGCAAGAAAGACAGCACCACCGTGCGCGGCGTATTCATCCACGCTCCTGCCTCAAAATCCACCACGGAAGTGCTCCGCGGAGAGAAGCAGGCCTTCTTCGAAGGGCTGTATTTCGACGAAAAGGGTGAAAGGCTCGCATTCTACGCAAAGCTCGACACGGCAAAAGACGCTTCAAAGACGCCGGACCTCTATCTTTACGACGCTGGCAAGGCAGAGGTGCTTGTGTCAAGTGAAAATCAGCATCTGAAAAAAGGATGGCGCATCAGCAGCAAAGCTCCTGTAACCTTCCGTGAAAATTATCTGACCTTCGGCACGCAGCCGATTCCAAGGGAAAAGGACACGACTCTCGTGGACTTCGAACAGGCGCGGCTCGACATCTGGGTCTGGAACGAAGACTACATCCAGCCCGTGCAGAAAGCCCGCCTGCCGCAGAACAAAGACCGCAGCTACACCGCAAAAGTGCAGTACGACGGCACCTGCCTGGCACAGATCGCCGACGATGACATCCCGAACATAATGATCGGCGAGAAGAACACGCAGGACTTTATCATCACAAGCTGCGACAAGCCATACAGGGTCAAGAACCAGTGGGATACGGACCCTTGCAGCGATATCTATCAGATAAACCTTCTCGACGGAAGCCGCCGGCTTCTGGAGAAGGGGGCACAGTATGAAAGATTCACGGCATCTGCCGACGGAGCATATTACGTGGCCTTCGACGCCGGTGACAATTGCTGGTGGCAGATGGACGCCGCCACAGGGCAGAAAAAGAACCTGACCGGAAACCTCGGCATTGACTTCTTTGACGACGAGGACGACCACCCGGGCAAAGCAGGAAGCAACGGCCACTGCATCTGGTCTGACGACAACCGCTTTTTCTGGATCAGGGACAAATACGACTACTGGCAGTTCGACCCTACGGGAGCGAAGGCTCCTTTCAAGGTAACTGACGGCCGCGGCTCGGAAATCACCTACTCCGTCGCAGCGGGCGCATATCACGAAAGCGGCAAGGGCGCAGGAGGAATGTTCGGCGCCGCGAGAGAGATCAAGTCCGGCAAGCCGGTTTGGATGACCACCTTCAACCACAAGAGCAAAAAGATCGGCGTGGCAAGGCTGGACCTCCAGCGAAAGGGCGCGAAGGCGGAAAATCTGGTGGAAGGTCCATACACATACGGCAACCTGTCGGTCAGCACGTCCGGCAAAAAGACAACCGTCATATTCGACAAGGGCAACTTCGAAGAGGGCAACAATCTCTATATGACTCAAGACGCCTTCAAGACCGACAAAAAACTCTCCGACATCAATCCGCAGCAGAAAGACTACAACTGGGGAACAGTCGGGCTCGTAAGCTGGACGGCGGCGGACGGCAACAAGGCCGAAGGCCTTCTCTTCAAGCCTGAAAACTTCGATCCGGCAAAGAAATATCCGGTGATGATCTACTTTTACGAGCGCTACTCCGACAACCTGTATGCAGTCAGAAATCCCGCCCCGAGCTCATCTACGGTCAACATCCCTTATTTCGTCAGCAACGAATACCTTGTGTTCGTGCCTGACATCCGCTACCGCGACGGCCATCCGGGCAAGAGCTGTATGGACTACCTGATGCCGGGCTGCGATATGCTCTGCACCTATCCTTGGGTCGACGGCGACAATATGGCCATCCAGGGCCAGAGCTGGGGCGGCTATCAGGTGGCCTACATAATCACGCAGACAGGCCGTTTCAAGGCTGCCGGCGCGGGAGCCCCTGTAAGCAATATGACAAGCGCCTACGGCGGCATCCGCTGGGAGAGCGGCCTTGCTCGCACGATGCAGTATGAAAAGGGCCAGAGCCGCATCGGAGACGACCTCTGGCACGGTTTCGACCTATATGTGGAAAATTCCCCTCTCTTCTTCGTGCCTAATGTCACGACGCCGGTGCTGATTATGCACAACGATGCCGACGGGGCGGTGCCTTGGTGGCAGGGCATCGAGTTCTTCAACGGCCTGAGGCGATGCGGCAAACAGGCCTGGATGCTCCAATACAACGACGAGGCCCACAACCTCAAGGAGAGGCGCAACCGCAAGGACCTCAGCCGCAGGCTCGAGCAGTTCTTCGACCACTTCCTCAAGGGCAAACCTATGCCTGTGTGGATGGCAACAGGCGTCCCGGCCACTGAAAAGGGAATAACCTACGGATTTGAATACGCAGAACAATAATCAGTAAAATGAAAAAAATATTGACAATACTTTCGATGGCAGCAGTAGTATCCTGCTCGGCTCCGGATAAACAGCAGGGCGAGCCTATAGAAAAACCGCAACTGACAATAACCGACGGAGACTTCACCCCCGAAATAATGCATCAGATGGGCAAGGTCTCCGACCCGCAGGTCTCTCCCGACGGTACGAAAATCCTGTATGGAGTAAGTTACACGTCAATCGGGCAGAACCGGAGCAACCGACAGCTATACGTGATGGACATCGACGGGCAGAACGTCCGCCAGCTGACCCACGGGGCAAAAAGCGCCTCCTGCGGACGCTGGTTTGACGGCGGACGGAAGATCGCCTTTCTCGAAGGCGGCCAGATTGTCGTGATGAATGCAGACGGCAGCGGCCGCAAGAGTGTCAGCTCCGTGGAGGGCGGCATCAGCGAGTTCAAGATCCACCCTATGGGCGACTACATTATGTACTCGAGTTCCTTCAAGGTGGCGAAGAAGCCTGCCGACATATATCCGGACCTTGAAAAATCCACCGCCCGCACGATTGAAGGGCTTATGTACCGCCACTGGGACCACTTCGTGGAGGAAATCCCGCACACCTGGATCGCTCCGTTCGACGGCAGCAGCCTCGGCGAGGCCCGGGATATTCTGGAAGGCCTTCCATATGAACTTCCCACCGAGCCCTTCAGCGGCCTCGAGCAGCTCGACTTCGCGCCGGACTCCCACCAACTGGCATACTCCTGCCGCAAGCTGACGGGCCGCGACTACGCATTCTCCACCAACACCGACATATACATATATAATATGGAGAACGGCTGCGAGTTCAACCTCACCCAAGGGATGATGGGCTACGACACGGAGCCGGTCTGGTCGCCTGACGGCACCACCGTGGCCTGGCTGAGTATGGAGAGAGGCGGCTACGAGGCCGACAAGTCAAGGCTCTTCATAGCGCAGATAGTGTCAGGCGAAAGAATCGAACTGAGCCGCAACTTCAAATACAACGTAGGCTCGCCGGTATGGTCGCCCGACGGCACTGAAATCTACTTCTCGAGCGAAGTGGAGGGTGTAAAAGAGATTTGGAAGACAGACCTCGAGGGCAATTTCACCCGCGTATCACAGGAACACATCTGGTTCGATTTCGGCACGCCTGCCTTCGCCGGCGACAAGCTCATAACGACCAACACTTCAATGATGCGTCCTGCCGAAATAGTTTCCATATCGCTTCAGGACGGCACGTGGGAGCCTCTCACGCACGAAAACGACGCCATACTCGACGCCCTTGCGACTCCGACCGTGGAGGAGCGCTGGATAGAGACTACAGACGGCAAGGAGATGCTCACCTGGGTCATTTATCCTCCGGAGTTTGACCCCGCAAAGGTCTATCCTTCAATACTTATGTGCCTCGGCGGGCCTCAAGGTACGATTTCTCAGGGCTGGAGCACCCGCTGGAACTACCGCCTGATGGCCCAGCAGGGCTACATAGTGGTGCTGCCTAACCGCCGCGGAACAACCGCCTTCGGGCAGGAGTGGTGCGAGCAGATTTCCGGCGACTACATCGGACAGAATATGAAGGATTACTTCTCCGCCGCAGACGCTCTGAAGGCCGAACCTTATGTTGGCAAGATGGCGGCAGTAGGCGCAAGTTACGGCGGCTACTCCGTCTATTACCTTGCGGGCATCCACCAGAAGCGCTTCAGCGCCTTCATCGCGCACGCCGGCATCTTCAACGAGGAGTCGATGTATATGACAACCGAGGAGATGTGGTTCGCCGACTGGGACAACGGAGGCTGCAAGCAGCCGGGCGTCTATATGGCAGGCTCGCCGTGGAGCGACAACCCTACGGCAAAGCGCCACTACGACAACTCTCCGCACAAGCTCATCAGAAACTGGGACACCCCTATACTCATAACACACGGCGAAAAGGACTACAGAGTGCCTGTGGAGCAGGGTATGTCGGCGTTCAACGCCGCACAGATGATGGGCGTTCCGTCGAAGATGGTCCTCTTCCCTGACGAAAACCACTGGATTCTCAAGCCGCAGAACTCCATCCACTGGAACCGCGAGTTCTTCGCCTGGCTTGACAAATACGTGAAAGAATGACCGCCCTCGCGATAATTCTGGGACTTCTGGGAATAGCCGGCTGCATACTGCCGGTGATTCCCGGTCCGCCCGTGAGCTGGGCGGCGCTGCTGCTTCTCTATTTCAAGGAGGGCAGCGGGATGTCGCTGACCTTTCTTATGGTGTGGCTTGCCATCACGATTGCCGTGACTGTGCTGGACTATATCATCCCGGCATACTTCACAAAGATGACAGGAGGCTCGAAAGCTGCCGCAAGAGGCTCTCTCATAGGGCTTTTCGTGGGCCTTATATTCTTCCCTCCGTGGGGAATGATCGTCGGAAGCTTTCTCGGAGCGTTCGCAGCCGAAGTCCTCATCAGCGGCCGCGATATGGGCAAATCCCTGAAATCAGCCTTCGGCTCCTTCCTTGGATTCCTTTTCAGCACAGGCCTCAAACTGACCTGCTGCGGCGTGATGATGTATTACATCTTCACGTTCTAGAGTTTTTGATTTTGCTGCGGGTTAGGATTACGATGAATACCGAGCCGATTATAACAAGGAGGCCGGCTATCTGAATCGGGTTGAAAGGATCTTTGAAGAAGAGGACGCCGACGATGAACGCCGTGATAGGCTCCATACAGCTCAGAAGGGAGGCTGTCGTGCTGCCGACGATTTTCACGGCATAAATCAGGATGAGGTCGCCTATCAGGGTCGGCACCGTACCGAGGATTATGAGATTTACAAGCGTACGGGTGTCCGGAAGAGGGTCGATGTGCGGGCCGTCCATAATCAGCAGCTTCACGAAGTTGATAAGGAAGGCGCACAGGAAGATGTAGAACATAACCTGCATATTGGGCAGATCCTTCGCCCTGGTGTGGTTCAAGAATACTATATAGCAGGAATATGCTATCATTGAGCAGGCCAGAACCAATATTCCGACAGGCTGGATAGGGTCGTGCTGCCCCGTACCCTGCAGCAGATAGACTCCGCCTATTGCAAGAACCGCCGCAAGCACCACCTTCCAAGAAGGTTTCTCCTTGAAAATGACCACCATCATCACCGCCACGATTATAGGGAAGAGGAAAAAGATTGTCGTGGCAATTCCGCTTGGCATATAGTTGTAGGACATCGTCAGGAATATGGAGCATCCGGCGTAGCCGAGCGATATGAGAAATATCATCAGAAGGTCCCTGAGCTTTATGCGAAGGCTCACTCTGCAGCACTTTGCAATTATTCCCATCGCGATTGTGGCGACTCCGAATCTGTAGATCAAAACGGTATTGAGTCCTACGCCAGCATTCATCGCAGGAATGGAAAACAGCGGCAGAAGACCGAACATCGCCGATGAAAGCATCGCCAGTAAAAGGCCGAAAGCCATACTTCCCTTCTTTAATATACTTATTAATATATTGTTAATGTTCAAAATCCCGCAAAGTTAAATTTTTTTTGGAAATCTGAAAACCGCTTTTTACTTTTGCATCAGCAATCAAGGCCAAGGGAATCCGGTGAAAGTCCGGAACTATGCCCGTAGCTGTAAGTTCTCTCGGTTCCGAACCATCTTTGCCACTGTCCCGAAAGGGGATGGGAAGGCGTTCGGAATAGAACAAGTCAGAAGACCTGCCCTGATTGATTGTTGAATTGGAGCCCCCGGGGTATGGGTCTCGTAATTTGCAAAGTAAATGCATCTTAAACATTTAGTATTGTTTCTGTCGCTGGCGGCGGCACCAAGTTTTCAGCAGGGCGTATGCCTTGCGCAGGACACTTTGACGGTATCCCGCATCACGGCTGCGGCCGCTCCTGCCCCGTCGCTGCAAAGCGCCCCGCTTCAGAGCGCCGACAGAAAGGATATCGAGAGGCTCGGTCTGCAGGAACTGCACGAAGCCCTCAGGGGATTCGCCGGCGTGAGCATCAAGGACTACGGCGGAATCGGCGGCGTCAAGACCGTGTCGGTCAGAAGCCTCGGAGCGCAGCACACAGCCGTGGCCTACGACGGCATAGCGATGTCCGACACCCAGAGCGGCCAGATAGACATCAGCCGCTTCTCGCTGGACAATGTCGAAATGGTCAGCGTGACGATAGGCCAGAGCGACGACATATTCCAGAGTGCACGTATGCTCTCGAGCGCAGGCGCCCTCAACATAAAGACCCTCCGCCCCGAGTTCGAGGAGGGACACGGCACACGCCTCAGCGCGCAGATGAAGGCCGGCTCCTTCAGGACTTTCAATCCTTCCCTGCTCCTCGAGCAGAAAATCGGCGGGAGATGGGCCGCCACGGCCACTTGCGACTGGATGGGGAGCGAGGGCACTTATCCGTTTGAAATCAGAAACGGCAATGAAACAGAGCGCCTCGAACGCCTCAACAGCGACGTGACTAGGCTCCGCGCTGAGGTGAACGTTCTTGGCGGCGTCGGCCGCAGCGGAGAACTTTCAGTGAAGGCCAACTGGCTCCGAAGCGAGAGGGGGCTTCCGGGCTCCGTCGTGCTCTACAACCCTACCGCCAACGAACGGCTCTGGGACCGCAGCGCCCTTGCAAGCGCGGCCTACACATCTGCTTTTGGGAAAAAATGGGATTTCAAATGCAATCTCAACTGGTCTTACAATTGGAACAGATATCTCGACATAAGCGACATCTACCCGGATGGGCGGCAGGACGACAACTACACGCAGAAAGAGCTTGCAGCCTCAGCGACAGCGCTTTACAAACTTTCGGAAAAATTGCGCTTCAGCGTGGCTGAGGACCTGTCTTTCAACACTCTGGCCTCCAATATTCCGCAGTGCGCCTTTCCCGAGAGGCTCAGCAGCCTGACGGCAATCAGCGCGCAATATGCCGGAGCCGATATCAAGGCCACGGCAAGCCTTGTTGGAACCTTCATCACCGAAAGGGTCTCTTACGGCGACCCTGCGCCGGACCGCCGGCATCTCTCCCCTTCCGCCAGCATCTCATACAAGATTCCCGGACGCGCAAACCTGCGCCTCAGGGCCTCCTACAAGAATAGCTTCCGCGTGCCGACATTCAACGACCTCTATTATATGCGGAGCGGCAGCCGCGACCTGCGGCCGGAGAAGGCCCGGCAGTTCAACCTGGGCCTGACCTGGAGCGGAGCGCCTGAAAGCGGGCCCGTCAACTACCTGCGCCTGACCGCAGACGGATATTACAACTCGGTCAAGGACAAGATAGTGGCCCGCCCTACCCTTTTCATCTGGAAGATGATGAATCTTGGCCGCGTGCAGATGCTGGGGGCGGACATCAGCGCGCAGGCGGGGGCCTCCTTCGGGGCAGAACAGAGCATAGTCGCCTCCGGCACATATTCTTACCAATATGCGGTGGACGTTACAGACCCCGAGGCAAAAAACTACCGCCACCAGATACCATACACCCCGCGCCACTGCGGCTCGGCAGCCTTTTCCTGGCAGAACCCGTGGGTCAGCACCGCGCTCACTCTCAACGCCTCCGGCAAAAGATACTCAATGCCGCAGAACACCGCGGAAAACCTCGTCCCGGGTTACTGCGAGCTCAATCTTTCCCTCAGCCACGACTGGCAAGCGGGCAGAGTGGGCATCCGCCTGCAGGGAGAGGTCCTCAACCTTACAAATTGCCAATATTCAATAATACAATACTACCCGATGCCGGGAACTTCATTCAGAATAACCTTGAAAATAAATGTTTAAAATTCTCAATATGAAAAAGATCGTTTCTCTGTGCACTGCCGCAGCGGCAATGCTTCTCGTTCTCTCATCCTGCGACCCGTTCGGAGGAGGCACCGACACCCCTCAGGAACTTACGGGCGTGGGCTATTATCTGCTCAACAACGGCAACTGGGGCGCCAATGACGCAAGCCTCGGAGTGCTGGCTCTGGCAAACGGCCAAATCACATCTTACGCCTACAAGACAGTCAACGGCAAAGCCCTCGGAGACCTTGCCCAGGACGCCATAGAATACGGCAGCCGGCTTTACGTGGCGGTTTACGGCTCCGCCAACATCACTGTCTGCAACAAAAAGACAGTCACTCTCGAAAAGACTCTCACGATGGAGGCCCCCGACGGAGGCACCCTCTCGCCAAGACATCTGGAAGTTAACGGAGGATATCTGTATGTTACTTATTATGAGGGATATGTGGGAGCTATAGACACCCTCACATTTTCGCTCAAACACCTTGTCAAAGTAGGCGACAATCCGGAAGGCATAGCCTACTGCGACGGCAAGCTCTACGTAGCGAACTCCGGCGGAATGAACTATCCTGACTACGGCCACACCGTATCTGTGATCAACACCGCCACGATGGCTGTCGAAAACGAAATCGAAGTCGAGCCGAACCCAAGTAAATTCGCCGTCGACAGCAACGACAACCTCTTCCTCCTTTCCTGGGGAAACTATGGCGACACACCTGCGGCACTGCAGAAAATCGACCGCTCGACAGGCACCGTCACGATAATCGACGCCGTCAAGAACCCGACCGATATGGCGATGGCGATAGATGACCAGCTGCTCATCCTGACCGACAATGACGTAGTAGTATATTACACCGAAGGAAGGTATATGGGCTCCCTCCACCCTAACATCGTAGAGATAAACAACAAATACTCGATCAGCACCGACCACTCCCTGGGCAATCTCGAGCAGGGACTTGTCTTCATCGGCACATCCGATTACATCAACACGGGAAATCTCTATGTCTTCGACTGCTCCGGCAACCGTTACTACGATCTTGAGACAGGCGGAATGAATCCTCTCAAAGTGATTCCGGTGTCATTTACGTACACATACTAGAATGCGGCAGGGCTGTATCATACTTCTTGTCGCCTCTCTGGCTCTCGTCTCCTGCAAGGACGGCGTAAAATCCGCGCCACAGTGCCCTGCAGGGGAAATTATAACTCTGGAATATGCCGAAGGCTTCGGCATCGAGCGATGCGACTCCTTCACCAAGGTGACCGTGCGCGACCCTTGGGACACCACAAAGACGCGCCGGACCTATCTGCTTGTGGAAAAAGGAATGGAGGTGCCCGCCTCCCTTCCGCAGGGCACCCTCATCAGGATTCCGGTCGAGAAGGCCGTAATCTACGCATCTGTCCACGCCGCTATGGCAAGCCGGATAGGGAGTCTTGACAGAGTGTGCGGAGTATGCGAGCCGCAATATCTTACCTGCTCTGATGTCAAGCAGCGCGTGGAGAGCGGAAGTATCGCCGATCTGGGGCTTTCCACTTCGCCCGACATCGAGAAAATCGTAAGTCTGGGGGCCGACGTCATAATAGCCTCCCCTTTCGAAAACAGCGGATTCGGGGCTGCAGAGAAGCTTGGAGTGCCGATTGTGGAGGCCGCGGACTATATGGAAAATCACCCTCTCGGACGCGCGGAGTGGATAAAGTTCTACGGCCTGCTGCTCGGCAGGGAGGCTGAGGCGGACTCCATTTTCAATGCCACAAGAGATAGTTACAATGCTCTCAGGGCTCTTGCCCAAAATTGCCTCGAGAGGCCGACTGTGATGCTCGAACGCAAGTACGGCGCCACCTGGGGCGTGCCCGGGGCGGAGAGTTACATTGCGGTGATGCACCGCGACGCCGGAGCGGACTACATCTTCAGCGACGTCCCCGGTACGGGAAGTGCCCAGAAAAGTTTCGAGGAGGTATTCGACCGCGCCTGCCACTCCGATTTCTGGCTTATGAAACACAATCGAAAGAGCGGCCTCTCGTACAGCGACTTGAGGACAGAATACAGCCCCTACGCCAATTTTGACGCTTTCAAAGAGCGCAGGATTTTTGCCTGCAACACTGTCGGTACGCCTTACTACGACGATATAGCCCTCAGTCCGGACCTTATCTTGAAAGATTTTATAAGCATCTATCACCCGGAGCTCCTGCCGAGATATACCGCAAAATACTATAAGCCTCTGACAGACAAATGAAAAGAAACGCCGCCACTGCATACATACTCCTTATGGCGGGAACGGCCTTGCTCCTGCTTGCCAACCTGATGCTCGGGTCGGTACGGATTCCGGCGGGGGAAGTGGTACGGACCCTTCTGGCAAGGGGCGGCAACCCCATATGGTCGCACATAGTGCTTGAAAGCCGTCTTCCTCAGGCCATAACGGCTCTTCTTGGAGGCGCGGCGCTCTCGGCAAGCGGCCTTATGATGCAGACTCTTTTCAAGAACCCTCTGGCGGGACCTTCCATTCTCGGCATCAGCGACGGAGCCAATCTCGGCGTGGCGATAGTGATGATCTATTTTTCAGCAGGAAGCTATCTGACGACAATTCTGGCGGCCTTTGCGGGCGCTTTGGTCGTGCTTCTTGTCATAATAGGCTTCTCCAAAAAGGTGCAGAACAACGTTATGTTGCTGATAATAGGCATAATGATGGGCTATCTCGCCTCTTCTCTGATATCCATCCTCAACTTCAGAGCCTCGGCCGACAAGGTGCATCAGTATGTGCTCTGGGGTATGGGAGATTTCACCGCCGTGTCGGTGGAAAAATTGCCGTGGTTCTGCATATTCACCGTCGCCGGCCTTGCCGGAGCGGTTATGCTGATAAAACCGCTCAACGCCCTGCTTCTCGGAGAGTCATATGCCGCGAATCTCGGAGTCAGGGTCAAGCGAACAAGAGTGGCGATACTCCTCGTCACGGGCATCCTTACCGCTACAGTCACCGCATTCTGCGGCCCGATTTCCTTTATAGGGCTGGCCGTGCCGCACATTGCAAGGCTGCTTCTGGGCAGTTCCAACCACAGACAGCTGCTGCCCGTCACGATCATTGCCGGAGCCGCAACGGCCCTGCTGTGCAACTTGATAACAATTCTGCCGGGCGGAAGCAATATGCTGCCCCTCAACGCCGTCACCGCCATAATAGGCGCACCTATCATCATATACGTAATTATGAACCGTCGCAACATCCAATATTTCAACTGATGAAGACGCTATCTTGCATAACGGCCAAAGGTCTGATAATCGGCTACAAGCTGGGGCACGGCAGGACAAAGACTGTCGGCGGGGCGCTTGATTTCGAACTGCAGCGCGGAAAGGTCACCTGCCTTCTGGGCCGCAACGGAGCCGGCAAATCCACCCTGATAAAGACAATCTGCGGCATAATTCCGCCTCTGGGCGGAGAACTTTCAACAAGCGGCGGCATAGGTATGGTGCTGACGGAGAAGACCTCAGCAGGCGGCCTTACGGTCTATGACCTCGCGTCGCTGGGCAGATACCGCCAGACCGGCTTTTTCGGCACTCTGAAGGCCGAAGACCACCGTGTCATAAGAGAGTCTCTGGAAGCCGTCGGAATCGCGGAAAAGAGCGACTGTTACGTTTCGCAGCTGAGCGACGGAGAGCGCCAGAAGGCAATGATTGCCAAGGCCCTGGCGCAGGAAACCCCTATCATAGTGCTGGACGAGCCGACAGCGTTTCTCGACGTCACAAGCCGCGTGGAGACAATGCTCCTTCTGCGGGAAGTCGCACGCGAAAAAGGCAAAGCCGTGCTCATTTCCACCCACGACCTCGACAATGCCGTCAAGTGGGGCGACACGCTTTGGCTTCTGGACAAAAAATCAGCTCTTCGCAGCGGAACGCCGGAAGAGCTGAATGCGAGCGGAGAGCTCGAAGATTTCTTCTACTCCCCTATCAGAGAGAGAATGTCTATTTTACCTTGAGGAATTCAACGTCAAGAGCTGCTCTTTCTGCGAGAGCCGGCATCTTTGAAGCCTCTTCGATGAGAGATTTGGCAGCGGATGCATTGCCCTGACGAGCCTCGATGATGGCGCCTTTGTATTTGCACTTAGGGCACTTTCCAGTGTTGTTTGCCTTTGCCTTGTCAAGCTGATCGGTAAGGATGTATGCGAGAGTCTCGTTGCAGGTCTTTGTGCCGGCGAGCTTCTTTGCGGCTGCGTCATACTTGCCGCCGAGGATGTCGAGGACAGCCTTGTTCTGATTTGTGTATTCGTTGTCGCCCGCTGCGTTGAAGTAGCTTGCTGCCTTGTCGAGGTCGCCTTCGCGCATAGCGATGACACCCTTGAGGTTCTTGACTACAGGATCGTTCTGATTTGCCTTTGCGAGCACTGCGTCAGCCTCTGCGTTCTTGCCCTGCTGCAGATATGCAGTTGCGGCGTTGACCTTCGCGGTCTGGCTGTCGAATTTCTCGATTGCCTTCTTGTAGATGGCGATCTTCGCATCTTTGTCCTTTGCATTTGCTGCGGCGCGCAGGAGAGCCTGCTCATCGAGGACGTCGCTGTTGTTGCTTACAAGGTCTGCAAGCTCTTCAGCTGTGTAGTTCGTATACTCTACAGAAGTGATGAAGCGTGCGCGGCGAAGCTGCGGGAGAACGTTTTTGGCAAGAGTCGTGTAGACTGAAGACATATTCTTGATTTCACGCTCGCGGACTGCAGGGTCGCTGTACATTGAGAGGACGCGGATGATGAGTTCCTTGTCTTCGATGCTTGAGTTGCTTACAAGCTCCTGGAAGCCTTCCCAGTCCTCACCGATGGACTTGGTTGAAACTTCACCTGTCTGGAGTTTCTTTGTAACTTTACCGAAAGCCTTTGTGGCTGATTTCTCGCGGTTTGCAGAGAGTTTGTTGTTGAGAGCCTCGCCACCGTCAGGTGAAGCGTATGCTACCACCTCAGTGCCTTTGATTTCGCGGCGCTCGTCGCTTGCAAGATTTTGAAGAGCCTGCTGGAAATCCTTGATTTCTGACTTCTTGAGTTCAGAATTGCGGACATCGGAGCTGTTGATCAGATAGAGAATCTGCGATTCGACAGTTTCAGGAATCACTTCCTGATATGAGTCTGCCACATAGCCGTAAGAGCCGTCAGTCTCCACGAGCATATAGGTCGTGTTTGCGCCGTCGGCGATCTTGATGTCGTTTGGAAACTCATACTCTTTGCCCTTGAAAGCCACTTTGAGGCGTGCCACAAGTTCGGATTTCTCCATACCTTTCACGTAGTCGAAGTGTACGTGCTGGCTGATGGTAGCGCCTGCATTAGGCACGGTGATGTTGTTTTCTGTGATTTTTTCACCCTGATATACAACGGTTTTGCCAACTGACTCACCACCTTGGTAAAGGATTACGGGAGTTACATAGAGGGTTGCCTTCGGGAGGAAATAGCCTTCAGGGAAGTTTACTGTCACGTCGGCATCAATCTCACCGGCAATCACTTCGAGGACTTCCGGGTTGCATTTGATATCCAACTGGTCAACAGATTCGATCATCTTGCCGGCCTGATTGCAGGAAGCAAGTGCGATGACAGCGAAAGCTGCAAGCGCAATGTTAAGAATCTTTTTCATAAATAAGTGATAATATGGATTTGATATTGTTGTCGCGTTATTTGTGCAAATATAATCAATTTTTATAACTTTGCACATATGGAACTGATTCAGATAAAACAAAGATTCGGAATAATCGGTAACGATCCGGAGCTCAACAGAGCCCTCGAAGTGGCCGCGCAGGTAGCTGGAACCGACCTTTCCGTACTTGTCACTGGCGAAAGCGGCGTCGGAAAAGAGGTCATTCCTCAGATTATCCATCAGAACAGTCCGCGCAAGCACAAGATATACATCGCCGTCAACTGCGGCGCGATACCGGAAGGCACGATAGACTCCGAGCTCTTCGGCCACGAAAAGGGCGCCTTCACCGGCGCCACCGAAACCCGCAAGGGCTATTTCGAAGAGGCCGACGGCGGCACACTCTTCCTCGACGAAGTGGCGGAACTTCCTCTCAGCACGCAGGTGCGCCTGCTGCGCGTCCTCCAGACGGGTGAATTCATAAAAGTGGGCTCCTCAAAGGTCCAGAAGACCGACGTGAGGGTAATCGCCGCCACAAACGTCAACCTTCGCAGCGCAATCAGCCTCGGCAAATTCAGGGAAGACCTCTACTATCGCCTCAACACGGTGCCGATATTCATCCCGCCGCTTCGCGCGAGAAAAGATGACATCCATCTGCTTTTCAGGAAGTTCGCGCTTGATTTCGCCGACAAATATATGATGCCTTCCATCAGGCTCACAAGCGAAGCGCAGGCTCTGCTGGAGGCCTACCGCTGGCCCGGCAACATCCGCCAGCTCAAAAGCGTGGCCGAACAGATATCGATACTCGAGAAGGAACGGCATATCTCGGCCGAGGTGCTCTCCGGCTACATTCCGGCAGACACTGGCGAAAAGCTTCCCGTACGCACCTCCGAGGCAGGCGCCGACTACCTGAGCGACCGCGACATAATCTTCAAGATCCTCTTCCAGCTGAGACAGGACGTGGACGAGCTCAAGCGCCGTCTGGATGGCGGAGAGAGCATCAAGGAAGAAAAAGCCGGTCCTCTTCTGATCACAGCCGGAGAGGTGCACTCAAGAGCCGCCGAACTTGCCGAGGAGCAGGATTTTGAAAATCAGGAAAAATCGCTTCAGGAAGCGCGCGACGAGCAGATTCTCCGCGTCCTTGAAAAGCACGGCGGCAAGAGGAAGGAGACAGCCGCGGAACTGGGCATCTCCGAACGGACCCTTTACCGGAAGATCAAAGAATTCCGCACGAAAGAGCAATGAACATATTAAGACACATAAGACTGACTCTGGTCGCGGCGGCCGCCCTTGCGGCGGTGGCCGGCTGCGGCATATACTCCTTCAGCGGCACCTCCATCCAAAGCGACGTCAAGACGATCTGCGTAGTCCCGGCAGTGAACAAAGCGCTGAAAATCAACCCTACTCTTGCTGCCTCCCTGACCGAGGCGATGAACGAGAAATACCGCAAGCTCACGAAGCTTGAAGCGGTGGACGACGACGGAGACCTCAACGTCGAGATGGAGATAGCCTCCTACGACGTCAGGGCGGCAGCCATCACGGCCGACGAAGTCGCCGCAATGAACCGCCTGACAGTCACGGTAAAAGTAAAATTCAAAAACTTCAAACATCCGGAAGATGATTTCGAAAGCAGTTTCGTGGCCTACGAAGACTACGACTCTTCGAACTCTCTCGACGCCGTAGAGTCGTCGCTCTGCGACACTATAATCGAGAAACTTGTGGATGACATATTCAACGCGACAGTGGCACAATGGTAGATCTTGGACAAGTTTCAGAATTGCAGCTCAGGGAGCTGATAGATGACTATCCGTGGTTCGCCGCCGCCAGGTGCGAATACGCCCTGCGCACAGGCGACGATATGAAAAGGGAGGGTATATTCCTCATCTCCAGAAGGGAGTGGCGTCAGATGACGAGCCGTGCCGTAGAAAAACCGGCCCCTGCGGTGGAAAAGCCTGCTCCGAAGCCGCAATATTATGTCGCCGGAGGCGATTACTTCACAAAAGAGGATTTCAAAGAGCTCGAGGAGAGCGGACAGGCCTTCGATGCCCCCGTATTCTCGCCCGCTGCAATCCGCGAGGCTCCTGTAACCCCTATCGAGGAGAAGGCTGACATCGACGGTCCATACACCGAAACTCTCGCCCAAATCTACGCCGAACAGGAGTTTTATCAAAGAGCGATAGAAGTTTACGAAAAACTTATTTTGTTATATCCGGAAAAAAGTGTTTACTTTGCATCCCTTATTGAAAAAATGAAAAATTTAAAATTATCATAAACTATGCAAGCAGCTTATATCATCATCTCCATCATCATAGTGATTGCAAGCATCCTCTTGACCGTTGTGGTTCTTCTGCAGAACTCCAAGGGCGGCGGACTCGCAGCCAACTTTGCAGCCGGCAACACCACATTCGGCGTACGCCAGACAGCCGACTTCCTCGAGAAGACCACTTGGGTTCTCGCAGCAGTCGTAATCGTGCTGAGCATCGTTGCAACTTTCGTAATCCCTACCAAGGGCGGCGCTTATCAGTCACGCGTGAAAGGTCAGATAGAGCAGACAGTTCCTGTAGAAGGCCAGCCTGAGTTCCCTGCAACGGCAACTCCGGACGCCGAATAATCAGGCAGACTGGAAAAACAGACCCGGACCCCGCATCGGCCCGGGTTTTTTGATATATGAAACTTCTTCTCCACAGTTGCTGCGCCCCCTGCTCCGGCGCGATTATCGAGTCGCTGGTCAGCGAGGGCGTCCGTCCGGTCGTATTCTTCTCCAATTCCAATATCGAGAGCCGGGAGGAATATGACAAGCGCTTGGCTGAACTCAGGCGCTACTGCGCGCTTTTCGACCTCGAACTTGTAGATGACATTTACGACCACGAAGACTGGCTCCGCTTCATAAGCGGCCTGGAGAATGAGCCGGAGAGAGGCGCGCGCTGCCGCAAATGCTTCGAATACAGGCTTCGCAGGGCCGCACAATTGGCCCGGGAAAGAGGCCTTGACACCGTCGCCACATCTCTTGCATCCTCCCGCTGGAAATCTTTGGAGCAGGTGGATGAGGCGGGAAATGCGGCCTGCAGAGGCGTGGAAGGCGTCTATTGGTGGAGCAGAAACTGGCGTAGGGGCGGGCTGCAGGAGAGGCGCGGCGAAATCATCCGCGAGCAGGCCTTCTACAACCAGACCTTCTGCGGCTGCGAATTCTCACACCGCTAGAAATTGACGACGGCAAGGATTGTGACCGTCAGCGAAAGCAGCATCATAGGCACCACGTTGCGCTTTACGAGCTGAATCGGAGAGACTCCGGCCACTTCAGAGACAGTGATGACGACAACGGCTATCGGGGAAGCCGTGCGGGCAAATCCGGCTATAAATTGCGTCGCCATTGTAAGGCCCTCCAGAGGGAGGCCTGTACTCAATGCCATTTCAGGCAGAAGCGGCGCGATTGAAGAAAAATACGACACTCCGCTGCCTAGCATAAATGTCGAAATGAATGTAGAGAGGCCGAGGGCAAAAAGCGAGACGAACTTGCCGGAACCGGCGCCGCTGACGACGCTGACAAGCAGATCCGGCACTGAAAGCCGCACAAGGCCCTGGGCAAATATGTCGGCGCATATCATCAGCACGACAGCGCTTGAGCAGATGCGGCCAAGACCCGTCCAGAAGGCGTTCATCTCCCGAAGGCCCTTCAGGGCGGACTTCTTTACAATTGAATCCACCGTACCGGAGATCACGAAAGATATGAATATGGCCACGGCAACATTTCCGACGACGCTTGCCTTGTGCGGAAGTATCAGCAGAATAACCATCGGCAGAAGAGGCAGAATCGAATAGAAGACAGGCGCCTTGCCGCTCCAGTTTTCCACTTTTATGGAATATGGTTGCACCGATCCTTCCCCTTTCGGACTGCGGCGGTCCATCAGTTTGTTCGTGAAATAGACCGAGACGACAAGCACCACCGCCAGCGGAACAATCATTGAAAGCTGGCTGGAGAAATATTGCATTATGCTTACCCCCAAGAGGCCTGCCGCCGCATTGCTGTTGATGGAGGCCAGTCCCACGTCAAAAGCCGTGCACACTGAAATTATGCTTAGCGCTGAAGCTCTCGGCAGGCCGATGCCGAGCAGCACGGGATAAAGCGTGGCCACAAGCAGCATTCCCATAGCCGTAGCGGAAGGAATTGCCATATAGATGAGTATTCCTATCGGAATTACGATGAAAGTGGCAAGATAGGGGTAGTTTTTCAGCACTGAGAGCGACCGCATAAAGACAAACACCATCTCGTCGCTGGCATTTATCTTCTTCATATATTCGATATAGCCGCCGAAAAACATAATGAGCAGGCCGGCCTCGGCAATGCGGCTCTTGAATGCCAGATAGACGCTTTCCAAAATGCCGTAAAGAAGGCCTCCCTCGGCATAAGCCTCCCTCTGCCCTCCCATATCGAACAGATATGCCAGAATGAACATCAGGCAGCCTGACAAAAGCAGAGTTATGGCGGCAGGACATCTCTTGACGAGAAGAAACACCGTCAGGGCTATGACATTGAGGGCCAGAACGAAACCGAGCAGCTGCATTACGAGGAGGCTATTATGTCCGAGAAACTCTTTCCGTATTCCTCACCGTACATACGGGAGTACTCGCGGACAAAATTCTGGTACTGCTGCTTTGCAAGGGAATGGTTGCCGGTTTCCTTCCAGGCGCGGCACTTTGTCACGAGGGCCGTCTCGCTCATAGAGTCGAAACTCAGCAGGGCGTCGGACACGCGGATGGCCAGATCCGGGTTGTCCTTGATATTGAACGAAGCGAGGAAACGCTCGAAGAAAGAAATGGCGCTGTCGGCCAATGAGGCCTTGATCTCATCGCTCCATTCGTTGTCCTCGACGTGCGAGAGGAAAGTTCCTTCCGAAATTATGCCTACCGCGGAGGAGACGTCGGCGGCGGAGGCCTCCTTCAAAGAGAGTATTTCACAGAGCTTGTAATAGTCTATGTATATTTCTTCCGTTTCGAGGCTCCAGAAATCACCGCTATGGGCGATGCTGCACTCCCCTACCGCCTCGAGGATCTTCTTGAGTTTGTTCATATAGACGGCCCTGTTGTTGCGGGCGCTGACCGCATCCTTGTCGGACCACAGGAACTCCTTCAGCGAGGCAGACGATATTCCGCCCTGTGGCTTGTAGCATATCAGAAGCATTACAAGCTCCTGAAGCATAGGAGAAAGGCGGCGCGTGACATCTTCTCCGGAGGAATCTATAACCTTCAGGTCGCCAAATAAGGTGATGCTGGAAGGTCTGCGGACATTTCTGACGGGAGTCCTGTCGGCATCTTTTTCGGCTTTCGCGGCCTCATCGCGCGCCTTGATCTTCTTGTTCCTTACCGACAATATCGCGAAGAGGACAACATCGAAGAAGAGTATGCCGAGGATCCACATCCAGGCGGTCTCGTCGAGGCTGCCCTGCGGCACTGCGGCCGCCTGCTCGGCAGGTTTTTCGCCCTCCAGGGAGATTACAAGCCTGCAGGTGCTGTCCTGCCCGGCCAGTTTCAACTCTATCTCCAGCGGAGAGCCTTTTTCCACAACAATGCTGTCAGCGTATGACGCGGCGCTGACCGACATCATCACTGACAGCAATATTGCATATCGTAATCTTCGTAACACCTTACAAAGATACCAATTTTGTTTTATTCTTTACAAGCGGCGATTTTTGCCAGGAGCTTGTAATATTTTGACTTTGAAGAGCGCTGGCTCTTGTCCTTGTGGGCGATGACCATATCAAGGGCAGGAAGGACGGTGATATATTGTCCGCCTGAGCCGGTAGCCGTAAAGCCATTTTCGTAAACTTCAGGAATATAACCTTCGTACTCCTTGCAGAATGTCCACCAGAGGTAGCCGTACTCGAATTCCCTTTCGTGACGGCCCTGAGGGTTCATCTCCATACGCTTCGTGAAAGGTTTTGTCGTAAGGTTGACCCAGTCTTCGCTTATGACCTGAGTGCCGTTCCAGTTGCCCTTGTGGAGCATAAGATATGCTATGCGGGCCATATCGCGGGTCGAGAGCCAGAAGTGGTATGCCAGGAAGTTGGACATCGTAGGGTCGGTGATGCCTGTTTTGTGCTGGTAATCTACCTTATAGTCCTGCATTCCGACAGGAATTGCTATATCTTCGAGGAAAGCGTCATAGATGTCCTTGCCGGTGAGCTTTTCAAATACGCCGCCTGCGCAGTTGAAGTCCCAGTTGTTGTAGAGATGGTATGTGCCCGGCTGGACGGAACCTCTCGCGGGAGCATACTTCGTGTCGTCACCGTCATTTGATGCAGGATGATAGACACCGGAACGTGCGGTGAGAAGGTTTCTGATCGTAGCCTGCTTTTCTATAGGAAGAAGGCCGCCCTTGTCGTCGATGCCGAGTGACTCGAGAGTCGCGTCGAGATCGACTGTGCCGTTCTCCACATATTTGCCATAGAGCATTGAAAGAAGGCTCTTGCGGCAGGAAGCGATTCTGACAGGTTCCTCAAGGTCGCCCATCGTGAAGATCACCTTGCCCCCTACGATTATCATCATACTGGTTGTGGTGAGTTTCTCCTGGATGTATTTACGGAGTTCTTCGAGTTTCGCGCTGCTGTAGCCCATTTCCTCCGGAGCGACACTCTCCCAGTTTTCACCCGGATAATCGGCCATATGCCAGCATCCGGCGATGGTTGCAGGGATACGCTCTTCGAGAGTGTAGGTGTAGCTCTCAAAAATAGCAAGACCTACGACATCGTGGCAGATTACCATCTGCTTGCCGTCTTTTGAGAAGGTGTAGTCTATGCGCATCTTGAGGCCGCGAAGGTCGCCGCTCGGGATGACGCGAAGAGGAACCATCATATACTCCTTGCCCACGAAAGTCTCCTGATCCGGAACATAGCTGACATAGTCGAAGTTCATTCCTTCAGGGTCAGGTGTGATTGCGCCTTTTTCGGTCTCCATATACGCGTCGCCCGTCAGTTTGCTGCCTTCGGCAACGACGGTTATCTTTTCAAGGCGCCAGTCCTTGAGCATTTCGTTCTTCGAGCTGAGCTTGATGAGGAAGCAGGTCGTACGCGCCGCCATATCGCACTCGAGCGATTTGCTCTTCAAGGATGTGAACTTGACGCTGCCGAAATTTACAGGTGCAAACTTGCCGTTCTGCTCGGCAGGAATCTCCAGTTTGACCTTACCCTCAGGAGTCATTACAATGTTCTGATTGTAAGGAGCATAGATAAACATCCTCTGCTCCTTGCCGTTTGAAACGCCGCGGAGCTTTGCGGAGAATATGCCTTTTTCGGCATTGGTCAGAGAGGCTTTTACATTGGTCGTCACCTGTTTGCCGTCTTTGATTACATAGACGCCTGCCTCGGTGCCGCTTTGCCATTTGTCAACCGTGGCGTTGTTGTCACGAATTGATACTACCTGTGCTGAAACAAGAGTCGAAGCAGCGAGAAGCGCTGCTGTCAATAAGAAACACTTTTTCATACTATTGTCTGTTATATTTTACCTTGCCTTTTGCCATTACCTTGTCCAGTTCAAGACCGTCACCCCAGAAGAGAAGGTCAGCGTCGAACTTCGGCGCCACGTGACCTTTTGCAGTGAATGCGTATTCGCGGGCCACGTTGCTTGTGAGAAGTTTCAGCGCGTCCTCGAAAGGAAGCACGCCGTCACGCACAATATTGCGTATTTCATTGAGATTGCTGTCCACAGGGCCTGTGCCGTAGGTCTCTTCGCCCGTGACAGGGTCCACGTGGCGGATGCCGCCGCGGCCGTCGCTCGAGAGCGTTATGCGCTCCAGCGGCACGCCTGCCTCGACTGCCTTTGCAACGACGTCTTTGATCGGAGCGAAGCGGGAGCCTCCGGTCGTGATGTCGAGGTTTCCGCCGCCCTTCGCATAGTCCATACACTCGCTAAAGAGCCTTTCGTGCCTTGCGCAGTGGGTAAGGGAAATGTGAGGTGCCAGGCGCGGATTTTCTGCAGCTATGCGGACAATCTGGCTTATTCCGGTCTCCAGCACGCCGAGATGTATGTGGAGAATGCCTATCTTCGAGCAGGTCATACCGCCTCTCCAGCAGTCGGCTATGAGTCTCTTGAGTTCAAGGTCTGTCGGGAAGGAGCCACGGTCGTCGCTGAGGGCGAGCTTGCAACCTATCACCTTGTCTATCAGGGCTATATCCCTATCCACACTACCGGTCAAAGTCTTTGGAGGGTAGGCATATGAGCTTGTGAGCATCCAGGCGGTCATCTGAGTGTCAAGAGCCTTTACCTTCGCATAGAGGGTTGTCAGCTCCTTCAGGACGCCGTCGGTGCCAAGAAGGCCCACGACTGTGGTTGTTCCGACCTTAAGCAGGTCTTCCGCCTGAAGCTCGGTGGCATACGACTCGAAGCCGAATTCGCCACCGCCGCCCGTTACGTGGACGTGTTTGTCGATGAAGCCCGGAGTTACTTTGCGGCCTTGGGCGTCGATTGTTTCATATTTTACTCCCGCGAGGTCTATCTTGTCTTCGACGGCCTCTATTTTGTCGCCGGCTATAAGAATGTCCTTGCAACCTATGTGCTCCGGAGCGTAGAGATCAGCGTTTTTAATTACTGTAAGCATATTTCACTAATTGTTTTTGCAGGCCGCAATGCTCTTTATCAGAGCATAATAGTCTGATTTCTCGGTATTCTGGTTCTTGTCTTTGTGGGCGATGACCATATCGAGGGCAGGAAGGGCGGTGATGTACTGTCCGCCGGAGCCTGTGGCGGTGAAGCCGCCCTCAAAGATGGAAGCGTCGTAGTTCTGGTGCTGAGGGCAGAATGTCCACCAAAGCCAGCCGTATTCGAACTCGCGGGTCAGGCGGTAGCTCGGGTGCATATCGGCCCTCTTCGTATATGTTGTTGTTATCTGGGTGGCCCAATCTTCGCTCACGACCTGAGTGCCGTCCCAGTTGCCCTTGTTGAGCATCAGGAGAGCCATTCGGAGCATGTCGCGGGTGGAAATCCAGAAGTGGTATGCAGGGAAACGTGAGGCGCCCTCATACTCCACTGTCTTTTTCTGGTTGCTCAGCAGGTAATCCTGCCAGCCGCAAGGGTCTGCGATGTCGGTCTTGAAGGCCGAATATATGTTGAGTCCTGTAAGCTGCTCGAACACGCCGCCTGCGCAGTTGAAGTCCCAGTTGTTATACAGGTAATATGTTCCGTGTGTGTATTTGCCGCGGTCTGACGCACTCATATACGAATGGTCGTCGCCGCTGTTGGCAGGCTTGTGGAAACAGCCGGAGCGGGCTGTCAGAAGGTCTTTTATGGTTGCCTGCTTTTCGCTTTCAAGAAGAGCTCCGCCGTCCCAGTTGACTGCAGAGCCGCCCCAGCTGTCCTCGTCTTCGTCTATGCCCAGGTCGGCAAGGGTCTTGTTCAAATCTATGGTGCCGTTTTCCACATATTTTCCGTAGAGCGTGGAAAGAAGGCTCTTGCGGCAGGATGCTATCTTGACGTTTTCGGTCACGTCTCCATATGAGAAGATGACTTTTCCGCCTACGGCTATCATAAGGCTGGTGGTGCTCATCTTTTCCACTTTGGCTCTGAGGGCCTCGAGCTTTGAAGAGCTGTATCCGCGACTCTCCGCCGTGGCAGTCTCCCACTCCTTGCCAGGGAACACGGCGGTATATTTCACGCCTGTACCGGAGACTGTCCAGTCGCTCTGTCCCTCCAAGGTTGCCGGAATCTCGTCTTCATAGGTGACTGAGCTTCCGCAGGAAAGAGTCTGGCCGAAAGAGGTCGTGTGGCAGATTTCCACACGTTTGCCGTCTTTTTCCAGATTGTATGTCAGTTTTACTTTCGATGACGCGTTCAATGCAGGATAGACGTACATTGTGGCCACGAAAGGTTTTGTGCGAAGCGCGCTAGGAGAAGATATCTCATAGAGCACTTCGTTTGATTCGTTGCCGGAGAGCGACGCTGAAGTTCCTGAGATTTTCAGCGCTCCGGCCAGTGCGGAAGGGCCCTCGAGCGCAATGCTCTCGAGATTCCATCCGGAATAATCCGTGCTGAGGTTCTTGACGCTTATCTGCACGGCGGCGGTAAGCGGAGCGATGTTCAAGCTGACGGAAGCCCCTTTCTTCGAAGGAGTGAAGCCTGCCGAAGCAAGCCTTATCTCACTCGACGAGGCGCTCTGTCCGGCCGAAATTGAAAGACTTGAAGGAGAGTAGAGCACAAGTGTGTGCTCCACTCTTTCCAAGTCAGTGAGATTCAAGGACAGAACACCCGTGGATGCATCCTGGACGGATACGCGCACTCCACTGCTCACGGCACTGCCGCTCTTTAGAATGTTTGCTTTTACATCGGAAGATGAAGACCATTTTCCCGAATAATTGCCACTGTCGTTTACGGTCAGAGTCATAGACTCTATTGTGCCGCCCTTGGGCTCGCAGGCTGCGGCGAGAGCCGCAACCACGAGCAGGGAGAATATTGTTCTGTTCTTGAATTTCATTGTAGTGATTGTTGATTATTTAACGCATCTTACACCTGTTGCGTTACCGCGGTTGAAGGTGTAATTCGGCTGAATAAGTGACTTTGATATCATCATTGCGTAGCCGTTGTTTCCGCTCGTTGAGCTGACCCAGGAGAAGTGGCGGCGGCCAAGGCTCAGCAGACGGCCGTTCTTGCGCGCGCGGTCACCGTTGTTAGGGAAGAACATTCCTTCATAGGTTGTACAGAGGTTGGTCTGGTCCATATCTGTGAATTCTGTCTTGTCTTCAACGCCGAGAACAATCTTTGCATCGTCAGCGGTAGGAACTCTCCAGCCGGCAGGGCAAGGGTTGCCCTCCGCAGGCCAAGCCTCGCCGGCCTCTCCGCCAGGAGTGTCGGCCCAGGTTGAAGTCGCCTGTATGGTTGTAGGGATTGCCGCAGCCTCCTTCGCAGTAGGAGCCTTGACGCTTGAATCGTAGCACCAGGCTACTGCGACGGCAGTATTGACTGTAGTGACGGCTGTTGCATCGCCTCCGATTTCCTTCTCGCTTTCGGCTTCCTTGTCATCTGCAAGGTCACCTTTCATATTCGGACCTACAAATGCGTCCTTGCGGCCCCACTGGTAATAAAGACCATTGGAAGCAGGATCGCCCGCGGTGATGTTGTTTGCACCCAGGACACGGTCCATAACGGTAAGGGTTCCGCGCGCAACAGACATCTCTGCAACGCTCTTCTCTGAGCACCAGATATGCCAGGTCCACTGGAGGTTGTTGTCGTCTGTGTTGTCGACGATGCCTACGACTGCGTTGCCGCCGACCTTAGCCACCTTGAAATAGATCTTGGTGCCTTCGGCAACTCCTTCAGGGTATTCGCCCGCAGAGGTCTTCGCATCGAAGCAGTATGTGCCCGGAGTGCTCACCACGAAGCAGTTTGCACTGCCATCGAGAGCCGTGGCGCCGGAAATCTCCTTGGTTGAGACCTCGGAAACGTATCCTGTGAGGGATTCACCCTCGCTCCATACTACTGTCGCAAGGTTTGCACTCACAGCTTCACCCTTTACGCAGCGTACGCCTGTCGCGTTACCGCGGTTGAAGGTGTAGTCCGGCTGCATCAGAGACTTGGATATCATCATTGCGCATCCGCTGTTTCCGCTTGTGGTGTTGAGCCAAGAGAAGTAGCGGCGGCCAAGGCTCAGCAGACGGCCGTTCTTGCGTGCACGGTCACCATTGTTAGGGAAGAACATTCCTTCATAGGTTGTACAGAGGTTGGTCTGGTCCATACCTGTGAAGTCTGTCTTGGTCTCGACGCCGAGAATAACCTTTGCCTCGTCAGCGGTAGGAACTCTCCAACCTGCAGGGCAAGGGTTGCCTTCTGCAGGCCACTCTTCGCCGGTAGCTCCGCCAGGAGTGTCGGCCCAGGTTGATGTTGTCTGCATAGTTGTAGGGATTGCTGCAGCCTGCTGTGCTGTAGTAGCCACAGAAGCATCGGCGCACCAGTCAGCCACACCGAGGTCATAGTTGATTGTAGTGACGGCTGTTGCAACGCCTCCGATTTCCTCTTCGCTCTGGGCTTCCTTGTCATCTGCCAGGTCACCCTTTGTGTTCGGACCTACGAATGCGTCCTTGCGGCCCCACTGATAGTAGAGTCCGTTGGAAGCAGGATCGCCAGGGGTCACGTTGACTGCACCCACGAGGCGGTCGAGAACTGTGAGGGTTCCGCGCTCTACAGACATCTCTGAAAGGCTCTTAGGTGAGCACCAGATATGCCAGGTCCAGAGGATGTTCTGACTGTCGTCAACGTAGCAGACAACTGCGTTGCCGCCTGTAGAAGCGACCTTGAAGTAGATCTTGGTGTCGGCAGGAATGCCGTCAGGATATACGTCAGCGGAGTTCTTCGCGTCAAAGCAGTATGTGCCAGCCTCGCTTACCACGAAGCAGTTGCCGCTGCCATTGAGAGCGGTTGCACCTTCGATTTCGTTTGTAGAAACCTCTGAGACGAACTTGGTGAGGGATGCGCCTTCGCTCCATACGATCGCAGCGTTGTTAGGTTCCTTGGTCTTGAAGCGTTCGTCTGAGAACTCGACGTCGTCAGCGCTCTGAGGCAGGATCACCCACTCTCCTTCAGAGTTCTGAGCTACTACGCCGCTGATCTTGCCGCTGCCCTGGGCAACCTTCTGGTTTGCGAAGGATGCCTTGGAGAAGGCTACGACAGAGATTGTGTCCTTGTCTTTGCTCTCGATGCTGACTCCGTCCGCATAGGTCTTTTCGAGGTCTTCCTCGATGACCTGCCAGCCTTCCAGACTCACGTACATAGACTGGTATGTGCCGGCAAGAACCGTTGAAAGATTGATTGCGACAGGAGCGTATGCCTGCGCGGTTGCGACAGATTTGACTCTTGTGCCGTCAGGGTCTGTCATCACATAAATGTCACCTTCCTTCGAGAGGACAACACCGTCGAGATTGATGCTGACCTTCTCGCCGAAGGAGAAGTTGCCTGAAGACTTCAGAACGATACCGTCCTGAGCCTCGTCGCCGTCCTGGATTGCGTAGCAGCCGGCCTCAAAGTTGTCTGCAGCCATCACAACAGCCTCAAGTTCAACCTGATAGGTACAGGTCTTGGAGCCGAGATTCTTGAGCTGGAACACAGTGGTCGTCCTAAGCGCATCCGGATCTATTTTCTCATAAAGGCCGCTTTCGTCAACGCAGGCCGTCAGCGCAAGCGCTGAGAGTGCGGTGACCATAAAGGCTTTGATAGAAAGTTTTTTCATATAAAGATTTTTTGTTTACCAATTGATGATAAAGTTTAACAGTGTCAGGAACAGAGCTCCTATAATCATAGGTATCATATTTCTCTTTGCGATGTCCATCGGGGAGACTCCGACGCTTCCGCCGATTGCCACGTTCACTGCGGCTATCGGGGAGACGGCCCTTCCCATTCCGGCGCAAAGCTGGATAGGAAGAATCATAGCCAGAGTGCTCACTCCCATCATACCGGCTATTCCCGGCACCATCGGACCGAACGAGAAGAAAGCCGCGTTGCCGCTGCCCATCATCACCGCGGAGAAGAATACCGTGAAAGTAATAAGCACGGTTATGGCGCTCGCACCGAATCCTACGGAAGTGGTGCCCTTCACCAGCAGGTCTATGAACTCGAGGCTCGCCAGTCCCAGCGCGAAGATTTCGGCTGTGACTATGAGGGTCACGACAGATGAGAAAGTGCTGCCCATTCCGTCCCAGAAGGTCTTCGCCGTCGAGAAAGCCTCTTTCAGGTTACGCTTCTGGAAAAGAAGTATCACGAGCACTATTATCATACATATTATCATAGCCAGCGCGGTGGAGACGCGGGTGTCGGTAATTCCTACGTAAGGCGAGAAGATTATCAGGAAAATGAGCGGAAGCACCGGGAGCGCCGCAAAGAAGAGCGGAACGTCCGGCCTTGCGCTTTCGCACTTTTCGGCATAAATCTGCTTGCCTGCGGCAAGCTCCTTACGGTCGAAATACCGGTTGCAGAAGAAATATGCCACCATTACAATCACGGTGGTCGGGATTATGAGAGGAAGCTGGTTCTCGATAAAGAAACCGACGTTGTCACACCCTACAATCTCGGCGGCTCTCAAGGTGTTGGCCGAGCCGGGTCCCATATCGAAAATGGTCGCTGCCGAAATCACGGAAAGTGATGTGGTCCGGCTGACGCCCAGATTGACGAGGATCGGATAAACGGTTGACACCAGAAGGAGTCCGAGTCCGGAAGCCGAAGGTATCGTCAGATATATCAGCATTCCGATAGGGATGACGAGAACGGACACGAGATATGGCTTGCCTTTGAAGAAGGACAGAGGCTTGGTTGCGATGTAAACCATCGCGTCGGTAGCCTTAATCCTGTTCATCAGCGCCACATAGCCTCCGATTGTCATAATCATGAATCCAAGTTTCGTTATTGAAACTATGAATTTCTCTTCGACCGTCTTGAAAAGATCGAAGAACTGTGAACCTGTAGAACTGCCAACACTGATAGGGGTCACACCGATTATCGCCGAGGCGGCCATCATCAGAAGGCCAAGGATAAGCAGCACCGAAGGTGCGTGGACATTCTTGATCAACAGCACTGCCGCGCAGGCTATAAACAGAATACAAAGTATTGTTTCGACCGCTATCATATGTTAGTCACTTGTAGGATATCCCGGATTTTGTTCAATCTTGATCTTAGTGTTGGAATCGATGAACTGCTTAGGTATCGGGAAGAGGACAGGGGTATCATACTCGTCGAAGCCGTGGCTTACGCAGGTTATGGCCTTGTCGACTCTCGTTGACTTGCTCATTGTCGAACCGGAAGAGTAGTTTGCAATCTTGACTTCGCCTTCGCTCTGACCGCAGACCTCGTTGATCTCGCGTGTTCTGCGCTTGAAGAAGTTGTTCAGAGCTCTCTCGTCGCCGTTGAATTCGTCGTTGAGCTGGCTGAAGCGGATGAGAGTGTGACGTCTCTGGCCTTCGCACAGGAGCTCTCTTGCCCTTTCGTCGAGGATGAAGTCTTCATCGATAACGTCAGCGGTAATCTGGCTTACGCCTGCACGCGCACGGACCTTGTTGATCCACACGGCAGCTTCACCGCTTTTGTTTGTTCTGTAAAGAGCCTCGGCATAAAGAAGATATGTGTCGGCAAGACGCATATAGGCAATGTTCTGGTAGTCACCTGAAGCATCGGCCTTCTGGACGTTGCTGTGGACATAGTCATACTTCTTGGTTGAAGGCAGGAAGTAGTTCTTGATTGTAGCCTCTGAAGAGCCGAACATTGCGGTTGTAGTCACAAGGCCGATAGGGAGAGTGCCGTCCTGATTGAAGATTTCATACTTCTTTCCGTCGGTGTCATAATAGTAGATGTGGTGTGTCATCGAATATTCGTCGTAACGGATATCCTTGCTCATCTGGCCGTCATAGTCATAGAGCATCAGGGCACCTACGCAAGGGACGATACGGGCGTTGCCGTAACCACCGTTGAGGGTGTAGAAAATCTGGGCGTTGCTTGTGTAGCCTGCGCACAGTGTTGCAGGAACTACTGAAAGGTTGTAATAGTAGTTCTTCCACATTGCTCTTGCACGGCTGTCGTCGGTTGATCCGTAAGGATAAGTGTCGGACTCCCTGTTGAGGAATGAGTAGAGAACCTCGTAGTTGCCTTCGCTGTAGAGAGGGCTGAGGAAGTTGTCGATATACGGATTGCCCGGATTTGCGGCATTGCTTCCGAAACGCTCTGTCATAAGGCGGTATGGAGACTCCTCGCACACTTCCTTGAGAATCTTGACAGCCTTGTCGTTCTGACGGGTTGCCATATACATCTCGCCGAGGTATGTTGCGGCGATGGCCTTGTTAGGCTTTGTATTGTTGTTGTCTGTGCGCCAGTCGAGGTGCTCGACGCAATACTCGAGGTCTGCGATGATTGCGGCGCGGACTTCATCCAGAGGAGTGCGGTCCCAGTCTGTACGGTAGTTTGAACCGGTGATTTCATCAAGGCTCAATGGCACTGCGCCCCATTCGTATGAGAGGTGGCGGTATGCCCAGGCTCTGAAGAACTTGGCCTGTGCGATGATAGAGGTCTTGTTGGCCTCGTCCGCCGCTGCGGAACCGCCTTCCCAGTCGACTGTGTTGTCGTTGGTGGCGCGGTTGATGATCATGTTGCTGGCGTTGATGATAGTATAGAAGTCTGAGAACATTGTTCTGATGAACGATGCGTTGGTGTCCATCTTGATGTAGTTAGGCCAGTTGTACCATCTGCCGTTCTCTGAACGCTGGTTGCCGAAATAAAGGTCGCAGCCTGCGTTGAATGCAGAGTTGGTGGTCAGAGATGAAGAACCCGGTCTGACGTGCTCCTTACGCATAAGACCTCTCTGAGCGGAGATCATACTGTAGAAGCCGGAGTAGTTTACAAGAAGGTTGTTTGCATACATCTCATCAACAGGATGCTCCACGAGGAATTCGTCGCTGCAGGAAGTTGTTCCAAGCATCAGAGCGGCAAATGCAAAAGCTATTAAAAATATCTTTTTCATAATATGTCTCCTTATTGATTAAATGCCAAGTTTGAGTCCGAAGATAATCTGTCTTGTCTGAGGAACTGAAGTCTGACGGGCATTTGTTCCGACGAATTCAGGGTCAAGGCCGATCCAGTTGGTCCAGGTGTAAACGTTCTTCGCGTTGACATAGACTTCAATCTTGGACATCTTGATCTTTTCGACAAGTTTCTTAGGGAAAGAGTAACCGAGGGTTATATCCTTGAGCTTGATGAAGTCGGCGCTCTTGTACCAGCGCATTCCCATAGGGTTGCTGCCGCCTGTACGCAGACCTGAAGGATATTCGTTGATAGGGTTGGTCTCGGTCCAGATAGGACGGTTGTACATATTGTACATATAGGTCTCGCTCACTGAGTTGAGCAGGTAGCAAGGGCTGATTGAGCCGTAGCGTCCTGTAAGATAGATAGACAGTGAGAGGCCTTTCCACTTGAATGTGTTGGTCAGGGAAGCGTCGAACTTAGGTTCGCGTGAACCCACGACCTTGCGGTCGTTTTCAGCGTCGATCGAGCCGTCGTTGTTGAGGTCCTGGTATCTCACATAACCTGCGCTCTGTCCTGAAGGGATGTCGTCACCGATCTGGTAGATGCCGTCGAACACATAGTCATAGTAGCAGTTTGTAGGCCAGCCGATGAAATATCCTGAAGCGACGTCGTCGATAGGGTTGCCGGCTTCGTCATAAAGACCTACGTCAACAAGCTGCGTGTGAGCTGCGGTGATGTTGAAGTTGGTGCTCCAGGTGAAGTCTTTCTTGTCGATGTTGACGGAGTTGATGCCGAATTCGACACCGTGGCTCTTTGTCTCGCCGAGGTTCTCCCAGATGGAGTCCGCACCGTTGATTGACGGAATTGTCTTCTCGAGGAGAAGGTCTGTCGTACGTGCGGTATAGATATCGAAAGTACCGTTGATTCTGCCCTTGAGGAGGCTGAAGTCAAGACCGAGGTTCCAGCTTCTGGTGGTTTCCCAGCCGAGGAGCGGAGACTCGAGCTTTGTCGGATAATAACCGTAAGCTGTCGAGTAGTCATCCTCGAAGTAGTTTCTGGTGCTCAAGGTAGGAAGGGTTTCGTAGGCGCTGATAGCCTCGTTACCGTTCTTACCCCAGGAGAGGCGGAGCTTGAGGTCAGTTACGACGTCGTTGAACTTGCTGCCCTTGATGAAGCTTTCGTTGGTAAGGTTCCAACCAACTGCCACTGAAGGGAATACACCGTACTTGGTGTCGGAGCCGAAAGCTGAGTAACCGTCACGGCGCACAGTGCCTGTGAAGAGGTATCTTGAATCGTAGCTGTAGTTGGCACGGAACATCTGAGAGATGTGGTTCACGGTGGATTCGCTTGAACCTACTGTCACTGCCGCAGCCTTGCTAGGAGCCCAATATGTAAGCACGTCGTTTGCAAAGCCGGTACCGGTGATGCTGTAGCTGTTGCTGCTTGAGTGCTGTGCTGAATAGAGGGCTGTCAGGAAGAGAGTGTGCTTGTCGGCGAATGTCCTTTCATAGCTGAGGATGTTCTCGACGAGCCATCTGTGTGAGTTGCTCTGTTCTTCGGTCATCTTGCCGTTGTTGCGGGCTCCCGTGTAGGTGGTGCGGTCGTAATAGGTCTGCTCCAGACGGGTGTCGAAGATGAGGTTGGTATTGAGCTTGTAAGAGAGGCCCTTGATAGGGGTGTTGAAAATCAGATAGTTGCTGGTGATGACAGTCTTGCGGATATCGCTGTTGTCGGCGTTCAGCACTGTGAGAGGGTTCTCGTTGTTGGAGCCTTCCCAGGTGTCGAGGCGGTATGAGCCGTCCTCGTTGTAAGCCTGAGCCAGAGGGTTCATTCTGTAGCAGTCCTGGAAACTTACATACAGGCCGCTTCGGTCGACATAGTTGATCTGAGTGTTTGTTCCGAGGACGAACCACTTGCCGAGTTTCTGCTCGAAGTTCACGCGACCTGAATATTTCTTGAAGTCGTTGCCCTTCGCAATACCCTGGTTGTTGACGGTATTGATTGAGAAGTAGTAGTTGTTCGTGTCGGTCTTGCCGCTTGCAGAAAGGCTGTGGGTGTGGCTGATTGCGGTACGCAGAGCCTCGCCTACCCAGTCCACGTAGTTCTTTGAGAGGAAGGTGTCCTTCTCTGTTGCGGTGAAGTCGCCCACGTACATATTCTTGTAGTAGTAGAACGTGTCACCGTCCATAATATCAGGGATGGAGTAAGCCTGGGATACTGTCACGTTGCCGTGATAGTTGATCTTCACCTTGTCGGTCGCACCCTTCTTTGATGTGATGATGATGACGCCGTTTGCACCGCGGGCACCGTAGATTGCTGTCGATGAAGCATCCTTGAGAACTTCCACGCTCTGGATATCCTCGGTGTTGAGTTCTGACCAGCTGTTGTAGTAAGGCGCGCCGTCAAGGATGATGAGCGGCGAGTTGCTTGCGCTGATAGAGTTCGAACCGCGGATTACAGTAGAGTTGTTGCTGCCCTCTGCGTTTGAACCGTAAAGTTCTACGCGGAGGCCCGGAACTGAACCCTGGAGAGCTGTGATGAGGTTAGGAACAGGTCTCTCTTCGAGAACCTCTTTTCCGAGAGATGCCACCGAACCGGTGATGTCACTCTTCTTCTGGGTACCGTAACCTACGACGACGACCTCCTCGAGGAAGGTGTTGTCGAGATCCATCGCAACGTCGACTACAGAGGACTTGCCTACTGTAACCTCAACGTTCTTGTAGCCCATGTAGAAGAAAGCGAGTACATCTCCCTCCTTTGCCGGAAGACTGTAACTGCCGTCAGCCTCTGAATAGGTTCCGACGGTAGTACCTTTGATGATGACGCTTACACCTATCAGAGTTTCGCCTGTAGAGCTGTCAGTCACAACGCCTTTCACGTTGCTCTGAGCGAAAGCCGAAACAGAGAAGATGAGCATCAAAGCACATAGTGCCACTGCTTTTCTCATTTTCATAGCAATAGGTCTAAAGTTGTTGTTAAAAATTATGTTGGTTAATGAATATAGTCCTTACCATATTATACACCATAAAATTAACGGAACCTTAATAAGATTCCGTTAATAACATTATTAATATGGGGTTAATGGTTAAATTTTTTTTAATCGAGTTTCAGCACCGCCATAAAGGCGCTCTGTGGAACTTCGACCGTTCCGATCTGACGCATACGCTTCTTTCCCTGCTTCTGCTTCTCCAGCAGCTTGCGCTTTCGGGTAATGTCGCCGCCGTAGCACTTGGCGGTAACGTCCTTGCGGACCTGGCGCACTGTCTCACGGGCGATTATCTTCGCTCCGATTGCGGCCTGAATTGCGACGTCGAACTGCTGGCGCGGGATGAGCTCCTTCAATTTCTCGCATATCTTGCGGCCGAAATCGTAGGCGTGGTCCTGATGGATCAGGGTCGAGAGGGCGTCGGCGGGCTCACCGTTGAGAAGGATGTCGAGCTTGACGAGCTTTGCGGGGCGGAAGCCGGTAACGTGATAGTCGAACGAAGCATAGCCTTTCGAAATGGATTTCAACTTGTCGTAGAAATCAAACACTATTTCGGAAAGCGGCATTTCGTAGTTGAGCTCCACGCGGTCTGCTGTAAGATAATGCTGGCTTGTCAGAGTACCTCGCTTGTCGAGGCAGAGCTTCATTATCGGGCCGTAGAACTCGGACTTGGAGATAATCTGCGCCTTGATGAACGGCTCCTCTATATGGTCTATGAGAGTCGGGGCCGGAAGGCCGGAAGGATTGTGCACGTCGACGCATTCGCCCTGCGTGGTATATACCTTATAAGATACGTTCGGCACCGTCGTGACGACATCCATATCGAACTCCCTGAAAAGGCGCTCCTGCACGATTTCCATATGGAGCAGGCCGAGGAAGCCGCAGCGGAAGCCGAAGCCAAGGGCCAGCGAGCTTTCCGGCTCGAAAACGAGCGAAGCGTCGTTGAGCTGGAACTTTTCCAGAGAAGCGCGCAAATCTTCATATTCGTCTGCCGTTACAGGGAACATACCGGCGTAGAGCATAGGCTTGACGTCTTCGAAACCGGCGATTGCGCTCGGGCAAGGGTTTTCTACGTGAGTGATGGTGTCACCCACCTTCACCTCAACGGCGGATTTGATGCCGGAAATTATATAACCAACTGAACCACAAGGAATTTCTTGGCGCGGATGCATCTTCATCTTCAGAGCTCCCACCTCATCTGCCACATACTCTTTGCCTGTGTTTACAAATTTCACCTTGTCGCCGGTCTTTATCGAGCCGTTCACGACTTTGAAATAGGCTATGATGCCGCGGAAAGAATTGAATACGGAATCGAAGATAAGGGCCTGCAGCGGAGCCTCCGGGTCTCCTTTCGGAGAAGGAACCCTCTCTACAATCGCCTTGAGCACATCTTCCACCCCTTCGCCCGTGCGGGCTGAGGCAAGAAGCACGTCGTCGGGGTCGCAGCCTATCAGGTCAACTACCTGGTCGCGAACGACGTCCACCATCGCGGCCTCCATATCTATCTTGTTGAGCACCGGGATTATCTCGAGGTCGTGGTCTATCGCCAGATAGAGGTTTGAAATAGTCTGGGCCTGAATGCCTTGCGTTGCATCCACAACCAGCAGGGCGCCTTCGCAGGAGGCTATCGCGCGAGAAACTTCATAGGAAAAGTCCACGTGACCGGGAGTGTCGATAAGGTTGAGAATATAGGTCTCACCTTTATATATATACTCCATCTGGATAGGGTGGCTCTTGATTGTGATGCCCTTTTCCTTCTCCAGATCCATCGAGTCAAGCACCTGATTTTCCATATCCCGCTGGTCAAGGGTATGTGTCAGTTCGAGCATACGGTCCGCCAGTGTGCTTTTGCCGTGGTCGATGTGGGCTATTATGCAGAAATTTCTTATATTTTTCATATCTGCAAAAATACGAAGGATTTTGTTAACTTTGTAGGATAAACATAAAAACAAAAATATGGCTGAAAAATATTCAATGGAGCAAATTGCTTCACAGGTACGCAGGGACATAGTCCGTATGGTGACCAAGGCCGCTTCCGGCCACCCGGGCGGCTCGATGAGCAGCACCGACATTATGACCTGGCTCTTTTTCAAGGAGATGGACACCGCCCCCGAAAAATGGCAGCGCTCCGGCAAGGGCCTCGATATGTTCTTCCTTTCGGCAGGACATATGACTCCCGTGCTTTACAGCGTGATGGCCCGAAGGGGCTATTTCCCGGTTGAGGAACTCGGCACCTTCCGCCTGTTCGGCACCCGCCTGCAGGGACACCCTTGCGTGGAGAAGGGCCTGCCGGGCATCAATCAGGCAGCAGGTTCCCTCGGACAGGGCCTTTCCGTGGCTCTCGGAGCGGCACTTGCAAAGAAACTCGACAAAGACCCGCACCGCGTATTCTGCCTCATAGGCGACGGTGAGAGCGAAGAGGGTCAGATCTGGGAGGCAGCAATCAGCGCCGCCCACCTGAAGGCCGACAATCTTGTGGCGATAACAGACTGGAACCACAAGCAGATAGACGGCGACACCGAAGATGTCGCAGGCCTCGGCAATCTGGAAGAGAAGTGGAAAGCCTTCGGCTGGGAGGTCGTCACATCTGACGGCCACTGCTTCAAGGCAATCGGAGAGGCTTTTGCACAGGCCCGCGAAAAAGGCGGCAAAGGCAAGCCGGTAATGATTCTCTTCAAGACAGAAATGGGTCACGGAGTGGACTTTATGGCCGGCACCCACAAATGGCACGGCAAAAATCCATCCGAGGAGCAGTGCAGCGCTGCAATGACTCAACTGGAAGAGACAATGGGAGACTTTTAATCTTTGGAGGACAGCACTATGAAAGAATATATCAACACAGGCAACAAAGACACCCGCTCGGGCTTCGGAGCAGGACTCACCGAACTGGGACGCACAAATCCGAAGGTTGTGGCTCTGACCGCAGACCTCAAGGGTTCCCTCAAAATGGATGACTTCGCAGCCGAGAATCCGGACAGATTCTTCGAATGCGGCATAGCCGAGGCCAATATGATAGGTATGGCCGCAGGCCTTGCGATAGACGGCTACATTCCGTTCGCCGGCACCTTCGCCAACTTCGCGACAGCCCGCGTCTATGACCAGATCCGCCAGAGCGTCTGCTACTCTCAGACAAACGTCAAGATAGCCGCCTCCCACGCAGGCATCACCCTCGGCGAAGACGGTGCGACGCACCAGACTCTGGAGGATGTCGGAATGATGAGAATGCTCCCGGGTATGACCGTCATCAGCCCTTGCGACTACAACCAGACAAAAGCCGCTACAATCGCAGCCGCCGAACACAACGGCCCCGTCTATCTGCGCTTCGGAAGACCGGGGGTACCTAACTTCACAGACCCGGGCGAGAAATTCGTCATCGGAAAAGCAATCCGTCTGGAAGAGGGCGACAATATTTCAATTTTCGCAACCGGCCACCTCGTATGGGAAGCGATTCAGGCCGCCAAAGTGCTCGAAGAAAAGGGCATAAGCGTTGACCTGTTCAATATCGCCACAATCAAACCTCTTGACAAAGAGGCAATTATCGCTTCAGCAAAGAAGACCGGAAAGGTCATCTGCGCGGAGGAACATATGATTGCCGGCGGTCTTGGAGAAGCCGTAGCGGGAGTTCTCGCAAGCAGCGGTTGCCCTGCAAAGATGAAATTCATTGCAATAGACGACGTTTTCGGACAGAGCGGCAAGCCTGCACAGCTTATGAAAGCCTACGGCCTTGACGCCGACCACATCGTAGAAGCGGCATTATCTTTGTGATTTCCCCTCGCCGATGAGCGACAGTGAAATCATAGAACTCTACAACAGCGGCGAGCGGCAACAGGCGTTCAACATCATCGTGCGGACATACGGTGAAAAGCTCTATTTCCACATCCGCCGGATGGTGGCAATCCACGAAGACGCCGACGATTGTCTGCAGAACACATTTATAAAGGTATGGAACGCCCTTGAAACCTTCAGGGGCGATTCCAATCTTTACACCTGGCTCTACCGCATCGCCACAAACGAAACGATCACATTCCTGCGCAGGCAGCGGATAAGCGCTCTCTTCTCCCCCGTCGATTTTGCCGCAAGGCTCTCGGCCGACAGCACGTTCAACGGGGACAATGTCCAGAGAGCCCTGCAAAAAGCAATCGCCAAAACTTCCCCCGAAGCAGAAGGCGGTCTTCACGATGCGCTACTACGACGAGCTCCCGTACGAAGAGATGTCGGAAATCCTCGGCACGTCTGTCGGCGCCCTCAAGGCCTCCTATCATCACGCTTATTTGAAAGTTAAGGAATGGGTTTTAAACTTTTATGAAAATTGATTGTCTAAATAGCCGTATGACAACAATGAGCAACACACCTTTCAGGATGCCGGACAACTATATGGAAAGTCTGGAGGCGGCGGTAAGCGAAAAGATAAACCGCAAGCCTTCCAAGACCTGGTCCGTACTCAAACCGGCAATAGGTCTTGCCTGTTCGTTCGCACTCGTATTCGGTATGGGATATGGAGTACTCGCCCTTACCGGAACTCTCGACCGCGGCGATGCAGTTGCCGACTATCCGGAGACCGCGCTCGTCAATAATTTCACAACTTCCTCTTTGATTGATTATTATGAAAATCAAGAAGCTTACGGGGAAGATTATTTACAGGAAGAAGAAATATTGGACTACCTCTCCGAAGAGCTCTCGCAGTTCGATATTTCTGAAATTTACGCACAACTGCAATGAAACGATTTACACTCATCCTGACCTGCATTCTGCTGTCAACCGCCGCATTCGCGCAGCCACGGCAGGACAACGAGGGTCCAAAGAACCATTTCGAACGCATAAAAGCTGAAAAAATTGCGTTCTTCACAGACCGTCTGGACCTTTCATCCGAAGAGGCTCAGGTCTTCTGGCCTGTTTACAACGAATATTGGAAAGCTTCCGAGGATGCCCACAGAGCAACTATGAAAGCCTTCCACGCCACAGCTCCTAAAAAAGGAGAAACAATTTCAGACTCCGACCTCGAGGCGAAAGTGGAAGCCTACGTAAAAGCCGCAGCGACAGAACAAAAGATTATGGAGACCTGGTATCCGAAATTCAAGAAGGTCCTCCCTATCGGCAAAGTCGCAAAGCTCTATCAAGCCGAGGAAGAATTCCGTATGAATATGATCCGTTCTCTTGGCAACAAGCCTCAGGGAGGCGACAGGCCGCAAGGCAACAGAAACAAGCCTCAACAGCGCAACGCTCCGATGGGCGATCCAATTGAAGATTAAAATTTTAGGTAATAGTTTTGGGTAAGTGACTTGTACTGCCCGGTAAAGTCACTTGAATTTTGGATGGTGAGTTGCTCCTCGAGCAGCTCACCCTCTTTTTTTGAGAACTCCATCAGAGAGCGCTTGAACGGTTGTCTCTGGGTTGTGCGCACCCTGCAGATGCGGCGCAGGTGAAAACCTGCCTCAAGCGCCTCGCGGCGGAAAATTTCCCCCTCTTCGCAGGGCAGCACCACGGCCAGCCTGCCGTCTGGAGAAGTATTCGCCGCGGCTCTCCGGGCAAGGGCGGCAAAAGAAAGAGTGTCGGTGTGACGGGCATCGCTACGGCGCCCGTCGGGGGCCTTCAGCGAATTGACAAAGTAGGGAGGATTGCTGACTATAAGCTCGTAAGGGAATTGCCGCATCTGGGTGAAATCGGTGCAGAAGGCAGCCATACGGTCAGCCCAAGGCGACCTTCTGAAGTTTTCACGCGCATCCTCCACAGAAGGCTCATCGATGTCTATGCCCACTATCACGGAGTCCGCTGTCCGTTGGGCCAGCATCAGGGCAATCACGCCGGAGCCGGTGCCGACATCCAGAATATGCGCCTCGCTGCCGCAGAGCGACACCCAGGCACCGAGCAGCACGCCGTCGGTCCCCACCTTCATCGCGCTGCGCGAGTCATCTACTGAAAACTGTTTAAATCTGAAAACACCCATCTTTCATCTCCACCGTGCGGTCCGACATTTTTGCAAGATCCTTGTCGTGGGTCACTATCACGATGGTGACGCCGAAGCGGTCGCGAAGGTCGAAGAAAAGATTATGAATCTCCTCTTTCGTGCGGCTGTCAAGATTGCCGGAAGGCTCGTCGGCAAAGAGCACTTTCGGGCTGTTTACGAGCGCGCGGGCGATTGCCACGCGCTGCTGCTCGCCTCCGCTCAACTGCGAAGGTTTGTGCTGAAGACGGTCCGAGAGCCCCATCTGACCGAGAAGTTCGACGGCCACGGAGCTGGCCTCGCGGCGTGAATGGCCGGCTATGAGGGCCGGAATCATCACATTCTCCAGCGCTGTAAACTCCGGCAGAAGGTGATGTGCCTGAAAGACAAAGCCTATCTTCCGGCAGCGGAACTCGGAGAGTGCCTTGTCAGAAAGGGAAAATATGTCGGTGCCGTCTATTTCGACGGAGCCGCCGTCGGGCCTCGAAAGCGAGCCGAGTATCTGCAGAAGAGTCGTCTTGCCGGCACCGGAAGCGCCGACGATGCTTACCACCTCCGAGGGAGCGGCTTCAAAACAAATATCCTTCAGGACCCGGAGGGTCCCGAAGGATTTGTCGATATGAGAAGCTTTTATCACTAGTCTTCTTCCTGCTGTTCTGCCTCGTAAGCCTTGAGCAGCTTCTCCTGGACGTCCATAGGTACCTGCTGGTACTCGATGAAGGTCTGGGTGAAGGTTGCGCGGCCTGAAGTCAGGGAGCTGAGGGTTGTCGAGTAGCGGTAGAGCTCTGCAAGAGGAATGCGTGCGCGGAGCACCTGGAAACCTTTCTCGCTGCTCATTCCTTCCATTATGCCGCGGCGGTTCTGGATATCTGACATAACGTCACCGACGCAGTCGCCAGGAACCATTATCTCTACCATATAGATAGGCTCCATAATCTTCGGACCGGCGTTCTTGAAGGCATCCTTGAAGGCGTTGCGGCCTGCGATGATGAAGGCGATTTCCTTTGAATCCACTGGGTGCATCTTGCCGTCGTAAACGAATACGCGGATGTCGCGGGCATAGGAACCTGTCAGAGGGCCTTCCTCAAGTTTCTGGTTGATACCTTTCTTGATTGCAGGCATAAAGCTGGCGTCGATTGCACCGCCGACCACGCAGTTTACGAACTCCCATTTGCCGCCCCAAGGAAGCTGGAATTCTTCACGGCCCTTGATGTTCATCACCTGCTCCTTGCCGTCGATCTTGAATTTGCCGGTTGTCTCGACGCCTTCGACGATAGGCTCGATAAGGAGGGTGACCTCACCGAACTGGCCTGCACCGCCGGACTGTTTCTTGTGACGGTATGTCGCGTTTGCGACCTTGGTGATGGTCTCACGGTATGGAATCTTCGGAGCGAAGAGCTCGACTTCGATCTTGTAGTCGTTGTTGAGGTGCCACTTGAGAATGTTGATGTGCTGCTCGCCCTGACCGTTGATGATGGTCTGCTTGAGTTCCTTTGAGTATTCTACCACAAGAGTAGGGTCTTCAGCTGATGCGCGGTTGAGAGCCTCGCCGAGCTTCTCCTCGTCTTTCTCGTCGACTGCCTTGATTGCGCAACGGTATTTTGCAGGAGGGAATGAGATAGGGTCCACTACCTTGTCGTTGCCCGGAACGTTGAGAGTCTGGTTTGTCTTGACTGCCTTGAGCTTGACTGTACAGCCCATATCGCCGGCAACGAGCTCTGTGACTTTCTCTTTCTTCTTGCCTGCCACTGCATAGAGGGAAGTGATGCGCTCCTTTGAGCCTGTGACCATATTGACAACATCGCAGGATTCAGGAACCTTGCCTGAAACCACCTTGAAGTATGTCACGTCGCCGAGATGCTGCTCGACAGCGGTCTTGTAAACGAAGAGGGATGCAAGGCCTTCAACTTTCTCTGATGGAGCCGGAGCCATCTCGATGATGAACTCCATAAGGCGCTTCACGCCGATGTCTTTCTTTGCGGAGAGGCAGAATACAGGATAAACCTCGCCCTTGTCGAAACCTACCTTGAGGCCCTTGTGGAGCTCTTCTTCGGTAAGTTCGCCTGCGTCGAAGAACTTCTCCATAAGCTCTTCGTCTGCAGCTGCGGCCATCTCCATAAGCTCTGCGCGCATATCTTCAGCCTTGCCTGCAAGGTCTGCAGGGATGTCCACAACTTCGCGTGTGCCGTTGTCGTCCTTGAAGCGGTACATCTTCATCTTGAGGATATCTACGAAGGCGTTGAAGTCTGTGCCGGCGTTTACCGGGAACTGGACTACTACCGGCTTTGAGCCGAATGCCTGGTGAAGGCTGTCGATTGTGTTGTCCCAGTTTGCCTTTTCAGTGTCGAGCTGGTTTACGCCGATGATGACAGGTTTGTTTTTCTGCTCTGCGTAGCGGCCGTGGATCTCAGTGCCGACTTCGACTCCCTGACCTGCATTGACGATCATCACGCCTGTGTCGCAGACATTGAGACCGAGCACCGCACCCTCGATGAAATCATCTGCGCCGGCGGCGTCGATGAAGTTGAGTTTGTGGTCCATAAATTCGGCATAGAGAGGAGTTGAATAGATTGAACGCTGGAAGATCTGTTCGACTTCGGTGTTGTCAGAAACAGTGTTCTTCGCTTCAACGGTGCCTCTGCGGTCGATTACCTTGCCTTCGAAGAGCATAGCTTCGGCCAGAGTGGTCTTGCCGCTACGGGTTCCACCAAGCAGAACGACGTTTCTGATGCTGTCTGTAGAGTAGTTTTTCATTTTATAAACGTTTATATAATTGTTTTTTCTTCAGTTTAGCCCACAAATTTATTGAAAAAAAACAATTAGAACAATTTATTGACGGTTTCATCCAACAAATTGAATGTCAATCTGTGATATTTTGTCGGTCCGAGGCGGCGAATTGCGTCCCGGTGCTCTTTTGTGGGGTATGCCATATTGCGGTCCCAGCCATACTCGGGGAACTCTTTCGCTATGGCCTTCATATATTCGTCACGGTGGGTTTTTGCGAGAATGCTGGCTGCGGCCACGGCCTTCAGCCTGCCGTCTCCCTTGACAAGGGTGTGCGACGGGATGCGGCCGTAAGGCTTGAAGCGGTTGCCGTCGGCAATTATCACCATTCTCTTTTCACCGCCCAATTTTGAGAGGCACTCGTCGATTGCCAGATGCATAGCCTTTATCGAGGCCTCCAGGATATTGATGCGGTCTATCTCGGCGGCGTCAACGGAGGCCACGCCCCAGGCGAGGGCCTCACGCTCGATTATCGGCCTCAAAAGTTCGCGTCGCTCTTCACCCAGCTTTTTGGAGTCATTGAGAAACGGGTGGTCGAAATCCTTCGGAAGGACCACGGCGGCGGCATAAACCGGCCCCGCGAGCGGCCCGCGGCCCGCCTCGTCGCAACCCACGAGGAGCACCTCGTCACCGCCGAGCAGCCCTCCGGTGGAAGAAAAGCACTTTGAAAGATCGGGCTCTATGTTGCGCAGGGAGAAGACGTCGCCTATGCCGGCCTTCTTCCAGACTTCCCGCCTGAGGGAACACTGGCCGCAGACCACCACCGGCTTCTTTTTGTATTTCTTGCACAGGGTCAATATGCCGTCGGCAAGCTTGCCGCTGAGGCTCTGGCCGTCGAAGCGCCCTTCGGCCGTGATGACGGTCTCGGCCCGGGCGATTTTCTCCTCGAGGCCGACCATCCGGCCGAACACCTGCCAGCCAGGAAGCAACCGCGCGCCCATCTTGTAGAGCGCCGCGCCTACTCCGCCGGCGGCTCCGCCTCCCTCGACTGCCGTGTCCAGCCCTTCGCGCTCGGCAAGAGCCTCCATCCGCCTTTCGAGGCGCTCAAGCATTGCCTCGTCCGCGCCTTTCTGCGGCCCATAGACCATCGTCGCGCCGTCCGGCCCGAGAAGAGGGTTACGCACGTCGCAGGCGGCCTCGATCTGAAGCTTGCTCCACTGCTCCTGAGGAAAAGCGCGCATCAGACCTTCGCCTCCGTCGTTCGTGGCGCTGCCTCCAATGCCTATAACAACTTTATTACACCCTTTCTTAACTAGCTCATTCAGAACGATTCCAAGACCCCAGGTAGTGGTTTTCTCCGGATTTCTCTCCTCCCGTGCCAATTGGGCGAGACCGCATATTTTCGCCATCTCCACAAAGGCTGACGAGCCTCCGTCGTAGAGCAGCACTGGAGCCTTGACAGGCCTCATAAGGGCATCGACCGTATCGACTGTGATCCTTCGTGCCTGCGGGCCGAGGGCGTTTTCCACAACTTCCATCGAACCGTCGCCGCCGTCCGCCATCGGGAGCTTGACAATCTCCAGGCCGGAGCCCCCTATCGCGGAGGTTCTTATCGCTTTTTCAATGCAAGAGGCCACTTCCGTCGCCGAAAGTGACCCCTTGAACTTATCCGGTACTATGAGTATCATATTACATCATTCCGCCCATACCCGGGTTCATTGCAGGCATCGCCGGAGCTTCTTCCTTGATATCTGCAAGAGCGCACTCGGTCGTGAGGAACATACCTGCAACGGAAGCGGCGTTCTGGAGAGCTACGCGGACAACCTTTGTAGGGTCGATGACGCCTGTGCTCAGCAGATTTTCGAACTTGTCGGTGCGTGCGTTGTAACCGAAATCGGCCTTGCCGTCGCGTACCTTCTGGACGATAACGCTGCCTTCCTTGCCTGCGTTTTCAGCGATTGTGCGGATAGGAGCTTCGATTGCCTTTGCAACGATGTTGATACCGGTAGTCTCGTCTTCGTTGTCGCCCTTCATCTTCTCGAGAGCCTTGGTTGCGCGTACGTAAGCCACGCCGCCGCCGGCAACGATACCTTCCTCGACTGCTGCGCGGGTTGCGTTGAGAGCGTCTTCCACGCGGTCTTTCTTCTCCTTCATCTCGACCTCTGAAGCTGCGCCCACATAGAGAACTGCAACGCCGCCTGCGAGTTTGCCGAGTCTCTCCTGGAGTTTTTCCTTGTCGTAGTCGCTGGTTGTGGTAGAGATCTGCTTGCGGATCTGATTTGCGCGGTCTGCGATTGCCTCCTTGTCACCTGCACCGTTGACGATTGTGGTGTTGTCCTTGTCGATGACAACCTTTTCAGCGCTGCCGAGCATATCCGGAGTTGCGTTCTCGAGGGTGAAACCTCTCTCTTCTGACACTACGATACCGCCTGTCAGGGTGGCGATGTCCTGAAGCATTTCCTTGCGGCGGTCGCCGAAGCCCGGAGCCTTCACTGCGGCAATCTTCAGAGTGCCTCTCAGGCGGTTCACAACGAGAGTTGTAAGAGCTTCGCCGTCAATGTCTTCGGCAATGATAAGAAGAGACTTGCCTTCTCTTGCGATAGGCTCGAGGATAGGCATCAGGTCCTTCATTGTGGAGATCTTCTTGTCTGTGATCAGGATGCTAGGCTGGTCGAGGACTGCCTCCATCTTGTCGGGGTTGGTCATAAAGTATGCTGAGATGTAACCTCTGTCGAACTGCATACCTTCGACTACCTTCACTTCGGTCTCGGTGCCTTTGGCCTCTTCGACCGTGATGACGCCGTCTTTCTTCACCTTGCTCATTGCATCGGCGATGAGCTTGCCGATATAGTTGTCGTTGTTGGCGGAGATTGTGCCTACCTGCTCGATCTTGGAGTAGTCGTCACCGACTTCCTTGCTCTGCTTCTTGAGGTCTTCGACAACCTTTGCGACAGCCTTGTCGATACCGCGCTTGAGGTCCATAGGGTTTGCGCCTGCGGCTACGTTCTTCAGACCCACGCCGATGATTGCCTGAGCAAGAACGGTAGCGGTCGTAGTGCCGTCACCTGCCTGGTCGTTTGTCTTGGAAGCCACTTCGCGGACCATCTGTGCGCCCATATTCTGGAAGCGGTCCTCGAGTTCCACCTCTTTTGCCACCGTCACGCCGTCCTTGGTTACGTGAGGAGCACCGAACTTCTTGTCGATGACCACGTTGCGGCCTTTAGGACCAAGTGTTACCTTTACTGCGTTCGCAAGAGCGTCTGCACCTTCCTTCATAAGGTTGCGCGCTTCGATGTTGAATTTGATATCTTTTGCCATAATGTTATCTCCTTTACGTTATTTAAGAATTGCAACTACGTCGCTCTGACGCATAATCAGATAGGTTTCTCCCTCGACGGTGATCTCGGTGCCGGCGTATTTGCCGTAGAGAACGGTGTCGCCCACCTTGAGCTCCATAGGTTCGTCTTTCTTGCCGCCGCCTACTGCCACTACTTTGCCCTGCTGCGGTTTTTCTTTTGCGGTGTCCGGAATGAACAGGCCGCTAGCTGTCTTTGTCTCAGCCTCTTTGGCCTCGATAAGAACTCTGTCTGCCAATGGTTTGATTGTCATAATTTTATATTTTTGATGTTTTTGTTATTTTTGCATCGGCGGCTCCTTTTGACCGCCGCGACAAATTTAGACAAAATAAATGCCAATGCACAATTATATGACAAAATGTCATTTTATGGCTCTGATGCTGACAATCGCCGTCCTGTCAGCCTGCGGCGGGCAGAAGGGAGGATCCCTTTCCGAATATGCCGCAAAGAGCGAAAGCTACAAGAACATTCTCTTCGAGGATTACGTCATTTCGCTCTTCTCGGAGACTCCGCAAAGAGCCCTGGAGATGCAGGACAGCACCCTGAAGGCTGCCGCGCGTGACAGCGCCGCCCTCGGTGAGATGCTCTCCCTGCAGCGCAATTTCCTCTACGACGTCAATTCGCCCTACAGGTGCGAAGATTTCTATATCCCGGTGATGGAGGCCATAATCGGTTCGCCTTACACTTCAAGCGCAGAGAAGGCCGAGGCAGCGGGCGATCTGCCGCTTTTCAAAATGAACCCCCTGGGCACCCCTGCGGCCGATTTCACCTTTACTGTGAAGGGAGGCCGGACAAAAACTCTGTACTCGGTAAGGGCAGACTACACACTGCTGTTTTTCAGCAATCCGGGCTGCCAGAACTGCAAGGAGATAACCGACCGTCTTTCGGCCATCGGCGCCATTGACACCCTTATGGCAGACGGAACGCTTGCAATCGTGAACATCTATCCCGACGACGACATCGAGGCCTGGTATGATTATGTCGCCGAGTATCCTTCCGCGTGGACAAGCGGCTATGCGCCAGAGGTGGACGACCCCGGAGAGGGAGTGTACAATCTTCGCGCGATACCGACCTTATATCTTCTCGACAGAGAAAAAAGGGTCATTCAGAAAGACGCCCCTCTTGAGAGGATTCTCTCATACCTTGAAAATGCCATACATAGCTGACCCGCTGCCCGACATCGAGGCATAGACCGCGCCCTCGTCGTAGAGGCGCTGCTTTGCTGAGGCAAGGGACGGGTGGGAGGCGAATACGCTCTCCTCAAAATCGTTGACCAACAGATCTTTCCACTCTTCCATAGGTCTATTGAGGACCTCTTCTAGAGACATCTGCGGAATGCGGGGCGTCACGCCTGCGTAGGCCTCTTTCGTCGAAACGAAAACATCCTGCGCCACGACCTTTATACGATATCCGCCCGGGACAGCCGCTGTAAGAGAGAAAGGAGTGAGTATTTCGCCGCGGCCCCGGGCGAACATCGGTCGGTCGTATATGAAAAACGGACAGTCGCTTCCAAGCTCAGCGGCAAGGGCGGCGAGCTTTTCGGGCGAAAGTCCCAGATTGAACAGAAGATCGAGAGCCTTGAGGGTGAAGGCGGCGTCGGACGAGCCTCCGCCGAGCCCCGCTCCGGCAGGTATGTTCTTATAGAGTCCTATCTCCACCGGAGGCACTCCGTAAACCTCGTGCATCAGGCCCCAGGCCTTCGTGCAGAGGGTGTCTTCGAAGGAGGCATTATATATTTCTACCTTGAAGCCGCTTGCGTAATTGACCTCGAGTATGTCGCAAAGGTCGGGCACGGGCACGAAGAGGGTTTCAATGTCGTGGTAGCCGTCTGCGCGACGGGAAAGGACATTGAGTCCGAGATTGACCTTGGCGTTAGGGTGGAAAAGCATACCGAGGGACGGCCGTTAACCGCACTTGGAGTATCCGCAGTCGAGGCAGACGAGGCAACCCTCCTGATAGATGAGGTTCTTGCCGCCGCAGTGGCCGCAGGTCTTGCCGCTCTCGTCGCGCGTTCCGTCAGGGATATAGCGCTTGAGGGCACGCTCCACACCGTTTTTCCACGTATTGATGCTCTCGCTGTCGAGCTCGAGGCCCTGCACGAGGTTGAGCACGTCAACTATAGGCATTCCGTTGCGCAGGACTCCGGAGATGAGCTTCGCGTAGTTCCAGAACTCCTTGTTGAACATATGGGAGATGCCGCCCACGACGCCTGGATAGCCGTATTTGTCTTCATAGTGGAAGTCGTAGCGGCTCTTGCCCGTGCTAGGGTCCTTTTCCTTGACGATTCGGCCGTGGGTGATGGAGTGCGGAATGTCGCGGGTGTCTTCATCCACCAGACCGGTGAAGATTTCGTAAGGCTCGCCGTTCATAAGGCCCACAAGGGCAATCCACTTCTCCGAACCGTTTCTGAAACGGATGACGTCAGCCTCAAGAGACTGAGGACGGTGCTTAGGCTTGATTGCGGTGGAGCGGCTCGCCTTCTCGCCCTCCTTTGACACGAGAACGCCTGTGCGCGAGCCTTCGCGGTAAACGGTAACACCCTTGCAACCTACCTCCCAAGCTGTCTTATATACCTCAGCCACAATATCTTCTGTAATATCTTGAGGCAGATTGACGGTCACGCTGATGGAGTGGTCCACCCATTTCTGCATCTGGCCCTGCATCTTCACCTTTGCAACCCAGTCGATGTCGGCGGCGGTGGAGTTGTTGTATGGAGAATCCGCGACAAGCTTGTCGAGCTCCTGCTCTGTCATCGCGAGCACCTGCTCACGGTCATAGCCGTTGATGACTGCCCAGTCCAGGAATTTGTGATGGAATACGAAGTACTCCTCGAAGCAGTCGCCCTTCTCGTCCTTGAAGGAGATCTTCACATTCTTGTCGCTCGGGTTGACCTTCTTGCGGCGGGTGTAGAACGGACGGAAGACAGGCTCGATACCGGAGGTGGTCTGCGTCATAAGGCTTGTCGTGCCGGTAGGGGCGATTGTCAGCATCGATATGTTGCGGCGTCCGACCTCTACCATCTGCTCGTAGAGCTCAGGGTCGGCCTCCTTGATGCGGAGAATCATAGGGTTGGATTTTTCCTTGTCGGCATTGTATATAGGGAACGCGCCGCGCTCGCGGGCCATATTCACTGAAGAGCGGTATGCCTCCACGGCGAGGCTCTTCTGCACCTTCACGGCAAAATCGATCGCCTCCTGCGAGCCGTAGGTCAGGCCGAGGGCTGCAAGCATATCGCCTTCGGCGGTGATGCCCAGGCCGGTGCGGCGGCCGCCGAGGCTCTTCGAGCGTATCTTGAGCCAGAGGTTATACTCCGTGCGCTTGATCTCGTCGTCTTCAGGGTCGCTCTTTATCTTGTTGATTATGAGCTCAATCTTCTCCATTTCGAGATCGATCAGGTCATCCATCATACGCATTGCCATACCCACGTGCTTCTTGAAGAGCTCCATATCGAACTTCGCCTTCTTGGTGAAAGGATTCTTCACGTACGCGTAGAGATTCATCGCGATGAGGCGGCAGCTGTCGTAAGGGCAGAGAGGAATTTCTCCGCAAGGGTTGGTGCTGACGGTGCGGTAGCCCTGGTCGGCGTAGCAGTCGGCCACGGACTCGCGAAGGACGGTGTCCCAGAAAAGGACGCCCGGCTCGGCGCTCTTCCAGGCGTTGTGGATAATCTTGCGCCAGAGGGAAGTTGCGTCTATTGTCTTGACAATCTTAGGGTTGTCTCCATATACAGGGTACTGCTGGCGGTAAGGCTTGCCGCCGAGGGCAGAGCGCATGAATTCGTCGTCTATCTTGACTGAAACGTTGGCGCCGGTGACCTTTCCCTGCTCCATCTTCGCGTCGATGAAGTTTTCAGCATCCGGATGCTTGATTGAAACACTCATCATCAGCGCGCCGCGGCGGCCGTCCTGGGCCACTTCACGGGTGGAGTTGGAGTAACGCTCCATAAAAGGCACGAGGCCGGTGGAGGTCAACGCGCTGTTGAGCACCGGGCTGCCTGAAGGGCGGATGTGCGAGAGGTCGTGACCCACGCCGCCGCGACGCTTCATAAGCTGCACCTGCTCCTCGTCTATCATCATTATGCCGCCGTAGCTGTCTGCCGGACGGTCCTGTCCGATGACGAAACAGTTGCTCAGCGAGGCAACCTGATGGTCATTGCCGATGCCGGTCATAGGGCCGCCCTGCGGAATGACATACTTGAAGTCTTTCAGAAGGCGGTAGATATCCTCGGCCTCCATAGGATTGGCATATTTGCCTTCTATTCTGGCAAACTCGGCGGCCAGACGGTGGTGCATATCGTCAGGCGACTTCTCATAGAGATTGCCGAAGGAATCCTTGAGGGCGTATTTGTTGATCCATACCGAAGCTGCCAGTTCATCTCCGTTAAAATAGGCTTTGCTGGCCGCCAGGGCCTCTTCATACTTGAAAGTCTTCATAATTTTGGGTGCGCGTTGGGTTTTAGGCTACGAAGTTATTTCAAATAATCTCTATATTACGGGATACATTTATGGATTTTTCCACAAAATAATGAACATTTATTTAGTACCTTTGTGGAAAATGTAACGGAAATGCGCACGGAAATAGCTTCTATCGGCAAACAGGCCACAATCGACAAACTTTTTGCACAGGCGGGACTCACGGGCGAGAACCCTGTCAAGATAACTGAAAAGGGAGAATGCAGTTCAGCCCACAAGATAATGCTCGAAGGGGTGGACTTCGACCTTGTCTATACCCCCTTGAAACATCTGGGATACAAGGCTGCCCTCAACGTCTTCGGCGAACTTTACGCAACTCTGCGCACCCCTGTGTCGCTTTCGGTCAATCTCGGGCTCTCCAAAAGATTCTGCTACGAAGATGTGGAAGAGCTCTGGAAGGGCTTTACCGCAGCAGCGGCCGAGCACGGCATAAAACATCTGTCGCTGGATCTCAACCCTTCCGTAAACGGCCTCTGCATAAGCCTGAGCTCCTGCGGAGTGCAGAAAAAAAGCGTCCTGGAAAAGATTCCGGAAAGCAAGAATATGGACCTGATAGTCCTTAGCGGCCATCTCGGCGCGGCATATATGGGCCTGCACGTTCTCGAAAGGGAAAAAGTGGCCTTCAATGCCAGCAACGCCCAGCCCGACATCTCAAAGTACAAGGCCGTCCTTGAAAGCTACCTCAACCCCGAAATCAAACCCGACATCATCAACCGTTTCACAGACGCCGGAATCTTCCCGGCAAAGGGCTATTTCCTGACCCGCGGCCTGGGAGAGGCCGTGCTCCTGCTCTCGAAATCAACCGGCCTGGGAGCCAAGATATACATTGAGAAGATCCCTATCTCATCGCAGACCTTCGCGATGGCAGAAGAGATTGACATAGACCCTGTTACCGCCGCTATGAACGGCGGCGACGACTATAAGTTCATCTTCACGGTGCCTATTGAGAAGCACGACCTCATCCGCAAGGATTTTCAGGACTTCGACATAATCGGCCATCTGGCGCGGCCGGATGTGGGCGCAGTGCTCGTCACCCCTGAAGGAGCCGAACTCTCGATAAAGGCGCAGGGATTCTAGCAGCAGTTCTTGGAGCAGTTGCGGCAGTGGGCGAATTCGCCGCGGAGGCGCTTCTCGGTAAGGGAGGCCATCCTTTCGCGCAGTTCCTCGCTTGAAATCTTTTCCAGCACTTCGTTGGCGAAGGCCATCTGCTGAAGAAGCTTTGCTTCGGAGGCGGAGATGCCTCTTGTGCGCATATAGAAGAGCTCCTCTTCATTGAGGCGGCCGACCGTCGCGCCGTGGGAGCACTTGACGTCATCGGCATAAATCTCAAGCTGAGGCTTTGCATACGCTCTGGAATCGTCGCTCAGCAGAAGATTGTGGTTTGCCTGGAAAGCTTCGGTCTTCTGGGCATCCGGCACTACTTTTATCAGGCCGTCGAAATGGGCCACTCCGCGGTCGTCCATTATGCCCTTGAAGAGCTGGCGGCTGCGGCACTCGGGCACTTCGTGCACGAGATTCACGGAATAGTCCATAAGCTGCTCGCCATCAGTCAGATAGAGGCCACTCAGAGTGCAGTCGGCGTGCGGGCCTTTGAGGCTGACATTTATATTGTTTCGCACCACTCCTCCGTGGAGGGAGAGGAAAACCATATTGAGTTGCGCCCCCTCGGCAAGGGTTATATCGTAAGAGGTGTTGTGCTCGGCTTTGTTGTGCTCGTTCTGCATCACGATGAACTCCACGACGGAATCCTCTCCGAGAGAGAGCGACACTTTTTCGTCTGTCTTGAACTCGTCGAGCGAGAAGGTGTGGGAGCACTGGACAATCTTTCCGCCCGCGCCGCGGCCGAAAGTGAAGCTTGATGCGAACTCAAGGGCAACTGGGGAGCCCGCATCGCGCACGCTGATTATCTGGAGCATCTGCTCCATATGCTCTCCGTCGCCGAGGCGGATGTCTAGCGGAGCGCCGCCGCCCTGCACAGTTCCGTTCACAACGAACAGCTGGCGGGTGTTCTTAAGGGGAACCTTGCAGCGGAACTCCTTCTTGAGGGAAGGCGCGTATATGAAATTAGGCTTGGTCATTTATTATCCAGTCGTAACCTTTCTTTTCTATTTCGAGCGCGAGCTCGCGGCCGGCGGTCATTATGATGCGTCCCTTGTAGAGAACGTGTATGACATCGGGAACTATGTAGTCCAAAAGCCTCTGGTAGTGCGTGATGACGATTGTGGCGTTGTCGGGGCGCTTCATCTTGTTGACGCCCGTGGCGACAATCCTGAGGGCGTCCACGTCGAGGCCGGAGTCGGTCTCGTCGAGAATCGCCAGTTTCGGGTCGAGCATCGCCATCTGGAAAATCTCGTTGCGCTTTTTCTCTCCTCCGGAGAATCCGACGTTCACTCCGCGGCTTGAGAAACTGCTGTCCATCTCCACGTAGGCCATCTTCTCTCGCATCATCTTCAGAAATTCGGCGGCACTGAGTGCCGGCAAGCCTTTCTGAGAGCGGTGCTCGTTGACGGCGGCCTTTATGAAATTGACGTTGCTTACGCCAGGTATCTCCACAGGATATTGGAAACCGAGGAATATGCCGGCCCAGGAGCGCTCCTCGGGACTCATTGCCAGAAGGTCGCGGCCTTCGTAGGTAATGGAGCCGCCTGTGACGGTGAAGGTCTCTTTTCCCGCAAGTACGGCTGAGAGGGTGCTCTTGCCGGAGCCGTTCGGCCCCATTATGGCGTGCACCTCGCCCGGCTTGATCTCGAGGTTAATTCCTTTGAGAATCTCCTTTTCGCCAACCGAGGCGTGAAGGTCTGTTATTTTAAGCATTGTCGTATCCATCAGGCTTTTCTCTTATAAAGTTTGGACCAGTTTCTAAGTGAAATGACGCCGTTGGCAAGGTACAGCGCGCTTACTATCGGCATAAATATGTTGCCGACCGAGATGTGGAGTATAAGCTGAGTCACGTTGACAAGCAGCCAGGCAATCCAGCAGTCCCATTTCTTCTGGGCGCTCAGCAGCTGGGCCATCAGAATCAAAACCGTTACGCAGGAATCGAGATACGGATGCGGGTCTGCCGGGAAAAGACGGCCCAGCAGCCAGCCCCACACGGCGGCGATTATAAGCACGGCGGCGACCGCCAGAGCCCTCTCCGGCCAGGAGAGCATCGACACCTTCAGCTCGCCGGCCTTCTCCGAACTCTCCTCATCTTTCTTCGGATGTGTCCAGCGATAGTGGCCTAAAATGTTTATACCCAGTGATATAGGCTGCAATAGCAGAGAGGCCAGAAGGTTCTTCTGCCAGAAAAGCAGGAAGAGCGCCACCGTGTAGAGGTAGCCCACCCAGAAATTGTATTTGCTGCCCCTGCCCGCGAGAAAGACGCAGACAAGACCGAGAATAGATGATATCAGATCGAGCCAGTTCATTTTTCTATCCTATGCTTCCTTCGAGGGTTACCTGCAGAAGTTTCTGAGCCTCGACGGCAAACTCCATAGGGAGCTTGTTGAGAACCTCTTTCGCGTAACCGTTTACTATTAGACCCACAGCCTCTTCCTCCTTTATGCCCCTCTGGCGGCAGTAGAAGAGCTGGTCTTCGCTTATCTTTGATGTGGTGGCCTCGTGTTCGATGGAGGCCGTCTTGTTATCGGACTCTATTACAGGGAAGGTGTGCGCGCCGCACTTGTCACCCAGAAGAAGCGAGTCGCACTGCGAGTAGTTGCGGGCTCCGTCGGCGCCGGGGAGCACCTTCACAAGGCCTCTGTAGCTGTTCTGGCTGCGGCCGGCCGAAATGCCCTTGCTGACGATGCGGCTGGAGGTGCCGCGGCCGATATGGATCATCTTCGTGCCGGTGTCGGCCTGCTGATAATTGTTTGTCACGGCCACGCTGTAGAACTCCGACATAGAGTTGTCGCCTTTGAGGATCGTGCTCGGGTATTTCCAGGTTATGGCGCTGCCGGTCTCCACCTGGGTCCAGAAGAGTTTGCTGCCTTCGCCCTTGCAGATGCCTCTCTTTGTCACGAGGTTGTAGATGCCTCCACGGCCACGGGCATCGCCCGGATACCAGTTCTGGACGGTCGAGTACTTGACCTCGGCGTCTTTCTCCACTATTATCTCGACAACTGCGGCGTGCAGCTGCGCCTCATCTCTCTGCGGGGCTGTGCAGCCTTCGAGATAGCTCAGATATGAGCCTTCGTCGGCCACGATGAGCGTGCGCTCGAACTGTCCTGTGCCCTTGGCATTTATGCGGAAATAGCTCGAGAGCTCCATCGGGCAGCGGACGCCTTTCGGAATGTAGCAGAAGCTTCCGTCGCTGAAGACGGCGCTGTTCAGAGCGCTGTAGAAGTTGTCGCCCACGGGCACCACGCTTGCCAAGTATTTCTGCACCAGCTGCGGATAGTTTTTGACGGCCTCGCTGAAGGAGCAGAAGATTATGCCCTTCTCGGCGAGGGTCTCGCTGAAGGTTGTCTTTACGGAAACGCTGTCGAAGACGGCGTCCACGGCGGTGCCGCTCAGGATGTTGCGCTCGTGAAGCGGAATGCCCAGCTTGTCGAAGGTCTTCTCTATTTCGGGGTCGATTTCCTTGGGAGAAGCGGCCTTCTTTTTCGGCGCGGCATAATATATTATGTCCTGAAAGTCTATCGGGGGAATATCCAGATGGGCCCAGCGGGGAACTTCCATCTTCTGCCAACGGCGGAACGCCTTGAGGCGGAAGTCCAGAAGCCACTCGGGCTCCTCCTTTTTGGCTGAAATCAAGCGTATTATCTCCTCGCTCAGGCCCTTCGGGATGAAGTCCTGGTCCAGCTTCGTCTCGAAACCCTGTTCGTACTCCGAAGCCGTGAAATCTTCGATTATCTTTTCGCTCTCTTTCATAGGGACGGCAAAGGTAATCAATATTTTACTTTTTAACCAGCAAACTGACAAGGTAGCCCACCAGACCCACTCCTGCAACCGTCAGCACAATGTCCTGCCACTGAATGACAACAGGATAGGCGTCTATGACGAAATTGCCCGGCATCTTGACAATGCCAAGGCGCTGCTGCAGGAAGCATACGGCAAGGCCCGCTATGACGCCAGCCGCTATCCCCAGAAGCGATATGAGCCAGCCCTCCCTGACGAAGATGCGGCGCACCATCGCCTCGTCGGCGCCCATCGCACGCAGGGTTTCGGTATCCTCCTTCTTTTCGATTATCAGCATCGAGAGCGAGCTGAATATATTGAAGGATATTATTATGATTATAAATAGGAGTATCAGATAGATTGCGGTCTTCTCATAGATGAGCAGCTTGTAGAGGGTCTCGTTCTGCTCGCGGCGGTTGCGGACAGTGAAATCTTCTCCGAACTCCTCCTCCACAGCCTGCTGCACCTTGCGAAGGGCCATTCCCCGGGAGTCGAGACCTTCCGCCGCCAGATATATTTCCACGCAGGAGACCTCGTCGTCATACTCCAGAAGGCTGCTCAGGACCTCTTTCTGCACGAAAATGTATTTGCCGTCGAACGACTGCTCCAGAGAAATTATGCCGCTTGGAAACATATCTGCTTTGCGCAGCGACGCGGCGGCACTCATAATGTCCACGCCGGCCACGCGGGAGGGAAAATAGACCTCCAGCGGAGTCAGGAAGGCTATGTTCAGCCTCAGGTTGAGGGCTATCGTACGCCCTACCACCGCCTGCGGTATTTCGCCCTGCCGGAGGGAGAATTCCCCGCTGACGAGGTAGTCCTTCAGGCCCGTGGCAGCAATGTAGGCGCTGTCAACGCCACGCGCGGTCACGACTGCCGTGCGGTCGGCGTACTTCACATAAACGTTCTCCTCCAAAATGCCGCAGCAGGCCTCCACAAGCGTGTTGCTTTGCAGGGCGTCGGTGTGCCGGGCACTTCCGGAGAGAACCTTTCCCTCTTTAGGGGTGACGACCAGATCGGCTGTGTGCGCGTCGCCGAGCGAACGCACCACTTCGTCGAAACCGTTGTATATGGAGAGTATGATGACCAGCGCGGCGCAACCTACCGCAATTCCCACCGCCGATATAATCGAAATTATATTGATTACATTGTGGGACTTCTTTGCAAACAGGTAGCGCCGCGCTATGAAGTCTGATATGTGCATCTACTTTTTCAGGAGCTCGTCTATGTGCTCCACGTAGTCGAGCGAATCGTCCTGGTAGAACGACAGTTCCGGAACTATCCTGAGCTGTTTGGCCACCCTGCGGCCGAGTTCGCCCCTCAGGCGGCCCTTGTCGTCTTCCAGAGTTTTCATTACAACGCCTGCCTTCGATGACGGGAATATGCTCACATATACTTTTGCAAGGGCCAGGTCAGGGCTTATGCGGACTCCGCTCACCGTCACCATCGCGCCGTCATACGCAGCCATCCCCCGCCCGCGGATAATCTCGGCCAGGTCCTTCTGAATCTGCTTTGCGACTTTGAGTTGTCTTGTGCTTTCCCCTTCCACGACTATTCGAATTTCAGGATATAATAGTTCTTCTTGCCTTTCTGGACAAGGATGTATTTGTCGTTTACAAGGTGGTCGGCGGTCAGCTGCAAGGCTGTGTCGGCGGTCTTTACCTTATTGATGCTCAAGCCATTGCCCTGTATGAGCTTGCGGCATTCGCCCTTGCTTGGGAAGATGTCGGTCTTGACCGAGAGCATCTCGATTATGTCGCAAGGGAGTTCGCTCTTAGGGAAGTTGTACTGCGGAACGCCTTCGAACACGGAGAGGAAGGTGCGCTCGTCGAGAGACTTGAGAGCCTCCTCGGTGCCTTTGCCGAAGAGCATTTCTGAGGCGGCCACTGCATTTTCGTAGTCTTTCTCGCTGTGGACCATTATCGTGATTTCCTTTGCGAGGAGCTTCTGGAGCTCGCGGCGCTCAGGGCACTGCCTGTGGGCCTCGATTGCCGCTTCGATAGTCTCGCGGTCGAGCATCGTGAATATCTTGATGTACCTTTCGGCGTCCTCGTCGCTGACGTTGAGCCAGAACTGGTAGAACTGGTAAGGGCTGGTGCGCTCGGCGTCGAGCCAGATGTTGCCCTTTTCGGTCTTGCCGAACTTGCCGCCGTCGGCCTTGGTGATGAGCGGGCAGGTCAGGCCGAAAGCCTCGCCGCCGTTTTTGCGGCGGATGAGTTCCGTGCCGGTCGTGATGTTGCCCCACTGGTCGGCGCCGCCGAGCTGCAGCTTGATGCCCTTGTTCTCGTAGAGCCAGAGAAAGTCATAGCCCTGCAGAAGCTGGTATGTGAACTCTGTAAAGCTCATTCCTTCAGTGGATTCGCGGCTGAGGCGCTTCTTTACGGAGTCTTTGCTCATCATATAGTTCACCGTTATCATCTTGCCGATGTCGCGGGTGAAGTTGATGAAGGTGTAGTCCTTCATCCAGTCGTAGTTGTTGACCAGTTCGGCCTTGTTTGGCGCATCCGACTCGAAGTCGAGGAAGCGGCCGAGCTGCTTTTTGATGCAGTCCACGTTGTGGGCGAGGGTCTCCTCGTCGAGGAGATTGCGCTCGGCGCTCTTCATTGAAGGGTCGCCGATCATTCCAGTCGCGCCTCCCACGAGGGCGTAAGGTTTATGGCCGCAATTCTGAAAATGCTTCAGAATCATTATGCTTACAAGGTGTCCGATATGGAGCGAATCTCCGGTAGGGTCTATTCCGACATATGCTCCGGCAGGGCCTTTCATCAGTTCTTCTTCAGTTCCGGGCATAATGTCGTGGATCATACCTCTCCACTCCAGTTCTTTTACAAAATTCTTCATCGTATCGTTTTTAATTATTTATCCTACAATCCATACCATAACGTGGTCATCCACAACTTCGTAGCTGAGCTCGAGCTCTTCTTCGGTTCCGTCCTTGAAGAAGAAGGTGGCGTCGAGGTCGCCGTCGTCGTGAGGGTTGAACCGGTCTATCTCTATCTGTTCGGCGAAATCCACGGCGGAGATTGACATCCTCTTGTAAATCGCCTCCTTGGCACACCAGTATATTGCAAGCTGCAGGGCTCTCTTCTTCTCGTTGTCGCCAAGATCCTCTATCTCCTCCTCGGAGAGGGCCTTCGCCTCCACTGCCGAAAAGTCGCGGTTGAGACTCTCTATGTCGATGCCCAGATCTTCGTCCGGATGGACTATGATGGCCACGAAACGGTTGGTGTGGGAGATGCTCAGTTCCCAGGCGCTGTTCTCCAGATACGGCTTGCCGTTGTCGTGGTGGCCCAGATAGAGCTTTTCAGGGAAAATGACGTTCAGAAGGGCGCGGGTCGCGAGTTTCTCCTTGCGGCGGGCTTCGCTCTTGATGTAGGTCAGTTCCTCGAGCTCATCGTCGGGGACGGCGGTCGAGTCGAGAAGCTCCTTTTCGCTTTCCGTTATTTCCCAGACGTAGATTGTTGCATCGTTGTCAAGTTCTTTGGTCAGATAGAGTGCCATACAATAGTATTTCGGCCCGCCGATTGGCTCGACGGGGCTGTTTTGTCAAATTTGTTTTCGGGATATGCGCACCACGACGGGTAGGGCTCTTGCGATGAGCTCCCGTCACAGATTGTCTTGTTCCAACTCGGAGGTTCCACTTGTGGTGCGTTTTAGTTAATAATCTGTTGAGATACCAGGACTCGAACCTGGGCTGACTGAACCAAAATCAGTAGTGCTACCATTACACCATATCTCAATGGAGTGTATCCAAACTGCAAAGGTATAAATAATTTGGAAAACAATCATTATCTTTGTCTTCCTATTTTTGAGATATGGAAAGACGGATCATTCTGGGCAGCAATTCTCCGCGCAGGAGGTAACTTCTCGCGGGGCTGGATATCGAATTCACCATAGATACGGGCAACTCCTTCGACGAGGTGTGGGACGCGGATACCCCTCACGAAAAGGTGCCGGAGCTTATGTCACGGGGCAAGTCGCACGGTTTTCACCGCCAGCTCGAGGAGGACGAACTCCTCGTCACATCAGACACGATGGTCCTTGTGGACAAGGTCATTCTGGGCAAGCCGCATAGCAGAGAGCAGGCCGCCGGGATGCTCCGCACCCTTTCGGGCCGCACGCACGAGGTCATCACCGCCGTGACCCTCAGGGATTCCCGCCGCGAAGAGACCTTCACGGATTCGACTCTCGTCACCTTCGCCGACCTTTCCGACGACGAGATAAACTATTACCTCGACAAATACCGCCCCTACGACAAAGCCGGCGCCTACGGAGTCCAGGAATGGATCGGCTATGTCGCCATCACCCGCCTCGAAGGCTCCTTCTACAACGTAATGGGACTCCCCGTCCACAAACTCTGGCAAGCCCTCCGCGAGTGGCGGTAGGAATTTTCTATTTCTTCGCCAGGCGGTTCCAGAGGATCAGGCCGTAGAGGGCGTTGGCGACGAAGAAGGCGAACATAACGAGGGTCAGGGCGGCGTGCTCCTCGCCGCCAATCGTGGCCACGGTCCATTTTGAAACCTGAAGCAGATCGAGAGCGAGCCAGATGTACCACTGCTCAGCTATAGCCTTGACCATCATATACATAGCTATCAGTGAAACGACAGTTGTGGCCGAATCGAGCCAAGGCTGCGAATCGCCGATTGCAGGAAGCTGCAGAATCCAGGCGAAGAGAGGAATCAGCACGGCAGTCACTGCGAGAAATATCAGGAGCATACGCTTTGTCAAGTGGCGCACGTTGACCTTTCCGCTCTCGGCGTTCTGATTTTTCTTCCAGTTGAACCACCCGACAAACTGCATCGGCAGGTAGTAGCAAAGGTAAAGCACCGAGTCGGCATAAAGCTTGGAATTGAACGCTATATAGACATATATCGCGTTGTATATTATGCCGAATATGTAGTTGATTATGTTGCCTTTGGCGCAGAGGACGAGGTTGAGGATGCCGGTCACGGCGCCGATGAAGCCGATAGTGTCCCATCTTATATAGTCCCAGTCCCATCCGGCGCCGAAAATAATTAAAGCGGCGCTTACAATTGTGGTTCCCAGCACCAGAAACCAGTCGAACCAATTGAATGAAAAATTGAGTTTGGTTGTCATATACGTAAGATTATTTTCGTTTTTCGGCAAAGAAGCGGCTTACCGCCTCGGAGCATTGCGCGGCCAGAACCCCTCCTCTGACTTCTGTCTTAGGATGAAGCAGCGACGGAGAAAAAAGGCTATAGCCTCTCTTCGGGTCCGGGGCGCCATAGACAAGCCTGCCGAGCTGCGCCCAGGCAAGCGCCGCGGCACACATCGGGCAAGGCTCGACAGTTACATATAATGTACAGTCTGACAGATATTTGCCTCCAAGGTACGATGCAGCCATACCGATAAGCTGCATCTCGGCGTGAGCCGTAGGGTCGGTAAGGGTTTCGGTAAGGTTGTGAGCGCGGGCCACTATGCGGCCGTGGCAGACAACGACACCGCCGATGGGCACCTCCCCTTCGCGTGCGGCAGCCTCCGCCTCGCGGAAGGCCTCAGCCATAAATTTCTCGTCGTCCATCAGCGGACTATAATAGCGTTGTGGACCTTGCGCTCGCCTTCGTGGTCATAGAGCTTGTTGTCGCAAGGGTAATTGACGATGCTGTCTCCGACCACGAGGGTCGATGAGCCGCCGCCGTCCAGATTGAGGGCAGATTCGCAGCCGAGCCATCCCATAACCTTCTGTAGTTCAAATATTGACATTCCCTCGGCCTGACCCTTGAAGCGGCCGTCCACTACCACGAACACGACCGTTCCGTCCGCTTTTTTGCCGACTCCCGTGCGAGGGTGGCGGGTCGTGTTGAAGCCTTCGACGCTGACATTTTCCTCGCGGCCGTCGATTATCATCAGAGGACCGCTTGTCACGACGTCTTCTCCCGAAATGTAGCGCTCCCAATCCTTCATCCGGTCTGCCTTCACGATGTAAAGCGTGCCGGCGGTCGTCACCACGGCGCCGGTCTGGCGGGTGCTGCGGCCCGGCCGCTTGCCGTCCATGCCGTTAGGGAACTTGTCTTCATAGTCCTGACGGTAGAACATCGCCGAGCCGTAAGGGGCTCTCGTAATGAAAAAACCTGCGTTGACGGCAGCTACGGCACCGCTGTCCTTGGCAAAGTCCGTCGTTTTTCGAAGAGTCCTGTCCGGGGCCTCGACTATGTCGAGCCTGCGGCCTTTCACCTCCAGCACGGATATGGTCTGGGCTGAATCAAAAAGCCCGCCTGAAAACTTGCACCGGCGCAAGGTCAGCCCTTCGCCTACCTGCTCAGAGGTCCAGTTGCCATTGAAAAACACAAGTGAATCGTTCTGTGCGCCCAGCGAAATCGTCGCGAGAGCTGCAGCCAGTGTCAGAAAAAAAAGTCTCATCTCGAACAAGATTTTTACAAAGATACGAATACAAATTGTTAAATTTGTATTTTATGCGGAATTTTTGGCGACATATCCTGCTTGCGGCATCGCTCCTGCTTCTGACTTTCACAGGCGCCAGGGCGCAGTACGACCTTACCGGATCGGACCCCTCCCGCCTGAAGTGGAATATCCTCCGCGGCGAGTGGTTCGACGTGATATATCCCGTGGAAGTGGACTCGCTGGCAAGGCTTTACCTATATAATTTCGAAAAGACGCGCACGCGCAATCTTGCCGGGCTCAAGGTCGAAACTCCGCGAATGCCGGTTGTCCTGCATCCGTACGACCTCAACAGCAACGGTCTGGCGGTCTGGGCCCCGCGCCGCCTCGAACTGGAGACGACCCCGCCATTCAATCCCAACTCCTCCCAGAACTGGGACTACCAGCTAGCCCTGCACGAAGGCCGGCATATCGGGCAGATGACAATCTATACGAAAGGGTTCTTCAAGTTTCTGTACTATCTGACCGGCGAGCAGTCAATTGCCATAGGCATAGGCTTCTATCCTTCGCAATTCGCCCTCGAAGGCGACGCAGTCCTCAACGAAACAGACCTCTCGGAGGAGGGCCGCGGCCGAAGAGCCGACTTTCTGAAGTACTACCGCGCCGCCTTCCACGCCGGCGAAAGACGCACCTACCAGCAGTGGAGGCTCGGCTCGGACATCCGCTACACTCCCAATTCATACGCCTTCGGCTATCTTATGATGAGCACGATGCGCTACAACTCGGGCAACTTCTACTCCACGGGAGACCTTATGAACTCCCAGCGCAAGTATTTCTGGAGGGTGTTCAGCAACGCCAACAAGAGCTACCAGATAGCCTCAGGCCTGACCGCCAGAAAAAACTGGAGAAAGGCCGACAGCCTCTTCAGCGCGGTGTGGGCGCTGGATTACGAGCAGCACAAGCCGTTCACGCCATATGAAAGCCTGATAGCAAAAAGGAAAAAACCATACCTGGAAATCACCAACCCGATTCCCACTTCCCACGGAGTCATCGCCGCTGCCGCCGGTATGGAGAGCGCCAGCCACCTTATGCGGCTGGATGAGAGAGGAAAGGACCGGATTGAAAAGGCATTTCCCTCAAACATAAGCAATTACGTACCGCTGACCGACTCCACGCTGCTCTTCGCCGAAGTTGTGCCGAGTGGGAAATGGGAGCACGAATCCTTCTCCATCCTCAGGACCTACGATTTCGTGCACGACAGGTTCCGCGACATAACCCGGCAGACGAGATTCTTCAACCCGGTGAAAGGCAGTTCGCCGGACACTGTCTATGCCGTGGAATATCCTGTCAGGGGCAATTCCAACGTGGTCAAGGTGGACAGCCGCAGCGGCGCCGTGCTGGAAACCGTACAGGGGCCGGAGGGCGGGCAGATAGTCAATCTGGGCCTTCTTGGCGGGGAAATTTACGCCACCATAATCACGATGGCGGGGCAGGGAATCTACAGATACGACGCCGCCGAAGGCCTTTGGCATACTCTGGTGGAGCCCCAGCCCAAGGCGATAGTGGACTTCAAGTCGGACGAAGACTCGCTGCTCTATTTCGTCTCGGATCTCGACGGAGTGGACAACGTCTATGCCTTCAACCCTTCGGACACTTCCCTCGTGAAACTCACTTCTGCCCGCTTCGGAGCAAAAACTCCATATATCGACACCGCCTCGAGAGAACTCTATTATTCAGACTATGACCAAAAGGGTTACATTCCTGTAAAAACGCCGCTGGACAGCCTTCTGTGGCAGGATTTCCGCTTCGAAGACTACAAGCGCAACTTTATAGCCGATTCGTTGTCGCGTCAGGCCGAGGCCTATGCGCCGGCCCCTTCGCGGGAGACGGACTCGCTGCTGATGTCGAAAGTCAGAGAGATGGAAAGCGAGCCTTACGGCAAATTGGGCCACCTTTTCCACATCCACTCCTGGGCGCCTTTCTACGCCAGCGTGGACAAGATAATGAATTTCAACTACGAGCACTTCTACGACCTTGCGGCAGTCGGAGCCACCGTCATATCGCAAAACACCCTCGGCACGGCAGTGGCAACGGCCGGTTATTCATACCACAATGGCTTCCACGCAGGTCACGTCTATTTCCAATACTCCGGATGGATGCCGAGGTTGGAATTTTCGGCCGACATCAACGACCGCCACAAGACAGTCACCGACATAACCTACAAAGACGCCTCGCTGAGCGGCGTAAAGGTCAGGGAGATAGAGACCGACAAGCCTTCCGTCGTCTTGAAAGCGACCGCCAGTTTCCCTATATACCTCTCACGTTCAGGCTGGTACAGCAAACTGACACCTAAACTGCAATACACTTTCAAAAACGACGAGTATTCGATTCTCGGCAGCAAATATACCTTCAAGCACAATCTGCTTGCCGGCGTGAACTACTACCGCGTGAGGCCGACTCCGACAGCGAAGATTTATCCACGCTGGGGCATCGGAGGCAACCTCGACGTGAGGTTGGCGTCGGGACTTGTGAATGACAAGGGCATTATGGCCTACGCCAATATGTACGGCTATTTCCCCGGCATCGCACGCAACCAAGGCTTGAAGCTCACAGGCTGCTACCAGAAGCTCCTCAGCAGATATTCAATCGCCTACATCCCCAACATCGCAACTCTGCCGCGCGGCTATGCCAACGACAAGATTCTGGCGGACTACACGAAAGTCACTCTGGATTACGCCATTCCGCTCTATTTCGTGGACGGCCACACGACATTCCTTTATTATATGAAGCGCCTGCAGCTGATTCCGTTTGTGGATTACGCCTACGACCGCAACTGGCACAATTTCCTCTCCGGCGGCTGCGACCTTCTGGCGGATTTCAACCTTTTCAGGATTTCCTACAACATCTCTCTGGGCGTCCGCTACGCCCGCACACTCGAAGGCAAAAACTCCTGGAGTCTGCTCACGGGCTTCAACTTCTAGAGGCTTGCCTTGATTTTGGCGGCCAGCTTCTGCCCGACTACGGCGGCAACCTCCTCAAGGGTGGCGTCCTGAATGCGCTTTACACTGTGGAAATGGCGCAGCAATTTTGTCTCGGTGGCCTCCCCGACGCCCGGAACGGCGCGCAGCGCGCTTTGAGCCTGACCCTTCTCACGGCGCCGACGATGGTGGGTTATGCCGAAGCGGTGGGCTTCGTCCCTGATGTGCATCAGCAACCTGAGCGAACTTGAATTCTTGTCAAGGAAAAGCGACACGCTTTCGCCCGGCACGACTATCTCCTCCAGCCTCTCGGCAAGGCCCACTACAAACACTTTTTCGCGTATTCCAAGCTCTTCGAGGGCCTCGAGGGCAAACCTCAGCTGCCCTTTGCCGCCGTCTATGACGATGAGCTGCGGCAGCGGCTCGCCCTCGGCAAGAAGGCGCGAATAGCGGCGGTTTACAACCTCTTTCATAGAGGCGTAGTCATTGGCGCCGACGACTGTCTTGATAAGGAAATGGCGGTAGTCCTTCTTGCTCGGGATGCCGTCGCGGAAGACGACGCAGGCGGCCACGGGGTTGGTGCCCTGCGTGTTCGAGTTGTCGAAGCACTCTATGTGGCGCGGCAGAGAGCTCATCCCAAGATCCGTCCGGAGCTGCTCCATAACCTTCTCCGAGCGCTCGATACGCCGTGGCAATTTCTTCTCCTGCAACAGTTTGTATGTATCCATATCGAGGATGCCGTGACCCACCACCTTCTGGCGCTCGCGGTGCTCCTCCAGCAGGGCGAGCCTCTCTTTCCACATCTGCGCGTCTTCGAAGCGAAGCTCCCCGGCGGCCTTCATCATAGCGGCCTGACAGTCGGCTATCAGACTGCGCACCCTGCCGCTTAAAAGGGCCTTTATGCCCTCTATCTGGCTGTCGTACTCCCCGCGGCTGAAAAGGCCGAGGCAAGGCGCGGCGCATTTGCCAAGATGCTGGTTCAGGCAGCTGCGGAGCCGTCCGGAGGCTATGCTCTCCTCGGAGAGGGAAAGCGAGCAGATGCGCATCTTGTAGAGGCTTCCTATCAGGTCCAGCAGCCTTTTGGCGTGCATCACGCTTGCGTAAGGCCCGAAGTAGGAGGAACCGTCCTTGACATAGCGGCGCGTTAGCATCACCCTCGGGAAAGGTTCGTTTTTTATGACTATCCAAGGATATGTCTTGTCATCTTTCAGCAGAATGTTGTAGTGGGGCTGGAGCTGCTTTATGAGGTTGTTTTCCAGCAGCAGGGCGTCTTCTTCGGTCTCCACGAGAGTGTACTGCAGATCGGCGATCCTGGCCACCAGCGCCCTCGTCTTCTTGTCCAGCTGCTCCGGAGGACGGAAATACTGCGACACGCGCCTTTTGAGGTCACGCGCCTTGCCCACATAGATTATGGTGCCGGTGTCATCAAGATAGCGGTACACCCCGGGCGTGTGTGGCAGAAGTTCTATTTTCTCCCTGATATCCACTTGATTTTAACCGAAAAATGTTATCTTTGCTCTTTACGATTCTTTTGCCTTATGAAAAAGAACAAGACAAAGTTAATAAATAAGTCCGAAATAATGAATGCCCTCCATATGAGAGGCATTATCGGATGGATTGTCGCAACCCTCGCAATGTGGCTGCTGGGGATCAACAAAGCCAACAAATTCAACGACAAATACAAGCAATACAAAGGCGCGGAGTTCTCCGACCAGGTGCTCAAGGGACTTGACATAAAATGTGCGCTGAACCCTCAACAGTTCGACTTCATTCCGCAGGACGGCCCGTTCATCACAATTTCGAACCACCATATCGGCAGCATCGACGGCCTTATGCTCCACTCCGTGATAGGCACAATGCGGCCCGACTTCAAAATTCTGACGAATTTCATCCTGACGCTGATACCTTCCCTGAAAGAGAATTTCCTGCCTGTCAATCCTTTCTCCTCTGAATTCAAGGGTCACAAGAGTTTCGGAGGCCTGCGCCTGGCGGTAGAGCACGTGCAGAAGGGCGGCTGCCTCGGACTGTTCCCGGCAGGAGAAGTGGCGACAGTGCAGCGCGGCAAAAAGAAGACAGCCCTCGGCACGCACGTCGTGGAGGACACCGTCTGGCCGGAAAATATGATAAAACTTATCCGCAACGCCAATGTCCCCGTCATCCCGATATATTTCGAGGCGCAGAACTCCAAACTGTTCCACTTTCTCGGCTGGTTCCACCCTCTTTTCAGGACCGCGCGCCTTATCCACGAACTCTTCAACAAGAAGGGTCAGACAATCCCTATGCGCATAGGCAAGCCTATTCTGCCGAATGAATTGGCGGAATATCCCGACAATGAGCATCTTGGCGCCTACCTGCGCAGCCGCGTATATGCGATGGAGGGCGAATTCAACAATTCCAACAAGGCGCTGCTCGCTCCGCCGGAGACCGTCGTTCCGATTGCCCTTCCGAAAGACAAGAAGGCCGTGCTCAAGGAGTTCACAACCCTGAAAAACAACGGCAAAATGCTTTTCGAAGTGGCCTCATACCAGTGCTATCTTGCCGAATATGACGAGATTCCTGTGGCAATGTTCGAACTTGGCCGTCGCCGCGAACAGGCTTTCAGGGCCACGGGCGAAGGCTCCAACAAGGCAATCGACGTGGATGAATACGACAAGTATTACAAACATCTGATCCTGTGGGACTTCAAACAGAAGAAGATTGCCGGCGCCTACCGCCTCGGCGTCGGAAGCGAGATTTTTGAAAAGCACGGAGGCATCGGAGGTTTCTACACGCACACCCTCTTCACATACTCCCAGGAATTCATCGACTCATATCTGAGGCAGACCATCGAACTGGGCAGAAGCTTCGTCAGCGTGGATTACCAGAAAGAGGCGCTGCCGCTTATGCTGCTCATCAAAGGACTGATGTTCAGCCTTATGAAATATCCTGACGCTAAATACTTCATCGGGCCTGTCAGCATCAGCAACTCCTATCCGAAATTCTACCAGAGCCTGATGGTGTACTATCTCAACAATATGCACCACGCCCACCTGAACGAGAACGACGCCATCCCGCACACACCGTTCACGCCGGACTACCTGCACATCAACCCTAAAGACCTGCTCCGCAAGAAGATGGACAATTTCGAGAAGTTCGACCGCTTCCTGATGAGGATTTCGGACGGCAAATACAGGATTCCTACACTGGTCAAGAAATACATCAAGATAAACTCCCGCATCATCTGCTTCAACGTGGATCCTCTGTTCAACTACAGCCTTGACGGACTGATACTTCTGGAAATCAGCGAATATCCGCGCTATGAACTGTTGGCGATGACAAAGGATATGACATCCGTTCAGGACAGGGAAGCCATCATGAACCGTTTCGGGTACAGCCTGAAAGATGCAAAAAAGCCCGCCTAGGGCACCGGATCATAACCGCTGCCGCCCCACGGAGCGCAGCGAAGAATTCTCTTGAAAGCGAGCCAGGAGCCCTTCAGAAGGCCGTGTTTCTGCAGAGCCTCGAGCGCATAGGCAGAACACGTGGGCGTATAGCGGCACTGCCGCCCCATATATGGCGAAAGGCATATCTGATAGAGCTTTATGAGCTTAGTCGGCAGCCATATCAGCAATGAGCGAACGGATGCTTTTTTCGATTGATTCATAGCTTTCCTCCTTTACAGCGACATAGAAGAAGAAAATGTTCAGGCCCCTGCCCTCCAGCGGAGCACAATTGAGCCTGTAGGCCTCCCGCATCCTTCTTTTGAGCAGATTGCGCTTCACGGCCCTTTTGAAATTGCGCTTCGGCACCGTGAAAATCAACTCACCCTCCCCAGGCTCGAACGTGGCTCTGACCGGATATTTGAAGACGGCCTTGCCGTTTTTCAGGACGGAGAGGATGTTGCTGCGACCCATCGCTTATTTTGCCTCGATGTACTTGAGAAGCGCCTGCGCGATTGATGGAGTGCCGGGAGCAGGTGCTTCGATACCAACCGTAAGGCCGGCATCGCGGGCTGCCTTGGCGGTTGAAGGGCCGTAGGTCGCCACCACGGTGTCGCCCTGATTGAACTGGCTGAAGTTTTCGAAGAGAGACTTGATATCTGAAGGGCTGTAGAATGCAACGACTTGATAATCTGACAGATCAAGGTCTGTCACGTCGTTGTTTACGGTGCGGGCAAGAACCACGCTGCCGTGCTTGAGCTTGGCCTGGGTGAAGATTTTGTCCACGTCTTCCTTGAGGCTGTCCGTGCAGGTTATCAGATAGTTGTCGGCCTTGTGCTTCGCTCCGATGGCTTCCACCATTGAAGCTACCGTACCGGTGCCGAAGAAAATCTTGCGCTTGCGATAGACTATGTACTTCTGCAGATAGACGGCGATTGCCTCGCTCTGGCAGAAATATTTCATAGTGTCCGGAACTGTGACCCTTGTCTGTTCACAGATTTTGAAGAATGTGTCTATTGCAATTCTGGACGTGAAGACTATTGCCGTATAATCCAGAATTGTTACGTGCTGAGACACAAAATCGCGTTGTGAAACGCCTTCCACCTTGAAAAAAGGCCTGAAGTCAATCTTTACGCCGTGCTTTGACTCGATCTCCGCGTAGGGAGACGTGCCGGAGGGGGCTGATTGTGAGATGAGAACCTTCTTAATTTGCATTTGTCAATACCACTGCTTTTACTACCACCAAAATTGGAAGAATTTCGAGGGCGCAAAGATACAAAAATCTGAAAAACACAGAAAATCCGCAGGAAATAAAAATTTTATTCACCCGAAAAAAATATATGACCGCCATCAGAACAGCCACAGCGGCCATATACCAAAGGGTCAAACCCGGAAAGACAGCCACAGGCATAGAGAGAATCATTGCCAAAACTGATATGGCATTGCTCTGACTCTCCACCTCCCCAAATGCCTCACGGTTTTTTGTAACCCACCCCAAAACCTTGAACATTAGGTATTTATAAGCGAAAAAAGCAACCGTTGCAACAACTGCCCACCAATATCCCAAGCTGCAGGCCCCTGTCCTGAAAAGCGCAAATGCATAGAAAGGCATAAGCAGTATTAAAGCGGTCCACACCTGCCTGCGGGGGTCGCTCCCCCGCATCAGCCCGAACAGAATCATTGCGACCAGTAGCAGAGCCAGAAGGAAATACATTATGACAGGGTCCTGCGGGGTCTTGACCAGATGTTCTCCGCCGGCCGCGTTTTCAAGCACCAGCCTGCTGCCCTGCCATATTTCCAAAAAACTCATCTCAATTGCCGCGTTTTGCCTTGTAACCGAGGCTTGTCAGAATTTCCACCACCTTGTCGCGGAAATCTCCCTGGATTATTATTTCTCCGTCCTTCGCGCTGCCTCCGGCGCCGCAGCGGGCCTTCAGAGTCTTGCCGAGATCTTCAAGCATCTGGTCGCTGCCGGTGAAGCCGCCCACAAGAGTGACCTGTTTGCCGGCCTTGCGGCGGCGGTCAAGGGTCACGATGAGGTTGCCTTGCGCTGAAGGACGAAGGGCCTTCTCGGCCTTCTCCTGCTCAACTTCTTTTGCCACGGCCTCAGCGTCGATGCCGAAGGCTCCAGCCAGTTTGCTCTTCCAATCTTCCTGCATAAGATTAATTTTTTCACAAAGTTAGTTATAAAACTGTATCTTTGCTTTTTACTGAAAACTTTTAAACCAAAATGGATAAAAAACAGTTCAACCGGATAAACCTCATCGTGTCGCTGGTGGTGCTCGCTCTCTCGGCAGGAGTATATCTCTCCACAATAGAGCCGACCACAAGCTTCTGGGACTGCGGTGAGTTCATTGCTTCGTCATACAAACTCGAAGTCGGCCACCCGCCGGGAAACCCTTCCTTCAACCTGTTCGCCAGATTCTTCACGATGTTCACTGGAGCGGAGCACGCTGCCGTCGCCGTCAATGCGATGAGCGCGCTGTGCTCGGCTTTCACGATATTCTTCCTCTATCTGACAATTGTCCATTTCGGGCGCAGAATATTTGAAATCAGAGGTCGCAGCCTGACAAAGGGCGGCGCCGTCGCGCTCTTCGGAGCGGGAGTGGTTGGCGCGATGGCCTACTGCTTTTCAGACACGTTCTGGTTCTCGGCCGTCGAGGGAGAAGTATATGCGATGTCATCCCTTTTCACGGCAGTGGTCTTCTGGGCCATCCTCAAATGGGAGGAGCAGTTCGAGAGCCCTTATGCCAACCGCTGGCTCGTGCTCATCTGTTTCCTGATGGGCATCTCCGTGGGCGTGCACCTTCTGAACCTGCTCACGATTCCGGCGCTTGTCTTCATCTGCTACTACAAGATGCACAAAGAGCCCGTCACCTTATGGAAGGCTTTTCTTGTATTGTGCCTGTCTGGGGTGATTCTTGCGGTGATACTCTTCGGCATCATACCGTATGTGCCGCGTCTTGCCGCATTCGTGGACCGCATCTTCGTAAACAGCCTCGGAGCCCGTTTCAACGTCGGAGCCGCCATCTTTATGATCCTTCTGCTGGCAGCCTGCTTCACGGCCCTCTTCTTCCTGAGAAAGAAAGACAAGCCGCTCTCCCACACTATCGTACTGTGTTTCACCACGATAGTGATAGGATATTCGCTTTTTGCGATAACCGTCATCCGCTCCTGCGCCGGCACTCCTACAAACGAATACCAGCCTGACAACCCATACACGCTCATCCGTTATCTCGGCCGCGAGCAGTACGGGTCCAACCCTATCCTTTACGGACAGGCATACACCTCTCCGTACGAGGCCGAGGAGACCGAATACTACACGCCTCTGGGCGACTCGTATTACAAGGCCGACAACATCGTTCCGAAGTATCCTTCATCAGTGAAGATGCTCTTCCCGAGAATGTGGAACGGCTTCGACCGCAAATACATCGAATACTACAAAACCTACAGCGAGTCGTACAACACCCGCCAGGCCTCCGTCTACGGCCAGAAGCGCACCGTCCAGATGCCTAAGTTCAAGGACAATCTGACCTTCTTCTTCGACTACCAGCTGGGCTTTATGTACTGGCGCTACTTTATGTGGAACTTTGTCGGAAGGCAGAACGACTTCCACGGCCAGACCCCTAATTACGTCTATGGCAACTGGGAGAGCGGCATAGGTTTCCTGGACCGCGCGCGTCTCGGCGACCAGAGCGACGGCCCCGACATACTCACCTTCAACAAGGGAAAGAACCACTATTTCTTCCTCCCTCTGCTGCTGGGTCTTGTAGGATTCTTCTTCCAGCTGAGGCACGACAAGCGCAACAGCTGGGTCACCTTCCTTCTTTTCATCCTCACCGGAGTCGCGATTGTGGTGTACCTCAACCAACCTCCTTTCCAGGTCAGGGAGAGGGACTACGCCTATGCCGGCTCATTCTATGTATTCGCCCTTTGGATAGGCCTCGGAGTGCTTGCGGTGCAGGACTGGCTTGACGGCGTTTTCAAGAAAAACGGCACAGCCGCAGCGGGCATAGCCGTGGCGCTCTGCCTCTCGGTACCGGTGATAATGGGTTGCCAGAACTGGGACGACCACGACCGCAGCGGCCGCTACACCGCCCGCGATATGGCATACAACTATCTGGCAGGCACCCTGCCGAATTCAATGCTCGTGACACACGGCGACAACGATACCTTCCCTCTCTGGTACGCTCAGGAAGTGGAGGGCATCCGCACGGACGTGCGCATAGTGAACTCCTCCCTGCTGGGCACCGACTGGTACATAGACCAGATGCAGTGCAAGTTCTATGAAAGCGAGCCGTTGAAGTTCTCGATCAGGAGACCTCAGTATCTTTACGGCACAAATGACTTCCCTGACGTGATAGACGCGGTCGACCGCCCTGTACTGGCGTCGGAAGCCATCGCCGTGTTCACCAATCCGAAATACGTGGCCTCGGACGGAAGCGACTTCATCCCGCAGCACAAGATAATTCTCCCCGTTAACAAGGAGAACGCTATAAAGAGCGGCATCGTCTCGGAGAAATATATCGACCGCGTCGAGGATAGCATAGAGTTTGAAATCCAGGGCAACGTCATCAGCAAATTCGACCTGATGATGCTCGACCTTCTGAGCAATTACGACTGGAGCAGACCTCTTTATTTCGTATCGAGAGGCGAGACAAAGCTCGGACTTGACAAGTGGCTGCAGTACGACGGCTGCTGCTACAGGCTCGTGCCTGTGAAGAAGACCGAGAGCGACGGAGACTATCTTATGGACGAAGAAGATCTCTACGAGAAACTTATGAACATCTACCGCTTCGATTCGCTCAAGGCCGAAGGCATCAACGTGGATTACCAGAACCTCTACACCTTCTGCGCCGTGTCGCCTGTCCGCGAGATGTTCGTGACGGTGGCGGACGCGATGCTTCTGAAGGGCGACAGGGAGCGGGCCGTCAAACTTCTTGACCGTTGCATCGAAGTGCTGCCGGAAGAACAGTATCCGTACAATCTCTCTATGATAGGCGGCATCAACGACTGGTCGATGCTCTCGATAATCGAGGACTATTTTGCCGCCGGCGCCTTTGAGAAGGGAGCCGACATCGCTGAAAAGTTCGCCGACGAGTGTCTGAAGGCCATTTATCTGTACTCCACTCCTGTCGGAGAGGGCGAGAACGACATAATCTCGAAGAAACATTCCGACGACGTGGCCAACGAGTACTTCTACCTCATACACATCTGCGAGAACTACCACCAGACTGAACTTGTCGAACGCATAAAAGAAAAGATCAAGTCATGAAAAAACTGTTGTACGCACTTTGCGCCGCGGCGCTGATTTTCGGATGCACGCCGGAGCCGGATCCCAATTTCACAATCGATCCGGTGGACTGCGGCGAAGAGCTCAGTGAGGCCTATGTCTATTTCACCGAAGAGGCAGCCGCAAAAATAGAGAACGGCAGCCTGAGCGCCACCAAGGCCGGCATAGGCGTGGAATCCTGTGAAAGAATAATTCCGGACGGAGGGAAGTTCGACAAGCGCCACCGCGCGGCGGGCCTGCACAGGTGGTACACGGTGCGATACAGCAAACTTGTCGACGAAACAAAGGCCGCCGAGGGCCTCGGCTCCTTGGAAGGCGTTGTGGGAGTTTCGTTTCCTCAAGAGATAACTCCTTGCAGCACAAGTTATTTCAACGATTCAAAGATGTATTTGCAGTGGAGCCTGCAAAACGACGGCACGCTGCCCAGTTCCCTGGGAGACGGCTCCTACGTGGCAGGCTGCGACATAAACGTGATACCTGTCTGGGAAAATTACACGACAGGCAGCAAGAATGTAATAGTATCTGTCATTGACGGAGCGGCCGATCCGGACAACAAAGAATTCAAGGATGTCGTAATTGCTCCCGGAGAGCACGGAAGCCTGTCATTCATCGACGACTATGAAGGAGACGTGCTTTATCCGTATGACCACGGCTGCAATGTCACGGGCATTATAGCGGCCGCCTCCAACAACTCATACGGAATGGCCGGCATCGCCGGCGGCAGCGACGGAACGGGCGGGGTCAAAGTACTCTCCTGCGGCATTTTTATGACAAATCCGGCCGATCCTAAAGGATCGACATTGAGTACCTCGTCTGCAAACATACTCAAGGCATTCGTTCATTCGGCAGACGAAGGTGCAGTAATCTGCAATTGCAGCTGGGGCATTACTGTGTCGGACGAAGAGCAGGCCGCTAGGCGCGCCGCGGAGTTCCCAACCTCGGAAAGCCCTGTCAGAACAGGTATAGACTATTTCGTGGCAAATGCCGGAACGGACGGCGACGGCAACCAGACAGGCCCGATGAAAGGAGGTCTGGTTGTGTTTGCAGCAGACAATACAGGCTTTCAGCACGCCTGCCCTGCCGAATATGAAAAGGTGCTGGCGGTGGCAGCCCACGGCCCGGCCTACGATTTCGCCACATATTCCGCATACGGCGACTGGGTGGATCTCATTGCTCCGGGAGGAGACAATCTGGGCGAAGAGGAGAGCCCGTACCGTATGATATTCGGGCCTCTTGAAGACAACATGTTCGGCTATATGGCCGGCACTTCACAGGCCGCGCCGCACGTCAGCGGAGTGGCAGCTCTGCTGGTGTCATATTTCGGCGGACAGGGATTCACCGCTGAGAAGTTGTGGGAATATCTTGTCGGCGGCGCCCGCAGAGGGGTCATCGAAGGCAAGATGGACGGACCTATGCTCGACGCCCTCGGCTCCTTCGAATATGCCGCAGAGCCGAGCAAAGTCCGCATCGAACCATCCTTCACCAAAGACTTGACACTAAGGTCTCACGAAAGCACGACGCTCTCATACTCGGTTCTGAACAACCCCGACAATCTTCCGGTGACGGTGGAGGCCTCCTGCAAGGCCTTGTCCTACACAATCTCCGGCAATTCGGTAAAACTTACAATAGAGGCTCCGAAAGAGGATCCAGGCACATATTCCGTCGCCATCTATGCAGGCAAAGGGACATCCAACGAGGCTTCCGTAAAGTTCTCACTCACGATACTTCCGAACAACGCTCCGCAGATTTCCCAAAAAATGCCGGACCTGAGCGTCGGATACGACCTCTCGGAAGAAGAGATGGAAAACTGTGAAATCATTCTGTCCGACTATTTTACAGATCCCGACGGAGAAACTCTCGTCTATAATGTACAGACTTCCGATTCCGGAATCATAGAATTTGCCTGGATGGATGACATTATGGTATATTGCCCGAAAGAGTACGGCACCGCCGCCTTTACCGTGCAGGCTTCGGACGCCAAGGGCGAATGCGCAAGCCAGACTTTCTCGATAGTCTGCCGCGACACCGACCGAAAATTTGACATCTATCCGAGTCCCGTGCACGACTTCCTCTATGTGAGGGCATATAAGGAGTGTATCACAATTCTTGAATTGTTCAACAGCGCCGGCATTGCCGTCATCTCGCAGAAGGCGACCACCTCTCCTGCCTCTCCGATGCAGATAGACGTCTCCTCTCTCGCTCCGGGCACATATAAGGCAAGAGTGACCGTTTCCGGAACTCAGATGGATGACGTAACGATAGTTAAAATATAGAAGGAAGTGAGTATGAAAAAGGTATCTGTTTTCGTTCTGTTTTTGACGCTTTGCCTCGGCCTCGGGGCGCAGAGCCTGCCTTTCATTGTCCGTAGCGCCGATCCGCGTTCTGCGGCAATGGGCTCCGTAGGCACGGAAAATCTGGCCGCAGGCGACGCCCTTTCCGGCAAAAAAATAGACGCAGGAGCCTCCTTCGGCACCGCTCTGCCTGGCGATTTCAAGACGGCCCTGATAGGTCTTGGAGGCTATGGCAACATCGGAAATCTCTCGGTCGGCCTCTACGGACGCTACAATATGCAGCCAGAGTATGAAACGTTCAACGACGTGTCGCGCAGCCTGGGCTTTTTCAGGCCCTGCGAAATGTCGGTCGGAGTCTCTGTGGCTTATGTCGTGGCAGACAAGTTCGCCATAGGCATAAGAGGGTCATACATATCTTCTAAACTTACATCCGGCGCAACCGCTTCCGGGTTCGGCGCGGACATTTCCGCCGCATTTTCCACAGGCGGTCTGACCGTGGAGGCCGCCGCCCGCAATCTGGGGCCGAAAATCAAGTACGGAAACTATGAGTATGCGCTTCCATCCCTCGCCGCCCTCGGCATCTCCTATAAAATCGGAGCCTTCAGGGCAAAGGCGGAAGCGGACTACCTTTTTGCCGGTTCATTTATGGCCGGAGCGGGCGCCGAATACACCTTCGCCAAGGTCTTCTCCCTCCGGGCGGGCTTCCATTACGGAAAGGACGACAGCCCGGTACCTATGTATGCCTCCATAGGCCTCGGCGTGCAGATAGCCGGCCTGCGCATAGACGTGACCTATATGCCTCCGCTGGGGCAGATGACAACCGGACAAGCCTGCGCCGGAATCGGCTTTAGCCGCTGACTATGCGAAAAATTTGTTGAATAAATGGATATAATAGTTATATTTGTCCAATTTACCATTGTATGACGCCCTGAGCGCTGCGCTCAGGAAGGTGAAGAAGGTCATCCCCGGAGGGGTGG
>R21__coassemble_139_pt1 | contig 60685 bp, 52 predicted proteins | sample R21__metabat2_high_PE_022 | metagenome-assembled genome bin R21
GGACATAAAGTTCATACAGTCGGAATATGTCCCATACAGGATAAAATGTACGTGGAGAGAGGATTGCGCAACACGTAGCAGATCTTCTCCTGAAGTTTCTCCTTATTAGGAATCATCCAGCAATCATATGCCCACGCTTTCTTCTTTCCCTCGGGACAGTTGTGAAGTAGCCATATCTCGGTCAGCCTCCTGTACTCGGACATAAAGTTCATACAGTCGGAATATGTCCCATACAGGATAAAATGTACGTGGTTGTCCATAAGCACGAAGGCTATGACAATAACGCCTGGAACCAGAATCCGGCAAAAGCCGACTCTGTTCATTCCTGCGACGAAATGCTCTTTGCAGATAAAAAGGACATCGTCCTCAAGTCCCTTTGTGGCAGCGTGATAGTAGTGTCTTTCTTCCATAATGAAAACCAGGCCGGATTTGCGGGAAGAAATAAAGCAAGAAATCACCGTAATCACTCATCCTCAAATCTCTCCCGACGGCGACTGTAGAGCAAAGGTAGCAATTTTTGGGGAATGGCAATAGGATCTTTCGCCAGTGTCCGGTAAAAAATCACACCTATTTGAAATTATCTTTCCGCCAGACACATCAGGGGCTGGGCCGATAATGGTGGGATATTCGAACCAGAGTCGGCGGGAAACGCTATAGCTGGGCCGCTTTAGGCAGGATTTTCTGCCCAGCCCCCTCTGGAAAAACAGGGCTGGTCAGCTTTTCGCGCCATATTCGACCCAGCCCCAGAATATAGTTTTGAGAAATTTCCAGATGGATGAACTAGAATCTGGCCAGATTGATATTCTCTATCATTAGTGTCTGAAAATATTGATTGTTAAGACAATTTACATTACAAATCTATCCGGAGGATTCGCAGCGCCGAATCCTGCAGGGGAAAACTCAGGCAAGTCTAATGTTGTTTTTGAAGACAATGTATCAGGCCACGCCATCAACCGGTACTCCGCAGTACCATCTGTGTATACTTCGGAACAGTCGTATGAATAGAATCCCTGCCCGGCATAAAAGCGGAAGCGCGACGTAATCTTCTCTTCATCCGGTCGTTGAAGGAAATCACTATGGCCCGGATGATTCTTTTGGTTGCCATACTCAATATATGAGTCCCACTTGCCCAAAAGCAACTGGACATATTGTTTGTTTACCGATATGGTTGGAGCGCCTGGGCCATTACTGCTAAAAGCCTCTGTTATTTGCTGTAGAGTGCGATTGCGTACTATATCGTTAAGCGCATCAGGCAATAAACTTCCTGCCGTTAACACATGTATGGGGAACTTGCCACATTTAAAGAATACATCTATGCAGTGCTCCTCCATATATTTTTTGGAATACTTGTCCATAAGCTACTTTCTTAGTTGAGGAAACACACACTGGCAAGTAACGCAGTATGACTTAGGAATGGGATATCTGGCATCCAGGGCATCACTGAAAAGGATTTCAGAAACATCAGTTATTTTTCCGACCTTGTTCATCAACTTGTGAGCGGCGTGCGGTTCTGCGCACCTGCCGGCCTCAAAAGAATCCTTGCCTTTTAAACCAAGAGCAGATCTCATTGGATTGGAAGGTTTCTGGCCCAACGGGATACTGCCTATCACAGAGCCGCTTTTATCGGTTATATTCTTATATGCGGCAGCCAGTACCGGATGTGCGGCCTTGAGGGCTGAGCAATTCCTTCCGCTTTCAGCCATATAAGGAGTGACCAGCGAACCACACGAGCATACCGTCAATGGAAGATCCCAGTGGTCAGCCTTTGTTGATTTCTTTTCCTCCTCCGTGTGCTTCTTCAATCGATAATTGCGGACACGATTTGCCTGATACCCTCGATACTGCTCAACGACTTTGTTGAGTTCGGCCTTGGTGTAGGGTTTATTTCTCATATGCTTTTAGGTAAGGCTACAGCCGCAGGAACCAAACAACTCGCAGATATTCTAGACAATCCCTCAAAAAAAATGGCAAACACCAAGGGCTATGCCTCGCCTAATTGTGATGTAATCTTGCTGAATATGCAGTCAAGTTCATATACAAGTGATTGGCTTAGTGGTGTATCCTCAACAGGTACATTTATAAAAAGTTCATCAGCTACTTGGGATGTCTCTGGAGCCAATGGTATTCCAGAAGGATGGACTGTAGAAACTGCTACAAATTAAAAGCCTTCGGCGATTGCTTGCGGGCTTCGCCCAGGTATCAACTTCCGCCTTGCTTCGCTTGGCGGAGGAATTCGCGTCCCGGGCTTTATTTCTGGACAGGACGGACGGACAGACCGTCGCACCGCTCGGCGCTGGGTTGTCTTAACACGTAGTCCGAATTGAAGTTCGCGTTGTAGGCGCGGTCAGGGTCGCCCGTATGGAGCGACGAAGACCAGTAGTAGCCGTAGGAACCGGCATTGCCAAGGTTGCCGCCGTAGCGAATGCCCGCAGCGGGAAGGAAAATTGACTTGTCGGTGTATCCTTCCTTATTGGAAGTTACGATTCTTCCGGCAACGCCGGTACCGTTGTAGTCTGACGTCCAAGTCCAGGTACAATTGTCTAAGAGTTCTGACCACTCCGCGCTAGTCGGCATACGCCAATTGCCTCCAAGGGCTACGTGTGCTGCGTCATCCTTGGGGACGAGGACAGTCTTGTTATCGGGGTCCCCCGTTCCTGACCAATATGAAGAACGAGACGAGGGAATGTATTTCGTCCAACCGGGCGAATAACTGTAAGGGCCATTACCATATTTAAGATATATGCTCCTATCCGTCACATCCGTCGTCCCGGCCCACTGGTAATAACCTCCGTACTCTTCGGGCTTGCAGGCGCCGAGATTAAATGAAGCCCACTTAACTGAAAGGCCCAAATCTACAGCTGAAGGAGTAGATAACGTTTTAAAACATATCACATCCGTCCTGAATTCAATGTCATCCACCTTCGTGACGATCACGTAATTGTATGCGGTATTCGAGGACAACGATGAAAGGTCAATGCTGAATGAACCATCTTCCAGAAGCGTCAAAATCTCCTTTGTGCCGGAGGACACCAGCTTGTCAAGGGTTGAAGCAGTGCTGCTATAGTACAGCCTTACATACTTAATGAAAGTACCTTCCGACTCAACCGTCAATTTCCCGGAAATTGTAGCCCTATGATACCACACGTCCTTCGCCTCTGCCGTTACTGAAGCCTTCACAGATGTTGTAGTAAAAGTTTTCGTTTCCGACTTATACTCACGGCCGTCCAAATTTACATATGCGGCAAAATCATACTTCGTATCTCTTGCAAGAGACTCATCTTTGATGGAAAATGCATTGTCTGAATGATTGCTCGCTTTCAGAACCTTCGCGCTACCGCCGTCAGGTGTCAGTACAAAACCATACTCTATCTGCCCATACACGCAGTCCGTCAAGTCAAGAAAGCCTTTGAGCACTGCGTCCTTGGGGTTTATGTCCGTGGCTTCTAGAGTTTTGATCATCGAGCTTGCAGGCAAGGTTGTGAATGACCTCACTTCTCCGTAGGAGATTTCATTGTTTTGAGAAATGTAGCTACGGTAGAAATATTCCGTCTCCGGCTCAAGCGCCTCAGTAGTTATCGTATAGCTGTAGTTCGAATCAAACACCTGGGCTTGAATCTTTGTCGCTGTTCCGATAAGCACACCTGAAGATGTAGAATATAGCACACCGAAAGTCAGATCGGTAGATGTAGATTGAGGCAGATTGGCCTTTCCGGCAATAACAGCATTCCGGCAGGAGATATGCGAGACACCTCCCGTCACGGCACCGATTACCTCTTTCACCACTGTCTTCTCCTCCGGTTCCTGGACTTTATCACAGGAAAAAACAATGGCGAATGCAGTAGCTAAAATTGCAAATGAACGAATGTACTTAATCATATTACTACTTCTTTACCTCTTGATTATCAAACATTTCGGCGGGGAAACCCGGCAAATTTGAATCTTTGACAATTTCAAGTGCCTTCTCGTTAAACCCCGTCCCGAATACACCACACAGCTTCTCTGCCAATTCCTTTATTATCAGCATTCTCTTGGGATTCCACACCAGGGTTTGGTTTGAAATTCTCAAAACAAAGCCGTCGGCATTTGTCCCCTCCACAATCTCGCTCAAAATGTTTTTACCACCGACTTTGAACTCGTCACCATCGGTTTGAACCTTGACGCCTTGAACCGACTGAGGCAATCTGCTACATAATTCGTTGAACTGCTCTTTGGAGTCCTTCTTATGATATAGCGCAATCTTTTCTCCATCTCTGGATGCTATAGTTGCCAGGGAAATTACCCAAGACCCATTTTGCGCCGCCATCCCGTTCGCATCCGTGATGAAGCGCTCCTTCAAGGGGCCATTGTCTTCGTCTCCCTTTCTCCTGCTGAACCAGCGTTCAGAAGTGTCGTGGTCTGTATTTTCTTTAGATACGAAGTTGAATCCGCCGAAAAGGGCTAGATAGAATCCGAATTTACTCAAGCCAAAACTGGTAGAAGTGACGACGATTGTTATTTTGGAGCCTCTGTCAATAAGACAACCATATGGAGTATTGCGCATAAAGCACTCAACCACAAGCCTGTCGTGCGGATATGATTCATATGCTCTTGTGGTCGCAAGATTGGCGGCCCGAAGTCTGGACGAAGACATACAGGCCTGAAGAATTTCTTTTTCCGAATACCCGAAGCGAGCCTTGAGAGTATCAAAAGGCTTGAACCAGGAAACATATTTCAGATTCCGCCCAGATTCCCTGCTACTTGTCCAGAGAAAAGTATTGTAAATAGCCTTCTCTATCTTGTTGATTCGTCGGCATTCTACGATGTCCTTGTACAATTCATAGAATACGGTAATCAGGGCCGCGAAGAAGAATATTCTGAAAACTCTCAGTGCAAGGTCAAACCCTGGATGCCCGGTACAAGAAACATATTCAATGCAATATCGCGGGAAGTAGAACAGCCTGTCTGCAAAGGAGAGTTCGTTTGAAATTAATGATATACACACGAAGAAACACAGAGATATAATCACAAACAGCCCCGCGGATATTGCCGTCAGAAAGAGCACTTCTGACGGCACGCGGTAACGTTTGGGCAGTTTATATCTGTACTTTTTGTGGAATCTCATTTTATATTTTATTCGGTGGATGCACTCGAATTCTACTCAGCCAACACAGCCCTGACACTGAGACCGTTTGCGCGCAAATGGTAGATGTAGTGATTCACGCCCATTCTGCTATCTTCGAAGTACAAGCCGTAGGTGAAACTAGAGCCATACTCTGTGGAAGAGAAGTAGCATCCGTACGTGCCCACTTCGGTGAGCGTACCGTCGGTACTGTCGAAGTAGCCCGCAACAGGCAGAAAAATGCTGTAACTTTCGTAAACCGTGCCGACCTTGCCGCTGATTTTCCAGCCCTTAAGGACGCAGCCGTCAGCGTACTGCATATGTCCGTAACCTGCCTCGCCATCGCACCAGGTCCAGACGGTGTTCGTACCCGTGAATGATGTGCCGCCTCTTACTGTGCCGGAGATGCGCACTTCCGCGCCGAGATCACTCAGCTGGCTCCGTGACGGCATCTTCCAGTTGTCGCCCCAGATTTGGCGGGCTGTGTCGTGGCTATCATCATAGTCACCGGTATTGTGGTCATCCGATGCAGTCAGATCATCACGCATATTGTTCGTTCCGCCCCAACGGTACAGACCTCCGACGTTTTCGGTGCAATATATCAACGGGTTAGTTTCGTATATGGGAATCGTCGCGCCGACGTTGAAATTAGCCCATCTCGGACCACCTTCCCAGAGCTTCACCCATGTGCAAGAGCCGCGGCCGGTAGCGGAGGCAGAACCTGATATCTTGCCGAACGTCACTTTGACTTCCACGTTTGTTGCAGGCATTGTGAAGGATTTACCGGTTGTGATATCCGTCCAGTCAGAGGCTCCTGACTCCCTCCACTCAACCTTGTCAACACAATAGTGGGATTTCGGAGTCGTCACAACACTGATATTATTACCAATGTTTGCCGTGGTAACAGTAGAATTGTCCTTCATAGTATAGAAACTTCCGTTGGATGATGTTGACTGACAGGTTATGCTATAGTCAATAGCCTTGAAAGTGGCGCTTACGGTTACGGGGTAGTTAGGCATAGTGAAGGCATCTCCCGTGACGTTAACTACCACTGACGGAGCATCGGTCTTGGTAACTGACCACTTGTCGAGAGTATAGCCGACCGCGGGATTCGCCACAAGGGCGACAGTAGAAGCCATTCGCACAGGCGTGCCGCTTGTGATGGCGCTTTCTTCGAGTTCAGGTTTCACCTCGTATGTACCGTTAGGATCGTCACCTGTGAATGTCACAGCAAAATTACCGCTTGATATAGGAAAATAGCTTGATGTCTTGCAGACATAGTTGCCCTTGTTCTGATTTGCTTCGATCTCGAGACGGGCGCTGAGGTTCAGGGAACCGTCTTGAAAGGAAGACTTCCATGACTCGTCAGGGGTGGTGACATCAGCTACTACGAACTCGCCGGCATCATCCATCGCAACCGAGTTGACAGTGAAGGTCTTGAAGTTGCTTTCCGCGCTCTTTGTAGCAACCTTAACTGCCTGGAAACTGAAGTAATTCTTCGCTCCGTCAAGAGCCAGCAGGGCCGCTGCGGCGCTGACAGGACGAACCTCGAATTTGACGTTGCCGGGAACATATACGGTGCCGTCGATGCAGTCAGGAACAGCGACTATAGACTGGATACCGGCAAGGATGTCGGCGACTTTCTCTTCCAGAGCTGTAATTTTGCCTTCCGCTGCGGCCACTCTGCTCTCAAGGACGGAGAGTCTGCTGTCCAGATCCTCTATATTGGTGTCCAACGCGTCCTGAGCGGCCTTCACCTGCGCCGCTATCTCGTCGTTGATGACGCCGCCCTTTGCGACAGCTGCGCTAATCAAAGCCTTGACCTTGCTGTCGAATTCGCTCTTGAGGGTTGCAAGCTCGCTGCTAACGGTCTGAATTTCGGTTTCAAGCTCCTGTTTTAGAGTGCCGTCGGCAGTCTTTGCCGCGGCCTCGGCCTTCGCTACACGGGCCTCCATATCGGCTGTCTTGCTGTAGTCCGCCAACTGGACACCCACCCAAGATTTGATGCTTGTCTCAAGGGCTGCGATGGCTTCGGATATCTTGGTGTCGACAGTCGGAAGGAAAGCCTCGATGGTGGCGAGTCTTGCCTCGATGGCCTCCATCTTCTGGAGTGTGGCGAAAGTCGCCTCGGCCCAGTTCCTTGTGCCGGCGTTGAGGTTATCGACATAGCTCTTGAGGTCTTCGATGTTGGCGGAGAGCCACGCGGTCTGGTTCTTCAAGGCGGCTATGTCATCCTTGCTTGCGGTCTTATCGCTCTCCAGAGCGGACACTTTGTCGCTGATTGTGGTCTTGAATGACTCAAGGGCTGTGATTGAACTGCGGATTGAACTGACCTGCTGATCAATTGTGGAGACCTTGCTCTTAAGCTCGTCGCTGCTTTCGGGGTTACAGGACACAGCCAAAAGCCCGGCGACCATAATTGCAATTATTGCGGTTAATTTTATCTTCGTACAGGATACCAATAAAAGATTTGTAGACGTGGTCATCATATAATCACCTAAAAAATCCGGCAACTACCCTAATCCGAACGGACACAAAAAAAGACGTGGGAGTTCTACTCTTGCCTATCCAGAACTCAGGCCTTCGCTGCCTACTCAAAGGATAAGCAACGCAGCTGGCCCACGTCAAGGATGATATAGAGTGATCTCCACGCCTGAGCGTGATGACACATCGTCACATCACAAGTGGACGCTTCTGTTGCCGTATCTTCTTTGAGTTATTCAAATTTGCGAAGTTTGAGTTCAGAAGATAAACGTCAAGTAACGTCTTCAGTATGTCTTTTGCAGCCAGTTACTATATAGCACTGACTAGTATTAGCAAAGTTATGAATCTTTTCTCACTAATCCTAATTTTTAGTCACTTCTCCTTCGTTATATTTTACTCTCATAATTACATAGGGGGCTGGTGCGACAAAGGGAGATTTTTCCGCCCAGCCGGGGTTTCGCGAGGCGGGCTGGGCCGATAATGGTGGGATATTCGAACCAGAGTCGGCGGGAAACGCTACAGCTTGGCCGCTTTAGGCAGGATTTTCTGCCCAGCCCCCTCTGGAAAAACAGGGCTGGTCAGCTTTTTGCGCCATATTCGACCCAGCCCCAGAATATAGTTTTGAGAAAACTCTTCTGGTCATCAGTCAAAGAAGCCCTCAAGCGGATGGTACCGTCAAATATGGTATCCCTGATTACGTCTGTGGGAACAAGGTAGAACAGCCAAGTTTGCAATAAAAAAACTCACGAAAAAAGGCCATCCATAGCGGATGGCCTTTCGGTTTGGGGTGGTCCCAGCAGGGCATGATCCTGCGACCCCCTGATTATGAGTCAGATGCTCTAACCAACTGAGCTATGGGACCGGAAACTATCTATGATGTACAAAGCGTAACTAAGATAATCTTTCCAGGGCGCTTGCTGTGCCCGGCAGCGCTCGGGCCGGGAATATGTCTATCAGACTTTGATTTCCACTTCTACACCGCTAGGGAGCTCGAGCTTCATCAGAGCGTCAACTGTCTTAGGGGTTGAGCTGTAGATGTCGAGCAGACGGCGGAAAGAATTGAGTTCGAACTGCTCGCGTGCTTTCTTGTTTACGAAAGTAGAGCGGTTTACAGTAAAGATCTTCTGGTCTGTAGGAAGAGGAATCGGACCGCTTACAACTGCACCAGTAGCCTTCACAGTCTTTACGATCTTGTCCGCTGACTTGTCAACGAGAGCGTGGTCGTAAGATTTCAGTTTAATTCTAATTTTCTGGCTCATTTATTTTTACTTTATAATATTTACGAAAATTCTTCGTCAGAGATTGCCGGACGTCCACCCTGCTTGTCTATAACCTCGCGGGCGATGTTGCCCGGAACTTCGGCGTAGTGTGAGAAGCTCATAGAGCTTGTCGCACGGCCGGAAGTGAGGGTACGGAGTACTGTGACATATCCGAACTGCTCCGCAAGCGGAACTTTTGCCTTGACGATTCTTGCATTGCCCTTTGAGTCCATATCGACTATCTGGCCACGGCGACGGTTGACGTCTCCCACGACATCACCCATATATTCTTCAGGCGTAACCACATCCAGAGACATTATAGGCTCCATAAGCACCGGACCGCACTTGGTGAGTGCCTTGCGGAATGCCATACGGGCGCATATCTCGAATGAGAGGGCGTCTGAGTCCACAGGGTGGAAGCTGCCGTCCAGAAGGCGAACCTTGAGGCTGGTGACTTCGTAACCTGCGAGAACACCGTTTGCCATTGCAGACTTGAAACCTTTCTCGACTGAAGGGATGAATTCGCGTGGAACGTTGCCGCCCTTGACCTCGTCGATGAACTGCAGTCCTGTGACGCCTTCGTCCGCAGGGCCGATTTCGACGACGATGTCCGCGAATTTGCCGCGACCGCCGGTCTGTTTCTTGAACACTTCGCGATGCTGGACACTCTTGGTGATGGCCTCTTTGTAGTTGACCTGAGGAGCACCTTGGTTGATCTCCACTCCGAATTCACGGCGCAGACGGTCAACGATGATGTCGAGGTGAAGCTCACCCATACCGCTGATGATGGTCTGACCGGTCTCGGCATTTGTGGCTACTGTGAAGGTAGGGTCCTCTTCGGCGAGCTTGCCGAGGGCGATTCCGAGTTTGTCGAGATCCTGCTGGGTCTTAGGCTCGACGGCAAGTCCGATCACAGGATCAGGGAATGTCATCGATTCGAGCATCACAGGATGTTTCTCATCGCAAACTGTATCTCCGGTATGCAGCTCCTTGAAGCCTACTGCAGCGCAGATGTCACCCGCCTCGACGAATTCGATAGGGTTCTGCTTGTTGGAGTGCATCTGATAAAGTCTGGCGACACGCTCTTTCTTGCCTGAGCGTGTGTTGAATACGTATGAACCTGCATCCAGCTTGCCGGAGTAGGCCCTGATAAAGGCTAAACGACCGACAAACGGGTCGGTTGCAATCTTGAACACGAGACCGCAGAAAGGCTCGGTATTGAGCGGCTGGCGCTCTATCTCTTCGTTGGTGCGCAAATCCGTGCCCTTCACTGAGCCCTTGTCGAGCGGAGAAGGCAGATAACGCATCACGGAGTCGAGAAGGAACTGCACGCCCTTGTTCTTGAATGAGGAGCCGCAGCACGTAGGGACGACGGCCATATCGATTGTAGCTTTTCTCAAAGCTTCGATAATGTCCTCTTCAGAGATTGAATCAGGATCGTCGAAGAACTTCTCGAGGATTGTGTCGTTGTACTCCGCAATCGATTCGATGAGTTTGCTTCTCCATTCCTCAACCTCGTCTTCCATATTTGCCGGAACGGGCTTTATCTCATAGTTCACAAGGTCTTTGCTATTGTTGTAGTAGTAAGCCTTGCGGGAGATAAGGTCCACGAGCCCTTCGAAATTGTCTTCCGCACCGATAGGGATGCAGACAGGCACTGAGCGAGCTCCGAGCTTTTCGTTTATTTCATCAACCACAGCGAAGAAATCCGCACCGGTACGGTCCATTTTGTTGACGTAGGCAATCTTCGGAACGTGGTACTTGTCTGCCTGACGCCATACTGTCTCGGACTGCGGCTGAACGCGGCCCACTGCACAGAATGTGGCGATCGTGCCGTCAAGGACACGGAGACTGCGCTCCACCTCGACGGTGAAGTCAACGTGGCCCGGAGTGTCGATGAGATTGATCTGGTACTGCTGGTTGTTGTACTTCCAGAAGGCGGTGGTGGCGGCGGAGGTGATGGTAATGCCACGCTCCTGCTCCTGGACCATCCAGTCCATAGTGGCGGCTCCTTCGTGCACCTCGCCTATCTTGTGGGTTTTGCCCGTGTAGTAGAGGATACGCTCGGAGGTCGTGGTCTTACCGGCATCAATGTGCGCCATTATGCCGATGTTTCTGGTGTATTTAAGATCTCTTGCCATTTAAGATTAGAAGCGGAAATGTGCGAATGCCTTGTTAGCCTCGGCCATTCTGTGCATATCTTCTTTTCTCTTGTATGCTGCACCTTCGCAATTGTATGCAGCCATTATTTCTGCTGCCAACTTTTCAGCCATGGAGTGGCCTGAGCGTTTGCGTGCGTAAAGTACCATATTCTTCATACTGAGAGAGATCTTTCTTTCAGGACGCACCTCCATAGGCACCTGGAAGTTCGCACCACCGACTCTGCGGCTCTTTACCTCGACCTGCGGAGTGATGTTTTCGAGTGCTTTCTTCCAAATATCGAGAGGAGCCTGCTGAGAATCTTTCATCTTCTCGCCGATCATATCGATCGCATCGTAAAAAATAGAATAAGCGATACTCTTCTTCCCCTGCAGCATAAGGTTGTTCACGAAACGGGTTACCTGCACGTCGTGAAACTTAGGATCAGGAAGTAGAATCCTCTTTTTAGGCTTCGTTTTTCTCATTTTTTGAAAATTTAAAGAAATTAATTGATAAAGGGTTACTTCTTAGCGGCCTTAGCCTTCTTCGGACGTTTTGCTCCATAGAGAGAACGTGACTGAGTACGTCCCTCTACGCCGGCAGTATCCAAAGCGCCTCTAAGAATGTGGTAGCGGACACCCGGAAGGTCCTTTACACGACCACCACGAACAAGCACGATGCTGTGTTCCTGAAGGTTGTGGCCCTCACCCGGGATGTATGCGTTGACCTCTTTCTGATTGGTAAGTCTTACACGGGCTACTTTACGCATAGCTGAGTTAGGCTTCTTAGGGGTGGTTGTGTATACACGTACACAGACACCTCTTCTCTGAGGGCAAGCATCCAACGCGCGAGATTTGCTTTTCTCTACGATAACCTCGCGGCCTTTGCGAACTAATTGTTGAATTGTTGGCATAAATAGTTGTTAATCTTTTATTTATGTTTTGTTCCCCGTTTTTTGCGGGGTTGCAAAGGTACGACAAATATTCTTATTTACCAACAAGTTTTTAACAAAACTCACGTTTATCGCACTTCGATGGAAATTTTTTTGCAGACAGGCGAGCCGTCCTGCGCAAGGCCCTCCACCACAACGGAGAAACGGCCTTCATAAGATGGCATCTTGCACTCGAGGGTTACCGACTCTCCCCCCTCGACCTCGACTATAGGCTGCCAGAGAGCAGTCTGACGGTAGTCGGGATACTCTGTGCTGAGGGCTGTTGAAAGACAGGAGTACGCCTCGGGATATGAGACGCCCTGGTAGTTTATGACCCGGGCGTTGTCGCTGAAGGTGAAGTCCGGCAGATTCTTTTTATAGGTAACGAAATTCACCAGACCGTCGAACTGTCGCGAACCTATGTAGTGTGATGCCGGATAAATGTTGATCGACTCCACCAGCAGAGGATCATATGAGAGTATTTTAGAGTGGTCGAACACCGGGACTCCGTCCAGCATCATAAGGGCCGTGGCCTTGGAGAAATATATGGCACCGGAATAGTTGTCGAGACGCACGCGGATATCGGCCGAACCGTCGCTGCGGCGGGCCTTCAGCTCCGGCACAAACTCTATGAACACCTCCTCCATCAGAGGAAATCTGGTATAATCGTCCAGAACGTACTGCACACACTTTCCGGTAAAGAGCATATTTTCCCTTACCGGAAGATATTCGAAAAGGGTGTCTGACGCGAAGTGCTTCTCTATCTGCATCGAAGCGGCGCGGCTTTTCAGCGCGTCGCCCAGACACGAGGCCATCTTCAAAGGCGCGGGAGAGGCAACCGAAGCCCCCACATACGGGCTTTGGAGTTCAAGGTGGCAGTTGAGGGTGGAATCGATGCCTTCGATCTCACAGATCATATCTTTGTCCCCGTAGATGTTGCAGGTATAGAAATTGACGTTGCCGCTCGGCCCTATCATAGAGGCATAAACGTCTGATTTTTCGCTCGGGGCGGATATGAACGCGAATTTGCCCACCACATCCTGCATATTTTCTTCCTTCAGTCCGGCAATGCGGCCGCGGATGACCTCACCCTCGTAATCAGGAATTAAATTGTCGGTGATAAGCCTGTCGCCGACCTCGGCCGAGCGGACAAAATCCTCTATGGTCGGATTGTCGTTCTCCATAAGAGCGTCTTCGTGATACACCGCAACGCTCAGCGACACTGCCTGGCCGCTGCCGTTTGTGAGAGTTATCGGAACGACGGAAGACCTTCCGGCCCCCCGGGCGGCTTCAATGGAGACCTTGCCGCACTGAGGCGACTGCTTTGCGATAGCAGTCTCATATTCAGCATCCGAAACCACCTCTACACCATCTTTCACTCTGTCTTTCGTAAAGACGTTGAAGACCGATATGGTCTTTGACGCTATACCTTCATAATCATAGCCTTCCTCACCCCTGTTCTGCGCGGTATACGCTATAAGGCGGTAATTGCCTGTAGGCAAGGTCGCGGGAAGCTGCAGACTGCCTGCCCCGCGCCCGTTTATAAGGGCCAGGCGCGCTCCGGCGGCAAGACCGTCGGCGGAGTGCAGTTCGAGATAGACCACGCTGCTCGTCTGCGAATAAAGCCTTTCGTGGTTTGCGTCAAGGCAGAATGCCGAGCACCGGATGGCTTCGCCGGCCACATACACGCTGCGGTCTGTGGAAATATACGTTCTTTCAACGACGCGGTCGCCGGCAGATGCCTCTACCAAGAGGGCCAGCAGGCAGATTATTGTAAAGAGAGTCTTTCTCATAACGGCCAATCTTCAGGTTTTTCTGTTGTCCCGCCCATAGCGGTGCAGTCCACACACCTGCGCGGAAGCCAGGTGAAGCGGTCTTCATACACTTGGGTTTCTGTCTCATAAAAAGTATATACCCGCATATTGTCAAGCAGATAGACGGCGTTCCAGTCCGCCTCGGGGATTTCCGTCGGCTCTATTATCTCGCCCGTTTTCGGCTTTTTGTAGAAACCCGTGTCCTTGTTGCGGAAAAAAGCCCGTTTGGAGGTTACGGTGGAGGCGCTTATGTAGCCGAGTACCGTCTTGTCCGGATTGCTGTCGCAGGTTATGTTGCCCCTCATCTCGGAAGGTTGCGGAGAGAACAGGCCTCCGACTCCGTCGTCGTTCTGAATGACCGTCACCCAATAGGAATATGCATCTTCGGAGATTGCGCGCTGCTCGACGGTGACGGCGTAAATGTATGATATCTTTATGTTGTCGTTATGTATGTTGTACAGATATTGATTTTCCAGCTTGTCCTGCTTGAGTTTTGCGGTAGAGCCCACCATCAGGGAGCTTACGGAGCCGCTGTTCCAGCAGAAATGCGTGTTGTCATCCCCTTCGAACGGCAGCACCTTTCCGGAGGCGGGGTCGTAGTAGTGCGTCGCATAATAGTCCGACACGTACTCCCACTCCTCGGAGACCATCCAGCGGTAATATCCGGAACCTTCGCCGGAAGAGCCTGTTGAAACGTAGATATTCATATATTCCCCGTCTTCGGTGACGGAATTTGTTATTTCGCCGATTTGCGGAGACCGGAGAATGTCAAGCCACTGGGAACGGCACGTGCCGTATGAAGTGTTGTTCACGCACAGGCGGCACTGCTGCGAAGGGTCGAGCGAGCGGGTGTCGACATAATACCTCTCGCCGCTGCGATAGCCTGAAAAGCGCGTGCCGTCTTGCTGCTCCACCCAGACCTGTGCCTGGACCCGGACCGCGTCTGACTTGTCGGAGAGAGTTTGCGAAAGAGTCAGGTCTATGACTGAAATGTCTCCGGCAAGGATATCACCTTCGACCACCAGAATACCGCTCTGACCTTCAACTTCCGCCTCGAAGTCATATATGCAGGAAGTCGCCGCCGCGCAGACGAGAGCCAACGTGAGAATGCAAAGTCTTTTCATAGCTAGAACTTCAGGTTAAGGTTTATATAAGGTATCTGGCACGCGAAGACGCTGAGCATATGGCCGTCTATCTTGCCGCCGCCGTTGGTGGTGTAGTAGATCGAGTAAGGATTCTTGCGTCCCGTGACATTATAGACGCCGAATGTGAACGACATATGGGTCAGCTGTTTGAGATAGTGTCCCGGCTCCACTATGAGCGCCAGGTCGAGGCGGAAGTAGTCCGGGATACGGTAGGTGTTGCGGTCGGAATAGACAAGGCGCCAGCCGTTTGCATAACGATATTTGCCTGTAGGAACTGTCACCGGACGGCCTGTCGAGTAGTCTAGATTGACAGAGACGCTGTAGCGGTGGGTGAACTTGTAGTTTGTCACTATCTTCAGGTCGTGCGGCTTGTCGTAGGAGGCCTTGTACCATTCTCCGCCGTTGATTGTCTCTATGCCGCGGTCTTCCATCTCGCGGAGCAGCGAGCGGGAGTAGGTGTATGAAATCCAGCCATTGAGCTTGCCGATCGTCTTTTTCGCCATCAGCTCCACTCCGAAGGCCTTGTTCTCGGTCTCTATCAGGTCGTCGGCCAGATTTTCGTTCATCACGAGCACGGCGCCGCTGCGGTAGTCGAGGTAGTGCTGTACCTTTTTATAATAGCCCTCCAGAGAGAGGTCCACCGTGTTGCCTGCCACCGTCCAGTAGAATCCCGCCGCCGCCTGCCAGCCGTCCTGCGGCCTGATGCGGTCGCTCGAAAGTTTCCAGGTGTCGGTCGGAGATATGTTGATGCTGTTGGAAATCATATGGATATACTGCCTCATCGTATTGAAGCCGGCCTTCACGGAGATATTGTCCGCAAATGAATATTTTCCGCTGATGCGGTATTCCGGCCCAAGATAAAAGGCCTTCCCGCCGGTGCTGCGGCTGAACATCGAGAGGCGAATGCCGGCATCCACCGAAAGCTTGCCGATCTGCCAGTTGTCGCTGACAAACAGAGCGCCCTCGAGGGCATTCTCCCTGTCAAGCACTTTCGGCGTCACTATCGACTCTTCTCCGAGCGGACTGTAACTGCCCGGGTTGAGGTCGTACATTACGGCGTTCACGCCGTAGGTCAGCGTGTTGCCCGCAGAGAGCATCGACTTGAAAGTCAGTTTGCCGAAGGCCTGATTGACGTCGCTCGCAAGCTTGTAGGCCGCCGAGGCGTTGAAGTTGTCGGTAATGTTGTAGGAATAGCTGTCGTAGCCCAGCGTCATCACCAGAGAGTGTTTGTCGCTGAAGTTGCTTCTCCATTTGAGCGAACCGTTTATGTTGCGGTAGCGGAAAGTGGTGTCGGAGCTGAAGCGGAACTTGTCCCGGGAAAAATAGCCGTAGGCGTGCAGGGAGTTATTCTCGTTGATCTTATGCGAAATGCCGAGGTTCACGTCCTGAAACGAGGATTTTCCGCCCGAATAGGTGCTGTTTTTCGGCAGGAGATTCAGCATCCAGTTGGAATATGTGGTGCGGGCGCCGAGGATGAAGGTCGTACGGTCCTTGACAATCGGGCCCTCCAGATGCAGGCGGCTCGTAAGCAGGCCTATGCCGAGGGAACCGGTCAGTTTCTTGCTGTTGCCGTCGCGGCTGCGGACCTCCAGCACGGAGGAGATGCGGCCGCCGTATTCGGCCGGAATCGAGCTTTTGTAGAGCTCTATGTCGTTGATTACGTCGGTGTTGAAGGCTGAAAGCAGACCGAACATATGGCTCGGGTTATAGATTGTGCCTTCATTGAAGAGTATGAGGTTCTGGTCGGTGGCTCCGCCCCTGACATTGAAGCCGCTGGAAGCCTCGCCGACAGACTTGACGCCCGGCAGCGTCATCACCACCTTCAGCACGTCTGCCTCGCCGAAAGCCACAGGAACGTTTTTGATGACGTTGATGCGCACCTTCTCGATACCCATCTGCGTGTTTCTGTGGTGCGACATACTCTCCGAGGTTATGACGGCCCCGGTAAGGGAGAATATCTTCTCCTTCATCACCACGTCCAGACCTCCGTCGTCATACACCTGAAGGTGCAGCTTCATATCTTCGAGGGAATAACCGCTGAAGCCCAGAGTGTTCTCTCCCACAGGAAGCATTATCTTGTAGAAGCCGTACGCGTCAGTCTGGGCGAAATGGCGACCCGAGTCATCATATACAGAGACTCCGACCAAAGGCTCGCCGCTGGCGATATCTTTCACATAACCCTTTACAGTAACCTGGCCCGTCTTGCCGCAGTTCGGATCGCCGATGTCATATATCTTGTTCTGGAAGGTTACTATCGCATTGTTGTTTTCGATGAATTTCTTCAACTCCTCATTACCGCTTCCGGATGCGGCGTCAGTGTCGAAATAGCCTGCCGGGAGAGTCGTGGAGAAGCCGTTGTTCTTGAGTATGAACCACTTGCCGTCATACTCCGTCACTGAATAGCCCTGCGCCCTCAACGCTTGGAAGGCATTGCTGACAAATCCCTCACCCGAGGAGCCGACAGTATAGTGATATTTATCGGAGGTGTCCCTTATATAATAGACTTCCGAGCCGGCATTGTGCCTGAGCACCGTCAAGAGAGAATCCACCTCGACGCGGGTGACTTCCTGAGAGCGGCACACTACTGTTGAAAGAAGCGCGATACAAAGCGCCGTTGCTATTTTCCTTTTCATCGCGACTCAATGTATTGCATTACAAATCTATAATATTCGTCATCCGGAATCTTTTCTCCGCGGGAGGCCTTGAAGGCGGCATCGGCAGCCTCTTTCTTCAGTGTCTTGTAGTTTTTCAGAAGAGCGCTCCTGCTTTTGAATTCCTTCATCTGGGAAGAGCCTTCCGCTACATAGAAATATTTTATGTGCGCGGTAAACACTGTCGGAATCTTCGGGTTGAAGCGGCCGTCATAGGCCGTCTGGAAACTCTTGCGACCCTCAGTGTCGGTCTCCTGCACTTTTCTGATCTGCCTAAGTACCTTTGCGCGGCCGTCCCAGATGTATTCGTAAATCTTTCCGCCCTTGCGCATAAACCTCACCCCGTCAATCGTGAAAGTTTCATACTGCCTCCCGTCCAGGGCGACCTCGCAGACGCCGCTGTCGTTTTTCAGAACCAGAGTCTGCGTCGCTGCGTCTATGTTAAGCCTCAGGCCGTAATACATCTTGCCGTTGTACTCCAGATCGCCGGAGCCGAAATCAGGCCCTTTCCAATAAGGGGTTCCGTTGTATGGAAAGCGGTACTGCACTGCCTGCGAGCCGCGGAACACCACCGAAGCGTCGGCGGCACTGTGCATATAAAGACGGTAGTCGTCGTTTTGAGCCCGCAAAGACGAGCACAGAAATGCAAGACTCAACAAAAAAAACAATTTTTTCATCTTTATAGAAAGGTGTATATCTTGTCGCTGCGGCGAAGATGTTGCGCAACAGGAATGGAGCACAGGTCTCCCTTGACAGCCTCCTGCACCGGCTTGAGATCGACTCTGATCTCGGGCACGGTGTACTCTATCACGCCTGTTGTCGGCCCGGTTATCAGAACGCTGTCGCCTACCTTGAGGGAGCCTGATTCGACAAGCACTTCTGCCACAGACAGTTTGCTGAAATAGTTGGTAATCTTGCCTACATAGGTCTTTGTCTTCGTGGCTTTGTTGCCGTACACCTCGCTCCACTCTCCGAGCCTTGCTCCCTGATAGTAGCCGTCCCAGAAACCGCGGTTGAACACGGTGGAGAGCTTCTCTTTGAGCGAAGAGGCAAGCTCAGGTGTATAGCGGCCTTCCATCACGGCGTCGGCGGCCTGGCGGTAGGCACGCGTCACGGCCAGGACATACTCGCTGCTGCGGGCCCTGCCCTCGATCTTGAAGACAGTCACGCCGGCATCGATTATCTTGTCCATAAACTCTATGGTGCAGAGATCTTTAGGCGACATTATGTATTTGTTGTCCACAAGAAGCCGGTTGCCGGTCTCAAGGTCCGTCACTTCGTAGCCGCGACGGCATATCTGGTAGCAGGCGCCGCGGTTTGCCGAAGCGCCGTATTCGTGAAGCGAAAGATAGCATTTGCCGGAAATTGCCATACAGAGGGCTCCGTGGCAGAACATCTCTATCTGCAGAGGGCGGCCGGAAGGACCTTTTATCCCCTCCTCTTCTATCGTGCGGCTGATCTGTTTGACCTGGCCCAGATTGAGCTCGCGAGCAAGCACCACCACGTCGGCGAACTGACTGTAGAAGCGCAGGGACTCGGCATTGGAGATGCTCAGCTGCGTGGAGATATGCACCTCCAGACCTATCTGTCGCGCATAGGCTATCGCGGCCATATCGGAAGCGATCACGGCTGTCACTCCGGCCTGCAGGGCGCTCCGCAGGGCCTGCCTCATATCCTCAAGGTCTTCGTCGTAGAAGACTATGTTTACTGTCAGATATGACTTCACTCCGTGCTCGCGGCAGATGTCACATACTTTCTGAAGATCTTCCGGGGCGAAATTGTTGGCCGAGTGGGAACGCATATTGAGACGGCCCACCCCGAAATATACGGAATCCGCGCCGCCCTGAATGGCGGCCATCAGGCACTCGAAGTTGCCTGCAGGGGCCATTATCTCCAGTTTCTTATTTTTCACGATGCACTATTTGTTTTGCAAAGAGACCGAGGCGCTCCGTCTGCTCGGCGTCGAGCCCTGCCGGAGCAAGCGCGTCCATAGCCTTGCCGTAATATTTGTCTATCGCCTCGAGAGCTGCCGCCTTGACGCCGGTCTCGACATACAGCTCCTGCATCAGCCTCACCTTTTCCCCGCGCAGCTCGGGACCCATCGCCAAAATATTTTCCAGACGGACTTTCTGCGCAGCCGAGGCCCTTCTGAAGGTCTCCACAAGGAGCCAGGTCTTCTTGTTGTTGGAAATGTCTCCACCTATCTTCTTGCCGAAAATCTTCTCGTCTCCGAAGGTGTCAAGATAGTCGTCCGTTATCTGGAAGGCCATTCCAAGCTGGTAGCCGTAATCGTAGATTGCACTGCACTCCTGTTCCGGGCGGGCGGCCAGGACGGCTCCCATCTTGGCGGAGCAGGCTATCAGGACGGCGGTCTTGAGGCCTATCATCCCCAGATAGTCGTCCATCGTTATGAAAGGCTTGTCTTCGAAGTCCATATCCAGCTGCTGGCCCTCGCACACCTCTATGGCCGTTTTGGTGAAAAGATTGAATGCGCTCTTGTAGAACTCCGGCCGGCACTCCGACAGATATTTGTATGAAAGGATGCTCATCACGTCGCCGGAGAGAATCGCCACGTTGTCGTTCCATTTCTTGTGGACGGTGATCTGGCCGCGGCGGGTGTCGGATTTGTCCATTATGTCGTCGTGAATCAGGGTGAACTCGTGGAAGACTTCCAGAGCCAGGGACGGGAATATGACATTTCTGTCAAGATTGTCGGAGTACAGATTGTAGATTGTCAGGCACAGCCTCGGGCGGAGTCTCTTTCCACCGATAGAAAGCATATAGTCTATAGGATCGTAGAGATTTTCCGGCCGGCGGTTGTGATTGACCACCATAGCGCTCTTTTCTACAATTTTCTCAATTTCTTCGAAGGTGAACATAACAAGGCTTTAATCCTACAAAAGTAATACAATTTGCACAAATTGCTATCTTTGCAATATGAAAAATAGCGGCACAGCCACCATCGTAAAGCATACGGGAAGCCATTATCTGCTCTCGGAGCTCCCCCTGTGGGATCCGTTTCCAGCCGTCATCCGCGGCAAGCTGCGCCTCAGCGGGGTGAAAACCACCAATCCGGTGGCCGTAGGCGACAGAGTCGAATACTCCTTCGACCCGAAAAAGGATGATATGGCAACCATCTCCCGCATCCTGCCGCGCACGAACGGCATAATCCGCAGGAGCACCAACCTCTCCCGGGAAAGCCACATACTTGCCGCCAATCTGGACAGGGTGTTTCTCATAGTGACTATGATTCTGCCTGAGACGAAGCTCGCGTTCGTGGACCGCTTCCTGCTGACCTGCGAGGCCTACGGCGTTCATCCTGTGATACTTATAAATAAGATGGACCTCTACGAAGAAGATTGCTTGAAAGAGCAAGTAGAGTGGTTTGAAGGCATCTACCGGGGCGCAGGATACCGGACAATAGAGATTTCAGCCCGCAGGGGCACCGGCATAGAAGAGGTGCGGGAGCTGTGCCGAGACTCGGTCAGCCTCTTCAGCGGCGCTTCGGGAGTCGGCAAATCATCGCTTCTGAAGGCGCTCGACCCTTCTCTCAACCCCAAAATCGGAGAAATCTCCGTCAGCCACCTTCAGGGCAAGCACACGACCACTTTCTACGAGATGCATCCCCTCTCGAGCGGAGGTTTCGTAATCGACACTCCCGGCATCAGAGGCTTCGGACTTGTGGACATCTCTACTGAGGAGCTCAGCACATATTTCCCTGAGATGATGAGAGTAATGGACTCCTGCCGCTTCAAGCCCTGCACGCACACCCACGAACCGGGCTGCGCGGTGAAACAGGCCGTGGACGAGGGGCTCATCTCAGCCGAAAGATACAATTCCTATCTGGGAATGCTGGAAGAGGAGACCAAATACCGCTAGTCCCACTTGTCGAGGGCGGCCCACAGCTGGCTGTCGGTGCGGAGGCTCACCATATCGGCGGCGGCAGAGAAGTAATATCTCATCGCAATCTCCTGCTCGACTATAGGCTTGATTTCATCTTTCTTGACGCGGAGGATTGTCTCCTTGTCCATATTCACCTTTGAGGCAAGAGCCTCTATTTCAGCCTTATAACGGTCATAGAAACCTTCCTGGCGGGCTGCCTTCACAAGATTGTCCAGCGAAGTCTGCGCGGCGCTGCGCGAGTCGAACTCCCTGGCTGCGGCATACTTTACGAAATCTTCATACTGAGCGTCGGAGAGGCTGAAGGTCTCCACCGGACCGATATCGGGATTCTTTTTGTAGAACTCCGTTGCGTAGTCTCCCGGGATGTCCATATAGACAAGCGAGATCACAGGGCGGCTGACCTCGGGGCTTCCCACTTCGATGTCGGGCGTCACGCCGCCGCCGTCATACACCGTACGGCCCTTTGCCGTCTTGAAGGCGGTCTTCAGGGAGTCAGGGATATTGCCCACGCTGCCGTCTTCGTTGCGGTGGGAGTAGTCGATCGCCTGCACGCAGCGGCCGCTCGGAGTATAATACTTTCCGGTCGTGACCTTCACGGAACCGTTATACACGACAGGCTTGATGGTCTGGATAAGGCCCTTGCCGAAGGTACGCTTGCCGGCAATCGTGCCGCGGTCGAGGTCCTGCAGGGCGCCGGCGGTGATTTCCGAAGCCGAAGCGGAACCGCTGTTGACCATCACGAGCACCGGAATGGTGGTGTCCACAGGGTTTTCCGTCGTGAAATAATCCCGGTCCATCCCGGCCATACGGCCCTTCGAGGAGACCACGAGAGTGCCCTTCGGAACAAACAGGCCCACAAGATTGATGGCCTCGTCCATCACTCCGCCGCCGTTGCCGCGAAGGTCTATGACAAGCCTTCTTGCGCCTTGCGCCTTAAGATTTTCGAGCGCATCCTTGGCCTCGCGGCTCACCTTGTCGGTGAAGCCCGTTATGCGCATATAGCCGATGGAGTCGCGGATTATGCCGGCATACTCCACGCTCGGGATATGGATCTTCTCACGTGTCACCGTAATCTCCTCCTCGGCGCCGGTGCGGCCCTTTATGACCTTGAAGTGCACGTCAGTGCCTGGCTGGCCCTTCATACGGCCGGAGGCCTGCTCGGAGGTCTCGTCAAAGACCGGTTTGCCGTCTATCTCGACTATCGTGTCGCCGGGAGCGAGGCCGAACTTCACGGCCGGCGAGCCGGCGTACGGCTGGTTGATGACCACTCCGCCGCCCACGCGCTTCTTGATGAGGGCGCCGATGCCGCCGTAGTTGCCGGTGGTCAGCAGCTCGAGGTCTTCCCCATCCTCTTCCGGAATAAATTGTGTATATGGATCAAGAGTGGCGAGCATCTCCTCGATGCCGACTGTCATCATCTTTTCGAAATCCACCGTATCGACATAGGAACGGGCTATCTCCTTAAGTATTGAATACTGTGTTTCAAGGCTCTTGCCCAGTTTGAAATTAGGGCTCTGCGCGCCGGCCTGCATAACTGTCAGGGCGGCGAGAACCATCATCAGACTTCTTTTCATCTTATTTTTCATATATCAATCGTGCAAATTTAACCTTTTGTTTCTATCTTTGACTAAAATCTTTCCTTATGGACATTATTTTCGCAACCAACAATCCGCATAAGGCCGAGGAAGCAGGCAAACTGCTCGGTGCTGATTTCAAAATAACAACACCCGCATCTATAGGCTTCGAGGGCGACATTCCGGAGACCCACGAAACAATAGACGAGAATTCCGCCGAAAAGGCTCAGACCATCTGGGACTGTTTCCACAAGACCTGCTTCGCCGATGACACGGGGCTTGAAATCGACGCCCTCGGCGGCGCTCCGGGGGTTTATTCCGCCCGCTATGCCGGGGAGGGCAAGAACTCGGCCGACAACCGCAGGAAGGTTCTGCGAGAGATGGAAGGCGTGCCTTACGAAAAGCGCACCGCCCGTTTCCGCTGCGTAGTGACCCTTATCGAGCCTTGCGCCGAAGAGGGCTGCGGCTGCAAAAAGACAATATTTGAAGGAACTTGCCCGGGCCATATCGCCACTGCCGAAAGCGACGGCGTCCAGGGCTTCGGCTATGATTCAATTTTCGTTCCAGACGGCTTGGAGTGCACGATGGCGGAAGTCCCGATGGAGGTGAAAAACTCCCTCTCCCACCGCGGAAAGGCCCTCAGGGCCCTTGTCGAATACCTCAACGTCCAGAAATGAGTCTGACGACCAAATCGCGGCTGATTGTCCTGCATCTGACAAAATATTCAGACAGCAGCGCCGTGATGCACGCCATAGACTCCGTGGGCGGGCGCAAAAGCTTTCTTGTCAGAGGATTGGGCAAAAAACACCAGGTCTCCCTGCTGCACCCGCTCAACATTCTTGACGCAGTCAGTGTGGAAACTCCGAAGAGTTCGCTGGCCATTCTGAAGGAGTGGACGCCCGTGGCCCCTCTGGAGAGCATCCGCTCGGACATCTTCAAAAGCTCGGAGGCCATCTTCATAAGCGAAGTGCTCTACAGGAGCCTGCGCACCGAAGTGACCGACGAGAGCCTCTTCGACTGGCTGTGCGCCGCCGTGGCCTCCCTCGAAACCGCGGAGGGGTCCGTTGCCAATTTCCATCTGTGGTTTCTCGTCTCCTATATCATACGGCTCGGCCTGGGGCCCGCCTCACCCGAGGAGACCGAACCGAAAGGGCTTTTCAGTCACGAAGAGATGGAACTTCTCTTCAAAATAATGAAATCTTCTCAAAGCGAGACACTTGCGCTTCCTCTTTCGGGAGCGCGCCGCCAAGCCTTCGCAAAAGATGCGATGAGATATCTTTCCTATCATCTTGGAGCCGACCTTACGATAAAGTCGCTTCCCGTACTTCACGAACTTTTCCAATGAAAAAAACATTCATCATAACGCTTCTTCTGCTTACCGCGACCTTTGTGAAAGCGCAGGACAGGCCATACGTGGAAAATTTCGGCAGCCTGTACTTCGGCAAATGCATAGTCTTCGGCGAGCTGAGAGAAGGCGGGCTGACGCGCACGTCCGACTTTGTCTGGGATGCGGTAAAAACCAGCTTTCCGCTCGGCACAAGGGGCAATGTACGCCTGCGCATCGGCGGCCGCTGGGAATATTTCAGCCTGGGCGACAAGGAGAGCAAGATGAAATTCCACTACGCTGGAGTGCCTGTCGGCATTTTCCTCAGGAAGGGTCTCTTCAAGATCGGGGCGCAGTGCGCTCCGGAATATAAAATCCGGGCACGGTTGAAGGACTCTTCCACCGGAACTACCACCACCGAGCATCTTGAGGGAGTCAATCCCTTCAGGCTCACCTGCGAAGTGTCCGCCTCCTTCGCATTTGTCGGCCTCTACGCGCGCTACGGCGCGACGCCCCTTTTCAAGAAAGGTTACGACCCCGGCAGCGGGGCGCACATCCTTACCTTAGGCCTTATGCTTGACCTGTAGCTACAGGGTGACTCTCTTGACGTAATACCGGCTATCGGATTTTTTGTTTTCAGTAGAAATTGTTATACATTTGCAAAAAATGATAACACTATGATTTCTGCGCAAAAAGAACAGACTGCATTCAGGTTTGATCCCTGGATGCTGACAATGATGAAACGTCGTGCAAAGAGCCTGAATCTCAGCTTGAACAGTTATGTAACAAAAGTCATATCCACAGATTTGATTCAGTCAGAGCAGTTCCCGGAGGTTTCATTGAAACCGGAGACGGGAGAAAAAGCTATGAAGTATGCCGGAATTTTCAGAATGCCCGAGGTGAGAGATTTTGAGGATGACGAAAAATTCAGTACTATATGGAACCGATAAGAATTTTTCTGGACACCAATGTCGTCATAGATTATTTCACCGGCCGCCTGCGCGATGACAGTGCTCTCAATATAATGAGAATAGGTGAGTTGCCGTGTTATGAACTGAATATCTCGTTTCTTACAGCGGTCTATACTATGTATGTGGCTCAAAAGCTGTGTCCTCAACTGAAACCGTCAGTTTTGACCGAGCTCTTCAATATCCTGCCTCAAACAACAAAGCAATGGGAAAAAGCCCAATCCCTTGAAATGCCTGATTTTGAAGATGCCCTTCAAATTTCCTGCGCAATAGACAGCGGCTGCAACATCTTCATCACGCGCGACCGTCATTTTTCTGCCGCCCCCGTCAAGACATACAGTCCCGAGGATTTCCTGAATCTGGTGCTTCGATAACTAAAATTTTCGCTTTGACTATCCGGCGTGTCTGGCGAGAAGTTACGTAATACTACCCATTTTCCGCCTTTGTCGGGGCCTTCCCGGAGTAGAAAGCCTGCGGCCTTGAGTTTCGACAGCTGTTTCTCAACGGCTTTTTCCGTTATGCCTATTTCCGATGAAAGTTTTTTTGCTGAAAATTCCGGATGTTCTCTCAGAAGGCTAAGGATTTTCTCCCTACTTTTTATCTTTTTCTCCCTACTTTCACCTGTTGATTTAAGATAAACTTCGATGTCTGAAGAGATGGTCTTGACCATTTCTTCAGACATAAAATTAAGAAAATGGCTGATATTTTCAGTCTCTCGGGTTGCTATGAGAGCATTTATATAATCAGATTTGTCTTCTTTGAGCACTTTGGCCGGCACAAGGCCGAACTCGAACTGAATATGGTTCATAATCAGGCGTGCCATACGTCCGTTGCCGTCTGCCCACGGATGGATTGTCACAAGACGGTAGTGAGCTTCGAAACTGAAATTATATCGCTCGGAGGCAGACATCTTTCTGCGACGTCCTGCGTTCAGCCATTCGCAGAATTCCTGCAATTTCGCCGGAACTTTCATAAAGCTCATATAGGATTTACCCCCTACGCCGGCCGATACATTCACCAGACGAAGGTCACCGTCGGAGGACGAGAAATCCCCAAGAGCTGTCTTGTATATAGAGCCTGTATTTTTCATTACCAAACGGGACAACGACTTCAATACTTCTACATCAATGTCCGTATGAAGCCGTGCAAGGCGGATACTTTCTTCGTATGCCCGTTTGAGATCAAGGTTCATCATTTGCTCGACAATGGTCTTCCCTTTTGCGGAAATCCCTTCGTCAAATAGCATCTGATTTTCTATTTCACTGACTGTCGATCCTTCTATTGCGGTCGAGTGGGTTATTATGGAATACAGGTAAAACTTCTCGTAGTCAATCTGTGTGTCTATGCCAAGTTCCTTATATCGCCCGATTAGCGAAATCAATTTTTCTATAGATGCCATTTCTCCCTACTTTTGAATACAAAGAAACAACTTTTCTCCCTACTTTTCAAATTTTCTTTGAGCATTCTCTTTATTGCATATACTTGTTTGAGATTTTAACGGTCTCGACCGTATTATATGAAGAAGTTGACGATTAAAGACATTGAGAGATTGTCCGAGAAATGACGAAATTTCGTAACTTCGCAAAAAATAATTGAAGATGGATAAACTGGAAATGCTTGTATACAGCTCTGCCACTGAGGATGTGAAGGTGGAAGTTGTGGTGAAGGATGAAACCCTCTGGGCTACCCAGAAGGCTATGGCGGAGTTGTTTGGCGTAGGGGTCCCCGCGATAAGCAAGCACATATCCAACATATTCGAGGAGGGCGAGCTGCCATCGGACACGACTGTTTCCAAAATGGAAATTGTCGTGCAGAGAGGCTTCAGAGGCGAAGTTCCTGATGAAATCGACTTTTACAATCTGGACGTAATCATTGCCGTGGGCTATCGCGTCAGTTCGTATCGTGCCACGCAATTCCGCATCTGGGCGACCGGAGTGTTGAAGGAATACCTCCAGAAAGGATTTGCGCTGGACGATGAAAGGATGAAACGAGGCGGAGCACTGCTCGGCAAGGATTATTTCCGCGAATTGCTGGAAAGAGTCCGTTCCATCCGCGCAAGCGAAAGGCGAATCTGGCAGCAGATAACGGACATCTATGCCGAATGCAGCACAGACTACGACAGGAACTCCCCCACGACCAAGGAGTTCTATTCGATGATTCAGAACAAGTTCCATTATGCAATTACCGGACAGACAGCAGCCGAAATCATCTATGCCTCCGCCGACCACGAGAAAGAACATATGGGACTGACCACGTGGAAGAATTCTCCTGACGGAAGAGTATTGAAGAGCGATGTATCGGTTGCCAAAAATTATCTCCAAGAGAAAGAAATCAAGCGTCTGGAACGCGCTGTGACCGGATATTTCGACTATATCGAAGACCTGATCGAGAACGAGAACAGTTTTACCATGCAGCAGTTTGCCGCAAGCGTGAATGAGTTCCTTACCTTCCGCAAGTTCCAAATTTTGCCCGACGGGAGAAAAGGACTGGTCTCACACGAAGACGCCGTAAAGAAAGCGGAATCAGAATACGATATTTTCAACAGGACGCAACTGACATCTTCGGACTTCGACAAGCAGTTGAAGTCACTGCAGAAAGAAAGTCTCTTTGCGGGGCCGAACGATGAGTAAAGTATTACGATTTACTTCCATTTATTTAGGCCTGATAGAACACCGCGGCGCCGCAAAGACTGGCGGATACTATACGAAATAGAACTATCCCGTCAGCCACGCTTTGACTATCCGGCGTGTCTTTTTGACGAAATTTTCACGTTTCAGACACACCTAAGGGCTATAGCGTATCTGGCGAGAGGTGTTACTATTTTCTGCGTGGTTTCAAGACCTTTCGTAGAATATGCAGCCTTCTGCGTTGATGTTGTTCAGCAGAGCGTCGTTTATGATATATCTCTTGATCGACAAATCAAAATGATACGGAAGCATAAGCTCGTCCAGCAGGTTACACACAAGACATAGATCGGAGAATGTCAAAGAGGGACCTTCCAAAGTCATATCTATATCCGACCCCTCACGGTAATTTCCACGGGCACGGGAACCATACAGAACAGCACGCTCTATAGCGGGGACGGATGCCAGAACCTTGGATATTTGGGAAGCAGATATGTCACTCAGCCCGTATCTCATTCAGCAACAAATAATTCGAGAGTTGGCTCCGAAGCGAAAACACTTATTTTATTATAGAACTCGACCAGACTCTTGTAATAAACATTCAGTATCTTGGAGAATACTTCTTCGGCTATGTCTCCATCGTAGTTGTGAGAAGTCATATTTCTGCTCGCTATCATCTCCATCCAAATCTCTCCGCCTGATATAAGTCCGCGTTCGAAGGCCCACCTTGTCGAGTCCTTGGACCCGAAGATTTCTATTTCCGGGCTTTGATACTTGCAGAAACTCATCATCAGTTTCCACGCAAGCTCGTGCGTAAATTCGAAACGCTGTATAAGGCCGTCCTTCTCAATCTCCGTCAAATCACGTTGGCGTGAAAGCACTACAATCTCTTTCAGCCTTTTCAAGGCTTTGCCATAACTTCCTAATTTCTGTTCCCAGCGTGGCGTATCCATAACTTATCAGTGTAACAGATACAAAAATATCAAACTTTTGCCGATTCTTCAAATAAAACAGTGTCAAAATTTCTTATCCGGCGTGTCTGATAACTCTACCGTCCGGTCGGCAGATTGAAGGCGGAGCGCAGTTCCTGCATTGCGGCGGGTGTCATTCCGTCGGGCTCGAAACCCATTGTGCGGGCTCTCATATAGATGCAGGCGGCCTTGTTGAGAACATCCGTCTGGTCGAAGGCGTCCATAATATCCTTGCCGACGGCGACGGTGCCGTGTTTCTCCCAAAGGACTACGTCGTGCCTTTCTATCTGACGGAGAGTGGCCTCGGCCAGAGCAATGCTGCCGGGGAGGCAATAAGGCACAACCCCTATGCCCAGAGGCGCAAACGCCAGCGTTTCTGGAATCATCGAGGCTAGCAGATTCGAAAGAAATCCGCTATCGAGAAACTTCTCGGAATGTGACATCGCCACAAGCTCTATTGGATGTGTATGCAAAGACGCTTTATAACCTGATCCTTTGCCTATCAGATAATTGTGCAGCGAAAGATGGGATGGGAGTTCAGAAGTCGGCATCACGGGCTTTTCGGCGATTATCTCATAGGAGGAGCAGTCGCTGCAGATGCGGATTATACTGCCGTTTGACATCGGGTCGCCGGCAAGGTCGCGCATCCGCCGGTTTGTGCCCTTGCAGAAAAAGAAGCAGCCTTTCAGGTTTGGCAGAGTGATGCCTATCTTAACGGGTTCCAGCAGAGGAGGAAGCCTTTTTGTCACCTCGTCCAGACTGTCTGTTATGTTCACGACTATATTGCCGCCGTTTCTTTCCGCCCAGCCCTTTTCCCAAAGGTAGCCGGCCACCTCGGCGGTGAGTTCAATATCTTTCAGCATTTTGTCGGATAATATGTTTTTGTGTCGATACTTTTCAAGAGATCTTTTCTGGTCAGGCCGGCTTGAACCATAACGTTTCCCAGTGCTGTGCCTTCCGCAGGGCCGGCGATGACCTTCACACCGCACGCGTCGGCCGTCATTTGGTCGAGAAGCTCATTCCGGCAGCCGCCTCCGATAATGTGCAGAGTGTCGAGGGGGAATGGCGCGATTGCCTTCAGCTTTGCAAAAACCTCGGCATACCTGGCGGCGAGCGAATCGTAGATAAGGCGAACCATTTCAGCGTCAGAGAACTCTCTGCCGGCCCTTTCACGGATTATGCGCGGCATATCCTGCGGAGCGGCGAAGGCAGGGTCGTCGGGGTTTATCAGGGCCGCCGAAGCAGGGGAGGACAGAGCCATTTCCTGCAGTTGGGGATAGCTGTAATTCTTTCCTTCCTTGCGCCACTGCGCCAGACATTGTTCCAGAAGCCACATTCCCGTAATGTTTTTCAGAAGTCTGGTTGTGCCTCCGATACCGCCTTCGTTCGTGAAATTCATCCGCAGCATCCTTTCGTCAATCACAGGCTCGCGTGTTTCTATGCCCATAAGACTCCAGGTTCCGGAAGAGAGATAGGCGAAACGTTCGTTTTCGGCCGGGACCGAGGCGACCGCGCTTGCCGTGTCATGGCCGGCCACTGCAATCACCTTTACCTTTCCAAGACCTGTCCGCTCGGCAATTTCGTCTTTCAGGACGCCCACCGGGGTGCCCGGGAGAACGATATCGGCGAACATTTCACCTCCGACGCCGCACACCCTGAGGATATCTTCGTCAAGCTCCTTAGTGCGGGGATCCATCAGAGCGCTCGTGCTCAGAATGGAGTATTCGCAAACCATCTTTCCGGTGAGCATATAGTTCAGAGCGTCAGGCACAAACAGCAGCTTCGAGGCTCCTTTCAATGCCCCTTCCCGGCACTGGGCATAAAGCTGGAACACGCTGTTGAAATTCATTATCTGGATTCCGGTGCGGCGATACAGCTCCTCGCGCGGCATCTTGCGGAAAAACTCTTCCAAAAGGGCATCGGTGGTGTACGGATCGCGGTATGAGCGAGGCAGTCGCACGCTTCCGTCACTCTCCACAGGGCAGAAATCCACACCCCAGGTGTCTATGCCGATTGACTCTATCTCTTTGCCGGCGGCTTTCGACAGTCCGGAGATTATCTCGTCCCTGATTTCAAATATGTCCCAGTAATATTTTCCGTCCCTCTCAAGGAGCGGGGTAGTGAAACGGTGGAGGGTCTCCATCGAAAGAGTGGAATCCTCACCCTTGCAGGCGAGAATCACTCTTCCGCTGGTGGCTCCCAGATCTATTGCGATATAGTTTGTCATTTTTGAATTGTATACGATCCTGCGGTGTATTCCTGCGGCTCGTCGCCCGGAGCGCAGACAGTAGCTGTGGCTCCTTCCGGTATGGTGAAGTTCCAGGTCCACTTCCGGTCGTCATATTTCCACGAACTCTTGATGAGGCCGGCTGCCGACTTGTACTCGGCGTCGATGCTGCCGAGTCTTTGGTCAGGCACCGGTTTCATTATTATATGCTTGAAGCCCGGGCAGGCAGAGTCCGCCGCAATTCCGGCGGCAGTCTTCCACAACCAGGCGCATACGCAGCCGTAGGCATAATGGTTGAAGCTGTTCATACCCTTCGGACCCATTCCCGTTTCCTTCACATAGCTGTCCCAGCGCTCCCAGATTGTGGTGGCGCCGTTGTCCACAGAGTAGAGCCAGCTCGGGTTCTTTCTCTGGAAGAGAAGGTCGTAGGCAACGTCGCTCATAGCGTTGTTTGTCAGGACGTCCATAAGGATAGATGTGCCAAGGAAGCCTGTCTGCAGGCACTGTCCGTGGTCGGCGAAATTCTGCCTCAGGCGGGCGAGCATATCTTCCTTTGCTCCTCCGCCGACAAGGCCGCAGTGGAGCGCGAAGAGAGCAGGGGTCTGCATAGTGTTGAGAATGGCGGTCTTGAAGAGGCCATTCTCATCAAGGAACTTGTCTTTCGTATATTCAATGGCCTTTGCGCGGATGGCTTCATATTTTTCGGCGTCACGCCCCGTGGCGGCGGCCATATCGCGCATCATTCCTGCATTGATTATCCAGTAGCAGGCACTCAGATAGCTCCAGTAGGAGGAGGCTTCCGGCAGCAATTTACCATCTTTCCAGGCCTTGCCGCTGCAGGATTCCAGCGGTTCGTAACTCAGCCAGTCGGCCCACTGGTAGTTGTTGTTTTCAGCCTTGTGGGCGTTGTGATCGTAACAGGTGGCGGTTATATGGTCGAGATATTTTTCCATAGAGGTCCAGCTTTCGTCGATGACGGAGGTGTCGGCGAACTGTTTCCATACTGTCCAAGGCACTATCACGCCTGCATCGGCCCACCCGACTCTCATCATATCAGGCCTTCTGGAGCCGTACTGCGCCAGAGGAGCCACTCCAGGATATCCGCCCTCTTCGTCCTGGACGTCGCGCACGTCCTGCAGCCACTTGTGGAAGAAGGCGTCAGTGTTGGCAAAGAAGGTTCCGGTCTCGCAGAACACTTGAGTGTCGGCCATCCAACCGAGGCGCTCGTCCCTTTGCGGGCAGTCTGTCGGAACAGAGAGATAGTTCGATCTCTGGCCCCATACAGTGTTGGAAATGAGCTTATTGATAAGGTCGCTGCCGGTTTTGAGAGTGCCTGTTTCAAGCTCCGGCGTGATCGAAGATACGGGCACGGATGTAATCTTGCGTATTTCCACGCGGCCCGTAGCGGTTATCGACACGTAGCGGTAGCCGAAGAATGAGAATCTCGGATGGTAGGTCTCCCATTTTCCGCCTCCGGCGAATGTGTAGCCGATTCTCATACCTGTCTTGAAAGTGCGCAGGTTCGTGCGGTGTACCGAACCTTCAGGTCCGTCCATTCCGCGGGATAGCGCGCCGTTGCCGTCGTTGAGCAGTTCGCCGGGCAGGCAGGTGAGGGTGGTCCCTTCATCGGCCTTGAATTCGAACAGGGGCACAGCGGCGCAGTTCTGGCCGAAATCCACCACGAGAGTTTCACCCTCGCAAAGGACGATTGTCGACGAAGGGGAATAGGTTCTTGCTATGTCCACTTTGCCGAAACATTCGCCCTCCACCGCACCGGTGGCTCCGCTGTAAACATAAGCTTCTGCAGGAGAAAGTTCCAAATCGCCCCGCAGATACACTTCTGCGCCGTTGTCGGGGAGAATCACGCCGGAAAACTCGGAGTTCAGTTCAGGGGTTCCGAGGGTTTCTGCTACGGCGTATCCAGGCAGGAGGCGCGCGTCATAGTCTTCGCCGTCAAAGATTGCGGCGTGGGTGACAGGCCAGGCCACACCTGCCTTCCAGGAGGTGGTGTCGGTGCCGACAAGTTCGCGCGTACCGTCTGTATACGTCAGTTCCAGCACTGCGCGGAAGGCGGGCTTGCGGCCGTTCATTCCGATGTGCCCGGCGGGGGTCAGGATGCCGTCAGCCCACCAGCCGGGAGTTATTTCGGCGCTAAACCTGTTTGTTGCGCCCTTGGCGGCGTCAATAAGCGATGTGACGTCGTAGGTGAATGACCGGCGGGTCTTTTCAAAACTTGTGTATCCCGGCTTTAGGAATTCTATGCCCACAGGGGTGCCGTTGACATATATTTCATAAATTCCAAGGGAAGTCGTCATCCATTTGGCACCGGAGACTTTCTTCTCGTTGGACTTGTCGATAACGAACCAGCTGGCTCCGTCAGCCGCCCTGTCGCCGGATTTTATGGCGTGGGTTACAACCGGAGCGTCCTGGGCTGAAATCCAGCAGGATGATTCCCAGTATTCTGACGGTAAGTTCTCGCATAGAAGGTCGCTTCGCTCATCTTCGCTTCGAGAGGAGATTAACTGCGGAAGGAAAGTGCTGAAAACTAAAATAACAAGACCGGTAATCAAGACAATTACAGTCTTGCGTGAGACTCCCTTCCACTCTTTGAGGATGATGCCCCACAGATTGCTGAAGGTGACGTTCAGGGCCATCAGTATGCACCAGCTGAAGGTAATGAGAGTGACCGAATCGGCAAGAAAGCCCTTTCCGAGGCTCAGGCCGAAGAACTGGCTGTACCACAGAAGACCTGCAAGCGCGCAGAAAATGAGGTTATGGCCCCATACAGAGCCTTTCCTATAGTCTGCGAAAGTCTTGTGCCGGGCATTCTGCCAGAGGCAATAGACTGCGTTTGTCAGGAAACCTCCGAAAGTGACCAGAAGCGTTGCGGGAAGGCTGGCGAAAAGAGGGTCCGTTCCATCCCATTGCAGAGGGGCTCCGAAACTCAGACCGATGTTGAAGCAGGCACTCATAAGGCCGGCCAGCAGTGCCACGGCGATACCTTTTTTGAAGTTGAAGTCCTTTACGGCCTCATTCTTCTCCGCCTCGGGCAGTGCAGCGGATTTCATACCGCCCGCGATGCCGATGACGGCTATGCCTGCAAGCATTACCACGACTCCGAAAATGACCGCGAATGTCAGGTCACCGGCGTGGCCTGTAAGCACAGGACCGAGGATGGCACCCATACCACTGCAGGTGCCAAGGGCTATGGACTGTCCCAGGGCCACGCCGAGATAGCGCATTGAAAGGCCGAAAGTGAGGCCTCCCACTCCCCAAAGGACTCCGAAGAGGATCGTCAGCAGCGACTCTTTCGGCAATGAAGCATAAATGCTCAGCAGTGACTCCCCCTGAGGAACGGCGAGAAGCGCCCCGGCCAGAGGAAAGACAAGCCAGGCGAAAATGCCCTGAACGAGCCAGTAACTCTCCCAACTCCAGGATTTTATCTTGTTGATAGGCACATAGGAGCTGGACTGGCAGAACGCCCCGATTGCAATGATAAGAAGGCCTATGACAATATACATATTCAATTATCGTTTAAGTGTTACTTCTCTTTCGTATTTTTCGATTTCTTCAAGATATGACTCGCCGAGAGGAACATCGTTGCGGCGGCAGAATTCATCATAGACTGCCCCCCAAGGCATCGCCTTGGCCTCTTCGAGATATGTCAGAACTTGGCAGGTCTTGCCCTCGAGCTCGTGCCGGCGGATAATGTCGGTCGGTTCGAGAAGAGCTCGGAGCATACATTTCTGCGCCGCGCGCGAACCGATCACATAGGCTCCTGTGCGGTTGATGGCGCCGTCGAAATAGTCGAGGCCGTAGTGGACGCGGTCCATTGCCCCGGCACGGACAATTTCGCTGAAAAGTTCCTGCGTAGGGTCGTCCATAAGGGTCACGTGGTCGGAGTCCCAGCGCACCGGACGGCTGACGTGCAGCATAAGTTCAGGAACGAACTGCAGCACGGCTGAAACCTTGTCCGCAGGGGATTCGGTAGGATGATAGTGGCCGGTGTCGATGGTCAGGATCTTGCCGTTTTGTGCCGCATACGCCGTATAGAAATCGTGCGAACCTACGGTAAAGCTCTCGAGTCCGATTCCGAACACTTTGCCTTCGATGCAATCCTTCATATAGTCCTTCTTTCCGGCAAATATCTTGTCGAGAGAGTCCTTTAATAGCGAACGGTACATCATATGGTTGACACTCAAGTCTTTGCATCCGTCGTGCACCCACACGTTCATAATGCACGCATCGCCCTGGGCCTTGCCCATAGCATCGGCGATGTCGCGGCAGCGTCTGGTGTGCTCTATCCAAAAATCGCGGATCGACTTGTCTGGATTTGCCAGACTCAGGTTGCCGCTTTTCGGGTGGGAGAAGGATGTGGAATTGAAATCCAGCGGCGTACCGGTATCCTTCGCCCAGTCTATCCATCCATGGAAATGCTCTACGCCTACCTGGTCGCGGTCCACTTTCTTGCCGCCGAACTCGCCGTAGATTTCGTGCAGGTTGAGGCGGTGCGTTCCCGGAACAAGGCTCTTTGCCTTGAGGATGTCTGCGCGCAGCTCGTCTATATTGCGGGCTTTACCGGGATAGTTTCCCGTAGCCTGTATGCCTCCCGTAAGGTCGCCTTCGCTCTCGAAGCCGGCAACGTCGTCGGCTTGCCAGCAATGCATGCTCAGATGGAAATTCTGAAGTTGTTCCAATACTTTTTCCGTGTCGGTGCCCTGAGCCGCATAGCGCTCGCGAGCAATTTCATAAGCTTTGCTCATATCGGTGAATTTTATTGTAATATCATTTCGTAGTCCAGGATCTTCTGTTCGAGGTTGGCACGGAGGACCCTGATGCGGACTTTGTCGCCGAGATGGAAGACTCTGCCGGTGGCTTTGCCGCGGGTTTCGTATTTTTCTTCGTCGAAGACGAAATAGTCCTCCCGGATGTCGCGAAGCGCCACCATTCCTTCAATGTATGTGGGTTCGATTTCTACGTAGATGCCCCAGTCGGTCAGGCCGCTGACAAAGCCGTCGAACTCGCGGCCTATCTTGTCCTGCATAAACTCCACGAGCTTGTATTTTATGCTGGCCCTTTCGGCATCGGTGGCAATCTGCTCCCGCTCGGAGCAGTGCTTCGCGAGGTCTTCATAGAGCAGCCTGTCCTGCGACTTGCCGCCCCCGGAGTAGATGTCCAGCAGGCGGTGCACCATCATATCGGGATAGCGGCGGATAGGGGATGTGAAGTGGCAGTAATATGGGAAGGCAAGGCCGTAGTGGCCCAGATTGTCTGTCGTGTAGCGGGCGCGGGCCATCGAGCGCAGCGCCAGCATCTGCAGGGCGTTCTCCTCCGGAGAGCCTTTGGCCTCTTTCATAAGGGCGTTGAGGCTGCGGGCGGCCTTCTTCGGATCTGAGGTGTCGCCCATCGAGCGGCCGAAATTGCTGGCGAAACTTCGCAGAGAGTCGAGTTTTTCCGGGTTCGGGTCTTCGTGGACGCGATAGACGAATGTCGGGTCCTTCGCCTTGCACTTTTTTGCCACGAACTCCGCCACGCGGCGGTTTGCCAGCAGCATAAACTCTTCGATCAACCAGTTGCTCTCCTTAGACTCTTTACGGGTGACGTCAACCGGCCGTCCGGAGCGGTCGCAGATTACTTTCATCTCGGGCCTTTCGAAAGAGATGGCGCCCTCTTCGAACCTCTTTTTGCGCAGAATTTGGGCAAGGGCGTGGATGTCCAGAATCTCGTTGCAAAGAGGGCCTTTCTGGTTCTCGATGACATCCTGAGCCTCTTCATAATTGAAGCGGTAGTCGGAATTTATCACCGTGTGGCCGAACCATTCGGCCTTGACCTGAGCCTTCGGCGTCAACTCAAAGACGGCGCTGTAGCAGAGCTTGTCTTCGTGCGGGCGAAGGGAGCACAGCTTGTTGGAGAGCTGCTCGGGCAGCATCGGCACCGTGCGGTCTACAAGATAGACGGACGTGCCGCGCGCAAAAGCCTCCTTGTCTATAACAGAATCAACTGTTACATAATGGGTTACGTCGGCTATATGGATACCTATTTCGAAGTTGCCGTTATCTAGTTTTCTGTATGAGAGGGCATCATCGAAGTCTTTGGCGTCGGCGGGGTCGATTGTGAAGGTAGTGGTGCCGCGGAAGTCTTTTCTTCCGACCAGTTCCTTCTCGGAAATCGAATCCGCAATCGCGTTTGCGGCCTCCTCCACCGGCGGTTCGAAGCGGTACGGAAGTCCGTATTCGGCCAGGATGGCGTGCATTTCGGTGTCGTTTTCGCCCGGCTTTCCGAGGACGTCCACAATCTTGCCGAGAGGTTCGGGAGAGGCTTTCGGCCAGCCTGTCACAAGCACTGCAACCTTCAGTCCGTGAGCTGCTTTTACACCTCCTATCTCGGGCAGCTCATCCGGCGATGCTACATCTATCCTGATATCATACGGCATAGTCTTGCTCTCGACGATTGCCCACACTTTGCTACCGCGCACTATAAGGGTGCCAATATGCGGCCTCGGGCTGCGATCGAGCACCGCCACTACCTGCCCCTCGAAGCTGTGGCTCTTCAGTCTTGCCTTCTTCTTGCTTACCGCAACTTTCACGCGGTCGCCGTTGAGGGCGCCGTGCATCTGCCTCCACGGGATATAGATGTCCTCTTCCCATCCTTCCACTTTCACGAAGCCGAAGCCGTCGCGGGACATACTCATCAGGCCCTCGACCTGCTCGAGCCCCTTGCTGCGTCTTTCGATTGCGGCGCCGCCGCCGCGCCTGTTGATATCTTTCTTTTTCTTTACTCTCTTTATTGCCATAATAAAATAGTATCTTTGCAGGGATACAAATTTATAAAAAAATATGAACAAGAAAGTACTTTTGATGATTCTTGACGGATGGGGAGAGGGAAAACACGACCGTTCAAACGCGATTTACACCACCGGAACTCCGGAAATAGACGCCCTCAGGGCAAAATATCCGTTCTCACACCTTGACGCCTCGGGAGAAGACGTCGGTCTGCCCGACGGCCAGATGGGCAACAGCGAAGTGGGCCACCTCAACATCGGCGGCGGCCGCATTGTCTATCAGGACCTTGTGAAAATCAATATGGCCTGCCGCGACCACGCCCTCCTGCAGAACAAGGAGATAGCAGCCGCATACGACTATGTGAAAAAGAGCGGCAGGCAGCTCCATTTCCTGGGCCTTTGCTCCCACGGCGGGGTGCACAGCTCTCTGAACCACCTCTACGAATTTCTCGCCGAGGCGAAGAACTGCGGCCTCGAGAAGGTCTTCGTGCACTGCCTGATGGACGGACGCGACACCGACCCCAAGAGCGGAAAAGGCTTTGTGGCCGAACTGGAAGAAAAAATGGCTGCCACTACAGGCAAGATAGCTTCCGTCTGCGGCCGCTTCTACACTATGGACCGCGACAAGCGCTGGGAAAGGGTGAAGGTCGGCTATGACCTTCTTGTCAGCGGCGTCGGCGAGAAGGCCAAAAGCGCTGTGGATGCAATCCAAAAGTCTTACGACGAGGGAGTTACGGATGAATTCATCAAACCGGTATGCATTGTCGGAGCGGACGGCAACCCGGTAGCCACGATTCAGGAAGGCGACGCCGTAATCTTCTTCAACTTCCGCAACGACCGCGCCCGCGAAATCACGACGGTTCTCACCCAGCAGGATATGCCCGAGCAGGGAATGCACACGATTCCTCTGTACTATTGCTGCCTGACCCCGTACGACGACAAATTCACGGGTCTGCACATCCTCTTCGACAAGGAAAACGTGCAGCAGACTCTCGGAGAGGTAGTTGCAGCGGCAGGAAAGACGCAACTGCGCATAGCCGAGACCGAAAAATATGCCCACGTGACCTTCTTCTTCAACGGCGGCCGCGAAAAGGAGTTTGAAAAGGAAGACAGAATTCTTATAAACTCTCCGAAAGTTGCGACCTACGACCTTCAGCCGGAAATGAGCGCCCCTGCCGTAAAGGAGGCCCTGATAGCAGATCTCGGCACCGGGAAGCACGATATGGTGATTCTCAACTTCGCCAACGGCGATATGGTGGGCCACACCGGAGTCTATGATGCAATCTGCAAGGCCGTGCGCTATATCGATTCCGCTGTGGGCGAGGTTGTCCGCGCTGCCCGCGCCGGCGGCTACACCGTGCTCATTACCGCAGACCACGGCAACGCCGACAACGCAGTAAATCCTGACGGAACTCCGAACACCGCCCATTCTCTCAACAAAGTTCAGTTCATTGTGGTGGACGACGACGTCAAGCAGGTACGCGACGGCCGCCTTGCCGACATCGCCCCTACAATCCTCTCGCTGATGGGCATCCCGCAGCCTGAACTTATGACAGGTAAATCACTCATATAAAAAACTTTACAGATGGCTTTCGTACACCTTCACGTCCATACTCAGTATTCGATTCTTGACGGTCTGTCCGACATCGGCAAGCTCTTCGAAAGGGCCCGCGAGCTCGGTATGCCGGCCCTGGCCATAACCGACCACGGCAATATGTACGGAGTGAAGGAGTTCTTCAAGCACGCCTACGACAAGAATAACAAAGATGCCGACGGCAATCTTATAGTAAAGCCTCTGATCGGCTGTGAAGTCTATGTGACCCGCCACTACGACCACCATCTCAAAGACCGCGACCACCGCAGTTATTATCACTTGATTCTTCTGGCAAAGAACTACGAAGGTTATCGCAACCTTATGAAAATCTGCACGGAAGGCCATATAGAGGGAATGTACTACAAACCGAGGGTGTCGCACGAGGTGCTGGAGAAATACCACGAAAACCTGATATGCTGCTCCGCCTGCCTTGCAGGAGAGATTTCGAAAGACATTCTCGCGGGAGACATCGAAGCCGCGCGGGAGGCCGTCCGCTGGCACAAGCGGATCTTCGGAGACGATTACTATCTGGAGGTGATGCTCCATAAGAGCGAGACGGGCTTTTCCGAAGATGTGTATGAGTCTCAGTGTCTGGTGAATCCGGAGATTTTCCGCCTTGGCGGGGAGTTTGGCGTGAAGGTCGTCGCCACAAACGACGCCCACTTCATCCGCAAGGAAGACGGTCCGGCCCACGACAGGCTCATATGCCTCACGACAAACAGCGACATAGATGCTCCCGACAGGCTCCACTACACCCAGCAGGAGTACATCAAGAGCGAGGAGGAGATGGCGGCTCTCTTCCCTGACCATCCTGAAGTCCTCGCCAACACCCTGGAAGTTGCCGCCAAGTGCGAAAACTACAAGATAGACCACGACTACATCCTTCCTAAATTCGACATTCCGAAGGAGTTTCTTGGCAATATCGAAGCGTATCTGGAAAAATACGGCGAGTTCATAGAGGTCGGCAAAAACGACGCGAAGGGTAAATATAGAGGAGATGATTTCTGCAAATCCGTGGCCTATCTTTGCCACCTGACTTACGAAGGAGCCCGCATCCGCTACGGAGAAGTCCTTTCCGAGGAGGTCGGCGAGCGCATAAGCTTCGAGCTCAAGACGATCTGCAAGATGGGCTTTCCGGACTATTTCCTTATAGTTCAGGACTATATCCGCGCCTCGCGAGACCGCGGCTATATGGTCGGCCCGGGCCGAGGCTCCGCCGCAGGCTCGGTGGTGGCCTACTGCCTATGGATAACCAATCTCGACCCTATCCGCTACCAGCTTCTGTTCGAGCGTTTCCTCAATCCGGACCGAATATCGATGCCGGATATAGACGTGGACTTCGAAAACCTCGAGGCTGCACACCGCTATGTCGAGGAAAAATATGGTCTGGACCACGTCTCGCGCGTGATAACCTTCGGCACTATGCTAGCCAAGGGTGCCATCAAGGATGTCGCCCGCATCAGCCACGTCTCCATCGACGAGTCGAACCGCCTGTCGAAGATGGTGCCTGCCCGCCTCAGCGAGACAATCAAAAACGACGACGGCACAAAAGAAGAGAAATCGGTAAAGATAAATCTCAAGAACTGCTTCCGCCTTGTGCCGGAGTTCAAGGAGGAATTCGAAAAGGAAAACAATGACCTCAACAAAGAGGTGCTCACCTACGCCCAGCAACTGGAGGGAAGCGTGCGGCAGGTGGGAATGCACGCCTGCGCGACCATCATCGGCCCGGGCAACCTCGGCGAATACATACCTATCTGTCTGTCAAAGGATAAGGATACGGGCAAAGATGTCTGGACCTCCCAGTACGACGGCCATTACATCGAAGAGTGCGGCCTTCTGAAGATGGACTTCCTGGGCCTGAACACCCTCTCTATAATCCACAAGACTCTGGACCTTATCAAGGAGCGCCACGGCATCGACATCGACATCGAAGCGATTCCTATCGACGACAAGGCGACTTACGAGCTCTACGGCCGTGGCGACACGACCTCAATATTCCAGTTCGAATCGCCCGGAATGAAGGAATGGCTCCAGAAGCTCCGCCCGGAGCGCTTCGAGGACCTCATCGCAATGAACGCCCTCTACCGTCCGGGCCCTATGGACTATATCCCCGATTTCGTGGACCGCAAGCTGGGCGTCAAGCCTATCACCTACGACCTTCCCGAAATGGAGGAGTACCTGAAAGACACCTACGGCATCACCGTCTATCAGGAGCAGGTGATGCTTCTCTCCCAGAAACTCGCCGGCTTCACGAAAGGCGAGGCGGACAAGCTCCGTAAAGCGATGGGTAAGAAGCAGTTGGATGTGCTCGAGAGCCTCAACGGCAAGTTTATGGAGGGCGGTGCCCGAAACGGCCTTCCGGCAGACAAACTAGAGAAAATCTGGAAAGACTGGAGAGCCTTCGCCGAATATGCCTTCAACAAGAGCCACGCGACCTGCTATGCCTGGGTGAGCTATCAGACAGGATGGCTCAAATGCCACTATCCGGCCGAATTCCTTGCCGCCAACCTCAGCTGCAATCTGGACAATATCGAAGAGATCACCAAGATAATGGACGACTGCCGCCGCAGCCGCGTGCAGGTGAAGGGGCCGGACATCAACGAAAGTTCCACCACCTTCACCGTCAACAAGGAGGGCGACATCCGCTTCGGCCTTGCCGGAGTCAAGGGTGTGGGCGAAAATGTAATCAAGACCGTGATTGCCGAAAGGCAGAAAAACGGCCCGTTCAAGGATGTCTTCGACTTTGTAGAGAGAATGCCGCAGGGCTGCGTCAACCGCAAGGTGCTGGAGTGCCTCATATATTCCGGCGCGTTCGACAGTTTCAAGGACATCTCCCGGGCGCAGTATTTCATCGAAACGGCGAAGGACGACGTCTTCCTCGACGCTCTGCTTCGCTACGCATACAAGTTCCAGAACGACTCTATGATGCAGGGAGCGAGCCTTTTCGGCGATATGGCGGAGCTCAAGCCCGTACGCCCTCTCGTGCCGCCGCCTCCTGCCGAGTTCAACGAACTGGAAATGCTCAAGAAGGAGAAGGAACTTGTGGGAATGTATCTCTCGAGCCACCCTCTCGACAAGTTCAAGCTTGAGATAGAGGAGTTTACGACCGCCGATGTGGCAACCCTCGAGTCTGTTTCCAAAAATCTTTCCGACAAGGACAATCAGAACAGGGAATTCATAGTTGCCGGCATCGTGACCGACGTCCAGACGAACACCACGAAGACGGGCAAGGCCTGGTGTAGCTTCACGGTCGAGGATTTCACGGCCAGCTACACATTCCGACTCTTCGGCAGGGACTACGAAAACCTGATGAAGTACACAGCCCTGCACACCTATCTTCTCATCAAGTGCGCCACCAAGCCGCGCTATCGCAAGAAAGATGAGGAGGGCGGCGAAGATGTCTATGAACTCCGTATCCAGTCGATGATGCTGCTGGCCAATTCCAAAGATGAATTCATAAAGGAACTGCATATTTCTCTCGCTCTGGACAGAGCCGACGAGGCTTTGAGAAAGAATCTTCTCAAGGTCTGCAAGCGCCACAAGGGCAAGGCCCGTCTCTACATCGACCTCGGCTTCACCCACGACGGCAAGAGCGACACAGTCACCCTCTTCTCCCGCGACATTCTCCTCTCCCCGTCCAAAGAGCTCTACACAGACCTCTCCTCCCTCGGCCTCACCTGCCATCTGGTCAAGAAAGTCACCCTGTAACTCTCGCCAAGACACGCTGGATGGTCAAAGCGATAGCCGGTATTACGCCTTTTTCTTGAAAATCACCTTCTCGTTCATTATGAAGTTGATGATGCCGGCGAGGGTCATTGCGATGAAGTTGCATATGACCATATCCCAGTCGACGGTGAGTTTCAGGAGCTGGATGAGGCCCAGTCTTATGAGCAGGACTGTGGTGTAGGAGGCGTTGTAGGCCAGAAAATGCTTCAGATAGGACTTGAAAGGCTTGCCCTTCATCCGCTCGCCCCATACCCAATGGCTGGAAATGAGGAAGTTGACGATATTGGCGCACTCAAAGGAGATTATCGGCGAGACAACGGACTCGCCGATGTAGCTTCCCTTGAGCAGATAATGCGAGCATATCCACACCACCAGCATATCCGTGGCGGTGCCAAACAAGCTGAAAGCGGTGTGCTTGCAGAAGCGCCAGAAGGTCTGTACCTTTTCCTTCTTCATCAGTCGGCGGAGCCTGTGAGCTTTTTGTCAGCCTTGCGGAAGTTCTTGATGATCTTCTTCTGGGCCTTCACGTCTTTGACCTTGCTCTTCCAGCCATCTACATACTGCCAGTAGAAACTTTCAGAGTAGTTCGCTCTCTTGTCCTTTGAGTCGGAGAAGTGTTTTTCTTCGGCCTCTGCAGCGGTCTTGAAGCGGTGGCAGTTGTCCGGAATGACTGTCTTGAAGGTCCACGGCTTGAAGAGTTCGACATTAGGGTGGCCCATCGCGTTCCAGGCTGTGCAGCCGATTTCCACAGGCAGCCAGCCGCGAAGATGGAAGACTGTCGAAAGGATTGTGTTGTCGTTGCAAACCCTTGGGAGCGAGAGGGCTTCCATAAGTTTTTCTATAGTGACCTTTTCCTGAGGCTTGCGCACGGCTACAACATCTTCCCCGAGGATTGCGTCTCCGAAGAGAAAATTCTGCATATTGGTATGCCTTACGATGCTGCTTTCAGATACGAGAGACCTCTCTGAGGCGTATGCAAGGCGGAAGTTGAATTCGCCATCCTTCTCGGGACTGTACCAGCCGCGGGAAACTGCGTAATCGATAAGATCGGAGGATCCCGCGAAATTATCCTCATCGGAGAGATCGATTTTTCCTATTACATAATAGTTAGGAATGGTCATCACCATATCGTCAGGCACTCTCTGGGCAACCCAGTGACGGCCCTGTACTACTGAGCAGATCCAGCCTTCGGTCGGGTCGGCGACGACATATGTGCGGCCGCTGCCGCTGTAGCCGTATTTCTCCACCAGCTCGCCGATTATCCCTACAGCCTCCCTTGCGCTATGGGCCTTCTTCGCCACCGCCACTCTGATGCCGTAGAGGATACCGCCCTCCGTGAAGTCTTTGCGGTCTTCCCTGCTCGGGCAGCCGTCAGACGCCACGCAGACGCCGAATTCGTTCATAAAGCTGTCGGCGACCTCCATTCCGGGAAATTCGAACCAGAGGTATTTGACATTGTCGGCACTTGCAGGGACATTGTAGATGTTGAGCATCTGCTCGCCGCCATCGTCCTCGTTGTGGGCCATCATAACGGAGCCGTCAACGGTTGTGGCTTTGCCGGCGATAATGCCGAAGCAGTTGAAACATTCGTCCTGAGCGGACACGGTCACGCATACAAGCAGACAGATAAGGGTAAAGAAGCGTTTCATAACAGTTTTTGAATAGTCCCACAAAAATAGTAAAATAAATGACACCATATTTTTACTATATTTGCTGATTAATACTAAAAGGTGAAAAATGGCCGTAAAATGTGGTATAGTGGGGTTGCCGAACGTAGGCAAATCAACCCTTTTCAATTGTATAAGCAATTCTAAGGCACAAGCCGCAAATTTTCCTTTCTGCACGATAGAGCCTAATGTCGGTTCTACTGTGGTGCCGGACGACAGGCTCTCTGTCCTGACTGAGATGTGCCACCCGAAACGCACGATTCCGGCAACTGTTGAAATCGTGGACATCGCAGGCCTCGTAAAAGGCGCAAGCAAAGGCGAAGGTCTTGGCAATCAGTTTCTTGCAAACATCCGCGAGACAGATGCCATACTGCACGTCCTGCGCTGCTTCGACGACGAGAACGTGACCCACGTGGACGGCAGCGTGGACCCTGTCCGCGACAAGGAGGTGATCGACATCGAGCTTCAGATCAAAGACCTCGAGACTGTCACCAACCGCATAACGAAGGTCCAGAAGCAGGCCACCACCGGAGGCGACAAGCAGGCAAAGAAGGCTCTTGAGGTGCTTCTCAAATACAAGGAGGTCCTCGAGCAGGGCAGAAACGCCCGCGAAGTGGCGCTGGACAACCCTGAGGAGCAGAAGATTGCAAAGGAGTTCTGCCTTCTGACCAACAAGCCGGTGATGTATGTCTGCAACGTGGACGAGGCTTCCGCCAAAGAGGGCAACGCCTATGTTGATGCCGTGCGCGAGGCAGTAAAGGGTGAAGATGCTGAAATTCTGATAATTGCAGCCAAAATAGAATCTGAGATAGCGGAGCTCGAAGACTACGAGGAAAAGCAGATGTTCCTCGAGGAGATCGGCCTTGAGCGCAGCGGTCTGGAGAGGCTCATTCAGAGGGCTTACGCTCTTCTCAACCTGCAGACCTTCTTCACCGCCGGAGCGGATGAATGCCGCGCCTGGACCATCATCAAGGGCGACAAGGCCCCTCAGGCGGCGGGCGTCATCCACACCGATTTCGAAAAGGGCTTCATCCGCGCCGAAGTCATCAAATACGAAGATTACGTCAGCCTCAAGAGCGAAGCCGCCTGCCGGGCCGCCGGCAAGCTCCTGAGCCAGGGAAAGGACTATGTGGTGGAGGACGGCGACATAATGCATTTCCTCTTTAATGTCTAAATATCTGTAACTATATGAAAAAGACTTTATTAGCACTGTCATTCGCGCTTCTGGTCCTTGCCTCCTGCAAGGAAAAGGGCCCTGCCTTGGACCCCGTGGCCGAACCTTCCTATTATAAGAACGCCACTTATTTTGCCGAGAAAAACGGAATGTACGAGCAGCTCCCAATCGGAGAAAAGGATATCGTCCTTGTTGGCGACGACTATATCGACAGAGGCCTCTGGAATGAATGGTTCCCGAGCTATTCGATGAAAAACAGGGGCATCACCTACGACGAGACCGCACACGTTCTCTACCGCATAGACAAGATTGCGGAGGGCCATCCTGCAAAACTCTTCGTGAGCGCGGGTTATTATGACGTAGTCCGCGGAGTGGGTCTGGATACTGTCATAACGAATATCTACAACATTTTCGAGCGCGTAAGCAAAGTGTCTCCTAAGACAAAACTCTACTACATCAACATTGTCGGCGCCGACCTCGAGGGTCAGAAAGCAAATGAACGCGATGCCGTGAACGCCGGCATTCTGGAGCTCTCCCACAGCGGTCTGTTCGAATATATCGACGTGGCCGACAAGGTGAGAGGCGGCGTTGAGAGTGGCCTGTACAGCTACAACGGCGGCTACCACCTCAACGGCAAGGGCTATGAAGTCTTTTCAGCCGCTTTCGAGCGTCAGGTGGGCGAACCTTCCACCGCCCTCGGCGTGGAATATCCTTACGAGGATACTGTTTTCCCATATTACCACAACCGCACGTCCATCTTTCTGGCAAGCCCCGCAGAGCACCACAAAATCGTTATGCTGGGCAACAGCCTCAACAACAACGCTCCGTGGAACGAACTCTTCCCGGGAGTCGATCTGATAAACCGCGGCATCAGCGGCGACGTGACCCGCGGCATCCTGCAGAGAGTTCCGGAGGTGGCGGCCCACACACCGGAAAAAGTGTTCCTTCTGACAGGTCCGAACGACCTTATCAATGAACCGGAGCTGAGCGTAGAGGATTTTATGGCATCTTACAAGAAAGTCGTGGAGCGCATCAAAGAACTGATGCCAGACACTCAGCTTTACGTCCACAGCCTGCTCCCGATTAACCCCAAGAGCCGTTACTACGAAGGCTACAACGCCCGCGCGGCGGCAATCGACGCTCTTCTGGCAGACAATGCTGAAACCTGGGGCTACACCTACATAGACCTCGTCCCCGCAATGTCGGATGAAAACGGAGATTTGAAAGATTCATATACCACCGACGGCCTGCATCTTACCGCAGAAGCCTACAAAGCCTGGGTGGAAGTTATAAAAGATTTTGTAAAGTAAACAGACATAAATATGTACAGAACACACACTTGTGGAGAACTGCGTCTTGAGAATGCAGGACAGACAGTGACCCTGGCGGGCTGGGTGCAGAAAGCCCGCAATATGGGAGCGATGAGCTTCATCGACCTTCGTGACCGCTACGGCATCACACAGCTCAGAGTTGACGAAAGCTGCAGCAAGGAGGTCAGCGAAGCGGCTTCTTCTCTCGGCCGTGAATTTGTGATTCAGGCAACGGGCCTCGTAGAGGAGCGCCAAAGCAAGAACTCGAAGATTCCTACCGGCGACATCGAAATAAAGCTTACCGGCCTTAAAGTCCTGAACGCCGCCCAGACCCCTCCTTTCACAATCGAGGAGACCTCCGACGGAGGAGAAGACCTGAGAGCCAAATACCGCTATCTGGACCTTCGCCGCGCTCCGCTCCAGCGGGCGCTCGCACTGCGCCACCGCCTTGCTCAGGAAGTCCGCAACTATCTTGACGGTCAAGGATTTATGGAGATTGAAACCCCATATCTCATCAAGTCCACTCCGGAAGGCGCGCGCGACTTCGTCGTTCCTTCCAGAATGAACCCCGGCACATTCTACGCCCTTCCGCAGAGCCCTCAGACCTTCAAACAGCTTCTGATGGTGGCAGGCTACGACCGCTATTTCCAGATTGTAAGGTGCTTCCGCGACGAGGACCTCAGAGCCGACCGCCAGCCTGAATTCACCCAGATAGACTGCGAGATGAGCTTTGTCGAGCAGGAAGATGTCCTCAATATGTTCGAGGGTATGATGCGTCAGATGTTCAAGAACGCCATCGGCGTCGAGATTCAGAATCCTATCCCGCGTATGAGCTGGTACGACGCTATGGACTCTTACGGAAGCGACAAGCCCGACATCCGCTTCGGAATGAAGATTCACGAGATTTCCGATCTTGTCAAGGGTTGCGGCTTCAGCGTCTTCGACAGCAGCGAATATATCGGAGCTATCGCCGTTGCGGGCTGCGCCGAATACACCCGCAAGCAGCTCGACGAGCTTACAGAATGGGTGAAACGCCCTCAAGTGGGAGCCAAAGGCCTGGTTTACATCAAGATGAATGCCGACGGCTCAGTGAAGTCTTCCATCGACAAATTCTATACTCCGGAGCAGATTGCCCGTATTGCTGAAAGCTGCGAAGCGGGAAAGGGCGACCTCATTCTCGTTCTGTGCGGCGCAAAGCGCAAGACCCAGACTCAGCTCGGAGTGCTCCGCATCGAGATGGGCAACCGCCTCGGCCTGCGCGACCCTAAGGTATTCGCGCCTCTTTGGGTCGTGGACTTCCCTCTTTTCGAATGGAGCGACGAAGACCAGCGCTTCTACGCTATGCACCACCCTTTCACCGCGCCGAAGCCGGAACATATAGACTGGTACTACAGCGACCGCAAGGAAGATCTTGAAAGAGTATGCGCCAACGCCTACGACTTCGTCCTCAACGGAACTGAGCTCGGCGGAGGCAGCATCCGTATCCACGAGGCTGAAATGCAGAAGAGGATGTTCGAGATTCTGGGCATCAGCAAGGAAGACGCCGAGTACAAGTTCGGCTTCATAATCAACGCCTTCAAGTTCGGCGCTCCGCCTCACGGAGGCCTTGCTTTCGGTTTCGACCGCGTATGCGCCCTCTTCGGAGGTCAGGAGACAATCCGCGACTACATCGCATTCCCTAAGAACAATCAGGGACGCGACGTGATGATCGATTCTCCTTCAAAGATTGATGACGTCCAGATGGACGAACTCTTCCTCAAGAGCACAGCCGGGCTATAGTTTCCCGGCTGCAGCCTTGAGTGCTTCAAATACAGGTCCGTCCGTGAGGGCTGCGGGAACTCCGTCATCGCCGCCTTCGCGGACGCTCTGTACAAGAGGAATCTGGCCCAGAAGGTCCAGTCCATACTTTTCAGCCATAGCCTTGCAGCCGTCCTTTCCGAAGATGTAATAGCGATTGCCGGGCAGTTCTGCCGGAGTGAACCACGACATATTTTCGATGATTCCGTATATAGGCTTGTTTATCTGCGGATTACGGAACATATTCACGCCTTTTTCTACGTCAGACAGAGCAACTGCCTGCGGCGTGCTCACGATTATGGCGCCGCTCAGAGGAATGTCGTGCACAAGCGAGATATGGATGTCGCCGGTTCCCGGAGGAAGGTCCAGAAGGAGGAAGTCGAGCTCGCCCCAGCGCACCTGCAGAATCATCTGCTTAAGGGCGTTGCAGGCCATCGGGCCGCGCCATATGAGAGCCTGCTCCGGGCGGGCGAAATAGCCGATGGACATCCACTTGACACCGTATTTTTCAACCGGTATCATAACCTCCTTGCAATCGTCCGTTATCTCGGCGTCGGGAGCGAGAGGGTAACCCATCTCGTCATATACCTCAACCTCCGGCACAACTTCTTCGGTACCTGTCATTTTCGGCACTGAAGGGCCATAGACGTCGGCATCTGCCAGACCTACTTTGTAGCCCAGCCTCGCAAGGGTTATCGCAAGGTTAACGGCAACCGTGCTCTTGCCCACCCCGCCCTTGCCGGAGGCTACGGCGATTATCTTCTTTACACCTGAAAGCTGTTCCATACCGAGCTCCAGCGGCCTTTTTTTCGGCTGCGGCTGCGGTTGATTGGGATTGTAGGGACCTTTTATCTCGTTTGGATTCATATCTTTTTATTCGTTGCGATAGGTATCTTCTATCTTGGCGGCATATTTGGCCATAAGGTTGCGGCGCTTAGGCTTCAGAGTCTGGGACAACAGTCCGTTGTCGGCATTCCATTCGTCCTGGACATAGTGCTGACGCTTGATGTTCTCGTGCGGGGCAAGCTTCTTGTTCACCTTCTCCACTTCTTCGTGCAGAACGTTGATTATCTGAAGATTGGAAAGAAGGTCCTCATCGGCTATGCCGCGTGCCTTGGCATACTCCTTTATCTTCGCCTTATTCGGCACGATGATGGCCGAAGCGAACTTGTGGTTCTCGCCGAACACGAAGGCGTTGTCTATGAAGTCGGACTCCTTGAGAAGGTTTTCGATCACCTGCGGAGCGATGTACTTGCCGGCAGAGAGTTTGAATATCTCTTTCTTGCGGTCCGTTATCTTGAGGTACTTGCCGTCCACGAGGGTTCCGATGTCACCGGTATGGAGCCATCCGTCCTTGTCGATTATTTCAGCCGTAGCCTCCGGATTCTTGTAGTATCCCAACATCACGTGCGGGCCGCGGGTGAGGATTTCTCCATCCTCGGCAAAGGAGAGTTCGGTGCCGGTTGAAGGCATACCCACCGTGCCGATTATGTTGACGCCGTCGGCCGGGGAGTTCACTGCGATGACAGGAGAAGTCTCGGTCATTCCGTATCCTTCGAATAATCTGAGCTGAGCGGCGTTGAATGTGCGCACTATGCGGGCCTGGATTGAAGATCCGCCTGAAACGACTATCATATCGTGGCCGCCCAGATTGTCTCTCCACTTGCTGTAAACAAGCTTGTCAAACAGCTTCAAGCGTGAGACATACAGGATATTTTTGTTATATGGGTCGAAACCGTTTGCAAACTTCCAGGCGCGCTTGTAAATGAACTTTGCGGCACCCTTCAGATTGTTCCCCGCAGCCTCCAGCTTGCCGTACATCATCTCGAGCACTCTCGGAACCGCGCAGAAGCCGTCCGCGTGGCAGTCCTTGATGTCGGAAGCGATTGTGGCCAGCGATTCGGCGTAGTAAATGCTGATGCCAAGCTCCTGGAACTCGTAGTTCATCGTACGCTCATAGACGTGACACAGCGGCAGGAAGCTTATCATCCTGTGGTTGAAGTTCTTGGTCTGACGGATGGCGTGGCTGTGCGAGTTGGAGACGAGATTGTAGTGCGAGAGCATTACGCCTTTCGGAGTGCCTGTCGTGCCGGAGGTGTAGATTATGCTTACAAGGTCGTCACGGCTTATGTTCTTCTTGTTGTCCTCTACCCTCTGATAGAATTTATCTTTGTTCTCACGGCCGAGCGCGAGGAGCTGCTTCATACAATAGACCGAGTCGCTGTCGTCCATCAGCATCACGTCCACCTTGCGGTCGAGGGCTTCGATGACGGGAGCTACTTTCTTATAGAGAATCGGGTTTCCGACCACTATGAGTTCTGCGTCAGAATGCGTGAAGATGAATTTGAAATCATCTGGGCTGAGGGTGCTGTAAACAGGAATGTGGACCATATGGGCCAGAGCCGTGCCCATATCGATGAAGTTCCACTCCGGACGGTTGTTGCACAGGGTTATGACCTTAGTGCCTTCGGCATAGCCACGGGCAAGAAGACCATATGCGACGCTATGGGAGCGCTCGATATAGTCTTCCGTGCTGTATTTGGTCCAAACCCCTTTGATCCTTCTTGCGAGAATGTCGTCCTTCGGGGGATAACTCTTCAGATTTTCAAGAAGGTCAAATGTGCGGGTGATTTCCATTATTTCGCGATTTCCGCGTACTGCTCGGCTGAGAGGAGAGTGTCGATTTCAGCAGGGTCCGCGATGTTTACCTTGATCATCCAGCCGGCTCCGTACGGGTCTGAATTGACAAGTTCAGGGGCTCCTTCGAGCTCCGGATTCACTTCCGTGATTTCACCTGTAAGAGGCATGAAAGCGTCGGCCACTGTCTTTACTGCTTCGATTGCGCCGAAAACTTCCTCTTTGTTTACAGTCTCGCCAAGAGTCTGGATATCAACGAATACGATGTCACCGAGCTCGCTCTGTGCGAAGTCTGTGATACCTACTGTGGCGGTGTTGCCTTCGATTTTTACCCATTCGTGATCTTTGGTGTACTTGAGATTTGCAGGAATATTCATAATTCTGTATGTTTTGTGTTGTTTCTGTTATTTTTCCGATGCGAAAATAAATAATAATTTTCAATTATAGAACTTTGAGGGCTTTTTTGATAAGTTCCTCGAGTTTGTATGACGGATTTTCCTTTAGAAGCGCGGAGAGAGTCTTCTCGACGGCGGGCTTCGCGAAGCCGAGAAGAGTGAGGGCGCTGAGGGCCTCGTCGCGCACGGCGCTGCTCTCAGCCGGTCCTTCGAAGCTGAACTCCCCGCCGCCTTTGCCTATCTTGTCCTTCAGCTCGAGAATCACCCTCTGCGCCGTCTTCAGGCCGATACCCTTGACTGCCTTGAACTTGTTGACGTCGTTTGAAAGGATGGCGGCCTTCACCTCATCCGCCGTCATTGAGGAGAGTATCATACGAGCGCTTCCGGCGCCCACTCCCGAGACGGAAATAAGGTGCACGAACACTTGCCTTTCGGCCTTTGTGGCGAAACCGAACAGAATTTCGTCGTCCTCGCGGACTATATGCTGCGTATAGACCCTGACGTTCTGATCCTTTGAATTCTGCAGGGCTGAGAATGTGCTGACTGAAATCTGGAGCTTGTACCCCACTCCGCAAGCCTCCACTATGGCCTCCGCCGGGGTGATTTCATCGAGTCTGCCTGTAATATATTCGAACATAAGTGTAATTTTTTGTAAAAATAGTTAATTTTGCGAGATTATGGATACAGCATCACAAATTCCTATTCTTTCCCGCCGCATATACGGCCGCGACCTGATCTATCTGGACAACGCCGCCACGTCGCAGAAGCCTCAGAGCGTCATCGATATGGAAGCGCGTATCTGGAGGGAATCCAATGCCAACATCCACCGCGCGATGCACACCCTCAGCGGAGAGATGACAGACCTCTACGAAGAGGGCCGCGAGGCCGTCCGCCGCTTTATCGGCGCCTCCTCCCGCGAGGAGGTCATCTTCACGAGCGGCGCCACAGCCTCCCTCAATCTGCTCGCCCGCTGCTTTACTGAACGCTACGTCACAAGCGGCGACAAAGTAATCGTCTCCGAGGCGGAACACCACTCCAACATAGTCCCCTGGCAGATAGTTCTCGCGGGCAAGGGAGCTTCGCTGGAAGTTCTTCCGGTGGACGAAAAGGGCGAAATCTCGCTCGAAGAGTTCGGGAAGATGCTCGACCCGCGGGTCAAGCTCGTCTCGATGGCCCACATTTCAAATGTACTTGGAATAGTCAATCCCGTTGAGGACATAATCCGCATCGCCCACTCGAAAGGTATTCCGGTGGCCCTTGACGGAGCGCAGGGCATTGTCCACGAAAAGGTTGACGTTCAGAAGCTTGACTGCGATTTCTACGCATTTTCAGGCCATAAGATATATGCCCCTACGGGGACAGGCGTCCTCTACGGAAAGAAGAAATATCTGGAGGAGATGCCTCCTTTTATGGGCGGAGGAGATATGATAGACAAGGTGACATTCGAAAAGACCACTTTCGCCCCGCTGCCGCTCAAATATGAGGCCGGCACGCCGAACTTCGTGGCGGCCGCCTGCTATGCTCCGGCGCTCGAATATGCCGCCTCTGCCGCCGTGGACCCCGAAATCGTGCCGTTCCTTCTTGAGGAACTGCCGAAAATCGAAGGCCTGCGTCTCTACGGAACCCCGCAGGATGTCGCCCGCAAGGCGCCTGTCTTCTCCTTCACTGTGGAAGGCACGCACCCTTCGGACATAGCCCAGATACTCGACAAACTCGGCATAGCCGTGCGCAGCGGCCACGTCTGCGCCGAGCCCCTTATGGCCCGCTACGGCATAACCGGAGTCTGCCGCGCCTCCTTCGCTCCGTACAACACCCTGCAGGAGGCTGAAACCTTTGTAAAGGCTCTAAGGAGGGCCGTGGATATGTTAAGATGAAAGAAGTATCAGTGATAGAACAGGAAATAATCGATGAATTCGCCGTTTTCTCAGACTGGATGGAAAAATACGAATACATTATCGATTTGGGCAAGAACCTTCCTGTAATAGACGAAAAACAGAAAACTGACGACAATCTGATAGAGGGCTGCCAGTCGCGCGTATGGCTTGCCTGCAAGGTAGAGGACGGCCTGCTGCGCTTCACGGCAGACAGCGACGCCATCATCACCAAAGGCATAATATCTTTGCTGATAAGAGTTTACGACGGCTGCAGCCCTGAGCAGGTTCTCGCCTCCGATTTCGGATTCATTGAAAAAATAGGTTTGAAGGAAAACCTCTCTCCGACAAGGGCTAACGGCCTTGTGTCGATGATCGGGAAAATAAGGAAATATGCCACAGAATACTGCGCTTGAAGCTGACGTTGTCCGCGCCCTGCGTCAGGTCTATGACCCTGAAATTGCAGTGAACATCTACGACCTTGGCCTCATCTACGAAATGAAGATAGATGACGACAACAAGGCCTTCATAAAAATGACGCTGACGGCGCCCAACTGCCCGATTGCGGACGATGTGCTGCAGCAGGTCAGAGAGGCGGTGGCGGACGTTCCGAAAATCACCGGAGTCGAGGTGCAGCTCGTCTGGGAGCCGCAGTGGACAACTAAAATGATGAGCGAAGAGGCGCTCCTCGAACTTGGACTTTTGTAGCAGATGATAATACTGGGACTTGGCACAAATCTGGGAGACCGCGAGTGGAATCTCGATCAGGCGAGGGCGCTTCTTGGCGAGGCGCTGCACTGCGATATGCTCTGCTCTCAGATTCTCGAGACAGAGGCCGTCGGATTCGACGGACCAGCCTTTCTCAATCAGGCCGTCGGCTTTCAGGCCGACATCGAGCCTCTTGAGCTTCTGGACATCTGTCAGGACATCGAGCGGCAGATGGGCCGTCCCGCCCACAAGGCGCAGTTCGACCCGGAAGGCAGAAGAATTTACGAAAGCCGCACGATAGATATAGACATACTGATTTTCAATGGTTTGAATATCAACAGTGAAAGACTGACCGTTCCGCATCCGCAGATTGTGGAGCGGCCGTTTGTAAAAGAATTATTAAATGATTTGACAATATGACACAGGAAGAAGTTTTCAAAAATCTTGTTGCACACGCAAAAGAGTACGGGTTTATTTTCCCTTCAAGCGAAGTTTACGACGGACTGAGCGCAGTCTATGACTACGGCCAGATGGGCGTCGAGATGAAGAACAACATCAAGAAATACTGGTGGGAGGCTATGGTTCACCTCAACGACAATATCGTCGGCATCGACTCCGCAATCTTTATGCACCCCCGCATCTGGGAGGCGTCAGGCCACGTCGGAGCCTTCAACGACCCTCTGATTGACAACAAAGACAGCAAGAAGCGCTACCGCGCCGACGTCCTCATCGAGGATTATCTCGCGAAGCTCGAGGAGAAGATGAACAAGGAGGTCGAGAAGGGTCGCCGCAAATTCGGCGAGGCCTTCAACGAAGAGCAGTTCCGCGCCACAAATCCAAACGTCCTTCGCAGCAAGACCAAATACGACGAAGTGCACGAGCGTATGACAAAAGCTCTCAACGACAACAACTTGGCAGAGCTTCGCCAGATAATCGTGGACTGCGAGATCGCCTGCCCTATTTCAGGCACCAAAAACTGGACTGAAGTGCGCCAGTTCAACCTTATGTTCAGCACCCAGCTTGGCAACGTCGACGGCGGCGTGGGTACAATCTACCTCCGTCCTGAGACTGCCCAGGGCATCTTCGTCAACTTCCTCAACGTTCAGAAGACCGGCCGTATGAAGGTTCCTTTCGGTATCGCGCAGATCGGCAAGGCTTTCCGCAATGAAATCGTGGCACGCCAGTTCATCTTCCGTATGAGGGAGTTCGAGCAGATGGAGATGCAGTTCTTCGTCCGTCCGGGCGAGGAGATGAAGTGGTTCGCAAAATGGAAGGAGACCCGTCTGGCCTGGCATAAGGCTCTCGGCCTTGGAGAGGAGAAATACCGCTTCCACGACCACGAGAAGCTCGCCCACTACGCAAATGCCGCAACCGACATCGAATTTGACTTCCCGTTCGGCTTCAAGGAGCTCGAAGGCATCCACAGCCGCACCGATTTCGACCTTAGCCAGCATCAGAAGTTCAGCGGCCGCAAGATTCAGTATTTCGACCCTGAGACCAATGAGAGCTATGTTCCTTACGTAATCGAGACCTCCATCGGTCTGGACCGCACATTCCTCGCAATCCTCTCCGCGGCATACGACGAGGAGGCTCTGGAAGGCGGCGAGACACGCGCCGTGCTCCATCTGCCTGCCTGCATAGCTCCTGTCAAGCTCGCTGTACTGCCGCTCGTCAAGAAAGACGGCCTGCCTGAAAAGGCCCGCGAAATCCTCGACCTTCTGCGCTTCGACTTCAACTGCCATTACGACGAGAAAGACTCCATCGGCAAGCGCTACCGCCGTCAGGACGCAATCGGAACCCCGTTCTGCGTCACCGTGGACCACGATACTCTTCAGGATGGCTGCGTGACAATCCGCTACCGCGACACGATGACCCAGGAAAGAGTCCCTATCGAGAAGCTCCACACGATTGTCAGCGAGAAGATCAGTATGAGGCCTCTCTTCCAGCAGATTCACAAAATCAACTCCTAGAGGGAAGTATCAGACACGTTCAAGCATCTATTTGTGTCTCAAATGGCGAATTTCTTCATTTGAGACACATTTTTGGTCTCCAGCGTGTCTGAAATGATGATTTTTTTCATTTGAGACACGTTCAAGACTCAAAACGTGTCTCACAAAATAGAAAAAGAGGTCAACTTTTTTAGTCGACCTCTTTTTTTGGCGGTGAGGGGGGGATTCGAACCCCCGGTACGGTAATCCCGTACGTCAGTTTAGCAAACTGGTGGTTTAAGCCACTCACCCACCTCACCTTATATACCGGGGCTCTGCCCCGAACCCCGCCGCTACGGGCTTGCTAACGCACTTCCCTGCCCTGCTCGCCCTTCGCTAGCCGCTGATACGGCTTATTACACGTCCTCCGCCGGGCGTCTGATGACGCCTTGTTAACGTCATCGGCGAATTGATTGGGTTGCAAAGATACGGATTTTATTAAAGAGAGCAAATAAAAGTCAAATTTTTTTGCAAATTCAAAAATCTGCAATACCTTTGCAGTCCACAATCGGGATGTGGCGCAGTTGGCTAGCGCACTTGGTTTGGGACCAAGGGGTCCTCCGTTCGAGTCGGAGTATCCCGACATAAAAAAAAGCGGCTGAGTTTCAGCCGCTTTTTTATTTTGTCCCCCGCTATCTTCCCATTCCGCCGGGACCGAATCCGCCGCCGCCTCCCATTCCGCTCGATGTGCCGACGTTGGTGATTGAGCTGCTGACGGTAAAGGATGCGAGCGAAGTGCCGCCGCTCCACTTGCCGCCGTCATAATAGAAGAGGTATTTGTCGCCGTAGGAACTCAAGGTACCGTTCTTTTCAATCGTGTAGCTGCCGTTAACCAGTTTAGGGGTGCTGACAATCATTCCCTGAGAGCTTGCTCCGCAAGGGAACTCGATCGTGAAAACAGGAGACGAATTGCTGTCCAGAATCGATACGAGTTTGCCTTTGTTGGCTGATATTCCATTGTAAATCAGCGTATTCTGTTTGCAACTTGACGGAGAGTAAACGGCGCCTCCGATACCTGCCACAATACCGCCGTTGATCTGAAGAGTGGATTTTGCACCCGGATTGTCGTTGTCGATGGCCGCCTCACGGTCGCTACCCACAGAGAATACATATCCGCCGTTGATGTAAATGTCTCCGTTGGAGTCGATGCCGTCATTGTTGAGCGAGTAACAGAAAGTTTTTCCTCCGTCTATCGTGATGCAGTTTGCGGCGTTCATCGCATCGTCGTAGGCATAGCTGTAAACTTCGCCGCCTGAGATAGTGATTTCATCTTTGCTCTCAATGCCTTCGGCTCCTTCATTCTTACCCGTAACAGCCACTGTCACAGAACCTCCGGAGATGTTTATATTGCCGTCGGCCTTTATGCCCTTCGGGTCTGAATCAATATTTCCGTAGAGGAACTGGGCGCCGGTTGTGGTGGCTTTTATCGTGCCGCCTGAAATATTTATGTCTATGTCGGCATTGATGCATTTGCCGCCCTTTCCGCTGCTTTTGAGAGTGAGATCTCCGCCACAGATGAGAACACTGCAGTCGGCCTTCATACAAGATGGAGCTGTCGTGTCCTTCTCTTCATCGTCGTATTCGGCGTCACCTGTCGTGTTGAGTTCCAGTGTACCGCCGTTGATGCGTATATTCTGGTCTGTATTGATGCATTTGCCTGCGGTAGAAGCTATTTTTGCGTAGATGTAGCCGCCGTCCATATAGAATCCCAGAAGGTTGCCGTCGGCATCCGCGTCTTCGTCGTCACCGTTGCAGTGGATGGCGTCTTTCGCCGCTGATTCAACAACTATTGTAACGCCCGGTCTTATCCAGATGTAGCCGTCAGAGCAGATTGCGTGCTTCTTGTTTCCTTTGACCTTCAGAATGCCGGAGCCGCTGAATATCTGGTTGCCTTCGGTGAAGATGGCTGCCTTGCGGTCTTCATCCGCCTTTGTTGTCTCGTCGATATACCACACGTCGTCCGAATAGCTTGAGGCGTCGGCAACAACGTTTGTGGTGCCTTCCGCCAGATGGACGAACACTCTTTTCTTGCACTGGCTGTTGATGGCGGGACCTTTTGTGCTTGTCAGTTCCAAGCCGTCGAGGGTCAGCTTGAATTTCTTCTCTCCATATATTTTAACGGAGCCGTCGGTTGAGGTGCCCTTGAGCACCACCTCGGCGTTTTTTCCGCCAGGAGTCAGAAAATCAAGCACCACGTCAGCTCCGACAGTGTGACTGTAATCCACTTTGTTATAGGAGGTTTCAATTGTGGCACTTTCACCGTTGAACGTGACGGTCACCTTGTTTGAGAAATTATTGCCGGACGCGTCCCAGTAAATGTCTTCGTTGTCGTTGTCCACCTTGTCTGAAGAAATGTCGGTGGCTTTTGCCCCCGAATAGGAGGCAATAGTACCGTCGAGCGGGCTCTCGAGAGTGCTCTTGGTTATAGATTCGGTGTCTTTGTTGATTTTGTTTCCATTGGGGTCGAGTGATCCTGAACAGGAAAGGCAGCAAAAAAATGCGGCTGCTGCAATTGCTGATAATAGTACAGGTTTCATCGTTTTAAGTTTTTGACATCGAAGCCCTTAATCAAAGCCCGTACCAAAACTTTTCAAACCTGCCAAGTTTCCATTGTCATTATTAAATTCTAAACCCCTGTCTGCTTCGGGAAATGCCCGAAGCACTCGGCGGTTTCAGACACGCGTATTGATTATGACAATCAAACATTGTAATAAGCAGCTATTCTTATTGAAAAAAGTTGCAATATCAATAAACTTTATCTATTTTTGCACTTATGAAGGAGCGAAAGATACGGGCATATAGGAATTACTTCACAGACTTTATCAAAAGTCTCTCCGAGCCGGAGTCCAGAAAAGTATTCTATGTGCTCGATATGCTGAAAACTCAAGAGCGGCTGTCTGAGAAATTCGTCAAGCACATAGAGGATGGAATCTTTGAACTTCGTGCAGAGTATGGCAGCAATATCTTTCGTGTGTTCTTCATATTTGACGATGGCAACGTGGTGCTTCTGTTCAACGGATTCCAAAAAAAATCGCAGAAGACACCAAAGCAAGAGATAGACCTGGCAAGGAAACTTAAAAGAGAATATTATAATGAAAAGGGAAAGTAACATAGTCGATATCGACGCAATGATGGACGAGCGCTTCGGTGCGGTCGGTACGCCTGAAAGGGAAAACTTCCGCAAAGAAGCCTACAGCTACTGCGTAGGCCAGCTCATTATGGAAGCCCGCAAGCAGGAGCATATGACTCAGGAAGAACTTGCCGTCAAACTTGGCACGAACAAGTCCTACATCTCCAGAATCGAGAAGGGTCAGATTGAGCCCGGGGTAAATACCTTCCTTAGAATAATCGATGCCCTCGGGCTTCGCTTCGAGATAGTCCGCCCGATGATCCTATCCACCTATCAAGGCGTATAAATTGCATTGGATTGCTGCAATGATACCGGATATTGAGTTCATACAGAAGAGTTTCGACAGGTTCAACGCGCTCTGCTTCGAGGGTGCATTACCTCCTGTAGCTCTGAAACTTAGCCGTGCGCGGACCTTCATCGGAAAATTGACATACACCGGTAAAAGGGACCTCTTCGGCAATGTGGTTCCGCAAGAAGACTTTTGCATAAGAATCAACACCTGCTATGATCTGCCGGAAAACGAATTGGAGGACGTGATTATTCACGAAATGATCCATTATTACATTATAAGGAACCGCATCCACGACACATCTGCCCACGGCAAAGTTTTCCGCAGGATTATGAAAACAATCAACTCAAAATACGGCAGGAATATAAGCGTTTCTTATCGAGTCAAAACAAAGCCCACTCCTTTGTTCCACGTGGAACTTTTATCTGCCAAAATACACAAGCAAAACTGAAATGTCGGCAGGGCTGACACCGGAGATTCTAGAGGCCTGCGCGATTGTACGAGGA